>Ga0163179_10000014_pt1 | contig 185637 bp, 133 predicted proteins | sample AtlANTMetagenome_FD_109643 | JGI IMG/M metagenome (GOLD analysis project Ga0163179, IMG submission 109643) | Marine eukaryotic phytoplankton communities from the Atlantic Ocean - Atlantic ANT 2 Metagenome | ecosystem: Environmental > Aquatic > Marine > Oceanic | place: North Atlantic Ocean...
GGAGCGGCCGGTGGCGCGGCGGCGACAGGCTCGGCGGGAGCGGCTTCTGGGGGCGCAGGAGGAGCGGCCGGTGGTGTGGCGGCGAGAGGCTCGGCGGGAGCGGCTTCCGCGGCAGGCAGGGCCTCTTCCTCGTTCGCATCAGGAATAATGGGAGTGGCCGGAGAGGGGGAGCTTTCTTCGGAGCCCGGGAAAATAAACTTGGGGCGTTTCGGCGCGTCAGGCGCTTTACCGTCCGTGCTGTCAGGATTCGGTTTTTCAGTCATGAGGAACTTGTTGGGTGATTCTCGCGCATGGAGAGGGTGCTTGTCCATCTCGCGTTCGGCAATGCGGCCTCGCGATTGAGCTGGTAGCAGCGGGCCCGTAGGGGCTTCCGGTCCTATCCTGGCCCATCCCGCTTTTGATGGCAGAGCGGTTTCCGTTCATGAAGCTGTGCGCGTTCCGGGAGGGCGATCTTCATCATGGACCGGGGAGGCGCAATCATGAATACAGTCAGGAGAGAGCTTTTAAGTGGGCTCCCTTTGCAGGAGAGGGATGCTGGTTCGCGTTGCGATAAGCTGAGGGAGAGCAACCCACTACCCGGGCGAAACTACGGTTGAATTGCGAGAGTGATTGAAAGCCGACCTTGAAGGCCACCCTTGAGATCCGTGCGGAGGGGCGAAACAACTCGCGCTGGGCCCAGCCGATGCGGCATTGCGTGATATAGTCGGTGAGCGTCCAGCCGGTTACTTCCCTGAACACGCGGCAGAAGTGAGATTCCGAAAGCCCCGCCCTCCTCGCCACGACGGCGAGTGGGAGCGATTGATCGAGGTGAGCATGAATATGGTGGCGTGCCCTGGCGATTGTTTCGGGCTCGTGTTCCTCCGGGGCGCTGGCGAGAACCTCCGTGTAGCGTGAAAGCTCGCTGGCGAGGTTTTCGAGGAGCGCGCCCACCGTGGAGTGGCGGGCTGGGTCGCGTGCCTGGGTTTGCGAGTAGGATTTTTTGAGGAGCTGGATTTCGCCCGGGCGGAGGCCCTGCCCGACTAATTTCCCGGATAGGTCGTGATAGTCCTTTTCCGGGGGAAGGGGGTAAAAGAGGTTGCCTACCCTGAGAAAGGCAAAGGCAGTGGAGCCGACCCGGACCGGGGTGGTGGTGTGGGAAAGGGATTGGAAACAAGCGCAGTTGCGTGGGCTTTCGCGCCGGGAGCCATTGGATTGGAGCGCTTCTGTCACCTCCAGCCACGCGCCGCAGGCTTCCAGGCAGTGACTGGGGGTCTCGGGAGGGGGGCCCGCAGCCATCTCATGCCGGGCCACGCCCTGGTGCTCATCCGCAGCAGAGAAGAGAAGGTCCAGGCCGGTCGCGCTTTGGAAGGCGCCTTGGTAGATTTGAAAGAGCTCTGAATCCGAGATACGGGCGTAGAGACGTTGCTCGTATTCCTGCAGGGCTGCAGGGGTCGACATGTGCGGAGAGGGGCTTGAAGGCAAGGAGGGCATTGCGGCGATCTTCAGGACGTCGACAAGTTTTTGGAGAAGGAACTATCGGCGGGTAGGAATCCGTGCCGGAGCCTTGAAAGGATCAGTTGGGCCCGGGAGGTGGGCTCCCGGGGTTGGAGAGGTCCAAGTGCGTCAGGCTGATACAGTGCGACAATTGGTCCGCAGGGAAGAAAGGGAAACGAGCCAGAATGTCGCATAGAGAATAGGCCAAGGATCATCGGGGAAAAATATAAATAACTAATAATTAGATGGTTAAAATAATCCAAGGCTGATCTGGCACAGGATCTGCCAAGGAGAATCCCCGCCAAGGCGTGCCTTGGTGGTTCACTTTCAACAAACCTCAAGAAAACAAAGGCTACAAGCCGGAGAATTTTAACGGAAAGGATCGGAGCAGATGGCAAAGATACTCGGAATCGACTTAGGGACAACGAACTCGTGCATGGCCGTGATGGAGGCCGGTGAGCCGGTTGTTCTGGAAAACTCGGAAGGGGCTCGCACGACACCCTCGGTGGTGGCCTTCGCGAAGGGTGGAGAGCGGCTGGTTGGTCAGGCCGCCAAGCGGCAGGCGGTTACCAACCCCAAGAACACGATTTTCTCGGCCAAGCGCCTGATCGGGCGTAAGTATGCTGAGCTCACGGAGGAGGACAAGAAGCTGCCTTATGTCATCGTGGAAGCCCCCAACGGCGATGCCCACATCGAGGTCGAAGTAGACGGGGAGAAGAAGACGTATTCCCCGCAAGAGCTTTCAGCCATGGTCCTGGCCAAGATGAAGTCTGATGCGGAGGCCAAGCTCGGGGAAGCGATTGAGGAGGCCGTTATCACGGTGCCCGCCTACTTTAATGACTCCCAGCGCAATGCCACCAAGGCTGCGGGGGAAATCGCGGGACTGAAGGTGCGGCGAATCATCAACGAGCCCACTGCGGCCTCGCTCGCCTATGGATTAGACAAGAAAAGCGACGAAAAGATCGCAGTCTACGACCTGGGGGGAGGAACCTTTGATATATCGGTTCTCGATATCGGGGACGGAGTTTTCGAGGTGATGGCTACCGATGGTGATACCCAGCTTGGCGGTGATGACTGGGATAGTGCGATCATCGACTGGGTGGTTGCTGACTTTAAGACGAAGGAGGGAATTGACCTTGGTGCACAACCCGACGCCCTGCAGCGGATCAAGGAGGAAGCGGAGAAGGCCAAGATCGCCCTCAGCTCGTCCAGCTCCTACGAGATCAATCTCCCCTTCGTGACTGCAGATCAGACCGGGCCCAAGCACATTCAGGTGGAAATCTCCCGTGCGAAACTGGAGCAACTGACGGAGCACCTGCTCAACCGGACCAGACAACCGGTCCTGGACTGTCTCCAGGAAGCAGGCGTTTCGGCCAGCGAAATCGATGAGCTGGTCCTTGTCGGCGGCATGACCCGCATGCCGAAGGTCCAGGAAGTGGCCAATGAGCTGGCAGGGAAGGAGCCGCACAAGGGAGTCAATCCCGACGAGGTCGTGGCGATCGGTGCGGGCATTCAGGGCGGCGTGCTGCAGGGTGACGTCAAGGACGTGGTCCTGCTCGACGTAACACCGCTCACTCTCGCGATCGAGACCGAGGGGCGTCGTGCAACCGCGATGATTGAGCGCAACACGACAATTCCGGTGAAGAAATCGCAGATTTTCTCAACGGCTGCTGACAATCAGCCCGAAGTTACCATCCGTGTATGCCAGGGGGAGCGACCGATGTTCGCTGACAATAAGATCCTCGGGACTTTCAACCTGGAGGGAATCGAGTCAGCCCCGCGCGGGATGCCGCAGATCGAGGTGACTTTCGATATCGACTCGAACGGCATCCTGCACGTCACTGCGACGGACAAGAAGAACAACAACGAGAAGAAGATCTCGATCGAGGGATCGAGTGGGCTGAGTGACGACGAGATCGAAAAGGCCAAGCGCGAGGCGGAGGAGCACTCCGAGGAGGACAAGAAGCGTGCTGAGGAAATCGACGAGAAGAACAAGGCCGAAAACCTGGTTTATCAGGTCGAAAAACAGCTCGAGGAAATAGGAGACGAGGCTCCCGCTGAACTCAAGAGCACCCTGGAGGCCCGGATCGAGGCGGTCCGCGAGGCTCTCAAGGCCGATGATATCGAGAAGATCCGGACTTCGGTGGAGGATCTCGAGAAAACGATGGGCGAGCTCATGGCTGCTGCCCAGCAGGCTGCGGGGGCTGCCGGAATGGACCCCGCTGCCGCCGCTGCCGCGGCAGGAGGGGGTGCGGCGCCCTCGGAGGAAGCCCCGGAAGAGCCCCGGGAGGCCAAAGGCAAGGTCGTCGATGCGGAAGTCGTTGACGCGGACAAGTAATCTGTCAGTTTCCCGCCCCGCCCTTCTCCGGAAGGCGGGGCGGGTCCTCAACCAAGAGAACCAACACAACACCAGAAACAACACGAAACCACTACCGAACCATGGCTAGTATCAAACCACTCGGTCAGCGTGTGCTCGTGAAGCGCCTCGATGCTGAAGAAGTCAGCGCCGGCGGCATTGTGCTTCCCGACACCGCACAGGAGAAGCCGCAGGAAGCCGAAGTCGTCGCACTTGGCACCGGCGGAAAAGACGAAAACGGCAACGACATCACCTTCAGCGTCGAGGAGGGCAACAAGGTCCTCATCTCGAAGTACGGTGGGACCGATGTCAAAGTGAACGGCGAAGATCTCCTCATCATCAATGAGGGCGACATCCTTGGCGTGATCTCCGAGTAATCGCACATTCTAAACATAAACACGACACACGAACATGTCTGCCAAGCAACTGAAGTTTGACGAATCCGCCCGGCACGCGCTCCTGCGCGGGGTGGAAAAACTGGCCTCCGCGGTGAAAGCCACCCTGGGACCGGCCGGACGCAACGTGATCCTCGACAAGAAGTTCGGCTCCCCCACGATCACCAAGGATGGTGTTTCCGTGGCCAAGGAGATCGAGCTTGAGGATCCGTATGAAAACATGGGCGCCCAGCTCATCCGGGAGGTCTCGAGCAAGACCTCGGACGTCGCCGGAGACGGCACCACCACCGCAACCGTGCTGGCCGAGGCCATCTACAAGGAAGGTCTCCGCAACGTGACAGCGGGTGCAAACCCGATCAGCCTCCAGCGTGGAATCCTCAAGGCCTCCGAGGCCATCGTGGCCGAACTGGCCTCGATCTCGAAGGAGGTCTCCGACAGCAAGGAGATCGCGCAGGTTGCCACCGTCTCCGCCAACTGGGACGAGGAGATCGGCAATATCATCGCCGAGTCCATGGACAAGGTCGGCAAGGATGGCACCATCACGGTGGAAGAAGCCAAGGGCATCGAGACCACCCTCGACGTGGTGGAGGGTATGCAGTTCGACAAGGGTTACCTCTCTCCCTACTTCGTGACTGATGCGGAGAGCATGGAGGCTTCCCTCGACAGCGCCTACATCCTCATCCACGAGAAGAAGATCTCCAATCTCAAGGACATGCTTCCGCTTCTCGAGAAGGTTGCCAAGACCAGCCGTCCGCTCCTCATCATTGCAGAGGACGTGGAGGGAGAGGCGCTGGCCACTCTCGTGGTCAACAAGCTCCGTGGCACCCTCAACATCGCGGCCGTGAAAGCTCCCGGCTTTGGTGACCGCCGCAAGGCCATGCTGGAGGACATCGCGATCCTGACCGGTGGCCGCTGCATCACCGAGGACCTCGGCATCAAGCTTGAGAACATCGAGCTGACTGACCTGGGCGAAGCCAAGAGCATCAAGATCGGCAAGGAAGACACCACCATCGTTGAAGGTGGCGGTGGCAGCGATGCCATCAGTGGTCGGGTGGGCCAGATCCGCAACCAGATTGAGGAGACCACCTCCGACTACGATCGGGAGAAGCTCCAGGAGCGTCTTGCCAAGCTGGCCGGTGGTGTGGCAGTCATCAATGTTGGTGCTGCGACCGAGACCGAGATGAAGGAGAAGAAGGCGCGCGTGGAAGATGCCCTGCACGCGACCCGCGCGGCTGTGGAGGAAGGGATCGTCCCCGGAGGTGGCACCGCCCTCATCCGGGCCCAGTCGGCCCTCGATAGTGTCGAGTTGGAAGGTGACGAAGCGACCGGCGTTCTCCTCGTGCGTAGCGCGGTGGAGTCTCCTCTCCGTCAGCTCAGTGCGAATGCGGGCCGCGAAGGCGCTCTCATCGTCGAGCACGTCAAGAATTCCGATGGCAGCGTCGGCTACGACGTGGCCAAGGACGACTACGTCGATCTCATCGCCCAGGGTGTGGTGGATCCGACCAAGGTGACCCGGAGCGCATTGCAGAATGCCGCTTCGATCGCCGGTCTCCTTCTCACCACGGAGTGTGTCGTCACCGAGCTTCCCGAGGAGGAAGCAGCTCCCGAGCCGCATAGCCATGATCACGGCGGCGGCATGGGATTCTAGAAGACGGGAACTTTCCAGTTTCAAGACGATCAAAGCCGGGCGGGAAACCGTCCGGCTTTTTTCATCGGAAGGATCGCGCGGGTCGCGTTGGAGGCCCGGGCAGGGACTCTCCGGTCGTCACTTCCAAGAGAAGACATTGTCGGCATTGTCCTCGTGCCGGGCCTCGGGATTGGTTTTTCCATCCGGGCCTGCTGACCAGGCAATCGCCTTGCGACCGAACAGTCGCTTGGCCCGGTCGAAGGGGTCTGCAATCTCATCGTCAAAGTCTGAATCGAAGAGCAGGTGATATTCGTTGCCCCAAGGGTCGAGGAGGCGGACGGCACGCTGGCCGTCTTTTCCGGCCTCCCAGCTGAGGCCGCCCTTACCGTCGACTGCCTCGGGGCCTTGGAAGTAGCGTTCCTGCCTGGGGTTGCCGTCCTTGTCCATGCCGGTCAGCACCCCCATCAGCTCTGTGCCGGTGGTCATGTGCATGTCATTCTCAGGGTCCTCCACCGATGGAAGTCTGGAGTAGTCATCGTGATACGCCCGTATGGCGATCACGAGGCTGTTGGTCTCCACGCGGGCCTGTGCAATCTGGGCCTTGCGGATCCCGGCCTGTCCACGAATGAACTTGAGCGCCTCGCAGGAATTCAGGGCGAGGCATGAGCCTGCGAAAAAGCTGGCCGAAGCCAGCTTGTGGAGCAGGGCAGTGGGCATCGGGGAGTGTCCTAGTTCTTACCGCGCCAGGAGTAGACGTTGTCGCGATTCTTGTCCGCGGTAGCCTGACCGGTGGTGTATTGACCATCCTTCCCGGTGCTCCAGGCAATGGCCTTGCGACCGAAGAGAGGTTTGTTTGCATCGAAGGGATCGACGATTTCTTCGTCGAAGTCGACATCCATGAGAAGGTAGTAATGGCGGTTGTTGGCGGCAGTCCCGGTCTTTCGCCAGGCATCAAAGAGCTCCACCGAGCGACCGGTGAAGAACAATCCACCATAAGCTCCCTCCTGGGTCTTGCCCTTGGCATCCTTTCCCTGGAAGTAGCGCTCCTCCTTGGGGTTGCTGTCCGTGTCGAAACCATACAGCTGGTCCATGAGTTCGTTGGTGGTCGGAACGCCGGGGGCCTGGGCGGCTTCCGGGGCCTCGGGAAGGTAGTTGTTGTCGTCGTAGAAGGCCTGCACGGCCTGCACGAGGTTGGTGCAGTCGCTGGTGGCCACGGTCTTCTTGGCCTGGTTCATCACGGCGCCGCCGGCTCCGAAGCCAAGGGCCGCAAGAATCGCAATAATGGCGATTACGACGAGCAGTTCGATGAGGGTGAAACCGCCACGGCGGGAGGGAGAGGAGGTCATCTTCATAGCTGATAGGGGATAAGCGAAATGTAGTGTGCGGAAGTTGGCAGATGGCAGGGCTTTGGCAACTCCCACCTTATGGGCATTACATTGTCAATACCAAGTTGAATTCAGTCAATAGTGGATGCAACTCAATTTTTGGATGCCTTCCGCATTGCTGAGAGGGTGGGGACTCGCCAGAGTCCGGCCATGGCACAGGCCGGGGGCGTGAGGGAAAGGGTCTTGGAGCTCATGCGACGGCCGGACTACCGGCCGCGGAACAAGGGGGAATTGGCGCGTGACCTTGAGCTCCCCTCCGAGAGTCGGTCCGAACTGCGCTCGGTCCTGGCATCCCTGGAGCGGGAGGGTGTCCTGGTGCGGAGGAAGAAAGCGCGTTATCAGTTGCGTGAACGGGAGGGCAACCTCCTTTCGGGTGTCATTCGGTTCCAGCGCAGGGGAAATGCATGGTTTTATCCGGATCTGCGAGATGCCTCCAACCTTGCCACGGGGGTTGATCTTGAGCGATTCCGCCGATTTTATGTGGGGGCGCGCAAGACCTCGGTAGCTTTGGATGGTGATCAGGTGGCCCTGCGTATTGAGCGACTTGGACCACCGGTATGGTGGAAGCACGCCAAGCACAAGCGCGCCGCGATGGAGTTGCCCGGGGCGGAGGACCAGGCCACGGGACGGGTGGAGCGGATCCTGAAGCGCCGGAGCGGAGTCGTGGTGGGCACGCTGATGGACAGGCAGGGTTTTGTATACGTTCAGCCGGATGACGAGAGCCTGCCCCGGAGTATTGAACTTGAGGACGCCGCTGGCGGGAAGTCCGGGCAGAAAGTGGCCGTGCGTTTGCTGGACTGGGACAGCCGGCAGGTGGCACCGCGGGGAGAGATTACCGAGGTGCTGGGCTGGCCCGACGAACCGGGCGTGGACATCCGCGGGATTATCCACCGGCATGGGTTGCGGGTCGCGTTTGCCGAGGCAGTCCTCGAGGAGGCCAAGGCTGTTCCCAGCTCCGTGCGGCCGGTGGACCTGGAGGGAAGGAAAGACTGGCGGGATGAACTGGTGATCACGATAGACCCCGTGGACGCCCGCGATTTCGACGATGCGATCTGGGTGAGGGAGCGTGAGCGCGGCTGGGAATTGGCAGTCCACATAGCGGATGTTGCTCACTATGTGAAACCAGACACCGCTCTTGATCGCGAAGCTCGGGACCGGGGAAATTCAACCTACCTGGTTGACCGGGTCCTGCCCATGCTCCCCGAGGCACTGAGCAACGGGATCTGCTCGCTGGTCCCGGCTGAGGATCGTCTCACCCGTTGCGTTGTGATGTGGTTCGACAAGGACGGTAAAATGATCCATGCACGGTTTGAGAAGGCGGTTATCCGTTCCAAGCTCCGGCTCACCTACGAGGAGGCTCAGGATATGCTGGAAGGCAAGACCGGGGTAATCGACCCGCTGCGCTCCGAAGTCGCAGGAGTGCTCACGGAGTGCTGGAAACTTGCCAAGATCATGCGCCAGCGGCGATTCGCGCAGGGCGCTTTGGATCTTGATTTTCCGGAAGTCAGGATGGAGCTGGATAACTTTGGTCGCCCGACGGGATATCGGCGCGAGGACTATAACGAGAGCCATCAACTCATCGAGGAGTTCATGCTCGCGGCCAATGAGGGAGTCGCCCGGGCCATCAAGAACGCGGAGAGGTCCGGCGTCTACCGCGTTCATGAGGAGCCGGACCATGACAAGCTGTTCGAGTTCGCGGAACTGGCGCGAGCACACGGCTACGAACCGGGGGATCTCGTCAACAAGAAGCACATCCAGAAGTTGTTGCGTGAGTGCCGGGGCAGGCCTGAGGAACACGCCATCAAGGTGGGCCTGCTCAAGAGCCTGAAGCGGGCGAGCTACCGTGAGGAACCGCTCGGGCACTATGGCCTTTCCAAGACGGATTATTGTCACTTCACCAGTCCGATCCGTCGCTATGCGGATCTCATCATGCACCGGGCGCTGGAGCCGCTTCTCGAGAATCCGCCACAGGAAACGGCGCGTTTGCCGATCCGGGCGCACTGCGCGGAAATCTCGGATCATATTTCAACGACCGAGCGGATCAGTGCCAGCGCGGAGGATGAGTCGCACCGGGTAAAGATGCTGGAGTGGCTGCACCGCAGCGCGCTCGAGGAGTCCCCCCCGGTCTTTGAGGGGGTCATTACCGATGTCCGCAAGGTCGGCCTCATGGTGGAGGCGCTCGATATTCTGCAGCGTGGTCTCGTCAAGCGGGATGAGTTTCCCCCGGGGGACTGGAGATTGGAAGGGCACCGGATGAGGTATGCCACGATGGGGGGCGAGGAGCTCGTGCTGGGCCAGGCCGTCTCTGTCCGTGTTGCACGGGTCAACATGGAGCGCCAGCTCGTCGATTTTTTCCTGGTCGGGGAATAAGGCCGGATCGAGTGAGAGGCAGGTTGCGTCTTGCGCGAGAGGGTATGGGTTGAACAAGAGTCCAGCGCAGGGAAAACGGTAATCCGGATGGCTAAAATGAAGACGACCTCGGAACTGATAGCCGTGGTCACGGTTGCCGGGATGGGATTGGCTGGAGCCGCGGACAAGGAGGGTGAGAATGCCAAGGGCAAGCCCGTCAGGAAAGCGAAGGGAGAAGGGCTGAAGCTCGCTGACAAGAGCAAGGATGGAAAGATCACCCCCGACAAGTTGCAGGGCTGGGGGGCAGCGGAGACCGAGCCGGGTGCGCGTTGCTTCGGCTCCGTTAACTGGATCAAGGTCGCGAATGGCCGAGGCCTTTTTGCTGTTGGTGGGTTGTCGCCCCGGGCTGGGAGGTAGAGAAGAGAGCGGGACCCAAAAGTTCTTTTCCTGCTCCCGGGAAGAAGCCATATCTGGCTCGTCATGAAACGCATACTGCTGCTTGCGGCGGCCTTTACCTTGCCGGGCACCCTGCTGGCTCATCCCCATGAGGGGACGGCTACCCGGGGCGAAGTTCTCACTGTTGCGGTTGCGACCGGATCCGGTGATCATACCTATGAAAACGTGCCCTGGTGGGGGACCGCCGAAAACAAGGGCGTGGGAAGTACTAATGGGGGGGTCGCCCTCGACAAGTCCGGGAAGATCTACTTCAGCACGGACACCCCGAACGGAATCCTGATTTACAATGCAGAGGGTGAGCAGCTGGGCAAGATGGGGCCGAGCAACATTCACGATCTCTTTATTCGGGAGGAGGGAGGAAAGGAATTTATCTGGGCTTCCCACACGGCTGGAAAGCGGTTGGTGAAAATGACCCTCAAGGGGAAAGAGGTTTTCCAGATTCCCAACGAAAAGACTGTTGAGGTAAAAGGAGGCTGGGGGGGAGTAACCGCAGCGGATATTGCTCCTGATGGATCAATTTTTGTGGCTCTTGGTTATGGCTCGAACTTCATCCACAAATTTGACGGAGAAGGAAAATGGATCAAGACCTTTGCTGGTCGGGGCAAGGGCGATGGTCAGTGCAATACCGCCCACGGGATGGCCTTGGATCACCGGTTCTCTCCCCCTCGCATTCTGGTAGCAGACCGGGAGAACGGCCGCCTGACCCACTGGGACCTGAATGGGAACTGGATCGGTATTGTTGCTGAAGGATTACGCCGGCCCACTGACCTGGCTTTTCGAGGGGATGTCGTGGCGGTGACCGAGCTTGCGGGCGGGGTCAAGATCCTGGACAAGGCCGGGAAGGTGATTGCCCTGCTCGGAGAGAATCCGAATCCGAAGCAACGTGGACAGAATGGCGTTGCTCCGGACCAGGCGAGGCCTGCCCACTTTACGGCTCCCCACGGTCTGGCTTATGATCCGTCTGGAAATCTGTATGTGCAGGACTGGAACCGGTTTGGGCGCATTTCGAAACTCGTGAAGGTGCATTCCGCGAAGCAATGAGCACGATCCCTCTGGAAGACAATTTCGAGGATGTCCTCGGAAAGGCATTGCGAGGTACGGGAATTGCCGACGGAATCCTCGAATTCCTGACCGGGGTCCCGGAAGAAACGATCGCGAAACTGAAGGACGGTGAGTTCGACGAGGATGCGCTGCGCAAGGTCGCCTCGCCGCTGGGTCTCGACTCAAATACCCTGGTTGAGCGTGCGAAGGAGGCCTGGGTGCCGGAACGGATCGAAGTGGAGGGTCTGCAGCAGTACAACACCGTCTATGATGACATGACGGTGAACAACTACCTCGTCTGGGATCCCGCTTCGAAGGAAGCAGCCCTTTTTGACACCGGAACGGACGCGAGTGGTGCCCTGGGGCTGGTCCATGAGCTGGGCCTGGAACTGACGCACCTCTTTCTTACCCATACTCACCTTGACCATATCCTGGACCGGGCCGCGGTGGAGGCTCACAACCCCGGTCTGAAGACCCTCGTCAGCGCGTTGGAACCGGTCGAAGGTGCGACCCGCTTCCAGCCCGGGGATGCTTTTTCGGTGGGAACGCTTCGGATCTCAACCCGGTTGACCAAGGGGCACTCGCCCGGAGGGACCTCCTACGTGATCAATGGCTTGGACAGGCCGGTGGCGATCGTAGGAGATGCCCTGTTTGCCCAGTCGATGGGAGGCGGAATGATCTCCTACCACGATGCGTTGGCGACCAACCGCTCGGAGCTGTTCACCCTCCAGGATGACACCGTTCTCTGTCCGGGACACGGGCCGATGACCACTGTGGGAGAGGAGAAAGCCCACAACCCCTTCTATCCAGAATTCAAGTAAGCATTAACGCAATATACACCATGAGCCAAAAAGTAGCATTTGTCGGAGTGGGTCGGATGGGCGCCAACATGGCCCGCCACCTCCAGATCGATTGTGGTCACGATGTGACCGCGGTCTATGACATCAACAAGGAAGCCGCCGGAGCGCTGGCGGAGGAACTGGGGGCTGCAAACTGCGAGAGCCTTGCTGAGGTAACCTCGGCTGCGGAAGTCATCATAACGGTAATCACCAATGATGATGCCATGCGCGCGATTTACTTCGCTGAGGGAGATAACCTCCTGCAGGGAGCTGAGGGGAAGACCTTCATCAACTGCGCAACGCTCTCGCCGGGTGCACACCATGATGCCTACGAGGCTGGGAAGGCCGTGGGGGCCTCAGTGCTCGAGGGAGCGATGGCATCCAGTATCAGTCACGCGCGTGAGGGAAATCTGTACCTCATGATCGGGGGCGAGGAGGATGTCTTCAACGCCAACAGGGTGCTGCTGGACGATCTCTCTCTGAACCTGCGCTATTGCGGGGCGGCCGGGCAGGCCGCCAAGGTAAAGGCCCTCGTCAACATGGTGATGAACATTAACACCGCTGGCCTGGCTGAAGGCCTTGGACTCGCATCCGCGATGGGACTTGATCTCAAGATGATCTGCGAGGTCTTCTCACAGACTGGTGCCAACTCAAGGGTGCTGGAAACCGACTCCGAGGATATGATTGACCGGGATCATGAGTGCTGGTTCTCGGCCGAGCACGCTGCCAAGGACTCGGGTATCGCTCAGGCCCTGGCAAAGGAGGCGGGGCTGAACCTTCCAGTTAATGATGCCACGAAGGGTCAGTATGACAAGATGGCAGCGGAAGGACTGGGCGATCTGGACAAGTCCGGCGTGGCCGAGCTGACCTTCCCGGGGCGGCACGGTTCCTAGGGCCGAAGCCCTGCTCCCCAGCTGATTCCCGAAAGACCCAAAAGAAAGAGCCCCGCAGGTGCGGGGCTCTTTGCATGTGAGTAATCTTCTTCGAATGACAGTGGTCTTCAACCAGCGATTTCGGCGCCGTGGAAATCGTTCCAGTCCTCGAGGTTGTTGAGGTTGACGGCATCAAGAATGCTGCCGTCGTCCGCGATTCCGACTGCGCTGAGAATTCCGCCCCGGGTAGCGTCGTCGTGGTTGTAGCCGTTGACGGCGGCGTTATGGGCGGCGATGCCGGCGTCATCGATGTTTCCGTTGGCCTTGCACCAGGCTTCGCACTGGACGTAGTTGGGCTTTTCGGCACCGATGTAATCGAGGAAGGCCTGGCGCTCGATCCCGAGCGCGTCGAGAGTCATCTGGTCGAAACCCGCACCTGCGGCGGGGTAGTCGGGATGAAGTTTGCCAGCTGCGTCGAGGGACGCTTTCTGCCAAAGACGCGGGAGATGCTGCACGCCGAGAGGGCCTGCGCTGCCTGAACTGATGGTTGGAATGATGCTCATGATCTAGATGTAGCGTTTAACGAATTCACGGATAGCGCCCGGCGCGGTTTGTTGGCAATAGCAATCCTCGGAAAGGGTGGAGAATTCTTCTGTTTTGATGCTGACTTTTAAACGGGTTGAACTAACGGGCGGCAAATCGGGGTCCGGGCCGAAGCAGCCTTCTCTTGCTCTTTAAGGGTTCTGCAACGGGGTTCTGGCGGGGGATCAACTCTTCGATGAGAAATCTCTTGCTGGGCAGCAGCCCGCATGGAGGAGTCCCGCCAGCCCACGGGAGAGAGAATGGGAGGACGTAGACTCGGGACAGGTATCCCCGGGGGCTTCCGGCGCGTGGGTGCTCTTCTTCTTCTCCCGCGAGAAGCGGCAAACTGGCTGAGGCTGTGTGTCCGGGCGGGGTTTTATGGGCGGAGGGTCCATGTGGCCTGCTGATCCCCGGGCTGTTGCCCGGCTCTTCATGCATGCCACGCGGTACAAGGTTGAAACCATGGGTGACGAGGGCAGGTTGTGAGGACGGGAGGGAAGAACGGGCAGGGGGTGGACGGGGAGGAGGCGAGAAGAGGTCACGTGACCAACGGGCCTGCGGGACCCCTTGTGATCCTGTCGGAGAGTTTCGTATTGGGACAGGGATGGAGGGTGGTAAAATTGCGATATTTCAGGGCGCAACTGGCTGATTGACAGCCTTCAAACGGTTGCTAAGGTGCGCGCCCGTTCGCGCCGGGGAGGGTGATTCTCCCCTTCCTGCGCACGATTTTTCAATCAGACCGACCCCTCCCTCACGATGGCAACCAAACGCAAGGCAGCACGCAAGACCGCTCGCAAATCCACCGCTCGCAAGGCCGCAAAGTACGTCTACTTCTTCGGAGACGGCAAGGCTGATGGAGACGGAACCCAGAAGGCGCTCCTCGGAGGCAAGGGAGCTAACCTGGCAGAGATGAGCCGCATTGGCATCCCGGTTCCAGCCGGATTCAGTATCACTACTGAGGTCTGCACCTACTACTACGCCAACAAGAAGAGCTATCCCAAAACCCTTGAGGCAGAAATCCGGGCCAATATTGCCAAGATCGAGAAGGTGATGGGCAAGAAATTCGGGGACCTCAACAATCCGCTTCTTCTGTCGGTGCGTTCAGGGGCGCGGGAATCGATGCCCGGCATGATGGATACGGTCCTCAACCTCGGAATTAATGACCAGGTGGTGGAAGCACTCGCCGAGAAGACGGGGAATGCCAAGTTCGCGTGGGACAGCTACCGCCGCTTTCTCCAGATGTATGGAAGCGTGGTCATGGGAGTGGAGGCGCACGCTGGCGAGCATCATGACCCCTACGAGGTCATCCTCGACAAGGCCAAGGCCAAGGCTGGAGTGGAGGACGACTCAGGCCTGCAGGAAGATGACCTCCGGTGGGTGATCGCCGAGTTCAAGAAGCTCATCCGAAAGCGCGCCGGCCGGGCATTTCCGGAAGACCCGATGGAGCAGCTCTATGGCTCTGTGAACGCAGTATTCAATTCCTGGAATAATGATCGGGCCAAGGTTTACCGACAGAAGTACGGAATCCCGGCTGAGTGGGGAACCGCGGTGAACGTTCAGGCCATGGTTTTCGGCAACACCGGAAAGAACTCAGGAACGGGAGTTGCCTTCACTCGTGATCCGGCCACGGGCGAGAACGTGTTCTACGGAGAGTATCTCATTGACGCCCAGGGTGAGGACGTCGTGGCGGGTGTGCGAACCCCCAAGCAGGTCGCCAAGATGTCGAGGGATCTCCCGGGACCCTACAAGGAGCTCCTCAAGATCAGGAAGATCCTCGAGAAGCACTTCCGCGATGTGCAGGATGTGGAGTTTACCATTGAGCAGGGACGGCTCTGGATGCTGCAGACCCGGAACGGCAAGCGCACGGGTTTCGCGGCCGTGAATATTGCCCTCGACATGGTCAAGGAGCGCCTCATCTCGAAGGAGGAAGCGATTCTGAGAATTCCCGCTGAGGATCTCAGTCACCTGCTCGCTCCCATATTCGATTCCACAGCGGAGCGCAAAGCCGCCAAGATCGGAAGTGGACTTCCGGCCGGTCCTGGAGCGGCCAGTGGACAGATTTACTTTACCGCGGATGCGGCAGTCGCTGCAGCGGCCAAGGGCCAGAAGGTCATCCTCACACGTCAGGAAACTTCGCCGGAGGATCTTCGGGGCATGATTGCGGCGGAGGGAATCCTCACCACCCGGGGAGGGGCCTCCTCGCATGCTGCGCTGGTCGCCCGACAGATGGGCAAGGCCTGTGTGTGCGGTGCTCATGACATGGACATCGACTATGCCAAGAAGACCCTGAGTGGGCACGGGATCGTCCTTAAGGAGGGGGACCATCTTTCCCTCAATGGATTCGTGGGTCATGTCTATGCGGGTGAGCTCAAGAGCTCACCCTCGCAGGTGATCCAAGGCCTTCTCGAGAACAAGGCCGCGGCCAAGCGCAGTGCGACCTACAAGAAATTCGAGCAGCTCATGGGATGGGCTGATCGTCTTCGCAAGCTGGGTGTGCGGACGAATTCAGATACCCCCGGCCAGGTTCAGAACGCCATCAAGTTCGGCGCTGAGGGAATCGGTCTGACCCGGACGGAGCACATGTTCTTCGAGGGAAATCGCATTGATGCCGTCCGCCAGATGATTCTGGCCGATGACGATGCGGGTCGCGCCAAGGCCCTTAAAAAGCTTCTGCCCTACCAGAAGAAGGACTTTGTCGGGATCTTCAGTGCCCTGGAGGGTCGCCCCGCCACCATTCGTCTCCTGGATCCTCCCCTCCATGAGTTTATCGGCACCATGACCCCGGCGCAGATCAAGGATCTTGCCAAGAAGATCAAGGTGACCCCCGCCTTCATCAAAAACCGGATCAACGCTCTCCATGAGGAGAACCCGATGCTCGGTCACCGGGGGTGCCGTCTGGGAATCGTGTATCCGGAAATCACCAGAATGCAGGCCACTGCCATCCTGGAGGCCGCCGCCGAGGTGCAGGCCAAGGGGGTCAAGGTGCTGCCTGAAATCATGGTTCCGCTGGTCAGCTATGAAAAGGAGCTGGAGCTCCAGAAGGCGGTCATCGATGAGGCTGCCGCCGAGGTGCGCAAGAAGCTGGGACTCAAGGCCAGCCAGCTGAAGTACCAGGTTGGAACGATGATCGAGATTCCCCGGGCGGCCCTGACAGCTGCCGATGTGGCCCGCCACGCTGCGTTCTTCAGCTTCGGAACAAACGACCTGACCCAGACGTGCCTTGGCCTCAGCCGGGACGACTCCAGTTCCTTCCTTCCGGATTATCAGGATGCCGAGGTGGTGAATGCCAACCCCTTTGCCAGCCTGGACCAGACCGGGGTAGGCCAACTCGTAGAGATGGGAGTCCGGGGCGGGCGTCAGACGAAGAGCAAGCTCAAGATCGGGATCTGTGGGGAACACGGAGGTGACCCGGCCTCGGTGAAATTCTGCCACCGGACAGGTCTGAACTATGTGAGTTGCAGCCCTTTCCGTATTCCGATTGCCAAGCTGGCAGCGGCTCAGGCTGTGCTTGAGGAGCGGGGCCTGGCCCGAAACGAGATTTCCTGAATCTCTCGGCCGCAGGTCGAATCCTTTTCAACCGGTTCTCGCTTTGCGGGAGCCGGTTTTTCGTGTGGACACGGACCAGAAGCCCCGGCAGCCGTTGTGCTCCGGTGGGCTGAACCAGATAGATCGCCTTTGGTTTTCCGGTTCAAATGGAGAGATGGAGGCAAAAAAATGCAGGGCTGGGGAAGGAATACCGGGAGGGGTGAGAAGAGGATGAGCATCTGAACGCCTACTGATTCTTGTATAAATTTATTATTTTGAGTCTCTTGCTCCCATTTATGGAAGGGTGGAGGTCCAAAAGGTCGAGGCTTGATGATCGAGAAACAGAAAAAATAAAAAAGATTGAACAATTAACTAAACTCTACTAGAAACTGGCAACGGATGAGTATTCGTGGCCCCAAACTACTAACCGATGGCCGTGCAGGTTTCCCTCTGAGGGAAACCGGTCGTGGACCGTCGGATTGGAGTGTCATGGATCAGTTCAGCCGGGTTCGCACTCAGAAGTCCTCAATGGACCGCCAAAGAATTTACCGACCGGAGATGGTTGGCGCCCACCCTGCCGCAAGGGGCCCATCTTCCGCAAGCAAAGGGCCGCGATGGCAGGTTTTCTAGCGATACTCAACTGAACTGACAACAAGCTCATGCAGCGCTTCTGGTTTCACCCTTACCCAGACGGCGGCGCACAGAACCCGGAACCAATTCCGGGTAGCCGTGTCCGCGCGTCCCAGGTCGTCCTCACACGGTCATGAGTACGACCCATCAGACCGCGGCTCCGCCGGAGGCCCCTCCCATGCGGGTATTTCATCCGGGGATGTCCGGCGAGGAGTTGCTCGGGGTTTGCTTTGAAGCCTGTGAAGGGCGCGGTGTTTCCGACATCCAGTTCCGCTCCAAGCGCCCCGTCTATGTGGAGACCAACCATGGCATGGAATGCCTGGATTTCCTCGGGTTCCTTTCGGACCAGGATCTTCTCGAGATTTACAGGGAACTGGTGCGCAGGCAGGAGCAGGCCGGACACGGATTTGGAGGCAATGATCTCAATGCCCGTCAGGATGAGAAGGTAGCGCGTGCGATCCAGCGTTTTCAGGAGACCCGCGTAGACGATTTCTCGGCTGATGGAGTGCAGTATGCGAATGGGACCAAAATGTCGGGTCGTCTTCGCATTCAGGCTCATCTCTCCGCGTCCGGACTGGGGATCACCTGCCGGATCCTGAGCGATAATATCCCTCCCCTTGATGTGCTGGGCATCGATCCCGACACGTCGGTTGCGCTTCGCCGGGCGGCCTGCCGGCGGGCGGGCCTCTGCCTCGTCACCGGGCCCACGGGGTCCGGAAAGTCAACTACGCTGGCCTCCCTCATGGACTGGCTGAGGAAGTCCGAGCCCAAGCACATTGTGACCGTCGAGGACCCGGTGGAATACCGTTATCATGCGGACATGGAGCATCCCAATTACCCAGGTCACCGCGCGATGGCTCCCAGTATCATTACCCAGCAGGAAGTAGGCCGGGACGTCGCCAGTTACCGGCAGGGTCTCAAGGACGTGCTGCGGAAAGCTCCCCACGTCATCCTTCTCGGTGAGATTCGTGATCGTGATGCCATGGATACCTGCCTGGAGGCAGCGCAGACGGGGCACCTTGTGTTTTCCACTCTTCATACAACCGGAGCAGTAAAGACGATGGGGCGCATCCTGGAGATGTATCCGCACGAAAAGCACCTGTCCATTCTCAGCCGCTTGAGCGAGATGATGATCTTCATTCACTCGCAGGGATTGTTGAAGGGGAGGAATGGCAAGCGGGTCCTCACCTACGAATTTCTTCAAAACAATGACGACGCCGTGGCGAGTGCGATTGCGAATTACGCGGCGGGGTCGAATTCGCTGGAGGATGTGATTCGTCGGGCGGGGAACATCTCCTGGGATGACAATCTGCGCAACCTGCTCCAGCGCGGAGTCATTGACGAAAGTACTTTTGAGAGCGCCCGAATGAGCCGGAATGATCAAGATGAAATCTGACCGGTGCGTTTGGGACTCTCAAGAAACGTGCGCCTAATCAACCAAAACAGAAAACGAAACCATGACACTGACATACACCCAAAACACCAGAAAGTCGGGGATGACCCTCATTGAGTTGACGGTCGTCATTCTCGTCCTTCTTTCCCTGATCAGTATTCTCTTCGTCGGCGCTCGCGCGTGGAAGAAGGGATCGGATCGCGCTGGATGCATAATGAACATCCGTAACGTCCAGCAGGGAGTACGTTCATTCCAGAACATCAACGGCCACAATGCTGGTGACACCGTCCCTGGTGCCAGGGCCGAGATCATTGGCCCCGGCAAGTTCGTGGAAAGTACCCCGATCTGCCCGGGTTCAGGATCCTATGCCTATAGGGATGATGATCTTCCGCAGGTCGGCAACCTGTATATGGAGTGCTCGCTCTCCAGCAGTGATAAGCATATCCCAAGTTCCTTCACCGACTGGTAGGAAATCAGTTTTCCGAAATGGGCGCCGGAGCAATCCGGCACCCATTCCGGTGGCTTTACCCGCCTGCTAGTCAGGTTGATCCGTTGGAGGTTCAAGCCCTCTTTTTCGCCGGGGCAGTTTCCCCTCGACCGTTCCATCATGGACTCCCTCGTCCACCCCTCCCAGCTGTCCGTCTGGCAGCGCTTCCTCCAAGCACGCCGTCTCCACCGTGAAACGGCGCGCTCGAAGAACCCCGGCTGGTACTGTGATGCCCTTGAACTGGAGTGTCAGCTCCATCTCTTCCTGGAAGGCGATGATATCTCCGAAGCCCAGATCTGTTTCGGAAAGGATGCGAGGAAGAACTGGGTCCGGGTAAAAGCTCCCTCCGTTCAGGCCAACGAGGAAGAGCTTTACGAGTTTGTTGCCGGGATTCGGGGGCAGTTCCAGGGAACTCCGCGTTCGCTCGCGGTGGTTCTGCACATGGCCGATGAATTTGCCATCTCGGAACTGGCGCATGCAAACGAGCGCCCCGAGGACCTGAGCATCCTGAGCGATCAGCTCACCAACACCCCGAAGGAAGTCCTCGAAGATCACAGCACCTCGATGGAGGAGCTATCCTTCCGCCTGTTCCCCTATCACGGGGCCCGGCCCGGCCAGCTGTTCGGGTCGGCCATCACCATCTCCCGCAGGCACCAGAGCTATCTTGAGCAGTTTCGGGCGATTGGAGAATCGATGAATTTCCCGATTCGCACCTGTGCCCTGAGCGCCCCGTTGGTTGCCCTTGCTGGTCTTCCGCGGCTGGCCACCCAGCTTCCTTCCAAGCCATTCAGCATCGTTTTTTCCTACGCGACCTTTTCTGTGATCGCCTTTTTCACGGCGGGAGGGGACCTCGTGATGCTGCGATCCGTGCGACACCATACCGGGGGAGCGCCACCCCACGTAGGACGAATTATTCAAACCATGGCGGCGGCGCTCGAGCTGCCCGAACCGTCGGTTTACGTTCTGCCTCTCTCGCGTGAAGAGAAGAAGGGTTTCCTTCCCGAGTTGCCCGGTGCGGTTCTTCTCAACTGGCGGGAGAGCGCCTGGTTTGATTCGGATGTTCCTTTGGAGTTTCAGGGGCCCTCGAGCCTGCAGGGTAGCGAGGTCGACGATGGCCTGGGCGCATCGGAGACCTTTCGAGGGATGGCGGAGCAGAAGTGGGCAATCCAGGATTTTCTTCCGCCGACGCCTGAGGAAACCGAGCTTTATCCCTCCCAGGCGGAAATGAAGATTCTCCGCTATGGGGGAGCGGCTCTCCGAGTGGGTGCCGCTGCTCTCGCGATCTTCGTGGGCTGGACCGGGATTCGCACTTTTAAAATCATCAACGACGAGGCGTGGCACCAGACTGGTGAGGTTTCGAGGGAGGGCAACAAGGTGCTGGCTTCCGAGATTCGTCGCTACGAGCAGTGGAATTCGTTCCTTGCCGACCGCTCCAAGGCATGGGTTTCGATGGAGCTCGTGAATCAGCTCTTTCCGGACCCTGAAAGTGTCATCCTCTCTGATACGAGCCACCGGGTGCGACCGGAGCTTGCCAGTGAGAAGGATAAGAACGCGGGTGTGGTCAAGGAATGGATCATCAGTGGCATCTCCACTACGGAAGCAATCAACCACCTGACCATGATTGGGACCACCGAGGGAATGAGCAAGGTCTTCCAGAACGTGTGTAATCACACCGGAGACGAATCCCTGCGCATGGACCTGCCTTCCCGGTCCTTGCTGGTGAATCTGCTGACTACCGAAAACAAGCGATACAAGCCGGTAGGTGGCAAGAAGCCGGAGGAGAGCCTGCCACACAATTTCAGACTGACCATCACTCAGCGCATCACTGCTGAGGACCCCATAGCCATCCCTGTGCTTGCCGCGCCATGAACCCACACTACAAGGACTCGGTCATCGTTTTCGGACTGGTAGCACCGGTCCTGCTGGTCGTGCTCGCTCTTGGTCTTGGTGTACATTTCCGTAGTAAACTGGAGAAGACCTATGAGGCCCGCAAGCACCACTACCGGACCTATAAGACGGTGGAGACGGAACGTGAAGCCCTTGAGCAGAAGGTGCAGACTCAGTCTCCTCACATGAGCCGGTGGATGAGGCTCTTCGAGAAGCCGGCAGCGACCAAGGTGAATACCTTCTTCCGCCAGTTCGAGAAGGAGTTTGATTCCACTCAGTTCCAATGCACGGCGTTTCACCCGAAAACGACCCCGGGAGCGATTGGAGGCGTGAGTGGCCAGCCTTCCGTCCAGTTGCACTTTTCCTTTCGCGGGACTTTTCGGGCCCTGCAAACCGCTGTCCTTGAACTGGAGACACGCATGCCGCAGCTCCAGCTCGATAGCATCAAGCTCTCAAGTGGAGACAACAGAAATGTCCTCAATGCGACGGTCGTCTACACCGCCTGGCAACGATAATGAAAGCGATTCTCCCCATTCTTCTTCTTGGTGCGACTCTGGTCAGCGCAGAAAAGCCCGTAACGACTTCATCCTCCCGCATGACGGACGCGGCGCCGGCGCGGTTCCTCGCCGAGGAACTCGACGAGCGTGTCCTGGACCTGCGCAAACGCCTCGCCATTACCACCCGTGAGCGTGGCCCCTTCGGGCTCTACCAGAATCCGGGAAGGGTGCCCGTGATCAGTCATGTTGTCGCGGAAGTTCGCAAGACACCGTTCGATGAGTTCATCAAAGGTATCGAGATCACCGTGATCAATGCCCGGGAGAAGGAATTCCTCGTCGGCGCCCGGCTGTTCCGGATCGGTCAGGTTTTTCCAATTTTACGGGGCGGGGAAAAGCTCTCCGTCCGGGTTGAGGCTGTCGAACCCTCGAGGGTGACGTTTAAAAATCTGCAGACCGGAGAGCTTGCCCTCCGGCGCCTTGACCTCCTTCCGAGTGGAGTTACGGCCGCCTCAGGTCAGATCCAGGTCCGGGGTGTCACGCCGAGTAATCGTGGCGAGGTCGAACCCCTCCGTATCGAGCTGGATACGCCGCCTGCGCTTCCTTAACGCACCAATCCCCCCCAACAAAACAACCCCATGAAAATGAACAAATTGCTGTTCCCCATCCTGCTGCTGACCAGTGCTCTCACTGACGGGCAGCAGGTGCCGGTTCCAGCTTTCCCAGAAGAACGTGAAGAAGGCCCCCCGCTGGAATTGAGCCCCCCCAGGATCGATCCCTCTGCGCCGGGCGTGGCCGAGCGGCCTTCTCCGCCCCAGGAGTTTCCGGGCGAACCAGTGCCTATTGCAGCTCCGGTAGCTCCGGCTCCTCCGAGGCCAGTGGGCCTGCCGGAGGTTCCGCCCCCGCCTCCTCCTGTGGTGGACGAGGTTGAGGAGGGCGAGCCCCCTCAGGCCCCCGGTAATCTGGATCAGATCGAGGAGGCCAATGGCGGCTTCCTGATCAGGGACGCCGCTATCAATGACATTTTCCAGATGCTGGCCAAGCGAGCCAATAAGCAATACTTCCACAATACGAAGATTGCCGGCCCCGAGTATAATGTGAGCGGCCACCTCAATGGCGGTGATCCCCTCCAGCAGATGGAAGAGCTCGCCTTTCAGTACAGCCTGACGCTCTACACGAAGGGGAATACGGTATATGCCCTGAACTCCGAGCAGCTCAATCAGTTGCCCGCATCGGAATGGCATTACCAGTTGCGCTATCTGCGGCCGACTGACATTGAACAGATCAAGGCGCTGATCCAACCGATGTTGTCTCCCACCGGGATTGCCAACTATGAGCCCAAGACGAACACCATCATCGTTATTGACTCCGCGCATCAGGTCGAGCGCGCGAAGAACCTTCTGACAAGCGTCGACAAGGCCAAGGGTCAGGTCGTCATTGAAGTCAAGATCCTCAGCGTAAACAGCAATGCAGGCGAGCGGAAGGGGGTTGACTGGGCCAGCAGCCTGGGAGCATCCGGAATTCCATTGGAGACCATTGCGAGCCTGAACTCCCTCTTTGGTATCGACAGCGTGCTGTCTGGTGTCGGCAGCCTCTCGTCTGGCGCGGTTCTTCGTGGGACGGATGCGGCGAATCCGGGCAACAACACGGTCGTCTTGTCGCCCCTTCAGATCAATGGGGTGCTACGTGCCCTGCAGAGTGGAGGTCTTGTGACCCAGACTTCGAATCCGACGCTGATTACAGAGGACAACGAGAAGGCTACAATATCCCTGATTGACCGTGTCCCCATCATCACGACCACGATTAACGAAACCGAGGTGAGTAACCAGATTACGGAAGAGGTTCGTTACTCGGTGGATCAGAAGGATCCCGTGGGCGACCCAAGCACGACCCGGGAGATCGGTGTCACAGTGGCGGTGACCCCGACTCTCCTTCCTGATGGAACAATCCGAATGCAGATGCGTCCACGCTCTGCGCAGGTTGTGGAGGAAGTCATCGGGCAGAGCGGCAACAAGTATCCCCGAGTGGCGGAGTCCATGATCGAGAGTATTACCCGGATTCCTGACGGGCACTCCCTCGTCGTGGGGGGCTTCTACGGGCAGGTGAAGTCGAAGGACCGAAACAAGGTGCCTCTGCTGGGAGATCTTCCCGGCATCAACTTCTTCTTCAAGAGCAAGGAGGCCGCCAAGGAGACCTCGAGCCTCGTTTTTGTGGTGACGCCCTCCTCCTACAATCCGGGTAGTGTTTCGGAGAACGGCACGACCTCAAGGACCGTTCGCGACAGTGTGAGCCTCAAGCACGGGCATGACTGGATCGAGCCTTCGTTGCCGGGGCCGGCCCACGAGTCGAATCTGGGACGCACGATGCAGGACCTTCGACCCAGTCAACGGGATCAGGAGCCCACGGTGCAGGAGCTCAAAGCTGAACTCAAGGGACGCGCCAAGAGTGGCCTGCGTCACGGGCGCTTAAAGTTCCTGCGGAAGCGTTAGAATCCACATGCAGACTCAAGCTGGAAAGATAGCTCTGCTGGAGGGTGCGATTTCCCCTGGAATCGCTCCCTCCGCCACCGACCCGACCTGCCTGGACCAAACCAGCGGACTCCTCGAGGAGTTCGGGTTGGCCTCTCCGGATGAACTCCACCAGCTGCGGGAACATGGCCGGGCGCCCCTCAGGGGCTCGAGGAGGTGGGATCCTCTCGAGTTTCTGGCCGCCCTCAGGATGGCAGACCCAGACGCTCGTCTTCTCGAAATCGAGAGGCTGGGGCGCGCTCTTTCACTGGCAATGGAATCTCAGCTGGCACTGGTGCCCTTTGCGAGCAGGTTGCCGGCTCCTTCCGCGTTTTACGATCACCATGGAAGCGTCAGGGCGGATTGCGAAAGACTGATGACTCCTGTCCTCTACTCCGAGGAAACGGAAGTGATCGGAGTCGGCTCCATCAATCCGGTTGCGCTAAGACTGGCCTCCCAGGCCATCATGCACAGCGTTGGAGAAAAGACAGGCACAGTACCCATTGTCTCCCGTATGCTCCTGCCCCATGATGGATGGATTTCACTCTGTCAGAAACACTTCGGGATATGATCGAGTTCGATGGCATCCAGTTCAACGATTTGATCAGCAGCCGTGTCATGGCGGCGCTCGCTGAGCATGACCCGTCTCTGGAAGCGCTTGGTCATGACCAGGTTCCCAACCGGGTCAGCCGACCGCTGTTCATGTCCGCCATTGCGCAGGTGAACGGGTTGCCGTTCCTCCCGAGGATTGCGGAGTTCTGCGATTCCGCTCTCTTGGACGGTTGTGACCCCGCTCTTCTCACCCGTGGTGGGTTTACCCCCCTGTGCACGTATGGGGAACGCCTGCTGGTAGCGGTCTCAAACCCTTGGAGCTCCCTCCCCGACGAATATCTTCCGCCCCGGTTTCCTGACCTGCAGATCGACAAGGTCGTTACCCTGAGCAGTGAGATCAGTCGGGCCATCGAGCGGGTGGCCACCACGCAGGGCCCAAATCGTTCTCAGCTGGAGTCCATCGATGTCGAGGATATGGACGAGGGGCTCCGTGACTTTGATGTCACTGCGGAGTATGATGAGCCGATTGCCCAGTTGGCGGCCACGATTCTAGCCACGGCGACCAAGCTCCGCGCTTCAGACATCCACTTCAAGGTGGAGAAGGAATCCTTCTATTACTCCTTCCGGATCGATGGGGATCTTGGTGACAAGGTTGAGATTCCGATGAAGCTGAAGGACCGGATAGATGCCTTCTTTCTGAATTTGATGAAGCTTCCAACCGAGATCCGGAACACGACACCGGGAATTTCGGGGCGCTTCACGATAGCCTACTACCACCGGCCGATTGATATTCGATACGAGCGTCACCGCACCTACCGTGGATACCACGTAACGATGCGACTCCTCGACAAGAGTCACATCAATGTGGCGCTGGGGAAGGGCTCCCTCGCCTTTGACGATGAAACCCTCTTTGAGCTCAATCGCGTCATGCAGATTCCGGCCGGGATCATTGTGATGAGTGGGCCGACCGGCTCCGGTAAGTCGACAACCCTGAACGCCATGCTTCGGGAGCTCAACCGGCCCGAGGTTAATATTCTCACCCTGGAGAACCCGGTCGAGGACGAGATCCCGGGAGTGACTCATTGTGATCTCAAGAGTGCGGGAGAGTTCAAGCCGATGATCACGAGTTTCATGCGAAGTGACCCCGACATCATCCTCATGGGCGAGGTGCGGGACACGGAGTCCGCCGAACTGGCGATTGAGGCCGCGGTGACCGGCCACAAGGTCCTGACGACGATTCACACCCCGAGGGCCTCCCAGATTATTGAGCGATTCGAACAATTGAAAATCGAGCGATGGAAGATCGCCCAGACTCTCAAGGCGGCTTGTGCCCAGCGCCTCATCAAGGTGCTTTGTCCCGATTGCAAGGTTCAGGTCCATGGGGTGGAAGAACGCGAGCGGCGGTTGTTTAATCTGGGAGAGGAGTGGGCGGAGCGTCCTCTCTTCGGGGCCCGACCCGGTGGGTGTGCAGAGTGCCGGCAGACCGGTTACAGCGGCCGGACAGCGATCCTCGAAATAATCCCGATTTCCCCACGGGTTTCAGACCTTCTCTCCAAGGGTGAGATCAGCCCCTACGATCTCGAAATGATGGTTTTAAACGACGGAACGCTTCCGAACCTCCGGCGCAGCGGGCTTCGCCTTCTGGCCGAGGGGCAGACTGACCTGAAGGCGGTCAGTAAAACAATCGATATGACCTATTCCGATGAGTAACGGTGCAGCTACGACAACCTCTTCATTTTCCCGTGCCGCGGGGCAGCAGGCTGCTGCCCCCAGGAAGGGTGTGAGGAAGAACTACTTCAAGAAAAAGGAGCTCATTCACCTGTTCCGGGGGCTGGCCTCCATGCTCAAGGCCCAGATCAATACCTCCGATGCACTGAGGTATTACAGCCAGGGCCTCCCCAACAAGGTCATGGCGGCAACCCTGGAAAAAATTCGCCTCGATACGGAGTCGGGGATGTCAGTGCATGAGGCTTTCCGGAAAACGGGTCGTTTCGATGACATGACGATCGGACTGATTCAGGCTGGAGGGGACTCGGGACAACTCAACCGCGCTTTCCGGGAACTGGCGGATCGACTGAAGTCCGACCTCTATTTCCACAAGCAGGTGCGTAAGGCCGTCCTGCTTCCCAGCATCGTGATCTCGGTGCTGATTGGTGCGTTCATCGTTTCCCAGGTGAAGATTGTTCCGCAGGTCGAAGGGATGCTGGAACAGGTGCGTCAGAAACCGGACGGCCTGACCGCGATTGCATTCAAGGTAAGTCACGCCACCCAGGCCCTCTGGCACTTTGTAGTCCTCGGCCTGATCACCGGGGTAGTCACCATCTGGCGCTCTGAGATCGTGAGAAATGCCATTACCTCGATAGTGATGTCCAAGTGGAGAATTCTCAGCCAGCTCGTCATGAGCCTGCGGCAGATGACGCTTCTCTCGACCATGGAGCTCCTGTATTCCAACGGGATCAACCTCGCGAAATCCATGCGGGTGGCGGCGAATTCGATCAAGACGACCCCCCTGTATCCGGAAATTCGGAAGGCTGCGGACCAGTACGAGCATTCAGGTGTTCCGCTTTCGCTTGCCTTCAGCAAGTTTACATCGGTGGACGAGCAGGTGGTCCACATGATGGCGATCGGGGAACGCTCGGCCTCGATCGACAACCAGCTGAAAATGCTGGCCGACATGTATGAGGAAGAAGCGGAAAACTATATGAACGACTTTACCCAGGTGCTCAATTTCATCGTTCTCATGCTGGCGGTGAGCCTGATTGCAGCTGTCTTTATCGGCACGTTCCTGCCGATCTTCATGATGGGCCCGAAGATGATGCAGAGCGGAATCTAAACCTTTAATATCATGCAGCTGACCCAGTTCGATCGCTGGCTCCGGGAAAAATTCATTTACCGGACCCATGTATACACCATGAGATTGCCGGAATCGGGAGTCCCCTCTCAGGTCATGGTTGAGGAGTTGGAGGATGCCCCGACCCGCCGCTACAAGTATCGACTGATTGTCAGTGCCAAACGGGATCTGGAAACGCTGCTGGCCGCTCTGCGCAATGGCAACCAGATGTTCACCACGAGGGTGGTGGAAACCAACCCGTGGTATAAGCCGATCATCGCGCCGAAGGGGAAGAGTTTCTTCTTCCGCATGTTCTGGTGGGCCGTGGTGGTAGGCCTGGTCATCGCCGCGTTCGTCGTGGGCTACAACATCCTTTCCAATGAGGAGTTGAAGTCCGAGCTCATGGAAGCATTCAACCTGTTCCTGAATGGTTAACTCCTGCAAACACCACAAACTCCAATCAAGCATGAAAAATACCTCCAATCCCTCCCCTTTCCGGGCTGGTGTGACACTCATCGAGCTTACCGTAGTGATCTTCATGATCCTCAGCATAATGGGAGCAACGATGTATTTCGCTGGAAACATCGGAAGCTGGAACAAGGGCAAGGAAGCTTCGGCGGCATTGCGGGAAGTCTATACCGCGCAGCGGGCCTATCTGGCGGACAATCCCCGTAAGACGGTTGCGGCGCTGACCGGCCACGACCTGATCCGGTACCTCCCCAGCGGAGGTTCTGCATTCCCCAGCGTCGAGGACCTGAATGGAAACACCCTTTCCTATGATGTGACAAAGTCTCCCCCTGTTCTTACCGCGGGAGCGGGTGGCGTCTACGACCCGTCCGGATCGGTGTCGGATTCCCTGTGGGACGTGGGCGAATGAACCAGATGACCCGACATCTCCGGCTTGTCTTCGCGTGTGTCCTCGGGCTCGTTCCCCGGGTGGTGGTCGCCGGGGATGAGTCTCTCCCGATCGGATTCCGGTTCGTCGGAAACTACCAGCTTGAGAAGCGCGTCAAGATTCGCGATGCGAAACCATTCGTGGTTCGGAGCAAGCCCTTCGTGTGTCGTGTCTATACTGATGGGATCAAGGTCCGGGTCTACGGGGAGAGTGGAGCGGAAAGTTTCACGTCCTTCACGATTCATCGGAATGACGGCATCCTGGTGGGGGCAGGAACGGACCGCATGGAAACCGTTCCCGGAGTCCACGCTCACTCCCTGGTGGGAAACCTGAGTCGCCAGCTCATCCTCACTGAGGAGCAATTGGTCCTGACCAAGTTCCCAGCTCTCTCTGATATCGTGGAAATCACCTATGCCAACCGGCGCATCACGGTTGGTAGCAACAATTAAGCAGCCCCTGATCATGATGAGTGAAATTATTACGAGGCGCCCTTCGGAAGGAGCCGAACCCGGGAGTCCCGCCTTGGAGGAGGGGGCAGGGATGGAGAGTGCTCTTCCTGCCCGCTGCACCTGTCAACGCTGCGGTCTCTACCGCTGGTATCCTCTCATGATGCTGGGATCGACTGCTCTGGCTGCCGTCTTCTGCTGGATGTACATCAGCAAGCCGGTTTTTCTGAGCGCTCCGTCCGGCCAAACACACGATGCCCATCCCGCGATTCAGGAGAAGCGTCCGGTCGAGCATGGAGAGCCTGCGCCTCATACGGCGCGTGGTGGAAACCTTGACCCTGCCCTGGGCCACCTGCCGGGAGATCCGGCCCCGGAAATAAGTAGTCCGCCGGTGGAGGAACTCCTCGGAGAGGAACTCAAACCCCTCGTGGTGAAGCGGGAGGGCCCGTCCCTGTTTGAGCCGATCCCCAAGAGTGAACTGTCCGGGCGGTCCCGGGGTCCGTCTTCAGGCGCTGCGGAAGTAGCCGCTCCTATTGTGATCAAGCGAGAATCTGCGCCAGAGCCTCTGGTGATTCGAAGAGAAGAGGAGAATTCAGCGAGAGGAGAGGAACAACCGGGGGAAGACCATGTCGGGCTGGTAGCTCCGGGCGAGGGAGGAAGGAACAGTGATTCCGAGGAATTCCAGGTCCGGGCCTCCCTGCTGGCTGAATTCTCGTCGGGAGGGAAAACCAGTGGGGTGTCCCCAAATCGCAATCCGTGATGCGTAATCCGCTCGTTCAATTGGTTGTCAGCGGCATGGCCCTGGGGCTCATGTGCGGAGCGGTCGCCATCCACTCTCTGCATGTCTCGGGGGCGAAGCAAATGGCTGAAAGTAATCAATGGGCTTCGGGAAGTTCTTCCGGGCTGGAGGTCGAAGGTGGACGCACCATCTTGCCGGCTTCCCTGAGAGCAGGGAAGCCAGAGCCGGGCCAAGACCCCGGCATCCGGACCGCGGACACAGCCACCGTAGAGGCATTGCAGGAGATTGTTGCTCGCCTCCGCGAGATGAAAGATGACAACCAGGGTCTGCATGGAGTGATCAGGGATCTTCAGGAGCAGGGGGCGGAAACCAATCGGGACCTTAATGAATTGCAGTTCCGGGTGGACTCCCACAGCCAGTCGTTCCGGCCCATGCGATTTTCCTCGGATGCCGGTTCGATCCTGCGGAACTCGATCAGTCCCGGGAGGAGCGTCCATCCTCTTCTCCCGGCCAAGGAATAGCTCGTACGGAGAATTGGAATCCGACTGTTCCCGCCCGTGTCCCCCTGCGTGTCCAAGCCTTCCTCCGCACCCGACAAGGTCGAATGAGAGGTTCCCTGTTTTGCGTGTGCACGGTGAGGCGAATTCGCCTCTTCCCCCTGCGGCAGGGGCCCGGGCTCGAAGAAGAATTAAGTCACGGAAAGAACTCCCCCACCCATGACTGCTTGGTCAGGGGCGGCCAGGACGTCGTGGCCTGTCATTCAGTCCACTTGCTCGATGACTACCAGCCAGTTCATCTGGTTGATGGGGGGCAACTGGCTGAGGTCGGTGATTGAGTGGAGATCAGCCGTGATCTTGTCGGACACCACTTCATCATACTGGCCGGACCGGAGATCCATCGGGAAGACCGAATCACTATCCTTTTTTCCTACATGATTGATCTGTCCCTTGAAATCGATATTGAGAGCCTCATCGCGAATGCCGAAGCGCTTCTCAGGAGCGAAGAGGGAGATGGGCGGAAAGACCGCGTTGCCCTCGTCGTCGACGCCGCGGGCAGCAATATTGACATCGTTGGCGAGATACATCCGAAAGGGGGTGACGAGGGAGAATCCCCGCGGAAAGGGAGTGAAGTCCTTGGTATCCCTTAGAATGAGGGAGATATCGGTGGGCGAGCTGGGAATACTCGGCTTTTGGATATTGAGGTTGTTGACATAGTCAGCATTGACCATCAGGGAGCTGTTTTTATCGAGAGAGTCCGCTCCGATGTCTTCGAGGTAAGTGGAGAGTCTCCCGGTGTAAACCGCGAGAGCCTGGCGGCCGATCGGCGATGTTTCCAGATGGAAGGGGAATTTCGAACCCTCCTGGGAATTGGCCTCCGGCCAGCTGTAGCCCCTCGTGAAGGTTTCGGTCTTTGCAATACCATTGGTCAGGTAAGTGAAGGAGATGGAGGTCGGCGTCTGGTCCGTGGGGGAAATGACGTCTACAACCCGCAGTTTCATCACGGTCTGCATGGCCGGACGGCTGTAGTAGTTCCAACCGGTCGGAGAAGCCGCATTGGGGTCAGAGGTATCCGAAAGATCGTCGAAGATGCCCTCACCGCGTGTGATGGGAAGGAAGGCCACGAGGCCGGATTCCGAGGAGTTGGACAAGGGGAAGAAACTGCTGTTTTCAGCCTCATAGGCTTCCCGGGAAGGAAGATCGCCGGTAAACTGGTCCTGGGAGACCCCTCCGACAGAGGAGTTTTCGGCCAGGGTAATCCCCCGACGGGCAGTCAAGCGGTCCAGACTGAGTCCTCCCGCCGTGGCGGCTTTTGTCGCAAAGACGCCTCCGGAAATGTTGATGTTGTCCCAAGCCCTTCCGTTCCGGTGTTTTCCAAGTGCGGTGGTAGCTGTTGCGGAGCTGCCCAGTGCAAGTTGCGAGGGGACCTCGTAAATGGAGAGAACATAGTTTTTCCGAACGGTGGCCACACCGGTGACGTCCTCGGACTGTGCCCCGGACGTGACGGAGAAGGCCCACCAGTTCCGCTTGGCCAGGAAGCTCTGTCCCTGAGTCACATAGCCAAAGTGAATGTGGGGGTAGGGGAGCACGCGGAACTGCTCCCCGTCGGCGTAGGTCTTGTCCATCGTGATGATGGGCCGGTCTCGATCAAGCTGCTCGACTGCACTATTGGCGATCTGCAGGGTTTCCGGATACTGGGAGCCGAGAAGATTACCCGTACCGTTCGTGCCGGCATTCACATAAAACCAGTTGTCGGCGGGCTGGCTCTTGACCGAGGATACGGAGTATTTGATATGGTCCTGGGCTCCATCTCCGGTATTGCCGGAGATGGCGTGGCCACTGATGCCGAGGACTTCGGCATGGCCCTCCTCAAGAGCCTGTTCCCCGTCCGCCTTGTTTCGGGCGTACTCGAAGACCCAGCGCCAGCGGGACTGGGTGGACCAGCTCGAGGAGTTGGAGTTGGCCATCATGTTTTTCATCGCGCTGTTGGGAGCCTCGGTAAGGACAGCACGCAGGAGTGCCTGCTCGCGGTTGGTGTAGTCGACCCGGATCTGGGTTTTCTTCTGGGTCTCCTGATTCTGGAGTGTGTAGCGGAATGATGCGGTGAGCATCAGCAGCATGATCGAGGAGAGGGTGACGACGGCCAGAATCGAGATATAGCCGCGTTTGAGGTTGGTTTTCATGATGTCTCGGGGTGTAGAGCGAACCTAAAGTCTGGGGGTGCCGGAGTAGGTGATGATCTCGCCGGCTGGCCCGGTGAGCTCCATGCGGAAGACACCGTTTTCGATGAAGAATTCGGCATTTTCGACCCGGCGTGAAATGAGCCAGTCGGGGTTTCCGGCCTTGGTGAAGGGAGCGGATGGATCCAGGTTGTAGTAGGCGAGTTCGTCCCTCCCTTCATTGGTTTCAAAGGAAACAATCCCGAAGTCCTCTGACCCGTCGGGGTTGAGGAAACCGAGCACGAGGACCTTGCCGTCTTCGGTGACGGCATTTGCTCCCGCGACAGCATCGCTGAGATTCTCGTGGATACGGTAGGCATCCGCGCGCGAGAGAATCTGGGTAATGGTGTTGTTTATCTGGGGAGCGTCGTCGACGAGGAACCCCTGGGCCTTGAGAATACCCTGGAAAGTGACCTGCTGCTGGAGGAGGGTCATCATCATTACCGCAATCGCGAGAGCGAGACCGATGGCAGTCGCCAACTCTGCGAGGGTAAACCCACGACGGCGGCGAGGGAGGTTCTGGGTAGTTGGAATTGAAGTATTCATTGGGTGCGCACAATGGTGCGGGATTTGACGTATTCCCGGCCGCTAATGGAGTAGGTGATGTGACTTTGCAGTTTCCATGTCTGCATCTCTGCCGGATTGGTCGATGCAGTTCCGGTTCCCCCGAATGCGGGGAAATTGTTGGCATCGGGAACTCTGGTTCGAATCACGTTGGCGCTCAGCGTTCTTCCTCCGGGCAGTATACCCAGGGTGACGGCAGTTTCAGATTTCGCAGGATAAACCGGCCATGGAGAGGAGGCCGCGGTGAGTTCGTCAAAGGAGACCCGCTGGGCGTAAGCCTTTTCGTATGTGAGATAGGCATCGGAGACGTTCTGCAGCATGGTCCACTGGCGGGGAGCAAGAATGTTCATTGTGCCCTTGAGGATCATCAGACTGGCCACCGAAAGCACGACGAGCGCCACGGTCGCCTCGATCAGCACGCTTCCGCGGAGAGCCCGGGAGAGCCCGGTCTTGAGTTGTCTCCGGATTACGCTACAGTGCCCGGACGGGTGAAAGGCGTCTTGATTTTCGGGGTAGTGGTACTTCATGGGGTGTCCGGATTGCTGGCGGCCGAGCCATTACAGCCGCCCTTTGGATTGAGTTGGGGCGATTCTCCGACTCGTCTGGTGGAGTGGGCGGTCAGGACCAGTCTGGATCAAACCGTGAAGGCTCCTGCCGGGCAGCCTCGTCTGAAGGTCCTGCTCGTGGCTCCTGCCGAGGGGGCGCTTCCCGGGCATGAGGCCACGGAGTTGGAGGCGAGGTTCATGGATGGAAAACTTTTTGAGGTGGCCCTCCACTACACTTATCCCGGAAGGAAGAGCTCGTTTGTCCGGGGCCAGTTCGCGGAATTGAAGAAGATCCTGACACGTCGTCATGGACCTCTGCAGCTTGGGGCCAAGGCTCAGGAAGCACCCAAGGAAGGAGTCCTTACAAAGTTGACTTCCTACCGGGTTGAGCCTGCCTCCGGGCGTCGCCTCCTGCTGGTCCTGACGGAAGTGTCCGACGCCAAGCGAGGGGACAGTTCGGCCAGATTTTCGGTGATCTATCATAATGGTGGAGTCCTGCAGGAAGAAGGTCCGCGGGTAATTATCCGCCGGGAGGGAGTGGAGTTTCCGGTAGAGCCGTAGTTGCCGGTGAAGAGATCCACCTGCCCCAGGGCCCGGGGGGCACTTCGTATTCTTCGACAAAGCGCCAGTCGACATCGGCGTTTCCGCGCATGCGCAGGAAATCACGCACGGCAGGACTGATATCGATTCCGGCGTTCTGGTTGGCATTTGCGCGGGGAGACTTTCCGAGGAAAACGTAAGGCCAGTCGTTGATCGCGAAGGGGCCCACGTCCTTCCACTGGGCGTAGGCGACCCGGCCCTTGCGATGAATGGCTACCCAGCGGTTGTGACACACGGATACCCCGGGTCCTCGGTAACTGCTCCAGAACCATGGAATGACTTCGGAGGCCTCGGGGCGATGTTCCCGGCCGCGGAGCAGATCATTGTAGGGAAGGGCGATATAGAAGGGGTTCAGCTTTGGCTCAAAGGCTGCGGGGGAGAAGCCGCGTCGTTCACGGGGATGGTCGTATCCTCCAAAGCGCTCCTCCCAGTGAGGATCCCACGAACTGGCCGTGTTCGGGGTCGGGTTTCTTTCGGAGGGTTTTTCTCCGACCCAGAAGATGGTAGCCCTGACCGTATAGTGCCATGGATTGCGCTTGGGGCTCCATGGCCCGGGCAATTCCTCGACCACCTGGGCCTTTCTGGGCCCGATGTATGGGTTCACCCGTTTCTTCAGGCTTTCCCGGCGGCTCTCGATGAATTGTTCATGGGCGAGGGCGGCCCGCTCGGTGGTGGTGAGAACTGAGCCGGAAGCGGCGGATAGAAGGAGCGAAAAAACGGCATATGTTAGCCAACAGGGCACAACTCCACAGGGGGAGAGGCCGGAAACCACAGGATGGATTCCAAAATGGGGCATCTTTGTAAGGGGGAACTAATAGTTAGCGTGCAAAAAAATATGGCTGAAGTCAACCATTTGGACTGCTTAAGAATAAAAATATGGGCCAAGGTTCTTTATTTTGCCATTTGGAGCCGATATTTGACGAACCTAGGAGCGGAGGTTTTCTACCCGGACTGGACGCCCGCAGATGGTTTTCTTCTGCAAATAAAGGAGCTGCCGTTCCAGGAGCCATTAGGATTTAATGACTTTTAAAATTTTCATGGGTGGGCCGTGAGAAAAGGACAGGCGTTCTCACGGCGCGAAGGGGAGCTTTCTCCCGCTCAAGGGCGATTGGTAGTGAGAGGCCAGATGGCGGGTTTTCATTCAGGAGATCGGTGCGTGGTTCTCTGGGAACAACTGAGTTGCTAGGATCTAGGGGGCGCCAAAACTCGAGCGGGGGCCGGCTTGGAGGCTGGGGCGACGCTTTTTTGCACCCAGCACAAATAAAGCGGCCCCAAGGGCGGGTTAAATTAGGATATTTTAATATTTTTGTTGATCAAGAGGTATAGTTCTGTAATTTTATTGGAAATTCGAAATAATTACGACCCCCCCAAAGATACATAACCTCATGAAAATTAACGCCGCACATTTGGCGCTGCTTGGATTCTTCGGCCTGGCTAGCGTGCTTTTGGGGCAGAGCACTGGAAAGTCCTCGGTGAGCTCCCCCCATGGTGATCCTTTCACACCTGTTGGTTCGATTTCGGTGACCCCCACCGTGGTGCAGCCGGGCGTTCAGCCCAACATGGTCTGGGGGATCGAATATCCCAAGGCTGTCGAGGATCTCAGCGAGATTGATCCGGGAGGAGGGGTAACTCCGAAGACGACCGTGGACCTGAAGCTCCGGGTCATGGGAGTCGCCTGGCAGTATGGCAATACCCTTCTTCCCACCGCGCTCTGGGTTCGCGTGGGGGCCGGCTCAGGGTGGGAACTGGTCTTCTTCGGATCTGGAGCAGACGTGAACCCCGAGGAAGTCGTTTTTGAGAAGAAGGGAATCCTGCCCGGAACGAGGATTGATTTCTCGGCACGTGGCCAATCCCCCACCGGTCCCTGGTACAGCACGCGTTCCACTGCGACACCGGAATTGACGGTCCTTGGCATGGTGAATGGAGATCAGGTTCCTGATTTCGCCCCGGCCTACGAGCAGGGCCGTATCGAGAGCTTCATGACCCAGTTCCTCGATGACAATAACAGTCGGGTGGTCCTTGGTCCTCACGAAGTCATTCACACCTTTGAACTTGGATCGACCAACCCAGGAGACTGGTGGTTCGACATGCAGGACATCGTGTGTGTCACCACCCTCAGCGAGAGGCTTGTGGTGAGTGGGAGCAGCATAAAGTTTGAGGATCCGGGAACTGGCTCCTCGACCGGGGTAGCAGCAAGCGGAGGCAACTCGAACACGCTTGATGACAAGCGATTGATCCAAAGCGGGCGGAAGCTCGCGCAGTGAGAATCTTCAACCGCCCCTTTTTTCAACTCAGCCTCGTAATAGAATCATGAAGAAGTCTGTTCTCATCCTGGCCTCGGCACTGCCCGTGACGCTTTCTGCTGACCCTGCCGACTACGTCAACTTCATCCGGCAGGTCCAGCAGGACAGCGGAGTCGAATGGGATGTCACCGTGCCCCCGAGTGGTCATGCAATCTCACCGACTGGAGTCAGCGTCGATGGTGCGTTCTTTGAGCTGTGGTCCATTCATAACACGAGCGTGAGTGAGTTCCTTCTCGATGAGCAGTATGTCACGGCCTACACTCCGAATGCGAACATCAGAATCGTGACGGGGGATCCCTACCGGGCTATTCGCCGGACGCGGGTGGACCAGCCGTTTCAAGTCCAGATCACCGTGACAGGCCTGATCGACGAAAACGATCCCAATTACGCCACGGCACCGGATGCTTCGAAGTGGGTGGACTACACGCACAGTGCCTTCCATTACCCGGAGGGGGCTTACAGTTTCCAGAAGGTGGATAATCCGGTGGGAAGCCTGATGGCTGAGGGCTTCATGGAAAAGACAGCCAAGACGACGGTGACGTTCATGGCTACCAACCTGTCCGGTTCAGACCTTACCAAGGTGACGGGCGAAGAGGTCTTCACGATCTCGGCACAGGCGGATTTCGGAGTATCGGCGACGGTGCTGGATTCGGAAAAGGTCCAGATCTGGCCGGTCGCAACAGGGACCATCCGCGGGACGGACCCGAGCGAATATTATGAGCAGGTTCCGCCCATCATGGTGAACCTGGAGAATCTCTACCCCCATAGCACGACCTACATCCGGGTCTACGAAGGGCCGCAGACTTCAAGTCCCGCCAAGTACAACGTGGTAAACACGAGCTACGTGATCATCGAGGATTCAATCCCGCAGAACCGGTCGCTGGTCATCAGGGAGGTTGACCAGTTTGTGTCGGAAGAGGGGCTCCACACTATCGAATTGCTTCACCGCACGCCGTTTGGAACAGACTTGCTGGCTTCGACCCAGGTCCATGTCGATCGAACGATTGAGATCAATGGCGGCGTTATTAACCAGGAGTAATCCAGGAGGGTTTCTGATATGAACGGATTGGAAAGAATTGTGCTGCTCCTTGGAATTGGAGCGGGTTTCCTGGGCGCGGTGGAGCCGACGCCGCACGGGGGAGAGAACGGTAGTGCGAAGCACATTGACGTGCGCCCGCTGCCCAATCACGAGGAGATCCTGAAATTACAGCGGCCCCGGGACCCGGGCCTTCGCGGCAGAACCGTGAGGCTTTCGGACCTTCAGAAACCGAACCTGGGTGACAATGCCGAGAAGTCGGCGGAGGCCGCCAAGCGGAGGGAAAGCCTTGTCAAGCGGTCGACCATTATCTCTGGTGTCAGAGGATGGACGATTGTTCCCCGCGGATCCGTGCTGAGCACGCCGACCCGGTTCAAGGCCCGGATGAACGGCGCGCGCAAGGGCAAACTGGTCACCTGGGGAGACTTCTATGCGAAGAACTCTTCCTGGATCCGCCTCCTGCCGGTTACGATTGAACAGGCCACGGGCCAGAAGCCGCTCACTGAGGATTTCATGGAATCCCTCAAGCGCACGGGTTTGCTGGTGGTCGCTGTGTGTGAAGGTGGCCCCATATCGGTGCGTCTTCCGGTGGAAGGCGAGGAGTTGCCGAGGATTTCCGAGCCTGTGAAGGCTGCCGATTGGAAAGTGCCTTCGCGTCGCTGACAGGAACCGGGGACTGAGGGGAGAGATCTTGGTGGAGCGGTTCCCTTCCACGCGTTTCAGTCTCTTGAGGGTGGATTCGATTTTCTGTCTCTGCTTGCTCCGGCCTTGAGCTGCAGGCCCTTCATGTGGATAATCGGGTAGTGGAAGAAGGGCTCCCGCAGTTGCAGTTCACATTCGAGGAGGCAGAAAGGCGTGCGGCGCAGAAACTGCGTGTCCGCAACGGATACGATCCCGGGATGACCGCGCGGGCAAGGTTGCTCTGCGGGGAGCTGGGCCTGGCTGGCCTGGCAGGAAAGATCCTCGTTAAATGGAATGGGCGCATGCGCTCCACGGCGGGCCGGGCGATCTGGCCGGATGCGGTGGTGGAGTTGAATCCGGCCCTCCTCGAAATTTCCAATGCTGAGACAGAGCGCACCTTCCTGCACGAGCTTGCTCACCTGGTGGCTTATGAGCGCGCGGGGAACCGTCGGATCAGGCCACACGGGCCCGAATGGAGGCGGGCATGCTGCAACCTCGGGATTCCCGGAGAGCGGGCGTCTCACAGCCTGCCACTTCCTTCACGGACCATGCGCCGCAAGTGGCGTTACTTCTGCCCGGAGTGCTGGGCGGTGATCGAGCGGGTGAGAAGAATGAAGGGTTCCTCGGCCTGTTACGCCTGTTGTCTCAAGCACAACGGTGGGGAGTACGACGAGCGTTTTCGCTTTGTGGAAAAGCGTATCTCCTAGCGCCCGTCCCTATCCGCCCGCAAGTTGCGGAAAGAGCTCAAGAACCTTGGAGGGGAAGGTATTGGGCCAGCCCTCGTTCGTGCCGGGCAGTCCGGAATTGGAGCGTCCAAGCTTGATGGCATGGTAAAGGTCGTCGACGAGGTCTCGGACGATGTGCGGATGCTCGGCCTGTAGATTGTTGCGCTCGGACGGGTCGGCCCCGAGGTGGAAGAGTTGGATGGCCGCAAGTGTCTTGTTCTTGAGGGCCTGGGCGGGCCTGGGTGAGGACCAGCCACCGGAACCGGGGCACAGGCAGAGCTTCCACGGGCCTTTACGGATTGCAAAAGAGCCGTTGATGGAGTGGTGAATGGTGTAGGGGCGGATTGGGGTTCTGCGTTCAGGTTGCTCGAGGGCTCCAACGAAGGAGAAAGAATCCTCGGCAGTATTCGGTGGGAACTTGCGTCCGTGCACGCCGAGGATCTCTGCGACGGTGGCGAAGAAGTCAGTGGTGCACACGGTCAAATCGCAAGAGCTGTTCGCCTGTACGCGCTCAGGCCAGCGGACAAGGAAAGGGACGCGGTGGCCTCCTTCGTAAATGTCGGCCTTGTGTCCCCGCCAGTTCGCGTTTGGGTGGTGCCCCTTCTCGATGAGCTTGGGGATGCCCGCTGCAGGAGAGCAGCCATTGTCCGTTGTGAACAGGAGCAGGGTGTTCTCTGCGACCTGCCGCTCGGCGAGCTCCTTCATGACTTCGCCCACGACCCAGTCGGTTTCCATGACGAAATCCCCGTAGGGGCCGAGCGGGGACTTTCCTCTCCATTTCTCGGAAGGAACGATGGGAGTATGCGGGCTCGTGAGAGGGAGGTAGAGGAAGAAGGGTGTTTTGCTCTCCGCGGCGGAGCGGATGAAGGCCCTTGACTCGCGAGCGAAGTCCACAAGGCAGGTTGTTGCCTCGAAGTCGGCAGTGGCCGGCCCCTGCCGGTTCCAGCCCTTGCTGACGGTTGGAATTCCGGTGGCTACATCATTGCGAAGGTAGAGGTAGGGAGCCATGTCCAGGGAGGCGGGGAATAGAAAGTCATCGGTGAAGCCGAGTTTGAGCGGACCCTGTTGGGGCGGCCGGGAAAAATCGATGTTCCAACAGGTTCCGCGGGTTGGGCCTTCGGCTGCCTTGGCTGGTTGATCCAGCATGTGCCAGTTCAGGCCGAGGTGCCATTTGCCCACCACGGAGGTCCGGTAACCTCGTTCCTTCAGGAAGCCGGCAACTGTCTGGCGACCGGGGTCCATGATGGATTTTCTGGGAGGGAAGAGCACGCTCTTCTTCAAGGGGGAGCGCCAATTGTAGCGGCCAGTGAGAATGCCGTAGCGGGTAGGGGTGCAGACCGAGGAAGTGGTGTGGGCATCGGTGAAACGCATTCCCTCGGCGCGCAATCGATCGAGGTGGGGCGTCGGTATTTTTCCGCCGGCATGAGAGACATCGCCGTAGCCCATGTCGTCAGCGAGAATGAAGATGAAGTTCGGTTTGGCCTGAGTGGAAACGGCAGGCAGCACAAGGAGGACTATCAGGAAGGGGAAGAGTTTCATATTCTCTCGGGTGTTCGGTCCAAGGGCCTACTTGACGATCATTTCGCCCTTCATGATGGTCCAGTGGCCGGGGTAGGTGCAAAGAAACGGGTAGCGGCCGGGCTCTGACGGTGCAAGGAAACGCAGGGTCTCCGAGGAATTGGGGGCGAGGAGTTTGCTCGCATGCATGATGCGCTCGTCCCCGGGAATGAAGTGTTTCTTCTCGCCGTCCGGGGACTTCGCCATTTCGTTGGCCGCAGTTCCGATCTCCTCGACGGAGGCATTGCGTGTAAGGATGAGGAGGTTGTGTTTAGTGGCGTCCGGATTGCTGAAGATCAGCTTGACCGGTTGCCCCGCCTGGACCTCGAACTTGTCCTTCGTAAAGAGAAGGCGTCCGGTCACGCAACTGATCCTGACGACCGCCACGTTCTTCTGCGCGTCGAAGGCGGCTTCCTGGGCATTGCGGGGAGTGGACCCCGCCTTGATCTTGGAACTCCGATTGAAGGAGTTCAGAAAGGCGGCGACTGCCGGAGGCGGTTTCTCGCTCCAGAAGGGAAGCATGGACTCTGCGCCCAGTGCAGTGCGGATGGCGTAATCGAGATGAGTTTGTCGCGGGTGGGCGAGAGTGGCTACGAGAGCCTCGAAGGCCGCTGGGGTGGCGAGGTAGCTGGAGGCCGTGGCGGCTTCCAGCCTTACGAGGCCACTGTTGTCATTGGCGCTTTTCAGAAGGAGCGCACCACGTTCTTCCCTGCTCAGGCCGCAACTCTCATAGCGGAGCTGGCGGGTGGCGGCTGCTCGTGCGTGGTGGATCCTGCATCCGATGAGCTCCTTGAGGAGGGAGGGCTTGGCGGCATCAATTCCGCGATAGGTCCAGAGGGCTTCCAGCTGGTGGTGACGAAATCGGGGGGCCTTGGGGTCGAGCTTCTTGATCCAGGTATCGAGGGCGGTGCGGACCTCGGAGGGATTGCGGTCACGGAGTTCCCGCTTGGTCCAGTAGCGGTAGCGGTATTCAGGGCGTTTCAGAAGTTCCAGAAGGGCGGGAATCGGTTGTCCGGCAATCCGGGGAGGGTCCTGGAGTTTTGCTCCCTTGGGGAGGATGCGCCAGATGCGGCCGGACTTGCGATCGCGGCGGGGGTCACGGAGAGAATACTGGGCGTGCCCCTTGACCGGGTTGTACCAGTCGCAGACATACATTGCGCCCCGTGGTCCATAGCGCAGGTCGACCGGGATGAAGGAGAGATTGGTGGAGAAGATGAGGTTGAACTGGAACTCTTCCCGGAAATGGTCGTCGTGTTCGACCCATTTGTGGAACTCCACGCGGTTGGTGGGCTTGTAGCGGACCTTGACGAAGCCGCCCCTCAGGTCCTTGGGCCAGGATGAGAAATCGACGAACTCGTGACCACACACGCCGGAGTAGGCGGGAATCCCGCTGGCACGTGGGTGCTGGGAAGGGTAGGGAGCGTTGGTGGCGTGAAAGGCACTGGCAAAAATGGGATGACTGGCCACATGTTGTCCCCAGTCGTCGAAGGTCACCCCCCAGGGATTGGTGTTGGGGTAGCCGCCGAAGGCAGTCAGCTTCTGGGACCCGGGTCGAAAGCGAAACCAGGAGCTGTTCTTTGCGCGTACGGGCCCGTAGGCGGTTTCGACCTGGGAGTTGTGGAAGATTGCTTCGCGAAAGAGGAGGTCTCCGTCGGGGGTCCAGACGAAGTCGTGGAGGGCATGGTGCGAGTCCTCGCACCCGAAGCCGGTCAGAACGATCTCGCGGTGATCGGCCTTGTCGTCTCCGTCGGTGTCAGCAAGAAAGACCAGATGGGGTTCCTCGGAAACGTAGACGCCGCCCCTGCCGAGGACAAAGGAGAGGGGCACCTCGAGATTGTCGGCGAACACGGTGGACTTATCGGCTTTGCCATCTCCGTCAGTATCCTCCAGAATGACAATCTTGTCGCTGGGAGCATGCCCGGGATAGAGGTGCGGGTAGGTCGTTGAACAGGAGACCCAGAGTCTGCCGCGGGCATCCCAGCGCATCTGGATGGGACAGGCGAGGTCGGGAAATTCCTCCTCCGAGGCGAAGCAGTTTACTTCAAAGCGCTCGTCGACCTGAAAGGAAGCCAGCTCGTCTGCTGGAGAAAGCCATTTGTTGGCGCCCCGTCCCTGGGCGGTTTCCTCGAGAGGAGGAACATTGGAATCATCTATCCTGGCTCGTTTGCCCGCGGCTGCAGTCCAGATCGCCTCGTTCCGATTAGCGACCATGAGATCGAAATTGCGCATCGCGGGAAGGAAATCGAGGTAGCCGTAGTTCCTGTTGCGCCCTCCGGTGTAATAGAAGGTATTCAGTGGACGGTAGCGGTGAAAGAACTGGAACGACTTGTCCACCACGAGGGCCCGCACGTTTTCGTCCACCGGGGGTGCGGTTTCGCCGAAGAGTTTCCGGTAGAGGGTCTTTGCCAGGACCTGTTGTCCGGCCTCGTTGAGCTGTGTCCCGTTACTGGTGAGATCGCTGTCCTTTTCAGCCATCGCGGTGGCGGTGGCGGTGAAGACGTCTGCGAAGGCCACGCGGTGCTCAGCCGCGACCTCCCTGATGGCATCGGTGTAGAGTTTGAGATTTGCATTGTTGAGTTCGGCAGCCGCCACGCCGGTGATGTCCTCGTTGGCGGAAGGAGAGAGTACGATGATTCGCGGTGCTGTCTTCCCGTTGTAGGCGCGGGACGCGATTTGGGTGAGGAAGGCATCAAAGCGGGCGCGGAAGGCCGGGAGGCCAACCGGTCCAGCGAAGGATTCATTGTATCCGAAGGCCGCGATGATGACATCGGTCCGGTAGTAGGTGAGGTGTTGGTCAAGATCCCCGAAGTTGGCAGGCCGGGGTTGCAGGTCCACCTCGTCGGCTGGCCAGGAGAAATTGCGAAGGGAAAGGCGGTGGTCCGGGAAGCGCTGGTGAACCAGCGACTCGAAGTATCCGTAGTGCCTCGCATTATCGAGTAGTCCGCTTCCGACGAAGGCAATCTGGTCCCCGGGTTTCAGCTGGAGAGGCAGAAGGGTGGGAATGGCCTCTGCCTGCGGAGCACGCGGGGACGATTTGAGATTGATGTAGTACTGAGCCAGCTCGGGATCCTTGGGAGGGGCCTGCTTGCGTGGTTGGTTCTTTTTCTTCTGTGCGGCGAGCGGTTCCAGGAGCAGGGCGAGAAGGGAAAGGAGGAAAAGGACTCTCATGACCAGACAGGATGACTGGCGAACGCTGCCAAAGCTCGAGGCCCGCTGGCGAGGCGAATTTGCAGGGATTCCCCTTTATCCTTGCTCCTTAAGTTCTAAACCGGGGGATGCGCTTCACCCTGAGCTTACTTCCGCGAGTCCTCCCGGCGTTACTGGGAGCGGGAATCGCCCTGCCGGTCGGCGCCACGGACTGGATTGACCTCTTTGACGGCAAGACGACCGCTGGCTGGACGCCGCGTAGTGAGGTCGTCCGCTTTGAGGCAAAGGATGGAGTCCTGGAGCTGCTCTCAAGGACAAACTGCTGGGTGACGACCGAAATTTCGATGAGCGACTTCGAAGCCGAACTGGAGGTCCTCCTTCCTGAGGACGCGCGCAGGGTCAATTTCAACTCGGGATTTGCCTATCGCTGTACGGGAGAGGAGGGCAAGCCCAAGGGGTATCAGTGCGAGATTGATCTGCAGAAACCAGCCGGTATCTATGGCATCGGTCTGGGCGGATGGCTTTATCCCGGGAAGGGCGGAGGGCAGGGCGCTTCATACCGGGAGCGAGTGCAGGGCCTCCTCAAGGAGCGGGACTGGAATCATTTCCGCGTCGTGGCGCGCGGATCGCTGGTGAAAACCTACCTGAACGGCAAGCTGGTTGCGGAGGTACACGAGAAAAGGCAGGTGAAGGGTTACTTCGGCATTCAGCACCACGGGAAGGGAGGGACGGTGCGGTTCCGGAACATCCGCGCGCGCCGGCTCTACCCCAACATTCTCTGGATCACGGCGGAAGACATGAGCCCTTATCTCGGGTGTTATGGGGACTCCTTCGCCAATACCCCCAACCTGGACCGGTTTGCGGAGGAGAGCGTGCGTTACACGCGGGCGTTTGCAGCGGCTCCGGTCTGCTCCCCGTCGCGAGCCTGCCTGATTACGGGGATGAACACGGTGAGTCTCGGGGCTCACCAGATGCGTTCAGCCTTCCCGATCCCGGATGAGGTGGTGGCGTTTCCCTCCTACATGCGCAGGGCCGGATACTATACCACAAACAACGTCAAGACGGACTACAACACCGGAGCGGCTTCCCGCCTGATCGAAGAGGGTTGGCATGAGTCGACCCCGGCAGCGCACTGGCGCAGTGACCGTCGCAGGGCCGGGCAGCCCTTCTTTGCGGTTTTCAACGACATGACCACGCATCAGTCACGGACGACAGTGTGGCCTCACGAAGTCTTTGTGCGAGAGATCCAGTCGAAGCTGGATGCCAAGGAGATTCACGATCCTGCGAGGGTGCCCCTGCCGCCCTACTATCCAGACACGCCGGTCATCCGCAGGGAGTGGGCCCGCATGTATGATTGTGTCAGGGTAATGGACGAGAACACAGGACGGCTGCTGCGGGAGCTGGAGGAGGATGGCGTGGCAGAGGACACCATCGTGTTTTTCTACTCCGATCACGGCACCGGAATGCCGCGGGGGAAGCGAATGTTGCACGACTCGGGCATGCGGGTTGCCCTCATGGTGCGCTTTCCTGAAAAGTATCAGCACCTGGCGCCTTCTGGACCGGGGACGGTGAATGATGAGCTGGTAAGCTTCGTCGATTTTCCCTCCACGGTCCTCAACCTGGCGGGAATAGCGAGGCCGCCCTACATGCAGGGGAGAAATTTCCTCGGGGGCACCAGGGACGCCAGGCGCAAGTTTGTCTACGGGTGTCGCGACCGGGTGGATGAGGTATTCGAATGCGCACGTTCGCTGCGGAGTGAGAACTATCTCTATATCCGGAACTATCACCCACACCTGAGTCATAACCAGCCCAGCGTTTTTTCCGACCTGGGGGGGACCCGGCAGGAGATCAGCCGCCTCGCCCGGGAGAAGCTGGACGCGATGACGAAAGCTCAGCGTGACTATGCCGGACCGACTAAACCGGTGGAGGCCTTCTATGATTGCGCTACCGACCCAGACAACCTGGTGAATCTTCTGGAGGGGAAGATGACGAAGGAGCAGGAGGCCGCCCTCGAAGAGCATCGGAAGGCCTATCGGGTGGAGCGCTCCCGGCTCCTTGATCCTGGGGCGATCCCGGAGGCTGAGATGTGGAACTGGGTTCGCAACGAGGGTAGATCACTCCGCGAAATTCTTCTCGGCAAGGCCGACCATCGGCCCGACCTCGAGGCGGCCTGGAATGCTGCGGAGCTGGTAGGAGGCAGGGACCATGCGACCGCCCTGAAGCTCCTACAGTCTGGCGACCCCAGCGAGCGCTATTGGGCCGTGCTGGCCCTGCGGGTGGCCGGCTACGGAAACCACGATCGTGTCCTTGATTATCTGGACGATATTTCGCCCGCGGTCAGGATCGAGGTTGCGGACTGGCTTGCGCAGGGGGGAAAGCACGAAGGGGTGGCCCTCGCACGGCTTGTCAGGGAACTTGGGCATGCCGATTGGTGGGTAGCCCTCCGCGCGTGCCGTGCCATCGAGTTAATGGGACGGAAGGCCAGAACAGCAGTTCCGGCCATGAAAGCGCTCTACCGTGCGAACCGTCGGCAAAAGGGCGATGGGCCGTTTTACCTGGCGTTCTCCTCCGGGGCCTTCCTTGATCAGCTCGGGGAGGCGACTGAGGCCTGGGATTTTTCGCCGGGGGCTGGTGCGTTTACGCCCGAGCCGAAAAAGAAGCAGGACCGGGACCGGGCCCGCATCGGCAGGTAAGGAGGCCGGAGCCGAACGGGAAGAATCAGTCGGCAAGCTTTTCGGAGGCCGCCAGCATGAGTTCCACGGCCTGGCGTCCCGGCATGCCAATTTCGATACCCATCTCACGCGCCCGTGGGGTAGCTCCCACGATTGTGGCCTCAAAGAGGTCCTCTGGCTCGGCGAGCGGGTTCTCCGGTGTTCCCTTGGCAATGGCGATGGCCTGTCCGAACTCAGCCGGAGTTTCCAAGTCGTAAATGCCGCAACCGACGATCCCTGCCCTGGTCAGAATGGTACAGTATTGCCCCTTGTGCCACCGGTGGCTCATGCCAAGGGCCGTGCCATTTTCAAACTGGAGGGTACGATTGCTTGTGCGTGGAAGTTCATCACTCATCTGGATATGGTTGATTTACGCACCGGGAGGGAAAACCTTTCAAGCCTGACATGCGCGGTGGGGTTCAAAATCGCTGTTTCTTCTGGTCTGCCGGAAAGGGGATAAGGGGCCTCGATGCAACACAGGGAAAGTTTTTCCCTTCCTGAGCAACGCCATGCGGTCTTGAGTGGGTGCATGGAAGGGGCCCTCGTTATCCTCGGGTCGGGTGGTGACCTGATGTGCGGGAAGCTGCTTCCTGCACTTTGGGGCCTGCATGTGCAGGGATACAGACCCCGGGTTCTTGGTGTTGACCAGTACGGGGAGGGTGCTGATGCGCTGGAGACCCTGCTGTCCAATTCCGTCGCCCGGGGGGGGCTGCCTTCCGCGGCGGCGGAAGATCCGGAATTCCGAGGTCGGTTCGAGTGTCTTTCAGGGGATCTCCGGGAGGAGGTTGTCTACCATGAGGTGGCGAGGCGACTTCATGACACGGAGCGGTGTTTTTATTGTGCGGTCCCGTGCTCTCTCTTTGAACCGATTGCAGGGAATCTCACCCGGGTGGGTCTCAACCGAGAAGAGGGTGGTAAGCGTTCGCGGATCGTTTTTGAAAAACCGTTTGGTGAAAGTCTCGATTCGGCGGGTGGGCTGTTCCGTGGACTGCGGGGTTTCGCCCCGCATCAGAGGGTCTTCTCGGAGCATTACCTCGCGAAGGGCGTTCCCAGGGCCCTGACGGCGTTTCGCCAGCAGGAGCAAAACGCCCTTCTCGAGAATCTTTTGAATGCGCGGCACGTCACACGCGTGGAGGTGTTTTCGGATGAACCTGGTGGAATTGGAACGCGGGGCCCCTTCTTCGATGACTGTGGCACGCTTCGCGACATGGGTCAGCACCTCCTCCAGGTCCTGGCCCTGGCGACCATGGAGCTTCCGGATGTGCTCCATGATATTCGAAAGCAGAGGCAGAATCTCCTGAGCCGGATCGTCCTTGACCGGATTGAGTCGGTTCGTGGTCAGTATGAGGGTTACCAGGGGGAGGATGGAGTGGCTGCAAATTCCGTCACGGAGACGTTTTTCTCGGCAAGGGTTTTTGTCGCGAATGACCGCTGGCAAGACGTGCCGCTGGTCATCCGTTCAGGGAAGTTCCTGGACCGGAAGGCGGCGGGAATCGTGTATCACTTCAACGGGAAAGATGGAATCGAGTGCTGCGAGATCTGTATCCAGCCCAGGGAGAAACTGACCTTCCAGTTTGCGAAGAATGTGGATCCCGCTCTTGCCGAAGGCTGCATGCAGATTGAATCCTCCTTCAATGACCGGTTTGCATCTCAGTCCCCGGAAGCCTACGAGCCGATTCTGAGAACGGCTCTCGGAGAGAGCATGGATCTTTTCGTGGATGAGGAAAACATTCTTGCGAGCTGGCGGATTCTCGACGTCGTGCGCGAAGCTTGGACGACTTTCCCGGGGGTTCATCCGCTGCGGCATTACGGTGCCGGGACGAGGGCCTCGCAGATCTCGAACCTCTAGCCACTCACTGTGGAGGCAGGGATTCCTCCGGGGATCCGTGCCCGGTTCCCCGGAACCCCTGGGATGGAGGGTGCCGTCCCCTCTTGCCATGGGGGAGGGAGGAGTCCCGCGTAGCCGTTGAGTCAGCGAGCCCGGAGGGCGCCTGAACGATCCAACTCCCTGACTTCGGTGCGTAGTTTCTCGAAGGACTGGAGGAAGTCCTCATCCTCCATCGCAGCGTGTCCGTCGGTCAGCTGGAGGAGGCGTTTCTGCAGAGTCGAGGCTGTCTGCTGGTGGGGTTCGTTCGTCCTGGCCGGGTCGACCCGGAGCCAGAGATCCTGAATCTGGACGAGGGCGTTGAGTTTTCTTTCAAGGCTGCGCGATGCGGGAGTTCTTCGAGTCGCGGGATCGGCACGTGCCATGCGCATCGCCTTACTGCGCTTTTTCAGCATTCGTTCCCTTTCCTCCGGGTCCGGGATGGTTGCCAGTTTCTTGTTGAAGGCCTGTTGCGCGGCTGGATCTTCATAAGCGGTCTGGAACTGTTTGCGCAAGGCGATCAACTCCTCCCGGGCATGGGAGGAGTTGAAGATCACGCGTGCCCGCCCGAGCTTGAAGTATTCCTCCCGGGTTGGATACGCCGGCTGGGCCCGGATGGCGGGCAGGGTGCCTGCGCGGTTCCAGCTTTTTGAGGCGATAAGGGTGCCGGGCAAGGTGAGGCGGTCCTTTGGACTGAACTCTGAACGCGTCCCGGTAATGAGGTAACTGCCGTCTTTGTGGCGCGTGATGTCCTGGGGGGGCTCGGACGTGATCTGACCGTCCTCGCTGAAGAAGTATATTTTTCCCGGGTCAGCATTGGATTGCGGCGTGGCCCGCAGGCGGACGAGGATGGGGCTGGTATCCGGGAGCGACTCCACTGTCACGGTCCAGAGGCTGCTCTCGCGAGGAAGATTGGACTGTTCCCTTGCGATGGCGGGAGCCCACTTCGGGTGAGGCTTTACCTTTCCGAGGCGATTGACCGGGAGGGTGAGCTCGCGTTTTGCAAATCCGGGATAGCATTCCCGGTGGCAGGCCATCCAGGACAGCTGGCCGGTAAGAGTGACGCTCTCACCCGTGATCTCCGCGGGTGGAGTGATGACGATGGGGAGAAGGAGCTCGCGGTGAAAGCCATGGGCAGGGTGGCTTGCCATGTCGACGATCTTGGGAGTCGGCCAGGAGATGTTGCCAGCCTGAAAGCCCTCGGGCAGAGCCCATTTCACGGAGGTGGGCAGGCCCACGATTCCAGGATACCTCCAGTAGGTATGGAAATTCCGGGCAGGCTGGACGTGGAGGGCGACGGTGAAAGGGACCCCCGGTTGGACAGCGGTTACCCCCGGAACGATCGTGACTTCGGCACCGGTTTTCTCGGCAGGGGAAGACCCGGCAGGGATCAGGAGAGCCCCAAGGAAGGCGAAGAGTGGCTTCATGGCGGGATTACTTTTGTCCTTCCCACCTGAACCTCCAGATGGGTGAGGGAGTGTGGGCTTCCTTGAAGATGGCGAGAGCGCGTGAGACGAGTTCGGGTGACTGAGCGGCGAGATTGCTCTGCTCCCCCTCGTCCACGCTCAGGTCATAGAGCTCGACGGGTGCGTCGGGCCCCTTTTTGTTGATCTGGTTTTGGACGGCTTTCCACTTGCCCATGCGGACCGCGCGTTTGCCGCCGCCCTCGAAGAACTCCCAGTAGAGGTAGTGGTGGGCCTCCTGCTCTTTGCCGAGCAGGCTGGGCAGGAAGCTGATTCCATCGAGTCCCCCGGGAATCTCGGCTCCGGCCAGTTCGCAGAATGTCGGGAAGATATCCCAGTGGGCGGACACATGTGCACTGGTGGTGCCGGCCCTGATCCTGCCCGGCCAGCGGACGAGGAGAGGGCAGCGGATACCGCCCTCGTAGAGATCACGCTTGTAGCCGCGGAGGCCACCACCTGAATGAAAGAAGTCGGGCATGTGACCGCCTTCCTTATGAGGGCCATTGTCGGAGCTGAGGAGGACGATGGTGTTTTCGTCAATACCGTGTTTCTCGAGGGCCGCCAGCACGCGCCCGATCCCGTCGTCGAGCGCGGTCATCATGCCGGCGAACTGGGCAGCGGGGTTGGTGGCGAAGGGTTTGTTGTTGCCATATCGCCCGATCTTCTTCTCGAACTGCGGAAACTTTTTTCGGAAGGGGGCGGCGTATTTTTCCGGCACGTGCATTGCGGCGTGCGGGATGGTGACGGGCAGAAAGCAGAAAAAGGGGCCCTTGTGGTTGGCATCGATCCACTCAATGGTCCGGTCCATGATGAGATCGTGCGCGTAGGTCCTACCGTCCAGGTCGATTTTCTTGAGGTCGTCGTAGAGCCAGGTCGGATAGTAGGTGTGCGCATTACGCTGGCAGTTGTAGCCGAAGAATCGGTCGAAACCCTGATGGATGGGGTCTCCTTCCGAGCCGGGATTTCCCAGTCCCCACTTTCCGAAGGCCCCGGTCGCGTAGCCTGCTTTCTTGAGGGCCTCCGCAATGGTAAAGGTCGAGGCCGGAAGAGGGTGCTGCCCGACCGGGCGGATTTCCTTGTTACCTCTGCTGGGGGTGTGGCCGGTGTGAAGGCCGGACATGATGACGCTCCGGGTGGGAGCGCAAACGGTCGAACCGGAATAGTGATCGGTGAATTTCATTCCCTCCCGGGCGAGACGGTCGATATGGGGGGTCTGAAACTTTGACTGGCCATAGCAGGAGAGGTCACCATAGCCCGCATCGTCGAGAAGAATATAAATGATGTTGGGCTTCGAGGAGCCCTGAGCCCATTGGCCGGTTGCGAGTAAAGAAGGGAAAGCGAGCAGGAAGAGGATGCAGTGGCGCATGGGAGGATTGATTACGGTGGAGTGGGGATCATTCATTCACGAATGCGGATTGCAAGGGGCGAAGAGCCGGTTCTCCAAAGTCGGCAAGGGGGCCGACTATGCCAGATCCGCATAACTGTGCCCGGTGGCGGAAGGGCTTGGAATCTGCGACTTCGGTGGGTTGGAGTTCCCTTCCTGAGCGAGCCCGGATCCAGCTTCAGGGAGAGGGAGGAAGGATTCCGGTTGCTGACTTCAGCGCCCGCTCCGGATACGAAGGGTGTTGAGCGTTTGCCTGAGGGTATTAAAGCTTTCGTGGAACTCCTCCTCGCTCATCCCGTCCGAGTTCGCGACCCACTCGGCGAGACCGTCGTCGAACTGTTCCGCTTCCGTCTTGAGGGAATCGTTCTGGGCGACGAAAGAGTTCATGCGCCAGAGATTCTGAACCTGCATGAGAGCAATCAGTCGTTTCTCCCGGGCTCTCCCGGGGAATCCTTTCTCGGCATCCATCCTGTCGCGGGCGATCCGACGAGCGTGGTCGTTTTCTTCCAGGAGGCGCTTTCTTTCCTCGGCGTCGGTCACCGCTCGCAGTTTGTCGGAAAACGCCTTGCGTGCCTCGGGAGAGTCAAACTCGGTTTGGTATTTCTCGCGCAAGGCCTTGAGTTCACTGCGGGCCTGCACGGAGGTGCGGATCATCAACTCTTTGCGCTTGGACTTTTCGGCTACGATATTGGGGGCTGGCCCTGTGCCGTCTCCCTTCATTTCCTCCTCGGTTTTACCCTTGGATTTTCGCGGCCCACCGGACGGTGGCGATGCGGTGGAACCGGAAGGGTGTCCCGAGGACTTGGCAACGCGCGTTGCGGTGGGGCGCTCGCGATCCTCTTCGTCCGAGACGATCGAGGAGGTAATAACGACCGCAGCCACACCGAGGAGAATCATCCCTGAGGCGGCGAGGACGAGGGGGTTGAGAAGGAGGCTGGATGGCTTGGACATGGGGTGTTTGGAGGAAAGTGGCGGAACGGCTGGAGAACAAACATTTTCCACCTAGGAAATGCGACCTGGTGGACGAATTGCCGGTGGGATCGTTCTGGGATTATTCCGGGTTCCGTTGGGCGGGGATGGTAGCAGGATAGGTGAGCGGAATTCAGGAAAATCCTTTGGGCGGAGAGGAGCGTTTCCCGTTGTGGGGGCGGAAGAAAAAGAGCCGGCCGGATGGCCGACTCCTGAGAGAGGGAAGGTGAATTGGGAAGGCAGGCCGGGGACGCCTACTCCTGGCGCAGGGACCAGGAGGGAAGCTCCTTGATCTTGCCGCCCTCGAGGGCGGATTCGTGGGCGAGGATGCCGGTGCAGGTGATGTTGGCGGACTCGACCGCGTTGGGATAGGCGTCCTCACCGGTCACAAGCATGTTTACGAACTGATGAGCCAGGTGAGGATGGGAGCCTCCGTGACCTGCTCCCTGAGTGAAGGAGAGGTGCTCTTCGCCGGTTTCCCCGCCATAAACGCCACCGGTGGTGAAGGGGGCTACTTCTTCAGGGAGGAGGTGGCCGTAGTCCGGGCTCTCGACTTCCTCGGGAATCTCGGGTTCGGGCTTCTTGGCGGTGTGAACGACAAGGGGCTTGCCCTCGATGAGAGGCCATTCGACGGATTTCTTCTCGCCGTAGACTTCGAATGATTCGCGATACTGACGGGCGACATCAAAGAGTGAACGATACACGAGAGCGGTGAGGTCGCTGTTGCGAAACTTGATGTGGCAGCTCTCCACTGCAAAGGGCGAGTTGTAGCAGGCATGCATTTCCTCGCGGATGGTTCCGGAGGGGAAGCACGACACATACTCAGCCTCGCCGCGGGTGAGGCCGAGGACGGGGCCGACGCAGTGGGTGGCGTAGTGCATGGGAGGGAGGCCGGGCCAGTAGCCGGGCCAGCCATCCATGTCCTGCTGGTGGGAGGCCTTGAGGTATTGGACCTTGCCCAGCTCCCCGCGGTCGTAGAGATCCTTCATGTAGAGGAATTCGCGGGCGTAGACGACGGTCTCCATCATCATGTAATTCAGGCCATTTGCCTTGGAGAGGCGAACAATCTCCTCGCACTCCTTGAGGCTGGTGGCCATTGGGACAGTGCAGGCCACGTGCTTGCCGGCCTCGAGGGCCGCGATGGATTGTTCACCGTGATTGGGGATGGGCGTATTGATGTGAACGGCGGTGATGTCCGGGTCGCGGAGCACATCGTCATAGTCCTGATAGCGTTTTTCGACCCCGTACTTGTCGCCGATTTCGTTGAGGCTTTCCTCTGTGCGCTGGCAGATGGCATACATGTTGGCCTGAGGATGGCGCTGGTAGATGGGGATGAACTCGGCGCCGAATCCGAGACCGATGATGGCAATATTGACCTGAGACATGTGTGAGTTTGGTGGGTTGCTGCTACCGGGCATCGAACAGGGAAGGGATGCGGGTGGCTAGAAAAAACGTGCTCGCATGCCGAGGGTGATTCAATCCCATTGCATGTGCCCGGCTGGGGTCCGGGAAGAGCGGAGCGGGCGCGCGGGTGGTGATCAGGGAATCACCTTGCAGGGAGTGGTATTGATGGCGGCAGCGAGGCGCTGGGGAGATGTCCTGGCAGGATCATACTCGATGATGGCCTGCCCGGTGGCCGTGCAGACGGTGTCAATGGCGCTGACACCGGTGGTCGAGGCGAGAACCTCAACAAGAATTTCCGTCGCCCCAGGCTTTGCAAGGCCGGCGATCTTGAAGGTCCGGAGCTCGCCAGCTATCTTGAATCCCGCCCTCTCGAGGGTGCCCCGCACCCGTGCTGCGCTCAGTTGCGTTGAGTTGTAGTTGAGAATCGTGCGCCCCGACTCCGGGAGCACACCCCTTACCTCTACGTCTTTCAGTCTGCTGAGGGCGGCGGTGACTTTCCTTGCTCCGTCCGTGGTTGCGATGCCCTCGAGCAGGAGCACGAGTTCCGTGCCCTTGCAGCAGAGATCCGCACAGCTTGTGGCACAGGGTTTGGCCTTGGCGTTTCCGGCAAAGAGAGCCGCCCTGCCGGGCACCTTGCACAGCGGGCAGTTCTTCCGGGTCTGTTCCTGCCGCGGCCCGGCTGCAGGAGAGGCCTTCTGTTCCCTGTCTTCTGCACAGGCCGCGCCCGCAGTCAGGCAGAACGAAAGCAGTAGAAGGAGAAGTTTCACGGGCGAAGGCATGGAGCTACGAATCCTGGAGCAGTAATCTCCTGCGTTGATTCTGTACGTGGGAGACGGGAAGCTCAAGCCCCGCCGATGTCAATATAGTGTCGGCGGGAGAGGAGCAGATGGCGTCGCATGGCATTGGCGGCCTCCTCGGGTTGTCCGTCCCTGATGGCGGTCACGATTGCAGCGTGGGAGTCCACCACACGGGTATGCCAGTTTTCGTCCCCCTGATTTGATCTTGCGTAGTCGCGGAATCGTTTTTCCAAGCCGCGCAGGATGGTGCTGTAGATGGTGTTTCGGGAGGCGCGGGCGATGGCGAGGTGAAAGCGGACGTCTTCCACGGTGGTGGCCCCGGCATCGCCCGCGGCGCGCATGATGGCGAGGTGATGCCTTTCAATTTCGTCCAGATCCGACTCGCCAGCCTCGCGGGCAGCGAGTCGCGCGCACTCCGTTTCCAGCAGAATACGGAAATCGATGAGTTGCAGGAAAGACTCCTCGGGTGTGAGAATGGAATAGGCCTCAAGGGCGGAGGCAAGGGAGTCGAGAGAGGGGTCGGCGATGTAGGACCCGGAGCCCTTGCGGGTGCGGATCAGCCCGCGTCCGCGCAGTTGTTGAATTGCTTCCCGGATGACCGTGCGGCTCACGCCGAAGCGTGTGCATAATCTCTCCTCGGAAGGAAGTCGCTCTCCCGGCACGAGGGTGCCGTCGAGGATTTCCTGCGCGAGCACCTCCACGACTTCCGAGCTGCGGTGAACGCTGGGCACGGGCAGGGTTGTAACACGGATGAGATGCTCCGGCGAGAGCATAGCATTGCCACTGCGTCCTTGCCATGTCCCTGGCTGGGTTCAGTCTTCCGGGGTGAGGGGGGCGAAAGCGCTGTTATGGAGCACTGGACTTGTCCTCGCACCGGTTCACCTGGTAGCGGCCCGGGTTCCGAGTGCGCAGGAGCTGATTGACGAGTTCAGGGATTCCCAGCTGATTCTGGGAGACCGTCACGCCGCGGTGACCAACTCGCTGCGAGCGGTGCTGGAGGGTAGCCGGGAAGCCAGCGAGATGGAGAGCGACCTGCAGCGTTTCGTCGAGGTTGTCGACGAGCACACGGCCTCGTTCGGCGGGTTGGAGCTGGTCCTGCATACTCCGCTGTCGGACCTGAAGGCGGGGTATATCAGGTTTCTCCAGTGGCGGCGTGCAGAAGTGCCGAGGACTGTCCGGGAGGGTCTTCTGGCGGGGAGTTCCGCCGAGGGAAAGCCCGCGTGGCGGACGGTAATGGAGGAGGTGCTCCTGCCGGTCGCCCGGGAGGAGGAGCGCTGGTTGCAGGAACTTGCCGAATTGGAGAGAGTGGCGATGGCAGCTCCGGTCGCAGGCGCTGTGGAAGCTCGTAGGCGGACCTTGCTTGAGCGCTATGGCAAATGGCTGGTTTTGTTGTCGGGATCGACCTTGGTAGTCGCCCTGCTCCTCTGGTTCCTGCTCCGCAAAGGGCGCCCGGAGAAGGTCCCGGGCTGATGGCTAGGGGGTCCGCTGGGAAACCCGGATGCGGAAGTAGCGTTGGTCGGGCTGGGGAGCAGGAAGAACCCAGCGGTAGAGTGCGCGCCCTGCGGAAAGATGCTCCTGGAACGTAGGTTCGGCAGGAACCGGATGCCAGTCCTGCAGGGTAGTGCTCATTTCGATGGAGGGGAACTCCACGCCCCGGGCAGCGAGACTGAAGGCCAGGAAGAGCGTGGTTCCGCCGTCCGGATTGTGCTGCCACTTGAAAAAATCGTTGAGAAGGTCACCGTTGAGGTCGGATGTGCCGAGCAGGTGTTCGAGGAGAGCGGAGATTCCGTCGCGGTCGCGGTCGAGGGTGGGGGTGCCCACAAGGACGCTGCGGTCATCTGAACCAGGACTTCCGCCCACGGAGGTGCTGCTCCGCCAGCTCGAAAACAGGCCGTGGTCAGGATTGGCAAAGGGGTCGACAAGGGCGAGGGCATCGCCGTCGCCATCGGCTGATTCGGGCCACGGCGGGTCGTCGCCGTAGCTGAAGTCGAGAAGAACCTCTCCATCGGAGTCGAGAAGCGTGATATGATCGCCGCTATTGTCGAGGGCCCCCTCCAGTTCGAACTCTCCCGCCACAACGTGGGCCGAGCCGTGGACGGCCTCGAAGGCATTCTCGTCGCGGACAATCAGGATGCGTTCGCCAGGTGCAAGGGTGGAGCCCACCGGGAAGGTGAATTCCACTCCGGCTGCGAAGCGGACGAGGGCAAGATCAAGCGACTGGGTCGGATTGGTGTTGAGGAGCTCAAGAAACTCCGCTCCGGGCTCTCCGGGCGGGTGATACATGATTTCAGAGAGGACGAGATCACCGGGCCGGGGGGGCGTGCCGGTGACATAGGAAGCGTCGTTGAGGGCCGACCATTCACCAGCTGTCGACAGCACGCGGGCCTTCACGCGGGTGGAGGTATTGAAGGTAAGGGGGGTTTTATAGGCGGTCCCTCCACCTTCGATGGGGTCGCTGCCATCCAAGGTGAAGAAGATCGTGCCCGCTTCGTTCGTGTTGTTGGAGATGCTCAGGGTGAACTGCGTAGTCACTGTACCACCCGGGTGGCTGAAGGCAGGAGGTCTAAAGAACTGTGAGTCGATCCACGCGCTGCGCGTGGAGAGATAGTTCTTCATGCTGTTGAGCGCGTTGGTCCACGCTGCGGTGCTTATTCCCTGCTGGAGAGCCATCGCGACTGTAAACTGGCCGGCCTGCCGGTTGACGAGACCGCGCATGTTGGAGGTGGAGAGAGGTCCGCGCCGCAGCTCATACCAGCGATCGATGAATTCCCGCATGAAGCCGGGGTCCTCGAAGAGGCGGGGGAACCAGAGGCGGTCACTGCGATAGAGAAGTTCCTCGGTGGCATTGCCGGAGTAGGCGCCGAGGTTGTAGTCCCAGATGGGGCCCATCCGCAGCTTGTAGTCGGTGGAGGAGACCCATGGGTAGAGGCTGACGAGCATGCTGTCGCCCTGCCTGGCGAGATTGTGGAGGTGGAAGTAGTCGATAAAGTCGCGGGTATCGAGGTGGCGACGATAGCCCTCCACCGGGTCGAGCCACCGGCTGTCGTCGTAGAAGACATTTTCGAATTCGCGGAACCAGTTCTCGATGCGATTGCGCTGGGCCGCATTGATGCGGTATCCGTTGGGGTTTTCGAAATTGAGGAAGCCGTTATACTGGCGCGGAATGTCGTCTTCGAGCTCGTCGCCCAGCTGGTTGGGGGCCGTCTGCAGGACGCGGTCGGGACCTGCAGTGTGAAAAAACTGGGGAGACATTGCGCCATTCTCGGCAGGAAATCCACCCACCGGGATGGGATCCATGCGGTTTACACTGAGGAGCCATCCGCCGGTAGACCCATCTTCCGAGAGGGCCTCGAACTCAAGGCGGTCGTCATCCCGCTTGACCTTCTCCGCGAAGGCGTAGACGCCCACCCGGTCGGCCGGGGTGAGATCGCCGCCGTCTTCATTGATGAACGTATCCACGAAGCGGAAACGGGTGCCGTAGCGCCCGGTCTGGCGGCTCAGTTCCCAGGAGAACGTGTTTGCAATGAGTTGGCGGTCGTAGGCTGGGTGAGGGTAGTAGAGAATCCAGTCGGATTCCCCGGGAAGACCGAGAGGGGTTGTTGCCTTGTCGTTGCCATATTCGTCCCAGGTTTCGATCGAGTAGGGCTTGGGATTCCAAGTCGAGGAAAAGGCCCCGCGCACCCGGATGCCAATCCGTTCGGTCAGGTCGTGGGTTCCGGTCATGGAGGCCCGGCCGGATGCGGGGTCGGTATCAATGAGGTGGATACAGGCCGGTTGGCGGGCGACCTGCTGGAGGCCGCTGCCGGTCTGGGTGGCTGTGGACCAGCCCTTGTTTGGGATGTTTCCCCCGGCGAAGTTGTCGATGATGGCAATCGCAATGGGTGCGCTGTAGTTCTCCAGCCCGCCCGCAAGGCGAAGGTAGCTGCTGGTCTGGGGTTTTGAGACGGACGCGGGCCGCAGGACGGCGGCCCGCAGCAGGGTTGAGCTTTCGATGGGAATCGGACCCGTGTAGGGTGTGCCGTTTGCGGAAGTGGGGAGTGCTCCGTCAGTGGTGTACACGATGACCCCGGGTTCCGCGCTGGTGATGCTGGCTTCGAAGGGACCGACGAAGGTTCCTTCCTCCGGGGTGATTCTGGGTTGAGGGGCTGGATCCGCTACGCAGTCATAGGCTGCCATGAGATGAACGAAGACGACTGGCTGGAGAGGGTCGTTGGTGGCGAGTTCGAGACGGGAGAGATGGCAGCCTTCGGCGGGGTCAAGAGTCACCTGGAGAGAGCGTTCCTCCCCGGGTGGAATGACAAGGGGGGTAGCGTTCACAAGGAAGGGAGGAGCCGGACTGCGAGGAGCGACGGACAGCATTTGGTTTCCTGTGTTCCGGAGAGTAAGCGTGCGGGCCGGGATGGGATCCCCGGAGGCGATGGATCCGAAGTCCACGAGAGGTTGCAGGGAAAGGGATGGGTGCGGAGGTGCGGGAGGCTCGGCGATAAACTTGACCTCCCCGAGGCCGACCCGGTCTCCTCCGATCCCTCGGAAGGTATAGTGATTGTCGGTGATCGTGAGTCGGACGGCGTTGGCCTGGAAGCGGCCTTCGAGCGGAATTGTTTCACTCAGTGCGGCGGTCTGCTCGTGACGGACACGGGTGGGGTTGTTCCAGCTCGCACCGCCATCTGCGGAGAATTCGACGATGAATTCCCTCGCCTCGTTGTTGTTGGAAGAGGTGTAGTAGAAGCCCCAGATCACCAGGTCGGTGACCTGATAGAGGGAGGGCAGGGCAAAGGTGAGGACGGGATCGCCGCTCCCGGCTCTGAAGTAGTCGCTGCCGGTGCCCCCGGGAGAGCTGGTGGCCCACGCCCGGGAGGGGTTGGCTGAGCCGTGGCGGGTGTTCCGATAGTTCGCAAGGGTGGGAATGGGCTCAAGGCCGCTGCCATCGATGAGGTTGGAAGCTGGGAAAAAGTCGTCGAGAGAGGAAGAGGTGACCGTGGCAGGGGTGACGAGGAACTGTTCCGCCGAGAGAGCAGAGCCCGCCGGCAGAAGGGCCAGAAGAAGGGTTGGTATGACGCGAAGCAGGGTCACGGGGGACTGGGCAGGGTAAGTTCGAAAGCGTCGCGGGCAAGCGGGAAGCTTGAGCAGTCTGCCCGGGTAGATCGGGGGCCGCCCGGGTTACCCCTTGAATCGCGGGTTTTTCCGGGTGGGGACGGGGGCTCCGGTGGCCTTGCGCCAGGACTTCAGGAGGCCGAGCATCTCGTCCCGTTGCCCGGTTTCTGTCGGCGCGAGGTTGTTCTTTTCAGAGGGGTCTCTGGTGAGGTGATAGAGTTCGAGCGCGCCGTCCTCGAAATACTCGATGAGTTTCCAGGGGCCACGACGGACGACACCGCAGGGGGTGGTCCGGAAGTTTTGAAATGGCGAGCCAAGATCCTTCCCGTAGCCCTGGAGATAAGCCGGGAAGTGCCAGAAGAGTGCGCGCTCGGGAATGGGTTCTCCACGGAAGAGAGGAGCGAGATCCTGGCCATCCTGCAATTCCGGGGCCTTGGCTCCGGAGGCACTGGCAAAGGTTGGCAGGAGGTCTACCTGGTGAATGGCCGTCTCATTGTGGGAACCCGGGGGGACCCGACCGGGCCAGCGGACGAGGAAGGGCTCGCGGATGCCGCCCTCGTAAAACATGCCCTTGGATCCGCGCAGGGGCCTTGCATTGGAAACTGCACCGTGCGGGCCATTGTCGGAGGTAAAGACCACGAGGGTGTTATCCGCAAGGAGCAGCTCATCCAGAAGATCGAGCAGCTGGCCGACCGCGAGGTCCATCGCCTCAATCATGGCGGCATACTTGGGGTTGTCATGGTGGGTTCCCGATTTGCCTTGGTATTTGGAAGTGAGATCAGCCCGGGCCTGAATGGGAGTGTGAACGGAGTAGAAGGGAAAGTAGACGAAGAAGGGCGCTTTCGCTCCCTTCTGTTTCTGAGTAGAACGGATCCAGGAGCAGAGGTCGCTGGCGAGACGGGCGGGGAGGTGCTCGCCGTTGGGCCCATCCTTGAGCTTGGGGTTCCTGTAGGGTGAGAAGTAGGACTTGGGGTGCCCCCATTTCAGTCCACCGAAGTTGGCATCGAAGCCGGAAGCGGTGGGGTCGTCATTCAGGTGCCACTTGCCTGCAACCGCGGTCCGGTATCCGGCCTTTTTGAGGACCTCGGCCATGGTGGGCAGCGCGGGAGGCAGCACGGTCCGGTTTTCGATGGGAATGAGACGTCGATGGACGGCCTTGCCCCGGTCGGAGTTGCCTACCGTGAAGACCCCATGACGTGGGGTATAGAGGCCAGTCATCAGGGACGCGCGCGAGGGCGCGCAGTTGGCGGCTGCGGCGTAGGCGTTGGTGAAGGTCATTCCCTCGCGGGCGAGGCGATCGATATGGGGTGTCCGGTAGTAATCAGATCCCTGGCACGAAAGGTCGGTGTAGCCGAGGTCGTCGGCGTAGAAGAGAACGATGTTTGGGCGGGTCTTGACTGCTTTTTCAGCCGCGGACAGAGGGCCCCAGAGGGGGAGAGCTCCAGAGAAGATGAGAGAGAGGAGGGCGCGGGCGGGCATGGAGTGAGCTTGGGGGCTCCCTCTCCTCGTTGCAACCGGGAAGGGCGCGGGAGAGGGTGGGGAGCCATTGCCCCGAGCTTCTCCGGGTCCTTACTCGATTCTGATGACGTGAGAGGCGTCGTAGCTTCGGCCGTACATATCCTCGGTCTGCACCCAGAGGCGATGAGTGCCGGGGCGGCCGGCGACCGGAAGGCTTGCTTTCCATAGGTGCTGGGAGGGGACGGCCCCGGGGAGCGTCATGCCCTCAAGTTTGTCGCGGCGACTCTCTTCCCGTTTTTTGAGGGCGAGAAAGTCGGGGTCGGCTTCGAGGGTCCGGGCGAGGGAGATCCAGGGGCCCGCCTCGCCGAGCCGCATGCGCACCTTGGAATGGCGTGAACCGTTGAATACATTGGCGTAGACGGTGACCTCGTCGATGCCGGCCTTGACCTCTTGGGGAGCATGGATGCGGAGCTGGTAGCCGGCTGGTCGGCGGGTGGCTTTGAAATCAACCGTGGCCTGGTTGCCATTGAAGGTAATGGTGGAGTATCCACGGGGGGCGCCGTCGCGGCCGAGTGAATTGGGAATACCGAGTTCATCCGGCTCGCCCCGCCACCAGCTGCCGCAGACGGTCACATTGACGATGTGATGGTGTGGCTTCTCCCCCTTCCACCCGTCCTTCTCATCGATGAACATGTGGGCATGCCAGTGGGTGTGCCCTGAAATCGAGAGGGTGTAGGGCCGGTTTTCGATAAGGCGGAAGAGGCGGGATTGCTCGGCAGTGGGTTTGAGGGGGTGCTCGGATTCCTTGAGAGGTATGTGCATCATCAGCATGAGCATTTCGTTCTCGGGAAGATGGGGCATGAGGTTCTCGAGGAAGGTGAGTTGCTGCTCGCCGAGCGCACTGGTATAGCTTCCGGTGCCTCCCGATTTTCTGGAGCCTCCCCACATGACGTTGTCGAGAACTACGAAGTTTACCGGACCCCATGTGAAGGCGTAGTAAGGGGGGCCGTAGATGCGCTCGAATGTTTCATCCGCGGTCGTGTCGTCAGGTGCGTCAAAGTTAAGATCGTGGTTGCCGATCACGTTGAACCACGGGATTCCGACGAGGGCCACGATGCTGTTGTGGGTCTCGAAGAGAGACAGGTCGTCAAAGAGGATATCCCCGAGAGTCACCCCGAACTTGGCGTCCGTATCCATCAGTTCCTGAATAGTGTCCCGGGCCATGAAGCCCAGCTCCTTTGCATTGCGTGATTGTGTATCGCCGAAGAAGTGGGCCTTGAACTGAAATGGTTCCCTTTGCCGGGTGAGGGCAAAGTCGATCGAGGCGGGCAGGGGACCGGTTGGCTTTACCCCGGCAAACTTGCTTTGTGGAGAACCCTTGGGTTTGTGCAGATAGTAGAAAAGGGGGAGCTGCTGGTCACTGACGGGGGTCATCCAGCCTCGAGGCTTGATGACGAAGAAGATGCAGTCGGCCCGGGCGGGCAGTGTCCAGTTCCCCGTGAGGTCCGTGCGGACGACCTCCCGCTGGTTGGAGACGAGGACACCGGGAATGCCGGGCTCTCCCTTATCGCGGATTCCGTTGCGGTTCCGGTCGTCAAAGACCACTCCCCGGGCCGTTTGACCGGGCGCCTCCCGGGCGCCCAGTTCGGGGGGGCAGAGCAGGAGGATCAGGGCGGAGAGACCAAGGAGGAAGCGCATCAGGTGCATGGGATTGGGATTTTTACTTGGGGCAGGTAGCGGGCCCAAGCCGGGGTAGTCAGGCCACTACGGGCAACAGGTTGAGAAGCCGGTATCGGGGTCACTACACAGGTTGGGTGGTGGATGTATGGAAGATCGCGCGGGGTGTCCAGACTGGCAGCACGATTCCCGGATTCCTGCCGCAGTAAAGATGAAATGTGTCGAGTGCCGGTCACAGTGAGGGTGCCCGAGGAGGGCGGTTTCTTTTTGTGGAGCATGCCGAGGGGGCTTCTTCGAGCTCGGGGCACAAGGATCCGCAGGAAGGGCTGATAGCCTGCACGTAGACCGGTTGCGGGCGTGCTGCTCCCGGCTTGCCACCTCCGCATTCCCTGAGAGGATCGAGTTATGAAGCAGCGCAGACTGGGGTCTAGCGGGATCGTGGTGAGCGAGATCTGCATGGGAACGATGACTTTTGGGACACAGGCGGGGAAGGAGGCGGCTTTCCGCATCATGGACCGGGCCTTTGATGCCGGCATCGATTTCTTTGACAATGCGGAACTCTATCCAGTGCCACCCAGTGCGGAGTTGGTTGGATTGACCGAGGACTGGCTGGGAGAGTGGATGGCCGGCAGGCCACGCGATGCGGTGATCGTTGCCACCAAGGTGGCCGGGGCTGCTCATGGTTGGTTCAATCCCCCCGTCCGTAACGACAAGGCGGCCCTGGACCGAAATCATATTCGAAAGGCGGTGGAGGGAAGCCTGCGGCGCTTGCGGACCGATTATATCGATCTTTATCAGGTGCACTGGCCCGATCACGGGATGCGCCCGGAAGACACCCTGGGTGCTCTCGACGAACTGGTGCAGGAGGGCAAGGTGCGTGCCATAGGGGTAAGTAATGAGGACAGTTATGGCCTCATGAAGGCGCTCTGGACAAGCGACACACACGGCCTGGCCCGCTATGACACGATTCAGAACAATTTCTCGCTCAATAATCGCCGCTTCGAGGATGAGCTTGCGGAAGTAAGCCGCCGGGAGCAGGTCAGCCTTCTTCCCTACAGCCCGCTGGCGGGCGGGGTGCTGAGTGGGAAGTATAATGGCGGGAAGAGGCCGGAGGGGGCTCGCTTCACCCACTATATGGACGCCACCGCTCCCCGCCAGCGTGCGATGGCAGAGCGCTTTGCCAACCAGCGCTGTCTGGAATCAACCGCCCGCTTCATGGAAATCGCAGTGGAGGCCGGAATCCACCCGGTCACGATGGCGATCGCGTGGAGCAAACAGCATCAATTCGTGGCCTCTACCATCGTGGGAGCGACGCACGAGGATCAACTCGGAGAGATTTTCGATGCGGCGGGACTGGAACTTGACGAGTCAGTCCTCGGACGGATTGACGAGGTCAGTGAGGAGATTCGATACCCGATGGGCTAGCGGTGCCTGATGAGAGTCACGAACTGAAGCTTTTGCTTCTTGCGCGTTTCGTGGGAGAAGTCTTTGCTGTAACTATCACGGACTGATGAGCGACGAAGCCCAGCCAGGGGATTCCCCGGAAGATGCACTTCTTGGTCTCAATGCTCTCGACCTTGGGCCAGCCTGGGCCCGGGGCGAGACGGAGCAGAAGAAGAGCGGGGAAGGTAAACGTCGACGTGGCGGCGATCAGGGACGGAATGAGCGTAGCCGGGGTCGTGGCGAAGGGAATCGGGGAGAGGGTCGCCGCGAGGGGCGGGGTGCTCGACGTGATGATCGTCGCAGGAGTGGCCGTCAGGAGGGCGGAGGAGGGCGGGAGAGAAGGCTTAAGAATGGAGGGCGCGGTCGCCGGGAGGAGGACAGGCGCGGTTCCCGCGATCGGGAGGAAGTGGCCGCTCCCGAGGGGTTCACCGCAGAGGTCATGCCGGTAGAGGAGGGATTAGATGGGCTGGCGAAGGAGATTCTGGCAGGGGGACGCACCTATTCGGTTTTTGACCTGGCAAAACTGGTGCTTGGTGCGCGAGACAGGTTCAACGTGACATTCCAGAGTAACCGGGATGACGGGGGGCTTGTCCGGTGCAAGAAGGATGGCTCCCTCTGGCTCAGCCGGGAGGAGGCCCTTCGCCATTTCTGGAGCTCTGACTGGCGCTCCGATTACTACGCGGAGATCGTCACGGACGCGGAGCCACCGCAGGGGAACTTTCAGGCCGTGGCGCGCTGCGGCCTGAGCGGCGAGTGGCTCGGTCCGCCAAACTACCACGGGTATCAGCCGGCGGTGGTGCAGTTGCATCGCGAGCGTTTCGGCCACATGTCGCTCGAAGCCTTCAAGAAGAAGGTCAGGATGGAGCGCGGGGAGGAAGCGGTGGCCGCGTGGCTGGAAAAGATGTCGCAGCGGACCAGTTTTCGTCCGACCGGTGGTGGGGCCCCGGAGTGCGTGGAGGGCGACGGTGCGGGCAATGAGAAACCAGCTGGAGGGGAGCGGGAGATGGGCGCGGCCGATGGAACGGAAATGCCGGAGTCGGCGTCCCATGGCGGGGTAAACGTCGGGGAGGAGCGAGGGGAAGAAGAGCAGCCGGTCGGGGAGTCCGAATGCGAGTCGGTTACGGATGCGGAAGAGATCCTCGCCGGGGAAGAGACGGCGGCTGAGAACGCCGGGGATTCCAGCGGGGAAGAGCAGCCTGCTCCGGTAGCGGAAGACCTGGCGGATGCGCGGGAGGTGGAGCGTCACTTCCTTGAGCATTACTTTGAGGATGCCTTTCAGGAGACGAGCCGGGCGTGGGTGAGCGGAAACATCCGTGGTCACCAGCTGTCGCCGGGCTTGTTGACGCTCCTGCGGCATACGGTTGCGGAAGAGCGGCGTTACCCGGGGAAGCTTACTCCCATCCTCTGTCGTCAGCTTTCTGGGCGTCATGTCGCCGTTTTCAAGTGGCGCCGCAAGCTCAAGGCCGGCCCCTCCCGGCCCCATCCCGTTCCAGATGACATAGCGATTGCGGATCGCCTCTTGTCCTTGCTGAACTGGGTCACCGAAAACTCGGGACGGAAGCTGGAGCACCTGTGGAAAGCATTGCTTCCCGAGAAGGTGAGTGATCAGGAAAAAACCGGCTGGTATCATGACCTGCACTGGCTGCTGAACCAGGGTTACGTCCTCCTCATGGCGGATAGCACGGTTCACCGTGCCAAGTCGGGCGGAGCCGGCGGGCAAAAGGCTTCCGCCGCAAAGGTGTCGCACAAGAAAGAGAAGACCCCGGCAGGGGCTCTTGCCTCTCGGGAGGAGAAAGGCATTGAGCTGCCACCGGCCGGGGAAGTTGCTGCGCCGGCGCCCACCCCGGCGACCGGACGCCTCCCGGGGCTCTACGCCCAGAATGGGCGGAAGCTCGGAAGAGCGCGGCAAGTCGTTGCCGAGCTGGATGCACGAGGGTTGCGCCCGCGCTGTGACCGGCCTGTGGAGGAAGAGCAGGAGGGGAGCGATGATGCAGAATTGCCCATCGGATAGGCCAGAAAGTGTTCATCTCGCCGGCCGAGCGGCTTCGAAATTGACTGAGAGCCGCCGTCTGGGGCACGTTCTGGGCCAAGGCGTGAGTAGTTCTTCCCAATTGCCGGATGGCTGGTTTGGCTCCCGGGAGAGTAAGCCGGCGGCCCTGAATCTCGTTGAGGGATCCCCTGCGGTTCCTTGTGAGGCCCGTCCCTTCCCCTTCTGGCTTGCCGGCGTGATTGCCACGCTGGTCCTCGTGCTTGGGTCGGTGGGTCTGCGCCTCTGGATCCTTCCGATCATTCTGGTGGAACCTGAATTTGATGCCCCGACAATTGACGTCAGGAGTGTCAGTCTGGAGGAGAAGAGCGCCGAGGACCCTCCTCCCGCGGCGCGGTCCCGGGTCCGGGGCGTGCCGCCGGTCGCTCCGCGGGTCCATGTGCCGATGCCGGTTCCCGCGGTGCAACCGCAGGTGGTGCAGGCACCTCTGATCCCGCCAAGGGTGGAACCATACGACCCGAGCGAGATCCTCGAGGAATCGGAGTTGCCCTTCCCGGTGCCGGAGCCTGAAAAAGTTGCGGAGACGCCCCCAAAGCCGGCCCCGTCCGGCAGGGTGGAACGCTCCAGCAAGCCGAGGACAACACCCCGCCCAAAGGTGGCGGAGGAAACCTCTCGGCCTGTCCGCGTCCTTCGGCGTTACGACCCTGCCTATCCCAGAAGTGCTCGTCAGGCGGGAGCGGAAGGTCGTGTGATGCTGGATGTGCAGGTAAAGAGCGACGGCCGGGTAGGCTCGGTACGGGTGCTTGCCACGTCGGGCAACCGCGCCCTCGACTCCACTGCCATCGCGGCGGTCAAGCGTTGGTCATTCTCGGCGGCCGAGAAAGGGGGTAAGCCGGTCACCTCGAACGTGCGGGTTCCGTTCCGCTTCTCGCTGAAGTAGGTCACGGAGGGGAGTGTTGGGAAAGCTCCTCAAGGAGCAAGGTCGGCCGCCGGCTCGCTGGAGGGGCGGAGAAAGCAGAGGCCTACAAATCGGAAGCCTCGAGTTTGGCTCGCATGGTTTCCACCTCATCCGAGAGCTCCGACCACTCGCTGTAGGCCTTCTCAAGCTGTTCTCCCACCGACTGAAAGGCATTGCTGGCTTTCCGCAGTTCCTCCGCGTCACTGGCCACTTCCGGATTGGACATGTGCTCGGTGAGGGTTTCCCTGGCGGACTCGAGTTCAGAGATTTTCGATTCGAGGTCTGCGAGACGGTCTTCGAGGGGCTTCAGGACCCGGTTGCGTTGCTGGCGGGCTTCCGCCTTCCGACGGCGCTGTTCCTTGCGATTGACGGAGTTTAAGTTGCCCTCGGGGGCCTGCCCTGTTGGGGTGGTTGACGAACCGGAACCGCGCTGCTCCTCGGCCACCTTGTCCAGGTAATAGCTGAGGTTTCCGAAGAAGAGCCGGGGGGGCTGCCCCTGGCGGAACTCGAGGGTGCGCTCCACCACCGGGTCGAGGAAGGCACGGTTGTGGGAGACGATGATGACTGTGCCGGTGTAGTGGTTGAGGGCGCTCTGCAGGACTTCCTGCGACTGCATGTCCAGATGATTGGTGGGTTCGTCGAGAATGAGAAAATTGGCCGGCCTCACCAGCATGCGGACGAGGGCGACCCGGGAGCGTTCTCCGCCGGAGAGCACACCCACTTCCTTGAAGACGTCATCGCCCCGGAAGAGGAAACAGCCGAGAAGATTACGGGCATGGGGCAGGTTGTCGCGACTGGCGACCTCTTCCACGGTCTGGAGCACGGTGCGCTTGGGATCCAGCTCATCGGCGTGGTTCTGCGAGAAGAAGGAGGGGAGGATCTTGGAACCGAGTTCATGGGTGCCCTTTGCCGGGGTTTCTTCCCCGGTAATGAGTCGGCAGAAGGTGGACTTGCCGGCACCGTTGGGTCCCACCACCGCGATCTTCTGTCCACGGGTGATCTCCAGGTCGAAGTTTTCGAAGACAGTCAACTCCCCGTAGCGCTGGGCACTTCCCTCCAGCTTGGCCACGCTGTGGGCGCCGAGGGGGGGAGGGGGGAACGTGAAGTTCATGGTGACCTCCTCGTCCTCGATTTCGATACGCTCCATCTTCTCGAGCTGCTTGATCCGGCTCTGGACCTGCGAGGCCTTGGTGCTCTTGGCGCGGAAGCGGTTGATCCAACGTTCCGTCTTCTCAATTTCACGCTGTTGCGCACGATACTGCTTCTCGAGGATTTCCCTCCGCAGGGCGGATTCCTTCACAAAGAAGGAGTAGTTGCCTGCATACTCCGAGGCCTGGCCTCGCTCGAAGGCGATGGTGCGGGTGGTGAGGTCGTCGAGGAGGGAGCGGTCGTGCGAGATGATGGCAATCGCTCCCCGGTAGTCGCGCAGGAAGCTCTCCATCCAGCGCTGGGCGTCGACATCGAGATGGTTGGTGGGTTCGTCGAGAAGAAGGACGTCCGGTTCCCGCAGGAAAAGTTTGGCCATCGCGATGCGCATCTGCCAGCCACCGGAAAACTCCCCGCAGTCCCGTTCGAAGTCAGTTCGCCGGAACCCGAGTCCTCCGAGCACGGATTCGATCCGGGGCTTGATGCGGGTGGGGTCGAAGTGCTCGAGCTTGAGCTCCAGTTCCCCGATCTCATGGAGGAGTTCCGAGTAGGGATCAGAGCTCGGGTCGAGACCTTCCAGGCGGGCCGAGCGCTGGTCGATCTGCTGCTGGAGTCCCCTGGCCTCGGCAAAGGCGGACTCTGCCTCGAGCCACAGGCTGTGACCTGAGAGGTGGATGCCGTCCTGTGGCAGGTAGCCCACCTGGCACCCCTTCGGCATGGTGATGCGACCGGAATTCGGCTCGATCACGCCCGCGATGCATTTCATCAGGGTGGACTTCCCCGCGCCGTTCGGGCCGGCGAAGGAGATCCGGTCTTCCCTGGTCACGACGAAGGAGAGCCCGTCAAAAAGGACGCGGGCTCCGACCTCGACACGGAGTTGCTGAATGGCCAGCACGGCGCGGAGGTTGCGGAATTGTGGCCGCGGGGCAAGGACTTTGCCTGAATCGATCCGGGGGTTTTCACAATCCCCGCTCCGGGTAGATCCGGCCCGGCCGGGGGAGAAGGTGGTGGTGGCGGCTCGCCAAATCTCCAGAATCGGGTAAGTTGCAGTGGATTCCGCCTCTTTTCGCGATCGGTGGACAGGGATAAAAGTGAATCTATTATCAACAGGCATGAATCCTGCAGACGCTAGTTTGAATGCCCCCCCTTCCTGCACCGCGTAGAAAAACCACTCGCTTGATCATGAAGAATTACCTGAGATTCCTTGTTGCCGTTTCGACCGCTGGCCTGTTTCTGGCCGCCCTGAGCCCATCTGCGGGAGCCCGGGACATGACGGAGGCTCCTCTGGTCGGAGGACTGGGTGACCTCCGGAAGTTGAACAAGAAGCTCGTCTCAATCTCGAAGGCGAGTACCGCGGCCACGGTTTCCCTGGTTTCCAACGGCGCCGGGGGGGCGGGAAGCGGAGTGATCGTGAGCAAGGAGGGATTGATCCTGACAGCGGCGCACGTGGTGGCCTCGCTTGCTGATGAGGTCATCGTCATTTTTCCAGATGGCAAGCGAGTTGCCGCTGAAAAACTGGGAGGGGATTTCGACCGTGATGCGGCCATGGTGAGAATCACGGACGAAGGAGAATATCCCTTCGTCAAGGTGGGTCGGAGCAAGGATCTCCTGCGGAATGAATGGTGTGTCGCCATTGGCCATCCGGGAGGGTTTGATCCGATGCGCTCGCCTCCGGTTCGTTTGGGACGAGTCCTGGGCAATGGACAGTTCATCACCACGGATTGTGCGGTGGTAGGAGGTGATTCGGGGGGGCCCCTTTTTGATGTGAAGGGAGAGGTGATCGGTATTCACTCCAACATCGGGGCGAATCTGACGGAGAATCGTCATGTCCCGATCGGAGTCTTTCTGGACAACTGGGATGACATGGTGGAGGGCAAGCGCACCGGTGCACGTTTTGCCCGGGGTGGGCAGCAGGTCGATCCTGACCGACCGGTCCTCGGGATCAACCTGGCCGGCCCGGCCGACAACGGGGGCGTGGCCCTCGACGGTGTGATGGACAATTCGCCCGCGCAGAAAGTGGGTCTGCAAACAGGCGATGTGGTCACCAGGATCAACGGCGAGGCAGTCAATAGCCCGCAGGAGCTGATACGCGTCGTGAGTGAGTTCGTGGCGGGAGACGAGTTACAGGTCTCCTACCTGCGAAATGGCGAGGAGAAGGAGGTCCAGGTCAGACTCGCTCGTCTTGGAGACCTGTTGGAGGCCGCGCCCGAGCCTCCGCGCCGGCAGCGTCGTAACCGGGAGCGCCTCGACCGGGAGCGTGAAGAGGATGAGCCGGAAGGAGATTCCGGAGAAGAAGGAGCCGGGGAAGAAGGAGCCGGGGAAGAAGGAGCCGGGGAAGAAGGAGCCGGGGTGCCTGAGTCCGGGGCGGAAGATGCGGCCCCGGAGGAACAAGCGGGGCGCGAACGGCAGGAGCGTGACGAGCAGGCACGAAAGGAAATAGATAAGCTTCTCGAGGAGTCCCTGCGGAACGGAAACCTCGAGCTGGACGAACGGCAACTGGAGGAACTGGGAGGGATGGCGGAGGTCCAGCGAGTCCTCCGCGAGCTGGCCGAGTCCATCGGACCTGAAGGATTGCGGGAGATGCTGGAGCTCGAAATCCGCACCGGGCCGGACACATTTTTCGAGTCCACGATGAAGGCGCTTCAGCCTGTGACGGGTAAGGCATCGCGGTCGGTAGTCACCGTGCGGGTGGACGGCTCGCCGGTGGCCCTGGGCACGGTCGTATCGAGGAAAGGGCACATTCTCACCAAGAACACGGAGACCTTGAAGGGAACGGTTTCCCGGCCGGGCGACGGGAAGGATGTGCCCCTGAAGCTGATCAAGCGCTTTCCGAAGCGAGACCTGGCCCTTTTTCAGGGGCCCGGGGAAGAGTTGGAACCAGTGCAGTGGGTAGGCAGGAAACCGCAACCGATCGGAACACTTCTCACTACCCCTGACCCGCAGGGAGAACCGCTTGGGGTGGGACTGATCAGTGTGCTGACGCGTGCGCTCGGGGAAGTGGGCTTTCTCGGGATTCAGGCCGGGCCGGGTGATGGGGGAGTGGTGATCGTGCGGATCGTGAATGACAGCCCGGCCCGTAAGGCGGGGCTTCGGGCGGAGGATGTCATCACGCATGTGGACGGCATTGCGCTGGCCGATCCGGTGGCTTTTGGAAACAAGATTCGAACCTACCGCGCGGAGGATGAGGTAGAGTTCACCTACCAGCGGGGAGGCAATGAGAAGAAGATCAAAGTCAGGCTGGCTGCTCGGCCGGAAGACCCTGTTACTGAGCGCTTCCGCCGTATGAACGAGATGAGCGGGCCGCTCTCGGCGCGGCTCACCGGGTTTCCGCTGGCCTTGCAACATGACATTCCGATCGCGCCCCAGGATTGCGGGGGGCCGCTCCTCGATCTTCAGGGGCGTTGCGTGGGAATCAATGTCTCACGGGCCGGACGGGTGAAGACTCTCGCCGTTCCTGCCGCTGACATCCTTGAGATCCTTCCGGAATGGAAAGGTGGGGATCGCAAGAAGGGGGAGCCCCCCGTGGCGAAGAGAATGCCTGCCTCCCCCGAAATGACCAAGGCGGAGCTCGACCGGGAGCGTGCCCGGGTTCTGAAGGAACTCCGGGCGGCGGAGGAGCAGCTCCGCAAGCTCGAGAAGGAACTTGAGGAACTGCAGAAGTAGCAGGTGGGCTGCGCCTGGTGCTAGCCCATTGCGGCGTTCCAGTCGTTAATGCGGTTCTGCTGGTCCGCAAAGAGATCGTCCGCCGAATCGTGGATTGTCACGGATTCGATGGAGATGTCCTCCAGGGGACGGTCACCTGGGCCGGTGGAGGTTGTGGCGATGGTGTCCACCACGTCCTGCGCACCTGTCACCTCTCCGAAAACGGTGTGCTTTCCATCGAGGAAGGGGGTGGCTTTATGGGTTATGAAAAACTGGCTCCCGTTGGTATTGGGGCCGGCGTTCGCCATGGAGAGCTTGCCCGGGCTGTCGTGGCTTCGGTGGGGAAGGCACTCGTTTTCGAACTGGTAACCCGGGTTTCCCGTACCAATCCCCTGCGGGCATCCGCCCTGGATCATGAATCCGGCAATGACCCGGTGGAAGATCAACCCGTCGTAGAATCCTTTCCGGGCGAGGTTGAGAAAGCTGGCGCAGGTGACCGGGGTGTCTCCCGCGTAGAGCGTAATGTCGATGGCGCCCTTCGTTGTATTGAGCGTGATCTTGATGTCGTCCATGGGTTTGTTTTAGGGGGCCGGGCGCAGGATTCAAGTTCCACCGGTAAGCTTTCCGTCACAGGGGGGAACGGGAGGGAGCCGGTCCAGGATGGCTGCCGCGGTCATTCCCGACTCCCGCAGGGTGGAGAGGGCGAGAGCCTCGTCCCTGGTGGCCAATCGCTTTCCGGTCTCGTCACGGATGAGTTCGTGATGGAGATACAGGGGCTCGGGATAGCTGAGCAGGACCTGCAGGAGACGGTGGACATGGGTGGCAGCGAGAAGATCCTCGCCCCGGGTCACGAGGGTGATGCCCTGCGCGGCATCGTCCACCACCACTGCGAGATGGTAGGAGGTGGCGATGTCCCGCCGGGCGAGGACAACATCGCCAAGCTCCCCGGGAAGGACACTGCGGGTCCCGCGGAGGAGGTCCAGGAAGGTGATTTCTCCGCACAACTCCGCCGCCCGCCGGGAGTCGAGTCGCCAGGCGTGGGGCTGGCCCTTTTGGATCCGGGTGGCCCGCTCATCCTCGCTGAGGCCGCGGCAGGTTCCGGGGTAGAGGAGGCCTTCCGGGCCGTGGGGGGCCCTGGGCATCCGGGCGATCTCCTCTGCAATGGCTCGGCGGTTACAGAAGCAGGGATAGATGACGCCCAGGTCCTTCAGCTGGTCGAGGGCATGGGTATACTGCAGTAATCGCGCGGACTGGCGCATCGCTTTGCCCTTCCAATGCAGGCCCAGCCAGCGGAGGTCCTCCTCGATCAAGGAATAATACCGGGGCCGGCTCCTGGTATGGTCGATATCCTCAAAGCGCAGAAGGCACGCTCCGTGATGACGACTTGCCAGTTGGTGGGCCACCAGGGCGGCGTAGGCGTGGCCCAGGTGAAGCCGCCCGGTGGGACTGGGTGCGAAGCGCGTCAGCACGAAGCGAGTTTCCGGTTTTAACGCTGAAGATTCAAGTGGATCCCCTTTCCGCCAACTTGAAACTTGGAAGTTGGAACCTGAAGCTCGAAGCTCTCTCCGTGAACCGCTTCCCCAGCGGGGATGAACTGCCCTACAAGTCCCTTCCGCCCTGCCCGAGCCGCTTCTGGAACTGGGTCATGAGCGGTTACCGGCGCATGCTCATCCGCCGGGATCACGGGGTGGCCGAGTATGAGTTTCAGGAAATCGAACGCCTGAAGAAGCTGGTAGACGGTGGGGCGCGGTTGCTGATCGCCCCCAATCACGCGGACCATGCGGACGGGCTTGCGCTCTACCGGCTGGCGGAGGAGGTGGGCACCTTGTTCTGCCACATGGCCACTCACCACCTTTTCGAAGGGTCGTTCGGGTTGCGTTATTTTATTTTCCCGCGGGTGGGGGTCTTTCCCATTGATCGCGAAGGTTCTGCGCTTGGCACCCTCCGGGCTGCCAGGGACGTCCTGATGCGGATCGGTAATCCACTGGTGGTCTACCCCGAGGGCGAGGTGTATCACACCAACGATCGTCTCACACCCCTGCGGGAGGGGGCTGCGGCGATGGCCCTTACCTCTCAGAAGGCTCTTGGTGGCGAGGCCCCGGTTTACATCGTTCCCGTTGCCTTGAAGTACTTGTTCCTGCGTCCGGAGGAGGCCGCCAGACGTTTGGCGCAGCAGGTCACGGGCATGGAAGAACGCTTCACATTCGCGCCAAGGCCAGGGCAGAGCCTGCTTCGTCGGATCCACCGTCTTGCGAGCGGGATTCTTTCCCTGAAGGAACTGGAGCACCTGGGGATGCGCTTGTCCGGGACGGTACCCGGGCGGATCGTGCTCCTGCGTGATACACTTCTGGAGCGCCTGGAATCACGGCATCTCGAGCGACTGGGGTCGGAGCCACTGCCCGAGCGCATCACCGCCGTTCACCGGCGTATCGTAGAGCGACTGCGCGGTGGCGAAATGAGTGAGGACGCGCAGGCGGCTGGCAGGCGAGACCTCGATATCCTGTTTCTCGTCCTCCAGCTTTTCAGTTACCCGGGCGATTACGTTCAGGAATACCCGACCGTGGAGAGAATCGGTGAGACCGTAGTGAAGCTTGAGCAGGACCTCGGGGGAGGGCGATACATCAAGCCGGCTGGTGAGCGTCGATTGACTTTCCGAATCGGGGAGCCGATCGACATGCGTGATCATGTCGAAAGCAAGTTTCGCGATGCGGTGCCGCGGGTTACCCGGATACTGGCCGAGCGCCTGCAGGGCGGGCTGGATGACATCGGGCCGGGAACGCACCTGCAGGAATTGAAAGCGAATCATTAAAACGGATATTCATGACGACACGAGTTTTAGAAGTCAGGTCCCGGGGCCGTCGATCGTTTGATCGCCCCGGTCTTGGGTTGCTGGCGGCCTGGATCCTGATCGCCTGGGCGGTTGAGCTGGTTGATCAGAGGACGTCGCTCAATCTCGACCAGTACGGGATTGTGCCCCGTGACCTGATGGGGCTTCGTGGAGTGATTCTCTCTCCCTGGTTGCACGGGAGCTGGCAGCACCTCATCGCCAACACGGTGACCTTCCTGGGACTGGGAGTGATTACGATCCTGGTGGATGGGCGGCGCTTCATCAGGACCACGATTTATCTCGTCCTCCTCAGTGGCATGGGGACGTGGATCATTGCCCGTGGAGGAGTGCATATCGGGGCAAGCGGTCTCATTTACGGCTATTTTGGTTATATCCTGGGCCGGGCGATCTGGGAGGGCCGGGTCCTCTGGATTGTCTTTGGAGTCGTGGTGGCGGCAATTTACGGGGGCATGATCCAGGGGGTTTTCCCGGGAGAGGCTGGGATTTCCTGGGAAGGCCACCTGGCGGGATTGCTGGGCGGGGTCTGGCTCGGAAAGCTGCACGCGCAGCGGCGATGATAAGATTGAAACTTGCTAAGGGTGAGGTCGATGGCGCGTAATACGCCATCGTGAAACATAGATCCCTTCTCACTGCAGCTTTCCTGAGTGCGCCGTTGCTGGTCTGCGCCCAGCAGGAACAGAATTCGACCGCGAAAAAGAAGAAGCCGAAGAAGGTGTCCTCCTCCTGGATCTGGAGTGCAAAGGGTGACCGGGCCGACAAGGAAGTGGTATATTTCCGGAAGTCCTTTGAGGTGCGGGGTAAGAAAGCGGCTGTCTTGCGCATCTCCTGCGACAATCACTATGAGGCCTGGCTCAATGGGAAGCTGGTTGGGAAGGGCGATGATTGGGCGCTACCCGGCCAGTTTGAAGTCCGCAAGGACCTTACAAACGGCCGGAATGTCCTTGCGATCCTTGGCAGGAATGCCGGGGGCATGGCCGCGCTGGCGGTCTCCCTCGAAGTCACGACTGCGAAGGGGGAGAAAATCCAGGTCGTGACCGACGGAAGCTGGAAAATGTCCACGAAAGAGGAGAGTGGCTGGCAGCAGGCGTCCTTCGACGACGCAAAATGGGGGAAGCCGGCAGTGCATGGCAAAATGGGTATGCCACCGTGGGGGCCGATTCTCGGAGGGGCCGCCTCCTTGGTAGCCGGGGAACCGCAGGAACCGGAAGAGGTCACCGGAGACTACAAGGTCGCGAAGGGCTTTTCCCTCGAGAAGCTCTATACGGTACCGAAATCGCAGGGGTCCTGGGTCTCGATGGCGGTGCGGCCCGATGGGCGGCTCATTGTCTGTGACCAGTATGGGGGGATGTATGGGATCACTCCCCCGGCCCTCGGGGACGCGGAAGCCACCACGGTCGCGAAACCGCTCGATCTGGCGATCGGCGGGGCGCACGGGTTGCTCTGGCATCGCGGGGCCCTCTACGTGGCGGTCAATGAGCGTGCGCATGGAGGGAAGCCCAACGGGGTCTACAAGGTCACCGACTCGGACGGGGACGCGGTCCTGGACCAGATCGATTTACTCAAGCGGTTTGGAGGCGGTGGTGAGCACGGGCTCCATTCGATGGTGCCTTCCCCGGATGGCGAATGGATCTACTTTATCCACGGGAACCATGCGAACCCGCCGGAAATGGATCACTACTGGATGTCGCGCGGATGGGGAGAGGATCATCTTCTCCCACGGAATCCCGACGGGAACGGCCACGCCTCCGGCACGATGGCCCCGGGGGGAGCCGTCCTGCGCTTCAAGCCGGACGGGACGCAGTGGGAGATGGTGGCGAGCGGTTTCCGCAACCCCTACGACCTGGCCTTCAATGCACATGGCGACCTGTTCGCCTACGATGCCGACATGGAATGGGACCTCGGGATGCCCTGGTATCGTCCGACCCGGATCAATCACGTGGTGCCGGGGGCGGAGTTTGGCTGGCGTAATGGGACGGGGAAGTGGCCGAACTACTATGAGGACAGCCTGCCGGCGGTGGTGGATATCGGGCCGGGATCGCCGACCGGTGCACTTTCCGGATTGGGTGCGAAGTTCCCGGCCAAGTATCAGCGGGCGCTCTATTTCTTCGACTGGACGTTTGCGACCATTCACGCCGTCCACCTCGAGCAGGACGGGACGAGTTACGGAGGAGTGAAGGAAGAATTCGTGGCCGGCCCGGGACTGCCCCTGACCGACGCGGAGATCGGAAAGGACGGTGCAATGTACTTCATGACCGGGGGGCGGCGGACCGCCTCGGCTCTCTGGCGGGTGACCTACACGGGTTCCGAGAGCACTGCTCCCGTGAAGCGCGACTCGGCGGGGTCGCCCCTTCCTGAACTGGCGGAGGAACTCCTCAAGGCCCCGCCTGAGAAGGTTTACGAAAAGATGGGTTCGGGAGATCGCTTCGAGCGTTTCCTCGCCCGGGTGGAAATGGAGCGCCGCCCGGCGGATGCACTGAAGAAGGCAGCAGACGCGGGAGGAGGGCACTGGCAGACGATTGGAAGCGCTATCGCACTGGCGCGCGTGGGGAAACCCGAGGATCGTGGAATGGCCCTGAAGTGGCTGGGCGGGGTGCAGGTCAGCAAGCTGGACAAGGCCGCGCATCTCGCCCTCCTGCGAGCCTACGCGCTGGTATTCTCCCGCCTGGGTGCGCCGAATGAGGAGGAGCGGAAGGGTGCCATTGCGTTACTTGATGCCGCATATCCCGCTGCAGACGATGAACTGAACGCGGAACTCTGCCGCGTCCTCTGCTTCCTGCAGGCGCCCAGGGTAGTCGACCGGACCCTGACGCTGATGGCTGCGCGGAAGGATACCAAGTGGCCGGACTGGGCGGAGCTGGCCTCCCGGAACTCGGGCTACGGGCGTGCGGTTCTCGGCATGTTGCGTAACTCACCCCCGGCCCAGAACATCCACTACGCATTCTGCCTTCGGGTGGTCAAGGGGCCGTGGACGAAGGGGCAGCGCCGCCAGCTCATGGAATGGTTTGCCGGGGTGCAGGCCCGGAGCGGGGGTAACAGCTACCAGAAGTTCCTCCAGCGCATGCGCGGTGACCTGCTCAAGAACGCTACCGAAGACGAACGGAAGATGATTGCGACCTGGAATCTCCCCAAGCCGAAGAGCCCTTTCGATGGCCTGCCCACGCCGGCCGGTCCCGGCAAGAGCTACACGGTGGGAGACGTGGTTCAGGTGGGGAAGGATCTGTCCGGGGCTGACCTGGAAAACGGGAAGAAGATGTTCAAGGCCACACTCTGCTTCGCGTGCCACCGGGTGGGTGGAGAAGGAGGCTCGGCGGGCCCCGACCTGTCCGCAGTCGGAGGCCGCTTCTCGCTCGCCGACATGGCAGAGGCCCTTCTCGAACCAAACAAGGTTGTCTCGGACCAGTATCAGTTCAGCGTCCTGACCATGAAGGATGGCTCCTCGACCTGGGGGCGGGTGGTGGAGGAGAAGGACGCGGTCATTACCCTGGCCAGTAATGCCTTTGATTTCTCCCAGACGCAGCCCATCAAGCGGGGGGAAATCGAGAGCATCAAGCCCTCGCCGGTTTCGCCTATGCCGGCGGGATTGATCAATACCCTGAACGCAGAAGAATTGCGGGACCTCCTCGGATACCTGTTGAAAAAGTGACAGGCTGATGTGGGACAGCCCCCGGAAGGGCATTCGACACAGGGAGAGTGAGCCGGGGTGGGTCCTACAGGTAAGGGGAGAGTCCAAGGAGCTTAAGTTTCAGGCTGGCAGAGGGGCTCCTGTGTCCTTCTGCGAACAACTGGTCGGGAAGGGTGAAGAAGACGCCTTCAGAAGGTGTAATTCTGCTCGACAGGGTCCCGGGGCTCTCCTTGCATGGACCCCATGAAACCTGCAACTCGCATTGGATTGGGTGTCCTGGCCGGGGTGAGCATTCTGCTGACCAGCTGTGGAGGAAAGGGCAAGGATGACGAGAAGTCACTCAAGGGAAAAACCTACGGCAAGTTCACCATCCTTGATGAGGTTCTAACCGACGGGGGAGACCGTTCCCTGGCCAAGAAGAACGCGGAGAACACTCTCAGCAAATATCCCGAAGTCGACGCCATGGTCGGGCTCTGGGCCTACAATGCGCCCCAGTGTATTGAGGCTCTCAGGGACGCGGATAAACTTGGTGCCGTAAAGGTGTTCTCCTTCGATGAGGACCCGGTAGCCCTGGATGCGATCAAGGAGGGGCACTGCGAGGGAACGATCGTGCAGGATCCCTACCTCTTTGGATACGACTCCATCAGATATCTCAAGGACATCGTGGTGAATGACAAGATGCCCGAACTTGGGAAAGACAAGAACATCCCGGTGCCGATCCGGACGATCGTGAAAGATAATGTGGAGGAATTCCGCAAGACCGTGAATGACCGTTTGGCAGCTGGTAAAGAAGCCAAGGGGGCTGAAGTCCCTGCGGATGCTCCCAGGTTCGCCTTTATTACAAACGTACCGGATCCCTTCTGGAGTCATGCAGAGGCTGGCTGTTACGTTGCCGGCAAGGAATTTGGAGTTGCCGTGGAATTCCAGATGAACAGTGATAAGGACATCGCCGGGCAGAAAAAGATCGTTGAGAACATCCTCAACAAGGGAGATTGCAAGGGCATTGCGATCAGTATCCTCGACCCGGAGAATCAGATCGAGATGATCAATAATACAGCTGATCAAGTGCCGCTGGTCACCATCGATAGCGATGCGCCTGATTCAAAGCGCCTCTTTTTCCTCGGTACGGAGAACTACCAGGCCGGGCGTGAGCTTGGCAAGCTGATCAAGAAGTCCATGCCAGAAGGGGGAAAGATCATGCTCTATGTAGGCAAGATCGACCAATTGAACTCGATCCAGCGCCGGGACGGTTTGCTCGATGAACTCGCGGGCAAGCCCGCCAAGTAAAAGGTGGCCGCAGACCCGGACTCCCAGCTGCTCCTGGAGGCTCGCGCGATCAGTAAGCGCTTTGGGGGAGTGCGCGCCCTTGAGGGAGTAAGCGCTTCTTTCCGTGCCGGGGAGGTCGTGGCGGTGATGGGCGAGAACGGGGCGGGGAAGAGCACTCTCATGAAGTGTCTTGCCGGTGTTCATCAACCAAATGCGGGGGAAGTCGCGGTGGATGGGAATCTCGTCTCGATTCCCGATGTCAGGGCGGCGGAGAAGCTGGGGATCGCTTTTATCCACCAGGAGTTGAACCTGGCGGAGAACCTGAATATCGGGGCCAACGTGTTTCTTGGCCGGGAACCAAGGAAATTCGGGCCATTCTTCGACAGGCGCGAAATCCGCCTTCGGACGCAGGGCCTGCTGGACGCCCTTGAGCTCGATGTCACTCCCGACACGCCGGTGCGGAACCTTTCGATTGGTCACCGCCAGATGGTTGAGATTGCCAAGGCGCTTTCCCAGAAGGCACGAATTCTCATCATGGATGAGCCCACCAGCTCATTGTCTCTCCATGAGACCCGCATTCTCTTTCGCCTGGTGAAAAAGCTCCGGGAAGAGGGAATGTGTATCGTCTTCATCTCTCACCGGATGGCAGAGGTGGAGGAGATAGCGGACCGGGTTATCGTCCTGAAGGATGGCAGGAACAGTGGGGAGCTGGGGAGGGAGGAGATCAACCGTGACCGTATTGTTTCGCTCATGGTGGGCCGGGAGCTGGTGGCGCACGAAAAAACTGTTGCGAAGACCGGTGAAGTCCTGCTGGAAGTGCGCGGCCTGAGGGTGGCACGATTTCCGGATGTGCCGATAAGTTTCGAATTGCGGGCGGGCGAGGTGGTCGGAATGGCGGGCTTGGTTGGAGCGGGCCGCACGGAGGTGGCGAGGGCTTTATTTGGAATAGACCGTTCGCTTGGTGGCGAGGTTCGGGTGAAGGGTGAAGAGGTGTCCATCAAGCACCCGCGGGATGCCATTCGCGCGGGAATGGCCCTGGTGCCCGAGGATCGCAAGGCACAGGGGGCGATCCTGAACCTTGCGATCAGGGATAACGTGGCGATGGTCGGAATGGATCGCTGGCAGAGGGCCGGCCTTGTCAGGGACCGCCAGATTGACCAGCGGGCGGAGGAAGCCCGGGAGTCCCTGCGGATCCGGACTCCTGACACGAGGCAGCAGGTCTCCATGCTTTCGGGGGGCAACCAGCAGAAGGTGGTTCTGGCCAAGTGGATGCCCCTTCGACCGAGAATCTTCCTGCTGGACGAGCCGACCCGGGGGATTGATGTGGGTTCCAAGAGCGAAATCTACGAGGTCATCGACCAGATGACGGCGGAGGGCGCCGCGGTTCTTGCCATTTCGAGTGAACTGGAGGAAGTGCTCCGGATCTCGGACCGGGTCATCGTGATGCACGAGGGCCGGATTGCGGGTCAGGTCGCCCGGGATGATCCGCATTTTTCAGAAGAAGGAATCATGCAACTAGCTACCGGAGGAGAATAAGATGCTGTCTTTGAAGAATACCCTGAAGGAAAACCCGAAGCTCCTGGTGATCTTCGGATTGCTGGCTCTCCTCTTCACAGTGACGAGCCTGCTGCAGCCGTCTTTCCGCGATCCCGCGACCCTGACCAACACCATGCGATGGATTGGTCTTTATGGGATCATCTCGATCGGGGTTGCTTTCGTGATAATTACAGGGGGCATTGATCTTTCGATCGGTTCGCTGATTGCCCTGTCAGGGGTCATGCTGCCCATGCTCCTCAAGGGCGATATTTTCTTTTCGGAGCCTCTCCCGGTGCCGCTTGCCTTCGGGTTGGTCCTTCTGATTTCCCTTGGAATAGGACTCTTTCACGGTGTCCTGGTGACCAAACTTGGTCTCCAGCCCTTCCTCGTGACTCTCTGCGGATTGTTCATCTACCGGGGGCTTGCACGGGCGGCAGGCAATGACCAGACGCAGGGCTTTGGAGGGGACTTCAGTGGGCTCAAGAACGCCCTCGTGAAGGAAAAGCTCTTTGATTTCATCCCCATGTCCTTCGTGGTCCTGATCATCATTGGGGTGATCGCAGCTGTCGTTCTCAACAAGACCGTCTTCGGTCGTTATCTGCTGGCGGTTGGGCACAACGAGGAGGCGGCGAAATTCAGCGGGATCAAGACCGACAGGGTGAAAATTGCGGCCTACATGATCTGCTCCCTTCTGGGGGGCTTTGCCGGGATGCTTTTCGTGCTCGATACCAATGGGGCGACTCCCTCGTCCTTCGGTAACTTTTATGAACTCTACGCCATTGCTGGTGCCGTTCTGGGTGGATGCAGCCTGCGGGGAGGAGAGGGTGCGATCTTTGGAGTGATCTGTGGAGCGGCCCTTGTTCAGGTGGCCGAGAAGGCGGTGTTTTTCCTTGGGGTAGAGGAGAAGTCCAAGTTCACCGTGATTGGGATTTTTATTCTCGCGGGTGTGATCGCGGACGAATTGTTCCGGCGCGTGAACGAGAAACGGATGGCAGGAGGAGGTGGGACCGGACCGCCGGGGGATTCTCCTGATCCGGCAGGGAGTGAGGCCTAGGAGGGTCTGCGGAAGCGCCGATGCTCCGTTGGGCTACCAGGGAGTCATGCCGCCATTCACATAGAGGGTCTGCCCCGTGACAAAGGAAGCTTCCTCAGAGGCGAAGAAGCGGACGGTGTGGGAGATGTCTTCCGGCACCCCCCAGCGGCCCATCGGGATCTGGGCCAGATAGGCATCCTTGTCTTCCTGGGGATCGTCGGCGTGGCGTTCCACCGGGATCCAGCCGGGACCCACCATGTTGACGGTGATACCGAAGGAGGCGAGTTCCCGTGCCATGGAACGGGACCACCCGATCTGCCCTCCCTTGGCCGCAACATAGGCGGAGAAGTTGGGGACCGAGCTGGAGAAGACCTCGCTGATGATGTTCACGATCCGGCCCCACTTCTTTTCCTTCATACCGGGCAGGGTAGCCTGGGCGAGGAGGAAGGGGCTCTTCACGAAGAACTCGTACATCTCCTGGTAGAAGGCCTCGTCATATTCCTCAATCGGCTTGAGAGGCTGGGGACCGGTGGCGTTAGGAACGACAATATCGATGGGTCCCAGCTTGCGGGAGGTTTCCTCCACAAGGGCGGCGATTTCATCCGGGTTTGTGACATCGGCCCCGACGGCGATGGCCTGCCCTCCTCCTTCGGTGATTTCATCGGCGATCCCCTGGGCCCGCTGGACGTTGTTGAAGGCGTTGACGACCACGGAGGCCCCAGCGGCCGCGAGGTTGCGCACGATGGAGGCCCCAAGGCCCTTGCTGCTGCCGGTGACAAGCGCGACATGGCCCGAGAGGGAGTAGTTGGACATGGGGCCAAGGGTAGGAAAACCAGCAAGGCCTGGAAGCCTGAATGTCTCTTTTGGACGGGGCCTCTTCAGGTGATCACCGAGGTGCTCCAGGGAACGAACTCGTGGTCGCCAAAGCCCTGCGCTTCCGACTTGGTCGGTGAGCCGCCGGCCACCTCGATGATACGGGCGAGGATGCGATCGGCGACCTCCTCGTGACTCTCGGTGCCCTCCGCGATCGTGCCTGCATTGAGGTCCATGTCTTCTTCCATCCGCTGGAACATCGGTGAATTGCTTGCGATCTTGAGGGACGGGCAGGGCTTGTTGCCGTAGACCGATCCCCGGCCGGTGGTGAAGCAGACGAGGTTGGCCCCGGAAGCGACCTCCCCGGTGATGGACATGGGGTCGTAGCCGGGGCTGTCCATGAAGTGGAGGCCAGGCCCCTGCACGGGTTCGGCATACCTGAGGACGGACTGCAGGTTGGTGGTGCCCCCCTTGCTGATGGCCCCGAGGGATTTCTCGAGGATGGTTGTCAGGCCGCCGAGCTTGTTGCCCGGTGCCGGGTTGTTGTTGATCTCGCCGTCCCTTTTGGCGACGTAATCCTCCCACCAGCGGATGAGCGCAGTGAGCTGTTCCCCCACTTCCCGGGTCGCGGCACGTCGGGTGAGAAGGTGCTCCGCCCCGTAGACCTCGGGGGTTTCGGCGAGGATCGCAGATCCGCCCTGGGCGATCAGCTTGTCAACGGCCAGTCCGAGGGCCGGATTGGCGGTGATGCCGGAGAGGCCGTCAGAGCCGCCGCACTGCAGGGCCACACAGATCTCACTGACCGGGACTGGCTCGCGACCGGCCCGGTTGGCACGGGGCAGGATGTCGCTGTGAAGGCGTTCGAGGCAGGCTTCGATCGTTTTACGGGTGCCGCCATTGTGCTGGATGGTTTCCATGTGCAGGCTGCCCTCTGGCGGTCTGCCGAAGTGCTCGACCATGAGGGGAATCTGGTTCGCTTCACAGCCGAGGCCGATCATCATGACCGCGCCGAAGTTGGGATGGCGGGCATGACCCCAGATTGCCCGCTGGAGCATGCGGAACCCTTCGTTGGCTGTGCTCACCGCGCAGCCCGCCCCATGGGTAAGGGCCACGATCCCGTCGACATTGGGAAACTGTTCGAGGACGGTCCGCTTCTCGACTTCACGAGCAATGAGGGATGCCACGGTGGCGGAGCAATTCACGGAAGTAAGGATGCCCACGTAATTGCGGGTGCCGACCTTGCCGTCACCACGCCGGAAGCCCGGGAAGGTGAGCCGCTGGTCCGGGGGGACGAGCGTGGTTTCGCGCGTATCCTCCGAAAACGCGTAATCACCGCCATAGTCCGACATGCCCAGGTTGTGCTCGTGGACGTGCTCTCCGGGCCCGATATCGTCGGTAGCTTGCCCGATGATCTGGCCAAACTTGAGGACACTGGTTCCCCGGGGAATGGGGTTGACCGCCATCTTGTGGCCACTCTGGATCCTGCTTTTGGGACGTACGGGGCAGCCGGGGACCTCTTCACCGGGTTCGAAAACGCCACCGGCCACAACGACATTGTCGTCGGGATGAAGCTGGAAGGCCTGGACTAGGGACATGGGCGGGGCGGTTCGCTCACGGGCGCTGTGGGGAGATGTATACGGTCTCGCCGCGAACGGTCGAGCCACATTACCGCAGGGACCTGAGATAGAGAACGAGAGAGTCGATCTGCTCGTCGTTGAGCACGCCGAGGTAGGACGGCATGCCCACCCCGGTGCCTTTGGTCTCGAAGCCCCGTGTGACGCGCTTTGCCGGGTGGAGAATGGACTCCCGGAGGTAGGCGCTGTCGGCTTTCCCGGTAGAGCCACCGGTGAAGGTGCGCTCCGACCCGAAGAGCCCCTTCCAGCTGGGGCCAACCACGAGACTGGGCTCCTCGGTGACCTTGGTTCGGGAGTCCGTGCTGTGGCAGGCCAGGCAGCCGTAGCGGGTGGCGATCTGTCGTCCCCGCCCGGCGCTGGGAGGAAGGCGGGGTGCGCCGGCCAGGGATACGCCGGGGGTGAGATCCACCACGGTTTCTTCAAAACCCAGTTCGGTCAACTGGACAGGAGCAAGGGCCTTCATGCTCAGGCAGACGGTCTGTGATACTTCGGGGACGGGACGGAAGGTGATGCGGAGAGTATGGACGGGTTTCATTCCCGGAATACCAAGGAACACCGACTGGTGATCCTCGGAGATGTAGAGGCAGGAAACAGCGAGTGGTTCCTGTCCGGGAGCGCCATCGGGTTTGAAGTGGCCCGATCCATACTTCGGGGTGCGCCGGTAGTTCCAGCGGTCGACGGTGTAGTGAGCAATGGTGATGGCATGATCGTGATCGAGGGGTTGATCGAACCTGAGCACGACGCCTTCCCGGTAGGCACGGACGGTTGCAGGAAGGTAAGAGGGTTTCCCGGTGGGGCGGATGCGGTAGAGGCCCTGAACCTGCTTTCCGGTGCTGCCCCACAGATTGAGCCCGCCGGTGTAAAGAAGCCCGTCAGCAGGGTTGACCCGTCCGACCAGTAATCCGGTTGGAAAGTCCTCGAGCAACGGGGCAACTGCGCCCTGCTCGCCCGTCTTGTCCAGGTAGACCCTGAAGAGGGCCGGCTGGTTGTATCCAATGTGGACGAGACAGTCATTGAGGGCGCCCATCTTTGCGTTGCGAAGCCAGACCTGGCGTGCTCCCGACTGATTGACGAAGTGGGGAATCCACAGGAAAGGCTCGGCAATGGTTCTCCCCTCGTTGGCCTCTGGTCCGAGGCGGGTTGGTTGAAATCCGTAGTATGCGCCGGGGCTGATGGTGTGAACAGGAGTGGCGGGCACCCAGTGGCCCTGCTGGTCGCTGGCGGTGAGGGTTCCGTTCACCGGGTCGATCCCGAGAAAGGGCTGGCGCAGCCCCGTCGCGATGGTCTTCATGCTCTTTCCGTCTGCGGTGACTTCCACGATGGTGCCATTGAGTTTTCCGCGGGGACCGTGCACCTGCCCTCCCTTGGCAAGGTAGAACCCTCCCCCGGGTTTCTTCTCAAAACTCATCGCGAATTCCCGGGTCTCAGCAGTCTGTGCCGGGAGGTTGCAGAGGTTTTCGTAGTAGTCGGCCTCCCCGTTTCCATCCCGGTCGTGGAGGCGCACGAGGCCGTTGCGGTCAAAGACCACAATCTGGTTCTCCACGACCCGCAGGCCCATGGGCTCGTGCAGGCCGCCCGCAAAGCGCCTCCAGGTAAGAGGTCCCTCCCGTCCTGTGAGATCATCGCAAATCCACACATCGCCATCGAAGGTGACCATTGCAAACCGCCCATCAGGGAAAAAATCGAAGTCGGAAGGCCGTACGTTGCGCTTCCAGGGGTTGGGGAGCGGGAGCGAGAGGTCCTCGCGGACGAAGGGAGCGCTGGAGGAGGCTTGTGGCCGAGCCTTTATCCTGACGGAGCCCTCCCAGATGCGCGGTGGAGGGGCGGGCAGCTGGCGGGGCTGCGGGCGGCTCGGCTCTGCCAGTGGGGCTTCCGCCTTCCCGAGTGTGTAGCGGAAGTTCCATGTCCTCGTAACCTTCGAAGGCGGAATGAGTGTCGATGGGCGGGGGTGGAGAGAGAAGGTGAGGGGTTGCTGATGAGGCGCGACCCGGAGCGTCCGGAGAAAGGCGCTCGGCTGTCCCTCCGGGTTCCGGGAGAGGTGCCAGCGTTCTGTAATCCTGACTCCGGCAATCTCGTAATCGAGCACGGGACCGTCCTGCCCGAGGTGCAGGCCAAGCCAGCGCCCGGTAGCGGGAGGGAGGGGGCCGAGGCTTGTTTCACCCTCATCGATGGACGGAGTCCGGGGATCACGGAACACCGGGTCAGGCCCCGGGGCGGCACCAGAATGCAGGCCGTTGGCAAAGAGAGGAGTGCCGATTGGCCTGGGGAGTTTGTTCTGTCCGGCCGGGGCCTTGCGGTGAGGCTGGCGGTAGGAACCCGGGGCCATGCCGTTCATGGAGAGATAATCTCCAGGTCCCCGTTCCCGCCAGACCAGGGCAATACGGAGCAGGTCGAGGTCAAAGCAGCCGTGAATCCCGTCGCCGAGGTGGAAGATCAGCCCGCGGGCGGTGAGATTGTCAGCGGGCCAGTCTTCACCCAGGTGTCGCGCATCGAGAGTTTGTCCAAAGAAGGGCAGGCCATTATCTCCGTAGGTCCCATAGGACGAGAGGAGCTCGGCGTGCGGTCGGTCCTGGGCCGAGATCGGCTGGAGGAGAAGCGTGACGAGAGCGAGGAGAGAGAGCAGACGCCGGGTCATCGGGGATGAGAATAGGCACGGCCACCAAGGGCCGCAAGATTGCAGGAAGAGGGCCTGCCGAGTCTGCAGGGCGGGGCCTGGCGTTGGGAGAGAAGCCGCTTGAAAGCCAGGCCGGCGTCACTCGTCTTCCTCGTCTTCCTCGTCGCCGTGGAGGCGTTGCTCGACTTCCTCACGGACAAGGTCCTCCCGACTTTCGGCAAACTCCTCCAGCTCGCGGGCGGCGTGCTCCAGTTCCTTGCGGGCACGATCCAGTTCGGCAGACTGGAAGAGGAGACGGAATTCGAGGTGTTCGCTGATGACCTTGTGAAGATCCCTTTCGATATTTTCCCGGTTGTCCTCCTGCTGTTCGTGATGAAAGGCATCAGCGAGCCGGTCTGCAGCGAGTTCGGTCTGGCGCATTCCAAGATAGGCCCGGGCGGCCTTGTCGCCGAGTTCCTCGCGAGCAAGGTAAAAGGCTCCGACGAAACCGTGGGCTTCCCTCCAGAATTCGTCCACGCCCTCTTCGTCCTCTTCCTCCTCGGCTTGGTGTAGGATTTCGAGGGCTTCCGGGAAGTGTTCCTCGATAAAATCGGCTACTTCGGAGTTTGTGCGGCGATGAAGATGGTGCTCGTCCTCGTGATCGTCGGCGAGGGCATGCGGAACGAAAAAGCAGGAGAGGGAGAAAGCCAGGATGAGGAGGAATGAGTTCATGGTGCCGCGGGATGATGAGAGTTTGCAGGACGATCGGGACTGAAAGCTCCGTCCCGGGTTGCTCAAGGATGAGGGGGCGTGGTGCGCTGGTGGATCAGTGCATGGCGGCGAAACTCTGCCGCATCAGGTCCTGGGGAGAGAGGTCGCTTGTCTTGGCCTGAACCTCGTCGATCCATTTCTGCTCAAGCTCGTTCTTCGAGGGGCGCTCCTTCTGGTAGAAGACCCCGAATTTCCCAGGGAAATCAAGCTGAGCCAGTTCGAAGGCCTCGTTGATGCTGGTCAGGTTGTGGGCGTCCTCGTCGATGAGGTCGAATTGCCCGCCCTTGCGTGGAATAGCCGAGTCGAAGGCTCCGGGATAGAACATGGTGCACTCGGAGAGAACCTCGACCACGGAGAAGCCCTTGTGATTGACGGCCCGCTCGAACATTTCGTTCATATGCTTCACGTGCGTGGCATGGGAGCGGCCGATGAAGGTGGCTCCGCTGCCGAGGAGTTGCATCATCGGGTTGATGGGGCGGTCGATGGCCCCGTTGGGGTCAGTCTTGGAGCGGCGTCCGATGGGCGTCGTCGGACTGGTCTGATTCTTGGTCAACCCATAGACAAAGTTGTCCATGATGATGTAAGTAAGGTTGATATTCTTCCTCGCGGCATGATTGAGATGGTTTCCCCCGATCGAGAATCCGTCACCGTCTCCCCCGAAGACAAAAACATGCTGGTCGGGGCGGCTCAGGGAGATCCCGGTAGCGAGGGGCAGGGCCCGGCCATGAATGAAGTGGATCCCATGGGAGTTCACGAAGTAGGGAAACCGGCTTGAGCAGCCGATGCCGGCCACACAGACGAAGTCGGTCTGGGTGAGTCCGAGCTTCTGGATGACATTGAAGAAGGAGGCGAGGACCGCGAAGTCCCCGCAGGCAGGGCACCAGGTCGGGTGGTCGGCCTTGAGCTGCTTCTTGGTAAGTTTCTCTGCGGGTTGGGCGGACTTCGAGTCGGACATCGTCTGGGTGGATGGAGTGGAGGGATCAGGAAAGGAATTTGTCGATGCCGTCAACGATTTCGCTGACTCGGTAGGCTAGTCCGTCCGTCTTACAGAGGGAGTGGATTGCCGGGTTGCAGCTGGAGGCCCGCAGGATCGTGGCGAGCTGGCCGTAGCCGTAGACCCCGGAATCATTCAGTTCCACCACGAAGATATGTTCGTAACGGGACATCAGGTCATTGATGCCCGCGGGAAGAGGGTGGAGGTGGCGGATATGGGTAGCGCTGGCCTCCAGGCCCTTGTCCCGCAGCCGGTCACAGGCTTCGCGAATTGGGCCGTAGGTGGAACCCCAGCCGAGCAGAAGAATCTCTCCGCCATCCTCCCGGTAGACCTCCGGGAGAGGAAGCTCGTTAGCGAGGCGAACCAGCTTGGCACGGCGTTTGTCGGTCATTTTCTGGTGGTTGACCGGATTGCCGGAAGGGTGGCCTTTCTCGTCGTGCTCGAGGCCTGTTACCTTGGGGTAGCCTCCCTCGGGCATTGGAGTTCCCGGGGGAGCATGCTGGGTGAGACCGTCGATGGGATAGGGTTTGAAATCCTCACCCCGCTCACTGAGGTCGAGTTCTGGCTCGATCCAGTGCTCATCGAGATTTGGTTCCTTGAAGGCCTCAATCCGGGTGGCGATGGCCTGGTCACTGAGAATAATGACCGGACAACTGAAGCGCCGGGCCAGCTGGGCGGCCTCAAGAGTGATGTAGAAGCAATCCTCTACATCCCTGGGAGCGAGAACAATCCGGGGGCTGTCGCCATGAGATCCGTAGATGGCCTGCAGGAGATCACTCTGTTCGACCGAGGTGGGCAGCCCGGTGGAAGGTCCTCCTCTCTGGACGTTGATGACGAGGAGGGGAAGCTCGGCCATGCAGGCGTAGCCCAGTGCCTCGGCCTTGAGTGAGAGTCCGGGGCCCGAGCTCCCGGTTACCGCGAGGTGGCCCGCGTAGGAGGCCCCGAGCGAGATTGCTACCGCGGCCAGTTCATCCTCGGCCTGTACGAAGACGCCACCGTATTTCGGGAGCTCCCGGCGCAGCAGTTCCATGATGCTCGACCAGGGTGTGATGGGATAGGCTGCTCCGTAGCGCACGCCGGAGGCGATGAGGCCCAGCCCGAGCATGGTGTTGCCGTCGGAAGAGATGCGTCTGGAGTGGGAGGATTCCCCCGGGGCAAAGTGAAACTGCTTCAGGTCGGTCGTCTGGAAGGCGTAACCGGCGTCGAACGCATTCATGCAGTTTCGCAGGATGTCTTCTCCCTTGCGGCCGAACTGGCGCTCGATAATTCCGGTGAGCTTTTCCCGGTCGAGGTTGAACATGGAGCAGATCACCCCGAGGACGAAGATGTTCTTGCCGCGGTCCTTGGCGGTGCCTCCGATGGCTTCCACGGTCGCCGACGTGAATGGGATACCGATGTGATGAATGCCCCGCTCGTCTCTGGTCTCCTCAACCTTCTCAGAATCGTAGAGGCAGATGCCACCGTCCTTGAGGGCCTGCAGGTGGCTGTCGTAGCTGTGCTGGTAGAAGGCTACCAGGACGTCTGCCTCATCCCCGGCATGGAGGACTTCCCCGGAGCCGAGGTGAACCTGGAAAATGGATGGGCCGCCCGAGATGGTGGACGGGATGGTCATGTAGGTCATGACATCCTGAGCGGTGCGACCTGCGAGTCGGCCAAGCATGCCGCCCACGGATTGAATCCCATCCTGGGAATTCCCAGCGAGGCGGATCACTACATTACGCAGAGCATCGTCTTGGGTTGCCTCTGCTGAGGCGCCGGCTGAACTCATGGGGTAGTCGGGATGGGCGAAGTGTGATAAGGCTGTAGATGCCCATTAGGAAGGAAAAAGACGGGCGCAGGTAAAAAAATCAGCCCTTTCGAACGGCAGCGATCCGGGAGCCCACGGGATCGGTGTCCAGCATTTCCCCGGGGCTCCCCGAAGGGGGCAGGACCTTATCCCGCAAGGGCTGCGAGCTGAGCCTTTACCGTTGGATGGGTGCAGTAGGGATCTTGGAATTTCCTGCCGTAGTTGATGAGTTCAAGGGCGAGGGATTTTGCGACCTCCCGATGGCGCAGGCCTTGAATGAAATTGGTCAGCTCGTCGGGGTCCTCCTCGAGGTCGAGGAGCCAGGGGCTCTCCGAGCTGGAGAGAATCAGCTTGTATCGCGGAGTTACCGCCGCGATCCAGCCTACCCGGTTGACATCTGGCCGGCCGGTGGATCGCAGGAAGGTGACGTCCCGCCACCCTTCGGGAGGTCGTCCGGTAGTCAGGATGCGGGAGCAGTCTCGCCCTTCTTCCCGGCCGGAGGACTCAACGTTCATCAAGGCCAGCATGGAGGGAAGGAAGTCGACGGTATTAAGGACCTGGTCCACGCGGCGGCGGGCGGGGATGGATTTTGGATAACGGATCAGGAAAGGGATCTTGGCTGAAGCTTCAAGGGGGACTCCCTTGTTCTGCCGGTGGTGCTCTCCGCGCATGTCTCCATGATCAGCGGTGAAGATGAGAATGGTGTTGTCGATCAGACCGAGTTTCTCAAGATGCCTGGTCAGCCGTCCCACGTTGTCATCAATGCATTTCATCATCCCATGATATTGAGCCATCTTGTAATGACACTTCGGAGAGGGTTTGGCCCAGGTTGGTGATCGCCCGGCATCCTTGTCGAAGGTGCGTGGCTTTTCCACGACCTTGTCATCGAACATTGTGTCATAGGGAGCGCGCACGGTATCCGGCCCATGCGGATCCGGGATGCTCAGCATGTAACAGAATGGTTTGCTCCTGTGACTGGAAATAAAGTCCATCGCCCTGCTGGTCAGGAAGTCCGTGGCAAAGGATTCCTTGTCTGCGCCTGCCACGGAGTAATCCGGCTTGCCGTTCCGGCGAGCCTTGACCCGTGGTCCCTCCGGGGTGTCCTCCAGTTGTTTCCAGTGTCCCCGGTTGAACATGTAACGGTTGTCCTGAAAGCCAAATTTGCGCTTGGGGGCCCACTGGGGTTTGCCCTCTCCATCCAGATGCCACTTTCCGCCGTAGCCAGTCACGTATCCGGACCGGGTGAGCAGTTCCGCGAAGGAGACCACCTCGTCTCCCAGGTGAATGTTGTTATTGGTTACCGGGGTGTTCTGCGGGTATTGCCCGCTGATGAAGGAGGAACGGGAAGGCGAGCAGACCGGGGTTGCGGCGTAAAATTTCGTACAAAGCGCTCCTTCCCTTGCGATCCGGTCGATGTGGGGGGTGTCACAGGTAGCCCCCTTGGCTTTTCCCCACATGTAGGCCTGCTCCGGAGGCAGGGTATCACGGTAACATCCCAGGGTCCGGAAGTTGAGCTCATCACAGTGAATAATGACGAGATTGGGTTTGCGGGATGCGTTGTGGGCAATGGTCCGGGCTGCCGTGGATGATGCGGGAAGCGCTGCACCCGAAGCGGCGGTCGTGGTCTTGAGAAAGCGGCGTCTTTTCACTTTGCGAGCAGTGGTATTGGTCAGGGCGCGGGAATGTTCCCCGGTCTGGGATGGTTGCGTCTGCCAGAGTCAGGATAGCGGATAACCTGACTACAGCTGATCCGCAATGGATTCGATCAGGGGGGCGAAATTCAGATTGGTCTCTCCCGGGGTAAGTAGTCGGGAGACCTGAAAATCCGCCTCGAACACGAGTTTCGCGAGTTCGTCGACCAGCTCGGGATCACAAAATGAGACATTGAGCTCCCGGTTGATACGCAGGCTGATGGTGTCGAGGTTGGCAGACCCGAGTGTAGCCCATCCGTCGCAGATCATGGCTTTGAGGTGAGTCATGCCCGGGTAGTGGTAGACCTTGGCCCCGGCCTGCAGGAGATGGCGGGCGGTCACGAAATTGCCCGCGTTCATGATGCCGTGGTTGGCGAGGGCCGGGAGGATGACACGCACGTCGACGCCACGGGCGGCAGCCGCTTCCAGTTCGTTTTCAATGATATCAGCTGAGAAATAAGGCATCTCGATCCAGATTCGCTGGGTTGCTCCCCGGATCGCCTGGGACATGGCGAGAAGAATATCGCTGCGCTGTTCCGTTGCGTCGGTGCGCAGGATCCGCAGCGGCACGCCCGGACCGTCTCCAACCTCGAGGGGGGCTTCCCTCTTGAACAGGGCGATGTCTCCCCCCGGGCCGGCCCGGTGCCAGGTTCTTTCAAAGTCCCGGGTGAGAGCGGCCAGGACGGGACCGCGGACGCTGACCATGAGGTCATGCCATTCATGACGTGATTCCCGGCCGATATTCATGCCCCCGATGAAGGCGGTCTTGGAGTCGAAGATGTGGAGCTTGGTGTGATCGGTGACCAGCCACGGATTGAGGGTCTCACGCAGGGCGAGCTTGGAGTTGTCCCTCAGCATGTACCTGCCGATGTCGGGTGGCTGCACGAATCCGGCCGGCAACCCAGAGGAAGGAATACGACCGTGGGCAAAAGTGCTCCCGAGATCATCGAGGAGGACGCGAACGGGAATCTCCTCTGCGCGGGCGCGGAGAAGGTTGGCGCAGCGTGTTCCTACATCGTCATTGTCGAAGATGAAGACCTGAACGTCGACGGACTGCCGGGCGGCCGCGAGTTCCTTCTCGAAGGCACTGAAGAAGGCCGGCCCGCCGAGGTGGTAGGAGAGTTCTCCGTGGATTGGTCTGCTGATGCCAAGTTTGTCGAGGTGCGCCTCGAATGCGGGTGACCCGGGGCGTGGGGGAGCTGAGAGGGTGAGCGCAAGGGGAACACGCACCGGAAAATTGTCCTCGAGGAGGGCAGCTCCCCTGCGTCGGGCCATGGCCCTGCCCAGTAGATAGGTGGTGATCGGTTTACGCACCGCCGACTCGATGGTGGATCGGAAAGCGGTCTTGAGAAAGGTCCGGTGGGAGGGAAGCCGTGTGTGCCAGAGGGAGCCTTGTCCATCCGGGTCTCCTTGAGTTGGGCTTTCCGCCCGGGTGATTCCCGCTCCCGTTCCCAGAACTGCGATCAGGGTCCAGAGAGAGGAGGGTGACATGGAGGGACGGCAGTAGATTAGGCCGCTTCATCCTGTGCCGGCTTTCGGAACAGGACAAGTGAATAGGGCTTTCGACGGTCGTTGACTCAAGCAAGGGAGGGAAGCGGAAGGGCGGAGAGCTAATTCGCAGCCTTCACAGCGAAATAGGATCCCGCCACCACTCGTTCGGCAAGCAGGACATTGATGGCAACTTCGCGGCCCGACTCCTTGTGAGAGGGATCGCCACCACCGAAGTCCCAGAACCAGCCCTTGTATTTCCCGGAGACAGCTTCCAGCACGAGTCCCTGTTGGGTGAGAACAAGCTTCCAGTGACAGTTGTCGGTGGGAGACTTGGCGAGGCGCAGGGCGGGAGTGACGGTCAGATTGGGTCCCTCAGGCCGTGTCGGGGCGCTGTCATCGCGGGCGATAACCCAGCCCTTGTATTTCCCTCCGGCAGCTCGAACAAGATAGCCCTTGTCCGTTTCCACGAACTGCCAGCCGGAGGTGTCCCGGGCCTCGCTGGCCAGCGAGAGGCCCTCCACGACGGCAACGTCGCCCAGTTTGCCGGGCTTGGCTTTTTCGGTGACATCAATGAACCACCCCTTGAAGCGGGAGACCACCGGGCTGAGCGTGCGGGCCTTGCTCACGCTTCTGGCACCTTGCTCCTGGACTTCCCGCAGGCTCTTGATGAAGGCCTCGTGCCCCTCCACCGCGGGAGGGCTCTTTGCGGAAGAGATTCCGGCAAGTCCGCCCAGGAGGACGGTCGACAGGATGGCGCGGGAAGTTCTGGTCATGGCCCCTGTCTGTTACCATCGTGGGATAAGAAAAGTCCAGCAGGAGGGTTCCCCTAGCCCCTTCCGGTGACAGGAAGCCGCAGAACCCGGATTTCCTGCGAGGTTGCCCTCCGCCGCGGACCAACTTTGGCATCACCCTGCAGAGGGCCAGTGACTCAAGACCCGAGCTGGCAAGCCGAGGATACCCCACGGCGGGAAAGTTTGGAAAACCGGGCTGCCGCTCCCGGTTGAGAGGGCAGGACGAAAAATACCGGTAAACGATGATCACTCGCATAAAAATGCATCTCATCAGCCCCTGTAAGAACTGGCAGCAGGCACGCTTTCATCTCATGGGAATCATCCGGGAGTTCGTCCCGGGAAGGTTCCAGCTGCACGTGCGTTGAGCGGGACTATTTCGGAGATCAGGCACCTAGGGGCACCACCACGAGGTAAGACCATGAGCGAGTATCACATGGGAATCAACCTGGGGCACGACCGGTCGGTGTCGGTGGTCTCAGATGGAAAACTTCTCGTCTCCATCGAGCAGGAGCGGCTGGACCGTATCAAACACAGTGTGGGATTCATGTACCAATCCCCAGGGGAAATGCGCCACATTCAGGTTCCCGGGGAGTGCATTCGCTATTGCCTCGACATGCTGGATGTCCCCCTGGCCGCAATGGATACCATCACGGCAAACATGCCGGGAGTCGACTTCTCCCCGGAAATCATGCGGGGTAAGTTCAGCAGGGATATCGCATGCAAGGTGCAAACTGTTCCCGGCCATCATCTTGCTCATGCATACTCGGCTTACTGGCCATCCGGCTTTGAAGAGTCCCTCGTTCTTTCCGTTGATGCCAGTGGGCTCACTTCGAGGAAGGGTCCGGGCTGGGAAACGGAGTCCTACAGCCTTTATGCTGGAACCGGCACGGAGCTTGAGCTTCTGCATGATGAAGGAGTGCGGGCCCATCTTGCGCAACTATCCACCCTTGGGTTTGTCTATGAGTATGTTTCCCGGAAGGCAGGATTTGAGACGAAGGTTAATTCGGGACTGAGTTTTCCGGAATCGGGCAAGTTGATGGGGCTTGCGGCTTATGGTGGTCCCCAGCCTGAATGGGAGCAGTGGTTGAGGCCGGTTGAGGATTCGCTCAGCCTTGAGATTTCCGCCTACGACATCTTTCTTGAGATCGAGGCTCTTGAGAAGAAGTACGACACGGGGGAGGACAAACCCTACTTCCGCCCCTGGTTGGTGGATCTGGCCTACAAGGCGCAGATGGAACTGGAGAACGCCCTCTGCCATATCGTTGATGTGGCGATGAAGCAGACCGGCCTCAGCCGGCTCTGCATCGCGGGGGGCATCGGGCTCAACTCCGTCGCGAATTACAAGGTTCTCACGCACTGTGGTCTCGATGACATCTTCATTTTTCCTGCTGCAGGGGATAACGGGATTTCTGCCGGTTGTGCCTACTGGGCGTATGCCACCGTTGAGAAGGGAACCGATCGCCCGAAGCTGAAGGCGGCCACCCTTGGGAAACCTCGATCGAGGGAGGAAATCGAAAAGGCGGTCGAAGACTATGAAGACCTGGTCGTGGTGGAACGGCACGATCATGATGGTATGGTGAAGAAGGTGGCGGATGCCCTGTCAAAGGGGCATATCGTTGCCCGGTTTGAAGGGGGCTGTGAGTCCGGGCCGCGGGCCCTGGGCCACCGCTCCATCCTGGCTGATCCGGCATTCCTCCGGATGAAGGATGTGATCAACGCAAGGGTGAAGTTCAGGGAGGCATTCCGTCCGTTTGCACCATTTGTTCCCCTGGAGCGGGCCAATGAGGTATTCGTTCTCGAGACCGAGAGCCCCTTCATGCTTCTGGTCGCCGAGATCCGGAAAGAATTTCACTCAATCCTTCCCTCGATAACCCATGCGGACGGGACAGGAAGGGTTCAGACCTGTACCAGGGAGGCCAATCGTTTCTTCCATGAGCTGTGTCATGCCGTTGAGGAGATCCGTGAGGGTCCCCCTGTCCTTCTTAACACCAGTTTCAATGTTGCAGGACAGCCGATCGTCGAAACACCCGAACAGGCCATTAAGACCTTCCTGAGAACGGATATCGATTATCTCGCCCTGGAGGACTGCTGGATTTACCGGAAGCACGCCCCGGTCAAGGCTTATGAGGATCACGTGGCCGACCTGGTTGATGAGGAGCTTCCGGCAGGTCTTCCCCCTGGTCAGCCTTCCGTTCGCAGCCTGATGTCCGAGCTGGATGCGGCGTTGTATCAGGGGATGGAGCCGGAGAACTGGTCGCCGGAAGAGATTGCCGATATTTCCCGGAAGGGTGCCTTCTACAAGGAGACAAGTCGGCTCTTTCCTGAACACCAGTTTACAGGCGAACTCAGGACGCAACTGGGTCCGGACACAATCCTCCTGCTTGACCCGGTCGGGCAGTCCCGGGTTGTCGACCAGATGGAGCACCAGCCGCCCCTCCTTCTCGAACCCAGGGAAGTTCAGCTCCTTCTGGCATTTGTCACGGAGAGGAAGGAAGGATCTTCCTGTCTCCGCGCGTCCCTTGGGCTGACGCCAATGGAGCTCCGCCATGAAATGGCTGCGGTTGCCGAAAAGTTGAAGAGGTTTGGAGTAGAAGGTGACCGGGGCTGGCTTGACTCGAGTCTTCCCGAGGACTCCCCGCTGCCGGATACAGGATCGGAAGATGCCTTCCGTGCGTTCGAGGATCCCTACTTTGAATCCTGGCATAGCCTGGAGGAGTTTCACCGGTGCCTCACATCCCATGGATACGAGGAGCAGCGCATCGTGGACCTGCTGGGAGTCCAGTCTCTCCAGCAAATTGAACCCACCCACCTCGCATACTTCGCCAATCACCGGCTCCCGGAGGACGCGCTGGGGGATCTGGTTCGGCTGTTTCTCCTTCGATCCACATTGCCCCGGGATGCCGTAGAGAACATCCTGGGAAGCCCCCTTTACCTGCGCCTCCTCGGTCTTGGCCTTTTTCGCGAGGAGGGCCCCCGGGTTCGTGCTGCGGTGGATATCTTCTGCTCCGGGGGCATGTTTTTTGCCACCGATCACCGATACATGCTGCTTGAGGGTGACTACCTGGAGGAGGATCCGGTGATGTATATCGGCATGGACAGTCATGGGCTGGTCCAGACGGCCCCGAGGGAAGCTTGTGAGGACCTGCTCGACCTCTGTTGTGGCTCGGGCATTCAGGGACTCGTCGGGAGCCGCTACGCATCCCGCGTGGTCGGGGTGGACCTGAATCCAAGGGCTGTCCGGTTTGCCCGGTTCAATGCGCAGCTCAATGGCGTGGAAAACTATGAGGCTCGCCTCGGCAGCCTGTACTCCGTAGTGGAAGGAGAAACCTTTGATGTCATCCTGGGCAATCCGCCCTTTGTTCCGAGCCCGGAGACTGGACTCAAGTTCAGGGATGGAGGGAATAACGGAGAAGCGATCCTGCGGGAGATCGTGGAAGATGCAGCCAATCATCTCAAGCCATGCGGAAGGCTGTGTATTGTGACGGATCTCGTTGATACCGGGACCTACGAGTCTCGCTTGCGGGAATGGTGGGGTGATGACGTACTGGAAGCCCTTGTTCTCACCACTGCGGACCGGGACGAGATTCTCTTCTCGGTCCCTCATTGCCATGCTCCGTTCGGGCAGAGCATTGAGCAGTTCAATGCGGAACTGAAACGCTGGGTGGATAATTACCGGGCGTCAGGTCTCGAAGGAGTGAACTTCGGATATATCCTGGTCTGGAAGGAGCAACTGGTGGCCGGAGGGGGTGTCACGATGCGCACGATTCACAATCCCTCGGAGCCGATGCATCAGGAAGTCAGCTCCTGGCTGGTTCAGCGCCGTATCTGGGCGTCCGATGCCGCGAAGGGTTATCATATGTCCCTGCACCCTTCGGTCCGGCTCCGGTCTGAGTATGGCAGCGGGAACGGATCGCCTTCCTGGGAGGTGGATGTTGCAGAGAACGATTTCTACACGACCTATGTGATCGGGGAGCGGATCTATCAGGAACTCCGAAGAATTGATGCGGACCAGCCCCGGCTGGGGAGTCGCCTGATCCCGGCTGATGCAGAGTGGATCGAAGACCTGCACCGGAAGGGGATCATCCGGCTGGTGCGTTGTCCAAGGCAGCAGGGAGAGAAGGATACGTCATCCCTGCGGTCTGCAAGCCTGTTCCAGATTGAGGAGATGGCGACGAAAACCACGCCCACCTGTCTCTCGTCTTATCTTGGTTGATGGGGATCCAGCCCCCGGGGCCCGGGAGGGAGCGGTGGTCTAGAGTCCGAGTTCAACAAGCTTCTCCTCAATGGCTTCAGCCCAGATAGCATACCCTTTTTCCCTTGGATGCAGGAAATCGGGCATGATTTCCCCTGGAAGGCGGCCGCTCTTCTCGAGGAACCGGTCATTGATGTTGAGATAGTGGATGCGTTTGCCGTCGTGAAAGGCAGCAAGCGTCTTGTTCAGGGCATCATTGATGCGTCTCTTCCTGCCGTCCGGCATTTCGTCCCGGGGAAACACCCCGAGCAGGAGGACCCTCGCATTCGGGCAGCGGGCACGAAGGATGGACAGGATTCGCTCCACCCCGTCCGCTGTTTCGCCGGGGTCCTGCTCACTGTGCCCCGTATTGTTGGTGCCGATCATCACCACCGCGACCTTGGCCTTTTGCTGTCTGCGCAGGTTGCCGTTGTTGAGACGCCAGATGACATGCTCGGTGCGGTCCCCTGAAATCCCGAGGTTGAGGGCCTTGCGCTTGCCATAGTATTTCTGCCAGGTCTCTTTTCCGGCTCCTTCCCATCCCTGGGTGATGGAGTCTCCAATGAAGAGGAGGTCGTGGGGCCCGGAGCTTGCCTTTCTGTTCATGTCGAGATGGCGTTTCTTCCACCATTCCTGGGCGAGGCGATCGTCGGGCAGGATGGCGCTGTGGGCGCGGTAATTCCTTTTGAGGTCGCGATACTTCTGCCGGAGGCCCTTCAGGATGTCGGCGTAGCCGGGATCCTGATGAACGCTTTTCATCTGCTGTGGGTCCTTCTCGTTGTCGAAGAGCTGCCATTCCTTGTATTTCGGGACGTAGAAGAGGGTGTAGCGCTCGGTGCGTACGCCGTCGTGGGCGGCCACCCGGTGCGTGCTCTCACCATAGTATGTGTAGTAGACCGCATCGCGCCAGTCCGCGGGCCTTTTCCCGCCGTTCCGGAGGAGCGGGACGATGCTGCGGCCCTGCATGTCGGCGGGAGTCTTGGCGCCACAGACGTCCAGGAAGGTCGGGCCATAGTCGATATTCTGGATGAGGGCCCTGGTCGTGGAGCCGGCCTTGATCACGCCGGGCCAACGGATGACGAAGGGCATCTTGAAGCTCTCCTCGAACATCCAGCGCTTGTCGTACCATCCGTGCTCCCCGAGGTAGAATCCCTGGTCGCTGGAGTAGATCACGATGGTGTTCCTGGCCAGCCCGCTTTCGTCAAGGTATTCCAGGACGCGTCCAACGCCCTCGTCCACGCTGGCAATGCTCTTGAGATAGTCCTTGATGTAGCGTTGGTATTTCCAGCGTACGATGTCTTTCTTGCTGAGCTTGCCAGCCTTCATGTCCGCGATGAATTTCTGGTTTTCCGGCTCGTAGACGGCATCCCATGCTTTCTTCTGGGATTCGTTCATCCGCTGATACTGGCGATTGACTATGCCACTTGAGAAGTGCTCGGGAAAGAGGTTGGGCCCGTTGAATTTCATGTCGTGGCCCCAGTACATGTGCTTGTCGATGCCCATGGCATGTTCCGCAAGCACCTTGCTCCTGTTGGCGTAATCGTCGAAGAGGCTGTCGGGTTCCGGCATGGTGACACCCTTGAAGAGTTCGAGATGCCGCAGGGCCCCCGACCAGTTGCGATGAGGGGCCTTGAACTGGATCATGGCCACGAAGGGCTTGTCCTTGTCTCGATCTTCCTTGATCCATTTCAGCCCGAAGTCGGTGACAAGGTCGTTGCAGTGGCCCTCGTAGCGTTTGCGGCTCCCATCCATCTCGATGAAGTCGGGGTTGTAGTAAGCGCCCTGTCCGGGGAGGATGCGCCAGAAGTCGAATCCGATGGGATTGGAGTGGAGGTGCCACTTTCCGATCATCGCGACCTCGTAGCCCGTATCGCGAAGGAGCTGGGGGAAGGTCTGCTGCCGGCCATCGAAGTGAGACGAGTTGTTGTCGAGAAAGCCGTTCAGGTGGCTATGCTTCCCGGTCAGGATGTTGGCCCGGGAGGGGCCGCAGATGGAATTGGCACAGAAGGAATTCTCGAAAAGCATGCCCTCCCGCGCGATACGGTCGATATGGGGGGTGGGTGCGATCTCGTCGAAGAGTCCGCCAGGGTATGCCGAAATGGCATTGCAGGCGTGATCGTCCGAGAACATGAAGATGATGTTGGGTCTCTCGGCGGAGGCGGGGGGCGTGAGCGCCCAGAGGAAGGAGCCAAGCAGGAGGGGGAGAACGTGTTTCATGTGATGGTTTCAGGAGAGCAGAGTGTGGAGGCATTTCAAGGCCCGGGAGTCACCTTGGCGATCACGACCTGTTCCGCAGCCCTGCCGTAGGGGCCGCTGGCCCGGACTTCTCCCCCGGGAGCAACCAGCATCGAGGAGCCGATGCAGTGGTGGCCGGCCCACGCCCCGTGTCGGATCTCGCCCACATTACTGCAGCCGGCAATCCAGATCCCATGTTCGCGCGCCACGCGCCCGTAGACATCGCGCCAGAGATGTCCATAGGGCTCCCTCTCCTGGTCGTGATCCGGAGCCACGGCCCAGGCGCAGGGTGAGAGAATGAGCCGGGCGCCGGCCCTGGCCAGGGCCCGGGTGAGGGCTTGACCGGGAAAAAAGCCGTCGGAACAGATCATGAGCCCGAGGGTGCCCAGCGGGGTTTCGCAAATTGCCTTGGCGGATTTGCCGGTGGCATAGATATGCCGGGCGATTGAGAGTTCGTTGACCTTGCGGTGCTTGAGGAGCAGGTCGCCGGTGGGGCTGATCAGGACGGCAGAGTTGTAGATGTTCTCTCCAACTCGTTCGGAGAGGCCGGCGCAGAGGTAGACCCCGGAGTCCGCTGCAGCCTGCGAGAGGGCGTCGAAGGTTTCCCCGGGAATACTCCTGGCGTGTTCGCGGGCTGATTCATCGCACCAGCCACAATCGAGCAACTCGGGGAGAAGAACGAGGTCCGCCCCGTGCTGGCGCGCTTCCTCGATCACCGTGCGCATCCGAGAGAGGTTGGACTGTGGTCGCCCCGCTTCGACCAGCATCTGTCCCATGGCGAGAGTGAAGGTTTTGGTTCCAGCGGTCGACACGGAGTGATAGATGAATGAAATGCGCGTCCTGCGAAACGTTCTTTTCCCGGCAGCCCTTTCCCCGGCGGTCCTGCTGGGGGCTGCCGCGCCACGGCACGGCGATCATCCTGACTGGAGGGATTCGAGATGAATATCGCCAAGGATCGCAGGCTTCCGGCAGGCATTTACAGGGTAACCAGAATGAGGCGACTGAACCAATGGAGGCTGATGGCTGTTGCGTGTGCGGTAATGGAGGCGGGTGTGATGGCCGCGGAGCCCGCCGCCCCCGGGGCCTTGCGAGCTGCAATAGAGAAGTCGATTCCGCTTCTGCAGGAAACTGCAGTGGGGACGAGTGAACATCGGGAGTGTTTTACCTGCCACGGACATGCGATGCCGGTCCTTGCGATGGTAGAGGCCCAGCGCCGGGGTTTTGCGATTGATGCCGGGGTCCTGCGTGAGCAGCTGGATCATACGGTTGCGGATCTCGAGCGTGGCCGGAAACGCTACCTCGAGGGTCGGGGACAGGGTGGAGGATTCATCCGGGCGGGCTATGCTCTGTGGATGTTGGACGAAGCCGGGTGGAAGCCCGACGGGATTACCGGGGTGGTGAGTGGATACATGGTGCACGACCAGAAGGCGGATCACTGGCGCAACACCGCGAATCGACCGCCTACCGAGGTGAGTGATTTTACGGCGACCTTCCTGGCGTTGCGCAGTCTCGACGGCTACGGGACCAAAGATCAGCAGGACCGGATCGCCGAGCGGCGCAGGAGGGCGGCGGCCTGGTTGAGGCGGACGAAGGTCAAGGAGACTGAGGACGGTGTCTTCCGTCTCCTGGCACTCAAGCGGGTGAATGCCGGGAAAGAGGAAATCGCGGAAGCGGCCCGCGAGTTGCAGGCGGCACAACGAGCGGATGGCGGCTGGTCGCAGTTGCCGGGAGAGGGCGAAAAAAGCGACCCTTATGCGACGGGTTCGGTCCTCTATGCATTGCACCGGGCGGGAGGAATGGGGGCGGATGACGAATCCTACCGGCGGGGCCTTCGCTACCTGTTGGGGACCCAGCATGCGGACGGGTCATGGCACGTGAAGAGCCGCAGCAAACCGTTCCAGACATATTACGAGAGCGGGTATCCGCATAAAAAGGATCAGTTCGTTTCAATGGCGGCCGGTAGCTGGGCGACCCTGGCCATGCTGCTTGCGGTAGACGAGTTTTCGGGGAGCGGGGGGAAAGGCTCCCCTTGAGGAGCAGGGCCTTCCGGTGGTGAAGAGACTAGCGACGGACGGGAACATGGTCATGAGCGCGGGCACCGGTTTGGGAACCCTTTTCGTCTTCGCGATGGCTGTTGTTTCCGTTGTCGGGGAGCCGGTGGTATCCCCCGGGGTGCCTGATGGTCGTGAGCGGTGCGCGGGGCCGGGGGAGACTGCGGAACCAAGGCAGCAGCAGAAGGATATTGAGCAGAAGGTGCGGGGACGGGTGCGGAAAGCGCAGGATCTGGCTCGTGCAGACCAGCGGAAGGAAGGAATCTCCCTGCTGACGAAGAGCCTTCCGGAACTGGAGGCGGCCGAACATGCGGGTCTGCGCGCCTATCAGCTGGCGCATCTGGCCCGGATTTACATGGAGGACGGTGAGCGGGACTGGGCGGTGACCCTGCTCGAACGGATCCGGGAAGATCCTCACCTTGATGAAAGCCAGTTTCGGCAGGCCGAGGCCCTCGCTGAAGGGCGGGTGCTGGAGAGAGGGCGAACTGGTCGCCTCCGAACGCGAAAGAGGATTGCCTGCCTGAGTATCGAATCCGAAGGGTGCTTTGAACTGCGCGTGGGGTGGCAGCAGATTGAGGGGGAGTACCGGCCTGTCGAGGGGGGAAGGTTATTTACCCACTGGTTCTCCCTTGGGAAGGATCCCTTCAAGATGACCAACCTCTCGGAAGAGGAAAAGGGAGTCTTCCCCGGGACCGGGATGACATGGGACAGGCTTGAGATTCTCGAGGACACGGCTGCCCGGTGCCGACTCCGGTGGTCGGTGGATGACGATTCCGGGCGGTTCGCTGACTACACGATTTATCCTACCGGACAGGTATACGGCCTGCTGGGCGAGGTGGAAAGCGAGGATGGCGCAGGGGGAGAAGAGGGATTGACCGTTCCCGGGCGAATGGCGTTCCATAAGCGGCTTCATCCGAGACCTGAACGGGAAATCGAGGGCGTGCCGATTCATCTGCTTGATTATTGGGAGCCCGCTCGGGTGCGGGTCCCCGGAGGGGAGGCTGTCAAGGGTGAAGCCGGTGACCTGGATGGTGATGGCTTCAATGAAAGCGAGGGATGCTACGTGGTGAGCGGCTCTCGAACAGTGATACTGATTGCAGGGGAGAGGGAACGGATTCAACCCGTGATCAAGTTCAGGCAGCCTGCTGTGAATGGCCTCCCGCAGGTAATCGCCAATGGCTTGGTGTGTGATCGCTCGGCATACAATCTCGCCTGGGCAGGGCATGGAGCCCTGCTGCTGCATTGGCGGGCGAGTATTCCGGCTGGTGAGAGCCTTGAGCTCCTTCTACGGTAGAGTGGTTTTGAGCGGGCAGGTCGGTGGATGTGTGGTAGGTTTCGCCCGATGAGTTGGAGTTGTCCGGTCCTGACCCTGCTGTGGGTAGCGATCTTTGCCCCAGCCGTGCTCCCGGGGCAGGAAGAGGCGCAGAAGTGGAAGCCGCGGGCGGGATTCTTGCGAAACCTGCAATTTGACTATCAGTCCCGGGAGGGAGGGAAGAGAGAACGTCGTGTCTACCTTTGGTATCCCACCGCGGAAGAGGAGGTGCGGTTTCGCTACGCGCCGCAGATTGGAATGATCGCCCCCGGAGCCCCGGTGGCGAAGGGGCCCCATCCGCTTGTTGTTTTTTCGCACGGTTTCTGGGGAGCGGCAGACCAAAGTGTGTTCCTGATGGAAGCGCTGGCGCGAGCCGGCTACGTGGTGGCTTCCGTTCATCACGAGGATGCCACCCATGCCCTCAAGCGCCAACGCGTGGTGATGCCGAACTTTCTGCAGGCCGAAGGGTGGGCCGAGAGCAAGTTCTTTGATCGGAAGGAAGATATGACGGCTCTCCTTGATTATCTCCTGGAGCAGAATGGCATGGAGGGCTCGCCCCTTCATGGGCGTATTCTTCCTGATGCGGTTGGTGGAGCGGGGCATTCGCTGGGGGGTTACACCCTGCTTGGTATGGCGGGCGGCTGGGAGAGCTGGAAGGATGAGCGAATGCAGGCGTTGCTTTTGCTCTCGCCCTACGTGCTGCCTTTCTTCCATCGAGGGTCTCTCGAGAATGTGTCAGTCCCTGTCATGGTTCAGGGTGGGACCTGGGACGTGGGCGTTACTCCATTCCTGAAGCGCTTTTACGACCAGCTGGAGCCGGCCAAGTATTATTTCGTCCTGAGAAGGGCCGGGCACTACGCATGGACGGATCTGAACTCGGTGGGGCGGACGACCACCGGAGCCCTCGCCAAGGGCAATCCCAAGTTGATCGCGGACTACAGCATCGCATTTTTCGATCGCCACCTGCGAGGCCTGGATCGTGGAGAGGAGCTTTCTCCCGATGGCAGGCAACTGCGCACATGGCTGGTGGAGGAGAAACCGGAGTAGGCCGTGTGCGCTCAGGGATTCAGGGCCCGGAGGTGGGGGGTGATGGCCTTTGCGACCTGTTCACGGGATGCGAAGGGCAGGTAGGCGGACCGCATGACAAATCCATAGGCGGAATTGACCCTCGGATTTCGGATGAACCACTGGAAGTCCCAAGCGGGATTGCCATTGCCGCCGCCGCTGGGAGACTGGGCAAACCAGATGTGGTCCCGGGACCGGAATATCTGCGCGAAGGCCATGCCCCGGCTGACACCGAGGTAGAACGGCTGAGAGTAGAAGTAGTTCGAGGGATGGTTGACGAGGGAGAGGGGGAAGTTCCTGTCGATGGAGGGAAGCGCCGAGCGGTCCGTTTCCGGTGGATGAGTGCTGGCTGTCCCATGAGCCGGCGAGGTAGCTTCGATCCAGGCCGGGAAATGAGGAGGCTTCCTTTGCAGGTGTTGCCCGCGGAAGTGAATCGATCCGTTCCCGGGTTTCTGGATGTAGCTGGCCCAGAAGAGGCCGATGAACCTGCGGGCGTAGTTCGTCTCGCGGGGGATACATTCGAAGGTGTATTCAATGGTGCCATCCGGAAGCAGGTGGTAGCGGCCACAGCTTTCGAGTTTCCAGTGCCCGGTGGGGGCCTGGTAGAGCTCCACGGTGTGTTCGTTGATAAGGCGTAACTCCATGGGGAAGATGCGTGGTTCGAACTTGTTCTTCAGGTTGGCGGTGGTGCCATCGTGGATGTGCTCAAAGTTGAGTCCGGAGAAGAAGGGGACGAAGAGGTTGTCTGTTCTTTTCCCGTGGCTGAGAAATGCCACCCCGTTGTAGCCGGCGCGGTGACCGGGCAGGTTTTTCCCGGGCAGGTCATGGGCCTGGTTATCGACGATGATTGCGGTGACCTCTCCCCGGCGGAGAATGGCATGGCCCGTCCTGGACCGGGTGTAGGCTACGGTGTCATTGGTCAGGGTGGTCACGCCCGGGGCGGAGTAGGGGTGGGGCGCGGCGGAGATGTCCGCGCCTGCCGGGATCAGCAGGAGCGGGAGAAGGCGAAGTGTCATGGGTTTGGCAGCATGCCGTCCTGGAGCGGAGTTTCAAACTTTCCCGCCCTCCCCTGGCCCTGAGGACCCCACCGGGGAGACGGGCCCCGGCCGGGTTGAGGGGATTCTTCTTCCGTTCCTCGCCAAGGGGCCGGTGATCGGCTAGAGCTCTTGCATATGAACTGGCACGAGCATGGAGTGGTGCGGCAGCAGTGGATGCTGCTCCTCCTGATCCTGGTGATGACTTTCATCTATGGATTCCAGCTGTTCGGACCGGAGGGTGCGGACGAGCGGTTCATGGCGGTGCCCCTTGAAATTACCAGCAGCTGGGAGGCGGTGCGAAGCGGGGACGCTACGATTGATGATATCTCCACTTTTTCCACGCTGGTGAGCTGTGCCTTTCTGCACGCGGATGCATCCCACATCGTCTACAACATGCTGTTCCTGTGGATTTTCGCAGCCCTTGCGGTTGAACTGCTCGGGACACGCTGGATGCTGGGTCTCTTCCTGTTAACCGCAGTCTCCGGATCGCTGGGCCACATCGTCCTCAATCCCCATGAGCCGCACCGTCTCCTGGGGGCCTCCGGGGTGGTGATGGGCTTCGAAGGGCTTTACCTCGGAATGGCCGTGCGCTGGCGCCTGCCGGATCCGCATATTTTCCCCATTGCGCGACCGGTTCCCCCTGCCAACCTGGCGATCCTGGCTGTCCTCGGGATCTCGGTGGACTACTACCGTTTGATGGAGCACTCCCAGGTTAACATCGCCTATGGAGCCCATCTTGGAGGGTTCCTCGTGGGGCTCCTGTTTGCTTGTTTCGTGGTCCCCAGACCGAAGCTGGCGGAGTCGAGGTAGAACTCAGGGCAGGTGCCGGACGCGGTAGTAGCGGTCTCCGGTGGGCACCGGGACGAGGTTGTCAACCAGGGTGACGCTTGCTCCGGTGGCTCGCACAGGATCGCCCTGTTCCTGCCAGTCGACCAGATCAGTGGAAACTTCCAGAATGTAGTCCTGACCAGCGACACTGGTAGAGGACACGCTGACCGTGGCGCTGTCTGGATCGTGGTCGACCGTGCGAAGGACGGGCCTTGGGGTTGCTGGAATGAACTCGGAGAGACGGAGGAACCGCGAGGCGACATCAAACTCCGCGGGAGGAATCACAGTTCCCCCCTCCGAGGTGATCTGAGCGACGCGCCCGTATTCCTTGGAGACCCACAGGTAGCTGCGGGAGTAGGACTGTCCAAGGGGAACAGGGGTGGCCCCGATATTGGCGACCGAGTCGAAGAGGCTGAGTTCATTGATGCGGAGGACTTCCACCGTGCCGAGGTTTGGAAGCGTCATCGTTCCGTGGGAATCGACGAAGGACGTGATGGTGACATTTACATCGACCGGCACCTGGGTGCCCACCAGGTCAACCGAAGTCACGTAGGAGGTCTGATCGGTCCACTGGTCAAGGTAACTGATGGTGGCGGGATAATCGACCATCGTGGAACTGAACTGAATCACCGGAAAAGACGGATTGGAAACCAGCTCGTGGAAGCCATGGAGTTCACGGCCCTCCGGGGTGAGATTGAAGTAGGTCCAGCCGTATTCCCCCACCGAACCAACAGTGAGGACTTCGGCCAGGCTGGCCCCGGGAAAGGGGGCGCCGAAGGGAGAGTTTGCAGCCGGCAGTATTTCATACTTGTAGGTCTCATCACTGACGCCCGCCGAGAAGTTCCAGTGATTTGGGCCGCCCGTGCTCATGATCAGTCCGTTAACGACCGTGATGGAGCCCTGGTGCGTGAGGTAGGTCCGCTTGGTGCCGACGTCGAGCTGCAGGTCAGTGGCCACCACGGTGGTCTGTGCCGCGGCGGACAGGCTGGCCACGAGACTGGCCGAGAGAAGGAAGACTCCGGGGATTTTCATCTAAACACTGGGGGGGATAGTGGTGGGACGGTCGCAGCCACCGTAACAGAGGAGGATACAGAGAATCCGGGTATGATCAAGGCCGCGGAGCTCCAGGCTGTCTGGTAGTGAGTCGGGAGGCAGGGGACCTCTTGGTGGGATCGAGCTTGGAGTTGGGTGGCAGCCCTGTCCGGGGCGTTCAGGCGTTGGGATCAAAATACGAAGAGGTGATAAGGGGCCGCCTTTCTGGTGGCGGGTGAGTGCCGGTGTGCTCTAATGGCAGGGACGCAATTCATAATGAGAACGGGTTTATCGGTGGTAACCATGCTGTGTCTGGTGTGGTCGTCCCCTGCAGGTCGGGGTGCCCCCGGGGATGCGGATCCCCTCGCATTTTTTGAAACCAGAATCCGTCCCCTGCTCTCCGAGCACTGCTTTGACTGTCACAGTTCCAAGAAGCAGAAGGGAGCACTGAGGCTGGACAGCAGAGAGCGCCTCCTGAAGGGGGGGGAGAGCGGGCCGGCCATTGTTCCCGGGAAGCCGGGGGAATCACTCCTCATCGAGGCCGTGAGCTATCGCAGTGCGGATCTGCAAATGCCGCCCAAGAGGAAACTGGGCAAACGGCAGGTTGAGGATCTCGGACGTTGGATCGCGATGGGTGCCCCGTGGCCGCGGGGAGAGGACCAGACCGGAGGCCCGGGCCAGGGTGGGGACGCGGAGAGGTTCGAAATCACGGAGGAGGATCGCGCTTACTGGGCATTTCAGCCTCTGCGTCAGGCGAGCGGAAAGCAGCTCGATGACATTATTGACGCGGGTCTGGCGGAGAAGCAGCTCCTTGCCAATCCCGCGGCCTCGCGGGCGGTACTGATCCGGAGGGCCTACTACGCGCTGATTGGTCTGCCCCCCAGCTTCGAGGAGGTTGAGGGCTTCGTCCGTGACCCGGATCCCCACGCCTTTCGCAAGCTGGTGGACCGATTGCTGGCCCGCCCGGAGTATGGGGAGCGCTGGGGGCGGCACTGGCTCGACGTGGTACGGTTCGCGCAGAGCAACGGGTATGAGCGCGACGACGAGAAGCCTCACGCCTGGCGTTATCGTGATTACGTGATCGACTCCTTTAACAGGGACAAGCCCTATGACCGCTTTATTCTTGAGCAGCTCGCGGGCGATGAGCTGAAGGACGGGGGAGATGAGGGTTGGATCGCAACCGGCTTTTATCGACTCGGAGTCTGGGACGATGAGCCCGACGACAAGCGGGCGGCGGACTTCGACGGGCAGGATGACATCCTGAAAACCACCACGGAGACGTTCCTCGGCCTGACCGTGGGCTGTGCCCGGTGTCACGATCACATGTTCGACCCCATTTCCCAGCGGGACTACTATGAGATGCTTGCCTTTTTCCGGAACGTGAAGCCTTACAACAAGCCGGTCGGTGATCCCGAGCCCGGCACGGGGGTAACCATACGCAGCACGGGGCTTGGGAATGCCCTCGTGGTTACCGAGCATGGGAGCAAGCCGGTCGACACGCACATCCTGGTCCGGGGCAATGCAGGTCGTCCGTCAGACAAGGTGGAACCGCAGTTTCCCGATATTCTTGGAGGAGGCTCCCCCGAGGTGACCCCGACCCCGCACTCGGCCGGGAGGCGCCGGGCTTTTGCCCGCTGGGTGGCGGACAAGAGCAATCCCCTCACCGCCCGGGTGCTGGTCAACCGGCTCTGGCACGGGCATTTTGGCCGGGGAATCGTGAAAACCCCCAACGATTTCGGGAAGGCTGGCGACCAGCCGAGCAATCCAGAGCTTCTGGACTGGCTTGCCAATGAGTTCCAGTCCGGGGGCTGGTCGATCAAGCACATGCACCGGGTGATCATGAACAGCCGGGCATGGCAACGGTCGTCGGAGTCGAATGCAGCCAATAACACCATCGATCCCGGTAACCTGTATCACTGGCGGGCCAACCTGCGGCGGCTGGAGTCCGAGGCTATCCGGGACGCCGTCCTCCAGTCGGCTGGCGTGCTCAACCCGGAGCGTGGAGGACGTGGATTCTTCCCGCCTGTGGCAGGTGAGGTGGTAGCGGGAGCCTCCCGGCCGGGACGCAACTGGGAATGGTCCCCGCGGGAGCAGCAACGGCGGCGCAGCGTGTATGTCTTCGTGAAGCGGACCATGCTCTATCCACTTTTTGAGATCTTTGATTACACCAATACGGAAGGTTCGCTGGGTGTGCGTCCCACCACCACGGTGGCGCCGCAGGCCCTGCTCCTGCTCAATAGTGAATTCGTGGCGGAGAACGCGGCCATCCTGGCCGAAAAAGCCGGGCAGCAGCCTGATCCGGTGTCCTCGGCCTTCCGGATGGTATTGAGCCGGGACCCGTCTCGGGAGGAACTCAGGCTGGCGGAAAGCTTCCTGGTAGACCAGCAGGACAAGCAGGAGGCTCTGACCCGGCGGTTGACCTTCCGGCCGGACTTCCCTCCCGCGCTGTATGGCGACTATCAGAAGGTCCTGCCTGCCGAACGCTTTCTTCGGGGCCCTGAGAAAGGCTGGTCCCACCACAAGGGGAGGTGGACGGGAAGTTATGAGGGCATCGTCAATGCGGTTCGCGAGTGGCCGGCCTTCGCGCTTTATCAGGTGTCCGCCCGGGATGTAGAGGTCACCGGGACGTTTCTGCTCGATGACAGCACGGAGCAGGCATCCATTCTCCTGCGGGCAACTCCAAGGGAGGATGTGTTTGAGGGCTACAGCGTGCTTTTGGGCAGAAGTGGGGGCGAGGTTGCGATCCGGCGGCACGAGGGCGGGAAGATTTCGATCCTCGGCCGGGAAACGGGACTGGATTTGAAGGGCGCGCTGGATCTGGTGATCAGGCTGGAGGGTGGCGAGATCTCGTTGCGGCATGGAGCGGGATCGGTCCTGGTGGCCCGGGACGACAGGCCGATCGAGGGAGCGGGTCGGGTGGGCTTCAGCACATGGGGCGGAGCGCTCAGCGTGGACGGTCTCACGATCGAGGCCAACGGCCAGTCCTACCCCGTGGCAGAGATCGATCACGACTTGTCGAAGTTCGCGACCCCGGCAGAGGAGGGAAGGGATGCTTCCCCGGGGGGCTGGTCAGCCTTTGGTGGGCAGTGGTCGGTCGTGGAGCCGAACGGTATTTCCGTCGCCAGGGAGAAGGGACCCAAGCTGCTCTGGGAAGACGCGGGAACGCTGGGGGACGGAGACTCGCTGAAGGGCGAGGTCCGCATTTCCGAGGGCTCCATTGGGGGCTTTCTCCTGCACGTGCGGGATCCCCGGGTGGGGGCTGATAACTGGACCGGCTACGAGGTGAGCTTCTACCTTGATGAGGGGCGGCTGGTTCTGGGAACTCATGAGAACAACTGGAAGCCACGGGCCAGTGCGCCAGCTCCACTCAGACGTGGGCAGTGGCACTGGCTGGAGGTCAGGGTGAAGGGCGACCGGGTCCAGGTGTTTCTGGACAACCGCCCGGAGCCTTATCTCGATCACAGGATGGACCAACCGCTTGCTCCGGGGCTGGTTGGGTTGCGGAGCTGGGGTGCACAAGTCGATTACCGGAACCTGCAGGTGAGCAAGGGTGGGAGGGTGACAAAGTGGTTGTCGCCGCAAGCTCCGCAACTGGGAACGGACCGCGACCACCTGGTTCTTTTCGCCCGGGGGAAGACCGCCGGGAAGCGGGCCTTGGAGGAGTTGTGTTCCCTGTTGCTGAACCTGAACGAATTCGTTTATATCGATTGACGCGGGCATGTCTCTTCATCCAGACCAGATGGCAGCTCAGAGCCGCCGTAGCTTCCTGAGGACCTTCGGGACTTCCATGGCGGGAGTCTCACTTTCGGGAGTCTTTGACGGCTCCCAGGTCTTCGCGGCCCCCGCCTCTTCCCTCCTCAATCCCCTGGCACCCCGGCCGCAGGATTTCCCAGCGAAGGCCAAGGCCTGCATCTATCTCTACCTCTACGGTGGTCCGTCCCATATGGACCTCTTTGACTACAAGCCCGAGTTGCAGAAGCAGGACGGGAAGGAGGTGAATTACGAGCGACGGCGTCGGCAGATGAAAAAGCTCAGGCTGATGGGCTCCAGGCGGGTCTTCAAGCAGCACGGCAGGTCGGGACTCTGGTGCTCGGATGCCTTGCCCAACATCGCCGGGCACATGGATAAGCTTGCGGTGATCAAGTCGCTCTACATGGATTCCTTTGCGCACGGTTCCGCCAACCTGCAGATGAACTGCGGGCGTGTCCTGCAGGGGCATCCCGCGCTCGGATCATGGATCGCCCACGGGTTGGGCTCCCGCAATGCCGACCTGCCGGGTTTTGTCGTCATGCTCGATCCACGGGGGGGGCCTATCCCGGGAGCGGCCAACTGGGCCAGCGGCTACATGCCGGCTGCTTACCAGGGGACGGTTCTCAGGGGCAGTGGCAACCCCGTGCTCAACCTCAGGCCGAGTGCCAACACGACCCTGAACATGCAGGGAGAGAAGGTGAAGGCCATCAACGCCCTCAATGAACTGCATCGCAGAGGGCGGGAGAGTTACTCGGAGCTGAGTGCGCGAATCGCCACTTATGACCTGGCCTACCAGCTCCATACGTCCGCGCCCGAGGCGCTTGATATTGCATCGGAGGATGAGCGCACGCGCGAGCTCTACGGGTTGAATCTCCCGAGGGGTGGGCACAAGCTCAGCGTTCCACCGGCTCACTTTGGACGGCAGTGCCTCATTGCGCGGCGCCTCGTGGAGCGCGGGGTGCGCTTTGTGCAGCTCTACTCCGGGGGCGGGCACCAGCAGCAGAACTGGGACGCGCACAACGGGGTCGAGGAGAATCTCGCCATCCACTGCCCCGAAATTGACCAACCCATCGCGGGCCTCCTCAAGGATCTTGAGCAGCGGGGGCTTCTGGAAGAGACCCTGGTGGTGTGGGGTGGCGAATTCGGTCGTCAGCCGGTTTCTGAAAATGACAGGGGAGGGCGTGATCACAACCCGAAGGGGTTCACCTACTGGCTGGCCGGTGGAGGGGTCAGGGCGGGTACGAGTTATGGTGAAACCGACGAGTTCGGGCACGAGGCGGCGGTCAATCGCCACCATGTGCGGGATCTGCACGCAACCATCCTGCACCTGATGGGGCTGGATCATGAGCACCTGACGTATCACTACGGTGGGCTCGACCAACGACTCACGGGCGTGGTGCCGGCAGAGGCCATCCAGGGCGTGCTGGCGTAGGGCGGGTGGCCTCACCAAAGGTGGGGATCAGGCGGCGTAGTACGCGCCCTGCCAGACGGCCTCGAAAGGGGGGGACCCGGGCGGATTCCATCAGGTTCCCGGGATATTCTAATGTCATTCAAGGACGATCGCGACGTCGTCAATATACCACCCCGTGAAATTCTGAACATCATCGCTCAGGAAACGGAACTCAAGGACGATGGTTTCGCCGACCGCCTCTACAGGCAGGGAAGCTTCGTAGTCCTCCCAGTCGGTGGAGAGCCCGGTGATGTCGTTGGCCACGTCGGCCCCTAGCTGGACGAGGTCTGCAGCCCGCAGGACGCGGATGATTCCGTAGTCAAAGAGATCCGGACTGGGGGCCTCGATGTCCTTGAATTGCTGCATCCTGAGGATAGCCCCTGAGATGCCGGCACCGCTGAGGTCAATTGGCGGAGACCGGAGCCAGACATCAGCGTCAAAGCCGTGTTCACCTGCCAGGTTCGTTCCGAAGCAATTGGCTGAGCCGCCTGCTCCACCGACCGGGCCAACGCCCCCTTCCGAGGGAGGGCCCCATTCCCAGAGCGTTTCTCCTCCGGCGTCATCCACGCCGGTGCTCCATCCTGTGACATTCGGATCGGATTCCAGATCATCGAAGAAGAAGGGCGGCGCAGGCTTCTCCTCATAGACGTAAAACCGCTCGGAATCATCCGGGAACGGAATGTTCACCATGTTGAGCGGTGGAGTAGGGCCAATATCGGAGAGAATGACGTCCCACGTGGTTGGATCAGGATTCGCCACCGGGTCATTGGTGGAGCGGATGTCGTAGACCCGCCCTAACTTGCTGTTCCAGATCAATTCGAGATCGCCATTGTCCGCCCGGCGGACATACATGCGCTCCTTTGATGCCGGAGCTGCCGTTCGCACGATGATTCCACTGAGGATGGGATTGTTGTCGGTGGGAAGAGGCGGGTTGCCTCCCAGTTCCTGCTGGAAAATGACATTGATCCCCCCCTGTGCGTTGGCCCGGACGCGGCTACGCAGGCCGTGGGACCGGTCCGGGCCATAGACATGGCCGAGACTGGCGTCGCCCTCCGAGGAGTAATTGTCAAACTCGAGGATACCATTGATCTCGACGTCCCAGAAGCGGTTGCGGTCAAGTCCTTCATTTGTCAGAAGGTCCACGATGTAGCCGGCATCCGGGTCAAGTCCCTCGATGTTGATGGTCACGGGTTGTGGAGCAGGTGTCCAGCGGATGTCATGGAGAACCTGGGCAAGGTTGGCGCCGGATGGAGTGGCGCCGAAGTTGGGTGGAGGACTGCTCCAGTTGTCGATGGAGTTTACCGCAGTGGAAGTGACCCGGGTGCCGTTCAGTTCTACCGTGCCCTCCGCCGTGGCGGCCGAGCCGAGGCCAAAGCGGTCCGTATAGAAAGTGACTCCGTTGACGTCTGAGTCGTTGTTGCCGAAGGAATTGACTGCGATGATGACCTTGCCGGGGTCGAGCTCGGGATCGCCGGTGATAAAGAGGTCATCGGGACCATAATACTCGATGGCAAAGGTGTCGCCCTGCTCCGGAAGTGCTGGGTCGGTTGGATGAGAGTCGCCGGGGTCGACAATGCCGTCTCCATCGGTGTCACGGGCGGAAGGGTTGGTGATGAATCCGTCGGCGCCCTCGTTGACTTCCTCCTCATCGGAGAGGCCATCACCATCGGTGTCGGCAAGGTGAGGATCGGAAGGTTGATTCCCATTGACCTCGGCGCCGTCGGTGACGTTGTCGCCATCGGTATCAGGATTACTGGGGTCGGTTCCCGTGTCGGCAGAATCGAGAAAGGTCCCGGTATTGGTCTCGACCCCGTCAAGCAACCCGTCGCCATCGGTGTCGGGGTTGGTGGGATCAGTTCCGTTGTCTTCTTCGGAGGCATCGGAGGAGCCGTCGCCGTCGAAGTCACCGGTTCCGGCACCGGGCCCGGGCCCATCCAGGGAGCCGTTGAGTGCAGCAAGGTCTGCGACCGGGGAGGTCCAGTCGGGACTCAGTTCCCAGGAGTCGACAAGGGTGTCGTTATCGGTATCGCCGAGGACGAGGATGGCAAGTTCCTTGGCGAAGGTGAGGGCGGTCTCGTCGGTGCTCTCTACCCGAACGGAGAGGGTGTTTCCGAGTTGGCCGGAGAGATCGGCGTTGATGCGGAGTTGGTTCCCATCGATCAGAAACATGCCATTGTCGAGATCTCCCGCGCCGGCAACGAGGGCGTAGGTATGGGTGCCGCCGTTGCAGTCGACGGAAGCCAGGGTGCCGACTGAATCGCCGATCCCGGCCCCGGGGGCGACTCCACCGTCTGGATTGAGATAGGCGAGGGTGATGTCTTCTGCGGCGGTGGGCGGGCAGTTGGAGTGGATAATGACTCCTTGGAGAATGGCGTTGTTGTCTGCACCCGTAAATGGTGTGTTGTTCGGGTCGCCGGGGAGAGGTTCGCGGCCCATGACGATAGAGATGTCGCCATTGGCGTTGGCGTCGAAGTCGCCGGAGTAGGCGAAGCTGTTGGACGGGGACCAGGCGCTATCGCCTCCTTCGGAATCGAAGTCGTCGACGGCGAGGGCGCCATTGACGGCGATGTCCCAGCGGCGATCGCGGGCGGCTCCTTCGTTGAAGAGGAGTTGGATGTTATAGGTGGCACCGGCGTCGAGGCCATTGACGGTGACCGTCACGGTTTGTCCGGAGCCAGCGTCGGACCAGCGGATGTCGCGCATGATTTCGCTGAGGTTTGCTGCGGAGCCGGGGGTGCCTCCGGTGAAGGCGGGGCCGCCAGCGGCGCCGGACCAGTTGTCGATTTGGTTGACCAATCCGGTGGTAACGGTGACGCCGTTGCTTGAGACGACGCCTTCACCGGTGACGGCGGCTCCGAGCCCGGCCCGATCGGTGAAGAAGTTGACCCCGTTGACGGCGGAGTCGGTGTTGCCGTAGGTGTCGACAGCGATGACGACAGTGCCGGGATCGAAGAGGAGGTCATCCGGACTGGTGAATTCGATGACGGATCCTTCGATGACGTCGAACGCGAGAGCAGTGGGTAAGCTTCCGAGAGCGAAGACAGCTGCAAGACAAAGAATGGGTTTTGTCATGGTTAACTGGACTTAGGCGTTAGTAGTTAGTGGATGAAATGAAGTGTGGGTGCGTAAAGAGAAATCAGTCTTGAGTGCTTAGGAGTCTCTTACAATCCGGCGGATCAACTAGTCTTGTTCGGAAGGAGGTTTTATCTTGGCGGCGATCTCTTCTCGTTTGAGGCGAAGGTTTTTTTGGAGTTCTTGTTTGCCGGTGGCGCGAGCGAGGGCGAGGGCGCGGTCGAGGGATTGAAGGGCTTTTTTGTTTTCGTTGTTGTCGGCTTGGGTGAGGGCGAGGGTGTGCAGGATAGTGGCGCTGGACCGGTTCGCAGCAGTATTGGCGGCGGTGGCGAGGGAGAGTGCTCGTTCTGGCTTGCGGAGGGACTCGTCCGGGCAGGTGGTGAGGAGGAGGGCGAGGCTGTTTTGGACTTGGGCGGAGTTGGGGTGGGCTTGGAGAAGGGATTCGTAGAGGGCGAGGGCGGCGGGGAAGTCTTCGGACTTTTCGTGAGCGAGGGCGAGGGCGAGGGTGAGGGTGAGGTTTTTGGGTACGAGGGCGTAGGCTTGTTGGAGAGGGGCGATGGCTTCCTGGGGGAGTTTGGATTGGAGGAAGGCCTTGCCGACTGCGTGGAGGAGGTTGGGGTCGTTTGGTTTGGCGGCGAGGGTTTGGGTAAAGATTTGGCGGGCTTGGTCGTGTTCGCCGCCGAGGGCGAGGGCGGCACCTGGAGCGACTTTGAGGAGGGGCTGACCGGGGGCGAGTTTGGAGGATTCGGCGAAGGCCTGGGCGGCGGCTTGCCATTGGTGGGCGCTTTGTTCGAGGGCGCCGAGCTGGTACCAGGCGCGGGCGCGGTTGGCGTTGTCGAGGGTGGGGTTGCCGGTGGACGGGGCATCGATGGCGCGTTGGATGTGGCGGCGGGCATCGGCGAGGTAGCCACCGGATTGGTAGGCGTTGGCGAAGTCGAGTTCACCGATGGGGAAGAGTTCGAGGCCGTCGAGGGCGGGGAAGGGGAAGGCGGATTGGGCGACGACGGCGGGAGCGGCTTCGAGGAGGTCGATGTCGGCGAGGAGTTGTTGGGCGCTGACGGGACCTTTGTAGAGGGCGGCGAAGTTCCCGTGCTTGTCGAAGAGGAAGCTGGCGGGGAGGGGGAGGGGGCGTTCGCGGACGTAGGTGAGGTTGTGGAGGACGCTGAGTTGGCGGAGGCCATCGGCGTCGGTGGCGCCGACTTGGAAAGGGAATTTGGAGTCGTGGACGAACTTTTTGGCGGGTGCGATGTCGGCGCGGGTGGTGTCTTCGCTGACGGCTTCGACGGTGAGGGCGATGATGTTGAGTTTTTTGGCGGAGAGTTGGGCGTGGTGTTGGGCGAGCTCTTTGAGTTCGGTGACGCAGGGGGCGCACCAGCTGGCCCAGAGGTTGATGAGGGTGGGTTTGCCGCCGGTGTTGTTGGGGTCGAAGGTCTGGAGGTTGCCGTCGAAGTCGACATAGGCGAGGGCGGGGGCTTGGGAGCGGGCGGAGAGGATGAGGCGGGCCTGTTCGGTTGGTGGGAGTGTTTCTGGAGAGGCGGTGGCGAGTTGGGCGGGCGAATGGTTTTTCGGGGTGGCGGTGCCGGTGCCTTGGACGAGGTGGTAAGAGCGTCCGGGTTGGACGAGGGGAAAGGATTCGGGCGTATTGGTGCCGGGCCAGAGGACGGAGATTTGGGCGATGTCATTGGGAGTGACTTTGCCGAGGCCGAAGTGGACGCTTTTGCTGGACTGGGCCATGAAGCCTTCGCCGGCGCGGAGGACGCGGGTGATGGTTTGCGATCCGATGGTCAATTTGAGGACGGCACCGATGGCATCGCGGTTGCACTGGGTGCCTTGGAGAGTGACGGAAACGGAGCTCGAAGCGTTGCCGGAGGAGAGATTGTTTTTGAGGAGGCGGAGGCGGGGTGCCTGGCGGTTGGTGGTCCAGAAGTCGAGGTCGCCGTCGCGGTCCCAATCGACGCGGGCGAGGGCGCGGCCGTCGTCGATGAGATCGAAGCCGGTGGCGGCGGAGACGTTGGCGAAGGGGGCGAGTTTGCCATCGGGATTGGAGCCGACGTTAAGGAAAGCGCAGTGGCGTTCGAATCCGCTGAAGGAGCGGCCGCGCACGATCATGGAGGAGAGGGCGTTCCAATTTTGGAGGTAGCTGTCGTGATCGCCGGGGGCGTTATCGAGGGGAGATTGCGCCACGACCTGGCGCCAGTAGAAACTTCACAAGTCTCCGGTGTCGTCGGGCTGGGTGATGAAGCCGTTGGCGACGAGGAGGTCGTTGCGGCCGTCGTTGTTGAGGTCGGCGAAGAGGGAGCCCCAGGCCCAGCGGCCCATGGTGAGGCGGGTTTCGAGGCTGGCGTCGGAGAAGGTGCCGTCGCTGTTGTTGAGGAAGAGAGAGTTGCCGCGGGCGTGGCGTTGGAACTCGAAGCGGGGAATTGCACCAGCGTTGGTGAGGAAGTTGCGTTGGTAGGCGATGCGGTTGCCGGCGGAGGACCACATGTTGCTGATGTAGAGGTCGCGGTCGCCGTCGCCATCGGCGTCGCCCCAGGTGACGGACATGCCGGCGGAGATGTCTTCGACGCCCGCTTCTTTGGCGACGTCGACGAAGGTGGAGTGGCCGTTTTCGTCGCGATCGTTGCGATAGAGATTGTTGCGGCCGTAGTCGTTGGCGACGTAGAGATCGGGGTCGCCATCGTCGTCGTAGTCTTCCCAGCAGGCGGCAAGGGTAAAGCGGCGGTTGTTTTGGTCGAGGCCGAGGTCGAGGGTCGCATTGGTGAAGCGCCAGTTGCGGTCGTTGCGGAGGAGGACGTTGCGGCCGCCGTTGTTGGCGTCGTGGTAGGGGATGGGGCGGCCGAGGAGTTGTTGTGCTTCGACGTTGGTGCGGCGGAGGGAGTAGCAGCCGACGTAGAGGTCTAGGTCGCCGTCGAGGTCGTAGTCGGCGGCAGCGAGGGCGAGGCAGGCGGCTTCGGGAACGAACTGTCTGGTTTTGGTGGTGAAGGCGCCGCGGCCGTCGTTTTCCATGAAGACGATGCCGAGGGTGGTGGCGAGGACGAGGTCCTGGTCGCCGTCGTTATCGAGGTCGAGGAGGAGGGCGCATTGGGTCTGGAGGCGGAAATTGGTGCCGGAGAGGGCGGAGGCGTCGAGGACGGTGCCATCGGGTCGGGCGATGAAGAGGCGGTTGGGGAGGCCGCCGGGTTCGCAGACGTAGAGGTCATCGAGGCCGTCGCCGTTGACGTCGCCGACGGCGAGGCCGTGCCAACCGGCGAGGCCGATGCCGTAGCGGGACTCGATTCGGGCGCTCCAGTGTTCGGTGCCGCGGCCGAATTGGGGGGCGAAGTCGGCGGTGTCTTTAAAGACGGAGGCGGTGGCATCGGAGAAGAGGGGACTGCCTTGTCCGGCGGACTCTTCGAACTCGGAGATGGCGATGGATTTAAGGAGAGGTGGGTGGTCGGGATCTTCCCAATGCCAGTGGCAGCGCCATTTGGCGCGGCGGGAGAGGAGGCCGGTTTTGGTTTGGCCGCTGATTTGGAACCAGGAGTCGCTGACGGGTTGGCCGGACTCAAGGTTGACGCCGAAGATCTTGAATTCGGTGCGGAGGCCGGTGGCGTCTTGGAAGGGAGCGAGGAGGGATTGGATGGCGGCAGCGAAGGAGGCTGGGTCGGGCGGAGTCGGTCCTCCTTCTTCGGGGGCGCGTTTGATGAGGAGGGCGGGGTCTTGGAAGCGGGGTTGGAGATTGGCGGGAACGAGGGCGAGGGGTTTGAAGGAGGAGTGGGTGAAGGGGGCGAGAGCGTCGGGGGCGAGTTTTTCGGGATGGGTGAAGACTTTGCCGAGGGCTTTGAGTTGGGCGAGGGCAGCGTCGTTGAAGAGCTCGCCTTGCCACTCGTCTTTGGTGGGGTCCTGGTGAAGCTTTTCGTCGACGAGGCCGATGGGTGCGTAGGGGATTTCGGCGGCGCGCCCGGGAGAGGAGACGGGTTCGGGAGTGGGTTGGGTGGCGGAGGGGGACGGGGTGTTGGGCGCGGAGCGATCCTGATCCTTGTCTCTGGGCGAGTCGCAGCCGGTGCTCGCGAGGAGGAGCAGGAGCAGGGGGAGGAGAGCTGGGAGGCTGGAACGCATGTTGGCCGAAGTGGGAAGGCAGTGTTGCGCAGGGTGGGCGGGAGGGAAAGTTCATCCGCCTCAAAACGAAGAAAGCCGCGAGGTGAGTCGCGGCTTTTTGAAAGTGTGGTGGAGCGCGGGGTTATCGGCGGCGGCGGGCGAGGAGCCCAATCAGGCCGAGCCCGATAAGAGCGCTGGAGCTGGGCTCCGGAATTTGGTGCAGAACGACCCCCTGGAGGATGGAGTTGTTGTCTGCACCCGTAAATGGGGTGTTGTTCGGGTCGCCGGGGAGAGGTTCGCGGCCCATGACGATATTGAGCTCTCCGCTTCCATTAGCGGCGAAGTCGCCGGAGTAGGCGAAGCTGTTATTTGCGTTCCAAGTTCCGTCGCCTCCTTCGGAGCTGAAGTCATCGACGGCGAGGACACCGTTGACTCCGATGTCGTAGCGGCGGTCGCGATCGGCACCTTCGTTGAAGAGAAGTTGGAGGTTGTAATTAGTATTGGGGGACAAGCCGGTGATTCCCACGCTGATGGTTTGTCCGGAGCCAGCGTCGGACCAGCGGATGTCGCGCATGATTTCGCTGAGGTTTACTGCGGAGCCGGGGGTGCCTCCGGTGAAGGAGGGGCCTCCAGCGCCGCCGGACCAGTTATCGATTTGGTTCACCAATCCGGTGGTAACGGTGACGCCGTTGCTTGAGACGATGCCTTCACCGGTGACGGCGGCTCCGAATCCGGCCCGATCGGTGAAGAAGGTGACGCCGTTCACGACTCGGTCGGCGTTGCCGAAGCTATCGACAGCGATGACGGAGAGGCTTGGATCAAAGAGGAGATCGTCGGGGCTGGTGAACTCGGTGACGTTTCCGGTGATAACGGTAAACGCGGAGGCCGATCCAACGGAGATCAAGGAAGTGCAGGCTAGGGCGCTGAGCAGGCGTTTCATGGTGAGAACTGCTTTATGGGTTGTTGTGGCAGATCTTGGAAACAAATGGGTTAGGGGGCAAGGAGAAAGGGGGGCCTCTTCGAGGGAGGGACGGAGTGACAAGTTGCTGTGATTGAGTAGACTTCATGACTCAAAGTTCTTAAGTTTTCGGTAATGCAGGACGGTCGTAGCTTCTGGATGCAGAGGGAAATTCTTCCTCTCTCCCTGGCGCTGGTTTCCATGCTTCCACTTGGCTGTGAGCGGGAAGGCAGTGGCAGTCCCCCGGAACCGGGAGCGGGCGAGGAAGTAATACCGGTGATAGCGAAGCTGCCGGAATTCACGTTGACGGATGAGACCGGTGGATCATTTGGATCGGCTGATCTTCATGGGGAGGTATGGATTGCGGACTTTATCTTCACGCGGTGTGGGGGGACTTGTCCGATGCAGACGGCGGAGAAGGTGAAGTTGCAGGAAGAGTTAGGGGAGGGAGTGCGGTTGGTGACCTTCACGGTGGATCCGGAGTTCGATACGTCGGCGGTGTTGGCGGAGTATGGGAAGGCGCACGGGGCGGGGAGGGAGTGGAAGTTTCTTACCGGGCCGCGGGGGGACTTATGGAATTTGAGCTCGAATGGATTTGGCTTTGAGGTGGCGGAGGATGCGAAGAACACAAAGATGCCGATTCTGCATAGTTCGGACTTTGCGTTGGTGGACCGGCAGGGGCGCTTGCGGGGGACTTATGATGGTTTGAGTGCGGAGGGGGTGGCGAAGTTGAAGAGTGATTTGGCGAAAGTCTTGGCGGAGCCGGCGCCGGGGGGAAGCGGGGAGCCGGAGGTGAGCTACAAGAAGTTCCCTTATCCGGAGGAGATTGTGTCGCCGCCGTGGGTGAAGAGCCGGGGGGAGTTGCAGATTGCGGGAGCGGGGCGGATTGGGGCGTTTCACGATTTCAAGTTCAGCGACGGCGTGGCGGCGAGCGGGATTACCTTCGAGAACCGGATCGTGGATGACGCGGGGAAGTATCACAAGGCGGTGCACTACGATCACGGCAACGGGATCGCGGTGGCGGATGTGGACGGGGACGGCTTGCTCGACATCTACTTTACGACGCAGATTGGATCGAACGAGCTGTGGCGCAATTTGGGGGACGGGAAGTTTCGTAACATTACGTCGCCGGCGATTGCGCTGGCGGACAAGATTGGGGTGTCGGCGTCGTTTGGGGACACGGACAACGATGGCGATGTCGATCTCTTTGCGACGACCGTGCGGGGGGGGAACTACTTCTTTGAGAACGACGGAAAGGGGAACTTCACGGACCAGACGGAGAGGGCGGGATTGGGATACGTGGGGCATTCGTCGGGGGCGGTCTTCTTTGACTACGACAAGGATGGCTTGCTGGATCTCTTCCTGTGTAACGTGGGGGTTTACACGACGGATGAGCGGGGGGCGGGCGGTTATTGTGTTGGATTGGCGGATGCGTTTGAGGGGCACACGAAGGAGGGCCGGGCGGAGCGGAGCATTCTCTATCACAACGAGGGCGGGAATGTGTTTGCGGATGTTTCGGAGAGGATGGGGTTGGTGGATGAGAGCTGGACGGGCAATTCGGCACCGTTCGATTACAACTCGGATGGCTGGCCGGATCTCTATGTGCTTTCGATGCAGGGGCACGACCAGCTGTATGAGAACGTGGGCGGGAAGAAGTTTGTGGTGAAGAGCCGGGAGGTCTTTCCGAAGACGTCGTGGGGTGCGATGGGGATTCAGATTTTTGACTACGACAACGATGGACATCAGGACGTGTTCATCACGGACATGCACTCGGACATGAGTCAGGCGGTGGGTCCGAACCGGGAGAAGCAGAAGAGCGAGATGTTATGGGAGGAGAAGATGTTGCGGAGCGGGGGGATGAGCATTTTTGGGAACACCTTCTTCCGGAACAGGGGTGATGGCACCTTTGAAGAGATTTCGGATGAGATCGGGGCGGAGAACTATTGGCCGTGGGGATTGAGTGCGGGGGATTTGAACGCGGACGGGTTTGTGGATGTGTTTATCGCGGCGAGCATGAACTTTCCGTTTCGCTATGGGGTGAACAGCCTGTTGCTGAACGATGGTGGGAAGCGCTTTGAGGACAGCGAATACATTCTTGGGGTGGAGCCGCGGCGGGGTGGGCGGACGGCGAAGCCGTGGTTCAAGTTGGATCCGACGGGGGAGGACAAGGGGCACAAGTTGGTGGCGCAGTACAATCTGACCGAGCCGGTGGAAGTTTGGGGGGCGCTGGGCACGCGGGCGTCGGCGATCTTTGACTTCGAGAACGACGGGGATCTCGACATCGTGACGAACGAGTTTCACGACGGACCGATGGTTCTGGTCAGCAACTTGAGCGAGAAGAAGCCGATTGCCTGGTTACAGGTCGAGCTCAGGGGAGCAGGTGGCGAGCGTGGTTCCAACCGGGATGGCCTCGGAGCGGTGGTCCAAGTCGTGGCGGGTGGAAAGTCGTGGACGCAGGTGCACGATGGGGTGTCGGGCTATCTGTCGCACAGTGTGATGCCGTTGTATTTTGGACTGGGGGAGGCGACTGCGGTGGAGCGATTGACGGTGCGCTGGCCGTCGGGCAAGGAGCAGGTGGTGGAGGGGCCTGAGATCAACACGCGGGTGGTGGTGCCGGAATCGTAGAGTGAATTGACCGGGAGCGGTTAGGTTTCGTGCAGGATGAGGCGGAGAATCGCCTTTACCTGACAACGGAATCCGGGAAGGCTTTTGCGTTCAACAACCTGTGTTGTTAGGGGGACTCCCAATTCCCACCCAATCACCATGAGCACGTCCCACAAACCCTGTCTGCGAGGCTTCGCCTTGTTGGCCGTCCTCTCTCTCTCTCCCTTCCTCGCGAACGGCGAGACGACCGTGATTGCGGGAGAGATTCGGGAGTTTAGCAGTCCGGATGAATTGAATCTCGATCCGAACCGGGTGGTGGTGGCGATTGACGTCTTTGGAGACGAGGACCGGATGGTGAACGGTGTTTTGTTCGAGACGGACAAGAGTCCTCCGGCGAACGTGACGGTGACGGCGGCCAATACGATTGATGGCTGGGCGGCACAGCCGAGCTATACGGGAGCGGATGTGGCCTCGGCGGACAACTTGGAGCAGATCATGCGGGACATCCGGTGGACGGCGGCGCCGAATGCGGTGGAGGTGGCGGTGTCGGGATTGACGCCGGGGATCGAGTATGAGTTGCAGATGCTGTTCAACGAGGGAGCGGATCGGGATCGGCGATGGGATATCGGGGTGGAGGGGCAGTTGGTGGTGGATGATTTCAGTTCGGAGGGGGACGGGACGTGGAGTCCGACAAATGGTTTCGCCTATATTGTTCCGTTCAATCTTGCGCCTGAAGACACGACCTTGAATGTGGAGATGAAGCAGCACATTGGCGGGCAGCCGGCGATGGGTGCGGACAACAATCCGATTCTGCAGGCCTTCACGGTTACGGAGATTACCATTCCGCCGACGCCGGAGAGGTTGACGCTATCCAACAACGTGTTCTTCGAGAATCAGGCCCTGGCGTTGGGGGCCCTGATGACGGAAGACCTGAAGCGCAATGTCACGCATGTCTACTCGCTGGAGGATGGAGTGTTGGACAACGAGAAGTTCGTGATCACGGACAACACGATTGTTCCGGGGCAGCATGATTTTGCGGCGGACGGAGTGGGGACGAGTTACACGGTGCGGGTGCGCACGACGGATGCGGATGATCCCACGCGTTTTCTGGAAGTGGACTTTACGCTGACAATTGTGCAGGCGCTGGCGCCGACGGGGGTTCGCTTTAGTGCGAACTCGATCAGTTCGGGAGCGATTGTAGGGATGCCGGCGGGCCGGCTGGGGACGGCGGATCCGAATGCGGAGGATGCGCATGTTTATGAATTGGTTTCGGGGTCGGCGGATGACGACAATGATCTCTTCACGGTCGACGGTCAGTGGTTGCGCGTGGCGGGAGTGCTACCGGGTGGGGGCTCGCAAGTTTCCCTGCGGGTACGGAGTACGGATCTTGCGGGGCTGAGTGTGGAGCAGGCCTTTGCGCTCGATGTGACCGAGCCGTCGTTGCGGATCAATGAGGTGATGGCGAGCAACGGGGGCAGTCACAACGACGAGGACAACGATGAGAGTGATTGGCTGGAGCTCTTCAACGAGCAGGCCGGGGCGGCCAGCCTGAACGGCTGGTATCTCACCGACGACCCGGACAATCTAACCAAGTGGCAATTCCCGGCGGTCACCCTCGCGGCTAACGAGCACCTCGTCATCTTTGCCTCAGGGAAGGATCGCAGGCCGACCAATGGAAATCCCCTGCACACCAGCTTCCAGCTCGACAGCGGAGGAGAGTTTCTTGCTCTCGTCATGCCGGATGGTGTGACCATTGCCAGCCAGGTCGAATTTCCGGATCAGTTCGTGGATGCCTCCTACGGGGTGGACCCTGCCGGTCGGCAGCTCGGCTATTTCCAGGTCCCGACCCCGGGTGGCCCGAACAGCGACTTCGCTGAGCAGATCGTGAATGAAGTGATCTTCAGTCAAGGGCGTGGGTTCTACCGGGGGGCTTTCGAGCTAAGCCTGGACGCGACTATTCCAGGGTCCACAATTCGCTACACGACGAACGGGTCCAAGCCCACGCCCTCAAGTGGGAGCATCTACAACGGCCCCCTGCGAGTCAGTCCAGACACCTCCCCGGCTACGCGGGGGACGAGACGGGTGCGTGCGATCGCAGTGCATCCCACGGCGGCCATCAGCCCGGTGGCAACGCATACATTCATCTTCGTGGACGGCACTGGTGAGCCGGGGAGGGACGGGGTGGTGGGGCAGAGTGTATTCCAGTCTCCAATCAAGAACCACGAGGTCTACGGCCCACTCATGAACGACGGCCTGCAGGCCCTGCCCGCCATTTCGATCATCAAGTCCGGGGGCGTCAGCAGCTCGGAGACGGAGACTTCCATCGAACTCATAAGCAACGACGGGAGTGAACGAGGTTTTCAGGTGGATTGTGGCATCAAGCTTGTGGGCGGAGCCAGCGTCGGGTCTCCGAAGAACAATTTTCGTTGTTACTTCCGGAGTCAGTATGGAGAGCCGAAGCTACGTTATCCGCTTTTTGCGAATCACCCCTACTCGGGGGGTGGAAGCGAGGTGTTCGATGTGATTCAGCTGCGCAGTGCCTCGCACGACAACTTTTACTGGATGGGTCGTCTGGCGCATCCTCCTTCGCCATTCCGGGATGCGGATGCACTCTACATCCGGAATCGCTTCACGTGGGACGTAGAAATGCTGATGGGGCATACCTCGATTCATGGAAGGTGGGCGCACTGTTATTTGAATGGTGTCTATCATGGCCTCTACCAGATCCATGAGCGTCCGATGCATCACTACCTCGACAAATACCTGGGAGGAGACCCCGAGGACTATCACTATACGAATTCCGGGCGCACGGGTAGTGACCACGGTGGCGGGGATTCCTGGAATAATGCATGGAATGAAGTGCGGACAGCGGCCGGAGCACCCGGTGAAATATCCAGGGACTGGATCAGCTGGGAAAGCCTTGCGGACAACCAGCTCCTCTATTTCTACTTTGGTAACGACTGGGACTGGAGTAGCCGCCACAACTGGATGGCGGCTGGGCCCAAGAATGCCGGCGAGGGTGGCTGGCGCTTCTATTCGTGGGATTGCGACGTCTCCATGTATGATGTGAACGAGAACAATCTCGGGCGTAATACACCTGATGGGATTTTCCCCACCATCATGAACAACGAGGAGTTCCGGGTTTACTTCCGGGACCGCGTCTTCAAGCACTGTTTCCATGACGGGGTGCTGAGGGCAAACGGGCTCCGTCCAACCTTCGATTACCGCATCGACGAGCTGTGGAACGCGATCGTTCCCGAAACCGCGCGCTGGCAGCCGTCCAATACCCACAGCGCACCTTGGGACCGCGACGGGGAGTGGCAGGTGGAGATCGATTACATGCGCGATACCTTTTTCCCGGGCCGGACGACCGTCCTGCTCGACCAGTTGCGGGGCCGCGGATGGTATCCAGTGGAGGCCCCGGAGTTCACTCCGAGGGGAGGACCGGTAAATGCAGGCTTCTCTCCGCTTATCGATTCTCCCGGCGGGGGAACAATTTACCTTACTATGGACGGCAGTGATCCTCGCCTTCCCGGAGGGGCGGTAAATCCGGGAGCGGAGGCCTTCAATGGATCTTCAACCACCACGACCGTGATCCCACGGGATGCGAACTGGAAATACCTGGATGACGGAACCGACCAGGGCCTGGCCTGGCGGACGACAACCTATCCTGATGAGAACTGGGCGGAAGGGCCCGCTGAGCTCGGATATGGAGACAACGACGAGCAGACCCAGGTGAGCTGGGGGTCGGACGCCGGGGCCAAGCAGATCACAACCTATTTCCGCAGGCAGTTCGACGTCAGAGATGCCGCGGAGGTCTCTGCGATCCTCATGGAGATGAAGAGGGATGACGGGGCAGTGGTCTATCTCAACGGGATAGAGGTGTGGCGTTCCAACATGCCTGATGGAGTGGTCCGCTTTGACACCCTTGCCGTTGAAGGGCAGCGTTCGCCCGGGGAGCACGCCTGGTATGCGAAGAACGACGTGCCGGTCAACCTGCTCGTCGATGGAGAGAACACGCTGGCGGTGGAGGTGCACCAGATTGTGCCTACCAGCTCGGATTTGACATTCAATTTCAGCCTGGCCCTTGCAGTTCCTGCCAGTCCCTCGCGGTTTTCGATTGAGGAGTCGACGGTGATGAAGGCCAGGGTCCTCCAGAATGGGCAGTGGTCGCCCATCCACACGGTGACCTACACCATCGGGCCGCCGGCTGACGACAGCAACCTTGCCGTTACCGAGTTCAGTTATCGCCCCAAGGGGCCCACACCGGCAGAGGATCCTGACGGCTTATACAGCCGGGTGGATTTTGAATTCATAGAGCTGCGCAATATCTCTGACGAGACCATCCACCTCAACGATGTCCGTTTCACGGACGGGATCATCTTTGATTTCAGGAATACCCCCCTGATTGGTCTGGCTCCGGGCCAGAACGTGCTCCTGGTGGAGCACGTGGATGCGTTCAGGGCACGCTACCCCTCTGTGTCCCCTGGTGTCATTGCCGGCGAGTATGACGGAAACCTGAGCAATGATGGCGAACGTATTGAGATCCGTGGATTCGGTGACACGGTAATCCGGGCGTTTACCTACAACGACAAGCTGCCCTGGCCAGAAGCACCGGATGGTGACGGTTACAGCCTGGAACTCATCAATCCGGGTGCCAATCCCAACCACGGGGCCGCTGAGAACTGGCGGGCCTCCCGTGGCATCCACGGGACACCGGACGGAGTGTGGACGGCACTGAATTTTGCGGACTGGCGAGCCCTCAACTTCACTGCAGCGGAGCTGGAGAATACATTGATATCGGGTCCCGATGCAGACCAGGACTCCGACGGCCGCAGCAACTTTTTTGAATTTGCGCTGGGGGATGCGCCGGATGACCATATCAGCCGGAAGAGGTTTCCGCAGAACGGCATCGTGAGGGAAGGCGGGAAAACCTACCTGTCTCTTACCTATACGGAGTGGCTGGGAGCAGGGGAAGTCTCCTGGACGGTGGAGCATTCGGAGGACCTTGCGAGCTGGCAGGATGGGCCCGCGGTCGTCGAGGAAGTGGGGTCCCCGATTGATAACCTGGATGGGACAGTTTCACGTAGCTTTCGATCCACGATTCCCCTCGAAGACCGGCCGAAGCAGTTCATGCGTCTTCGGGTGAGCAACTGACCCCCGTTACAAGCAACGTCCGCATCAATTGATGCGGACGATGCAAGGTTGCCTGAGAATCGTAGGTGTGAAGATCTCGCAGGCGAGCGAGCCGTTTACTCCTGACCGACCTTGGCCGGATATTTGAGCATTTCGCGGACCTCTTTCTGATTCATCTGGTCCACCGTTTCCTGAGACACTCCGAGTGCTACCAGGCGTTTGCGGTGGTCGGCCTGACGACGACGCTTGGCGGCTCCGCTCTTGCGGGGGCGCGTGAGATGCGTCTTCATGAATTTTCTCTTCGTGCGCATGCCAGAAAGGGGTTTGGGTCGGGGTTCTGGTCCGGTGCTGGACCGTGGGGGCGCGGGTAATAGGACCTCCGGGCGGCCCGGTCAACCTCAATTGTTTGCGGGGGGTGCTTGCTTTCAGGGGGAAAATGGCCCAGCAGGGCGGGTTTTCCCGTTCAAAACACTTCCCGGCCTGGGCTGTTGAACAGAGGTCCGGGGCTTCTCTCGGGGCCAGCTGCAGGAATGCACCTGTCAGCAGGGTCGCCGACCTGGTCGGCGTGATTCGGGTGCCGGTGTCTTCCCCTTGATCCCCGGGTTCCCGTCCGGGGAAGGGGGTCTGCAGTGGGAGCGTGGCGTGCCCTGGGCTGCGGGATGGTGTGGAGGCTTGAAGAATTCCCAGAGCGCTGCTTTGTCCTTGGGTTCGCTGATGGGGACCGCATGCTCGGGTCAGCAATGACTACGAGTAAGGACCCGTTGGAGGAACTGCTTCGATTGTCCCACGAAATCGGCCGGGAAGACCGCAAGCTCACGATTCTGGGAGAAGGAAATACCTCGGCGCAGGTGAACGGGAAGGAGTTCCTCGTCAAGGCCAGTGGGTCGTGTCTGACCGACCTGCGTGGGGATCAGGTCACGCGGTGCCGCTTTGATACGGTCCTCACTCTGCTGGAGGAGCGTGACCGCGCATTCACCAATGAGGAGGTGGACGAGGTGCTCCTGGCCAGCCGCGTCGATCCCGAGTCGAAGAAGCCGAGTATCGAAACCATGTTCCATGCCTGGTTGCTCACCCTGGAGGGGGTTGAATTTGTGGGGCATTGTCATTCAGAGGCTGCGAACGGGATTCTATGCAGCCCGCGGGGGCGGGACTTCGCGGAGCATCGGATTTTTCCAGATGAGATTGTCTGCTGTGGGAGGGCCTCGGTTTTTGTGGAGAACTGTGATCCCGGCTTGCCGCTCGGGATCGGAATCCGGGAGCGGACGACCGCCCATATTGCGGATTGCGGAGAAGCACCCCGCCTTATTCTACTTGAGAACCACGGAATCATCGCGCTGGGAAAGACAGCCGACGCGGTCCTGGCCTGCACACTCATGGCAGACAAGGCGGCGAGGATTTTTGCCGGGGCCACGGCACTGGGGGGACCGGTCTTCCTTCCTCGTGAACAGATTGAGAGGATCGCAGGCCGTCCCGACGAGGTTTACCGGCAGAAGGCACTCAATCTTTGAGGAACCCGGGGAGCAATGGCATTTCTGGGTATCGACTTGGGCACGGGGGGCGTGCGCTGCCTTCTCGTGGAAGAGGACGGGACGATCCAGGCGGAGAGCTCGGGAGGACTGAGGGGGCGTAATCTGGCCGAGGAGGATCATTGGTCGGAGCAGGATCCGGATGAATGGATCTCCGTTCTGGAGGGAACGCTCGATGAGCTTTTTGCGAATCCTGCGAACCGCAAGGTCGAGGCCATTGCGGTAGACAGTACCTCGGGGACGGTGTTGCCCGTGGCGGAGGGTGGCCGCCCCCTGGGAATGGCACTGCTCTACAATGACATGCGATCCCGGGAGCAGGCGGAGAAATGCGGGCCGATCTTCGGGGGAGCGTGTTCTCCCACGTTTTCGTTGCCAAAGATCCTGTGGATGCAGGAGCACCTTGGTTTGCCGGAGGATTGTCTTTTCCTGCACGCGACTGATTACCTCAACAGCTGGTTGACGGGCAGCACGGAAGTGCCCACCGATTTCACGAACGCTTTGAAGAGCGGCGCAGACCTGGAGACCGGAGACTGGTCGCAGACTCTGCCGGATGTCCGCCTTCCGGCAGTAGTGCCCCCCGGCAGGAGGTTTGGCGTCCTGAGAAAGGATCTCTGCACGAGGTGGCAACTGAGCGGGGAAGTGGCGCTGGTGAGTGGGGCCACGGACTCCAATGCGGCCTTTTACGCTTCCGGGGCAGCGAGTCCGGGTGACTGGTCGTCCACGGTTGGGACGACCCTTGCGGTCAAGGGATTGAGCGAGATGAAACTCGAGGATTCTCAGGCGCGGATTTACTGTCACAGGCACCCCGATGGGTCCTGGTTACCGGGAGGAGCCTCCAATGCCGGAGGAGAAATCGTGCGCAGGCTTTTCGGAGAGCGACTGGGAGAACTGGAAGTGGCTGCGAGGGAACGGGACGGGACGGATCATCTGGTCTACCCCTCCGTGCGGAGGGGAGAGCGACTCCCGTTTGCGGAGGACTGCTTTGAGCCATTTTTCGTGGGCAGGGAAGAGGATGAGGTGGGCGTGTTCCTGGCTTGCCTGGAGGGGGTCTCCTTTGTGGAGGCATTGGTTTTTGAGTTGATAGAATCTCTCGGAGGAACGGTGGGAGAGAATGTATTTGCTACCGGTGGTGCGACCCTCAGCCTGCTGGGCCTGGAGGTCAGAGCTAATGTCCTCCAGAAGAGGGTCCGGGTCCCGGCACATCCCAGCTCAGCGATGGGAGCCGCCATTCTTGCTGCGGCTGGTTTTCACGGAGAGCCGGTCGGAGAATGGTCGAGTCGAATGGTGAGCATCACGCAGACAATCGAACCTTCGGACAGCAGGAGGAGCTACTACCGGGACCGACTCGCTATTTTCAGGGAACACTGTTATCAGGGCCTCCCTTAACGACATGCCTCTGGAACTTGTCATCTCGGACCTTGACGGGACGATTCTGGAAACGGAGGACTATCACCGCCGGGCCTACAATGTGCTTTTTGAGGAGCTGGGGTTGGCCCAGAGATGGAGCAGGGCGGATTACAGCGCCCGCCTAGCGACCATGGGGGGAGGGAAGTTTCGTGAGATTATCGGCTGGCTTGACCCGCCACGGGAGCACTGGGAAGAAGAGAGCAGAAGACTCTATGCCCGTAAGACCGAACTCTACGTGGATCTGATTGTGAACGATTTGCACGGCGGAGATCTCTCTCCGCGACCGGGGGTGGAGCGTCTGTTCGAGGAGATCCTGCAATCGGGAATCCAGCTGGCAATTGGGTCAGCCTGCGTCAAATGGGCGGCGGAGAGGGTTCTGGAGGCGTCCCTGGGAGTCGCTCTGCTGGAGGCCCTTGCCACGGTATGTGCCGGCGATGATGTGGCAGCGAAGAAGCCCGATCCGTCCATTTATCTCCTCGTCGCAGAGCGTTGCGGGGTGAGGTCGGAGGATTGTCTGGTGGTTGAAGACACGGGGCATGGGTTGCAGGCTGCGCTTGGGGCAGGGATGCGCTGTGTTGTCACGCCCAGTGAGCTTGCCCGGAAGGACTCATTCGCCGGGGCGGTAGCGAGGCTTGAGAGCCTCGAGGGCATCGGCCTTCCGAGCCTGCGGGAAATGTGGGCCGGAGGGCAGGAGCCGGAGCTTTAGCATGGCGGCTTGTAAAGCGCCTGGTCGTCTGGGATGAAGTATGCATGGTGCGCTTGTTTCTGCTGCTGATTTTCACCCCGGTGATCTCCCTGCATGCTGCGGGACGCCCCAACATTCTTCTTGCGATTTCAGATGACCAGTCGTGGATGCATGCGGGTGCCTATGGAGACAAGGGAACGAGGACTCCGGCCTTTGACTGGGTTGCAGGGGAAGGGGTTCTTTTTACCCATGCCTTCACCTCGTGTCCGTCCTGCATGCCGTCACGAACGTCCATCCTGACTGGGCGTAACATGTGGGAGACCGGGCCGGGGGGGAATCTGATGGGAACGTTGAAGGCGGACTATCCCCTGTTTTCCCTCTTGCTGGAACAGGCGGGCTATCAGCTTGGTGCCACAGGAAAGACATGGGGTCCGGGCAGGTTGGAGGGATTTGCCCCGAGAAATGGAAGGCCACTGCCTCTCCGCTCCTATTCATCGGCCCAGACCGAGGCGATCCTGGGGAAGTCCTTTCATGAACGGAAATTGGCGAGGGGGCGGAAGGGAATGAGTAATCTGGATTACGCGGCCAATTTTGCCGACTTCCTGGCTGGGAGGGACCGGGAGAAACCCTTCTTCTTCTGGTATGGATCCACGGAGCCTCATCAGGGGTATGAGGTGGGTGCCTGGAAGGCGGCAGGCAAAAATCTGGGAGATGCGCTGGTTCCTGGATGCCTTCCGGATGACCCGGTGATCCGGGGGGAGTTCCTCGATTACGGGTTGGAAATCGAGCACTTCGACCAGCATCTCGCCCGGATGCTGGAGATGCTCAGGCAGGAGGGTCTGCTGGATAATACCCTTGTCGTGGTGACCAGTGACCATGGGAATCCCATGCCGCGCTCCAAGTGCAACCTGTATGATTCGGGAACCCGGGTCCCCCTGGCAGTGAGGTTTCCGGGGCCGGCAGGGGAAGCGAGGACATGTGAGGATTTTATCAACCTGGTGGATCTTGCCCCAACCTTCCTGACTGCCGGCGGAGTGAAGATCCCAGCTGGGATGAGGGGGAGAGCACTCCAGTCAGTCCTGACGCGGAAACCCGGATCTTCCGGATTCCGCGAGTTTGTGGTGACCGGGTTTGAACGACACATCATCTGTCGTCGTCATGGTGTGGGCTACCCGGCTCGTGGGATCCGGACGAAAAAGTTTTCCTACATCCGTAATTATGAATCTGCTCGCTGGCCAGCAGGGGATCCCGATTTCGTCTCCTCCCACCAGGGCTTTATCGGTGACTGTGACCGAGGGGCGAGCAAGTCCTTTCTCATGAACAACTGCACCCGCAGCCAAGTTGCCCCGTATTACCTGCTCTGCTTCGGCCGCCGTCCGGCTGAGGAACTCTATGACATGGAAGCCGACCCCCATCAGTTGAAGAACCTGGCGGGAGAAGCAGATTTTGCTGAAGTCATGTCCTCCCTGAGGAGAACGATGGAGGATCATCTGCGCGCTACGGGTGATCCACGAATGCGGGGGGAGAGCCCCTGGGATCACTACGATTTCACGGATAAGAGAATTTTTCGCAACCCACGATGGAGAGAGGAAGGGCTTGGGGTTTCCCGGCCCGTGCCCCGGGGGTAGCGAGTCTCCGCCATGGACCAAGGTGTGTCGATTCTCCCGGACACGGGGTGAGCCCTGCAGGGCTTGCACCAGGCTTCCGGCCTGTCACCCTTCCGGGATGACCCGATTTGCATTTCTCTGCCTCGTCCCGGTCTTTCTCGCCCCCGTGTTCGCGGCCAAGCCGAACATCGTCCTGATCATGGCGGACGACTTTGGTTACGAGTGCGTGGGGGCCAACGGAGGCACGTCCTACAAAACCCCGGTCCTCGACCGGATGGCGGAGAGAGGAATGCGTTTTGAGCATTGTTACTCACAGCCCATCTGTACGCCATCGCGGGTGAAGCTCATGACTGGGATTTCGAACATCCGTAACTACATCAAGTTTGGTCTCTTGGATCCGAAGGCGACGACCTTCGCGAATATTCTCAAGAAGGAGGGTTATGCCACCTGCGTAGTCGGGAAGTGGCAGTTGCTGGGCGGGGTGGAAGGCCCTCAAAGGTTCGGGTTCGATGAGTATTGCCTCTGGCAGCTCAACCGGCGTCCCAGCCGGTTCCCTAATCCCGGATTGGAAGTCAACGGCAAGCAGGTGGACTATGAGAAGGGGGAGTATGGGCCCGATGTCGTCAGTGACTATGCCTGCGATTTTATCGGGAGGAACAAGGACAAGCCGTTCCTCGTCTATTATCCGATGATTCTGACGCATTGTCCCTTTGAGCCCACCCCGGACTCAAAGGACTGGAACCCGGCGAGCAAGGGCTCTCCGACCTACAAGGGTGACGCCAAGTACTTTGGGGACATGGTGACCTACATGGACAAGATCATCGGCAAGATTCTTCGGAAACTGGTGGATGAAGGCATCCGTGAAAACACCCTCGTGGTGTTCGTGGGTGACAATGGGACGGACAAGCCCGTGGTTTCCTCCATGGGTGGACGCGAGGTGGTGGGGGCGAAGGGGGCCATGCACGATGGAGGAAACCGGGTGCCCTGCATTGCGAGCTGGCCGGGGACGATTCCGGCAGGCAGGGTTTCCCGGGAGATCCTCGATTTCAGTGATTTCCTTCCCACCTTCTGCGAGATGAGTGGTGCTTCTGTTCCAGCAGGGATCGATGGGAAAAGCCTCCTCTCGACGCTGAAGGGAGATGGGCGAACGCACCGGGACTGGATCTACATGTGGTATTCACGCAGCGGGAACAACAGGCAGGCCAGGCAGTTTGTGCGTAACCAGCGCTACAAGCTCTATGGAAACGGAAAGTTCTTCGACATCGAGAAGGACGTCCTTGAGAAGGCCCCCCTGGAGGAGCTGAGCAGCGAGCAGAAGAGCATTCGGGCCTCGTTGCAGAAGGGTCTCGACCACTACACGGACAAGCGCCCGTCTCATCTGGGGAACACTCAGGAGAAAAAGGGGAAGAAGGAGAAGAAGGCGGCCCAGTAGCGCGGTGGGGCAGGGGTCAGGAGCTGGTCCCTTTGATTGATCGGAGCTTGCCGGTCGGAAGGCGGATGGGGTATAGGAAGCGCCGGCCTATCATGACTTCCAGAGCCGGAGTCTGCTGGCGGCCGCGGTGAGCACACCCTTGCACTACCAATGAAAGCGCAACCCTCGGCTGGGGCTGGGGGGATACCCAGGCCATCCCTCGAAGCTGTATTTGAAGCGGAGCAGAGTCCGCTTCTGCGCTATGCGTATGGACTGGTAGGGCGGAGGGAAGTGGCGGAAGAGCTGGTGCAGGATGCCTTCATGCGGTTGCATCAACACTGGGCGGAAGTCCGGGCTCCCCGGGCCTGGCTCTTCCGATGCGTCCGCAACCGGGCCTACAACCACAACCGTGACCACAGGCGAGAGACCCTCCTGGATTCTCCCTCATCGGAACGGGGGGAAGGAAATGTTCCTGACCAGAAGTGCGGATGGGCCCCGGATGATGTCCTGGGGCGTTTGGAAGCGGCAGGTGTGCTGCACGTCGTGTTGGGCGAACTGGAAGAAGATGATCGTGAGATGCTGCGCCTCAAGTACGTGGAAGGCCTGACGTATGCCGAAATCAGCAAACGGGCCGGGATGAGTATAGGAAACGTGGGCTGGCGTCTGCATCACGCCCTGAAGATACTTGCAGGCTCCATGAAGCGGGCCGGGGTGGAGGGAGTCCGGGGCTGAAGCTCACCGGGAGAGGAGGACTTGCCGGAATGGCGTTGTCGCGGGGTTATAGCTGGCTCCTGAGGGCCGATGTGGCGAGTTGAGCGGGGAGCTGATCCGGGCGAAGGCGAAGGTCCGGGTCCGTGAGCGGGCGACAGTGCTGTTTGTCGCGTTCGAACATGATGGCCTGTTCCCGGGCAAAACGGGGATCGAGGACGTGCAGGTTGGCTTCGTCGTTGATGAAGAAGGAGCGGTCGTCGAAATTGGCGGAACCCACCACGGAGAGGTGATCGTCCACGACGAGGAGTTTTCCGTGCATCATCGTGGTGGTATACTCCCAGATGCGGACGCCTGCCCGGTGGAGTTTTCGCAGGGCGGGGCGCTGGGCAAGACGACAAATTGCAAAGTCGGTGTGCTCCCCACAGACGATGATCTCGATCCGCACGCCGCGGTGGCGGGCCCGGAGGAGAGCTTCGACCAATTCGCGGTTTGGAATAAAGTAGCCGTGTGCGATGAGGATGGATTTCCGGGCGGCGTTTATGGACAGGAGGATGCTCGAGCCGAGGGTATCACCGCGGCGATCGGGGCTCCCCAGGCTGAACTGGGCGTTGGACGGCCCGGCGCGAGAGAGGGGTGGGAAGTAGGCGGGGCCGGTGAGTGGTTTGCCGGTGACTTCGAGCCAGTTTTCCATGAATCCCTGCTGCAGCTGCCGGACAGCGGGCCCGCGGATTTCATACTGGGTGTCGCGCCAGTGGTTGCTTGATTGGGCGTTTCCAATCCAGATGTCGGTGTAGCCTGCACCCCCGGTGTAGGCGAGGTGTCCGTCGACCACCATGATCTTGCGGTGCGTGCGATGGTTGTAGGCGAGAGGGCGGAGAGCGTTGAAGGGGCGATACAGGTGGAAGTGTACGCCGGTCTCCTTCATCATGGCGATGTCGCTGGGGTCCGCGCCGCGGGAGCCGTTGGCGTCGAGGAGCACGTGAACCTTTACGCCCCGGCGGGCTGCTTCGGCGAAGGCCACGCTGAATTGGCGCCCGATGCGACCGGCCTTGTAGACGAAGGTTTCAAAGGTAATGGTTTTTCTTGCGGAGCGAATGGCCTTGAGCATGGGGGGGAAGAAGGCGTCGCCATTCACGAGGGTCGTGATGCGATTCCCGGGAAGCCATCCGGCCCGGGCGGTCTGGGCGAGCAGTTCTTGAAAATCGGTGCTGTGAACTTCGGGAGGCGAGCGGGGAACGTCCTGGAACGAACTGCAGGAAGCGAGAAGCAGGACAGAACTTCCCAGGCAGGCGTGGATCACTCGCGCGCTCATCGGGCCGCAGGGGGAAAGGTCGCAAACTCCGGGCAGAAAGGCAGGCAGGGTGTCAGAGTTGTCCCTTCGGGCGCTTGTTGGCCTTGAGTTCAGCGTCGAACGTCTTTCCCAGAGCCTGAAGGCGGGCGGTGATCCCGGGATGATCCCGGGATACGTCCTTTTGCTGTCCGAGGTCGGCCTCAAGGTCGAACAGAGAGAGGGGGGTGCGTTTCTGCTGGTAGGGGCCGGGGATTCCATCCTGACCGGGTTTGTCCCGGAGGCTTCGGTAGGTGTGAGAGAGGTGAAGGACCCACTGTTCGGAGCGGACAGCCTGGAGCTGATCCCCCCAGTAGAAGAAATAGGCCTCATGCGGACTCCTGGCGGTTGCAGGGTTGGTGAGAAGGGCGCCGATGTCCTTGCCGTCGATGGGGTGGTCGGGCCCCTGAGCCTGAGCGAGGGACCGGATGGTGGGGAAGAGGTCGATGTGCATGGCGGGAGTGTGGCACACCCCCCCCGGCCTGACCTTTGCGGGCCAGCGGACGATACAGGGAACCCGCTGGCCGCCCTCCCAGGTTGTCCCCTTTCCCTCACGCAGGGGGCCGGAGCTCCCGGCACGATTGCCGTAGCTGAGCCATGGTCCGTTGTCGCTGGTAAAGAGAACGAGGGTGTTCTCGTCAATATCGCATTGCTTGAGAGCGGTGAGAATCTCTCCCATCGACCAGTCGATTTCCATGATCACGTCCCCGTAGAGTCCCTGCTTCGACTTGCCCTTGAATTTGTCTGAGACAAAGAGAGGAACGTGGGGCATCGAATGCGCGAGATAGAGGAAGAAGGGTTTCTTCTGGTTACGCTTGATGAAGTCAACGGCCCTCTCGGTGTATTCTGTTGTCAGATTCACCTGATCTTCCGGGGTGACCTCCGTATTGACGATCCTGTTGCCTTCGATCATGGGCAGGTGGGGCCAGCGTTGAAGGCGTTTCTCCATGGGGAGGTGACGTACGCCCGGGTGGTGAGGCCACATGTCGTTGGAGTAGGGCAGCCCGTAATATTCGTCGAAGCCATGCTGGAGGGGCAGGAATTTCTCCCGGTGACCGAGGTGCCACTTCCCGAAGAGGGCCGTGGCGTAGCCTTGGGCCTTGAGCATTTCGGGAATGAGGACTTCCTTGGGATTGATCCCTCCCGTGGACTTGGGGCCGGGTGCGCCGAGCATGCCGATCCGGTTGGGATAGCAGCCGGTCAGGAGGCCTGCCCGGGAGGCTCCACACACCGCCTGGGGCACATACCAGTTTGTGAAGCGCAGACCCTCGTCCGCCATCTTGTCGAGGTGAGGTGTCTTGAAGTCCATGGCGCCGAACTTTCCGGTATCTGCGTAGCCCTGGTCGTCGGTCATGACGATGATGACGTTGGGCGGCCCGGCTGTGTGTTCCCGGGCCAGTGCAGTCTGGAAGGAGGCGCAGAGTAAAAGGAGGGTAGAAACGAGAGGCAGGGTTTTCATGGTGATGGCAGAACGCGTTGGCCTGGAACAGGTCTGTCTGTGCAAGGACAGGGAAGGCGAATCGCTCTTCCGGAGGAAGCGATAAATGTTGCGGATCAGGGTCGTTTGGCGGGCGGAGCCGGGGACGAGCGATCGGATCAGGGTTCCAGTCGTCCCCCGTGCGGGCCAGCGAGGGCAGGGCCACGGGTTGCACTCGGGCGCCAGATAGGTTGAAATCCCCACGTGAGGTTTTCCTGTCCGTCATGCAATCAGCCTCTTCTGGCGCAGCAGCAAGCGTCCGAATCGCAGGTGAAGTGCCCGTTTTGCGGGGCCAGTTGTACCGTCCCGGCGCTGGGAACTGTCCTGGCCCAGGGAACGGTTTCGCAGGAGACCAGGCCGGAACCGAATGGAGCGGCTGGCAGGGCTTGGGGAGCTGCCGACAGGAGTGAACTCTGGCTCGGGCTCGGGATCGGGGTGGCCATCTCGTCTGGTTTTCTCTCCCTGCTTCTGCCGTTCAAGGATACTTACTTTGGTGCGCTGTTCCTTGACCGGGGTTGGGTGCCTTATATTCTGGTTCTCTTCCTCGGATGGGCGGTGGGAATTCTCATTCTCAAGTATCGCCGGCTTCAGGTCGAGAGGCGGGCGCTCATCATGGACGTGTTGCCTTTTTCCATCTCGGACTCGATTACGCCGCAGAATGTGGATGAGTTCCTGCAGTATCAGGCAACCCTTCCGGCCAAGCTGGCAGACAGCTACATGCTGCGCAGAATCCGCAGGGGACTGGAGCATTTCAAGGCCCGGGAGAGCAACCCCGAGGTCGCGGGTATGATGGAGATGCAGTCAGAGATTGATGCGGGCAAGATCAGCGGGAGTTACACGCTGGTTAAAGTCTTTCTCTGGGCCATTCCAATCATGGGCTTCATCGGAACCGTGCTGGGGATCTCCACTGCGATCGCAGGCCTGGCAGGAGGAATGTCCGGGACCCAGGAAATGGCGTCCCTGATGGATCAGCTCACCGATGTGACGGTGGGACTGGGGGTTGCCTTTGACACCACCCTCGTGGCGCTCTGTATGAGTATCGTGCTCAGCTTTCCAGCCAGTGGCATGCAGAAGTCTGAAGAGGATCTGCTGGCCGCGGTGGACAGCTATTGCCTGGAGAATCTTCTCAAGCGCCTCAGCGATGCGGGCGGGCTTTCGGATGTGGCGGACAACACCCGGGCCCTTGCCAATGCCCTTGCTCCGGTCCTTGCAGAGAGTCAGCAGGATCTTCTCCGTCAGCTGAGAGACGTGGGAGAAGGCATGGCCGAGGGGCAGGCCCGGCAGCTGGAGCTTGTTGAGCAGACCACCGCGGCGATTCTGGCCCAGCGGACGGTGATCGAGGAAAAGGTGGAAATCATGGCCAGAAACCTCGAGGAGGAGTCCAAGCATACCTTGGAGGCAACCTCGGACCGGGTGAAGACCTCCTTCCAGGTCCTCGCGGACGGAATGAAGGAACTCAACAAGGTACTGCGGGACCTCGATGGAAAGCAGATCAAAATCGAGAAGAAACGGAAATGGTTTTGATTTGCCGGCTGGGACGAGAGGCAGTGATCCGGTTGGAACGAGATTGAGACGATGGCCAGGGCAAGAGCATCCGCGGGACCTGAAATATCCCTTTTCCCCTTTCTGAGCATTCTGGCATGCCTGATCGGGGCTCTGACGATCCTGATCGTAGCGTTGAGTGTTTCCGAGGTTCTCCAGGGGCGGAAGGACGAGGCAGTGGCCCGTGCTGAGGATTATGTTGCCCTGCAGGCTGCAATAGCTGAGCAGGAAGCAGAGATCGTGAGAAAGGAAGAAGAGCTCCGGCGCACGCATGCAACGGCCGTGGAGCTCGCTGAGATCCAGCCCCGGCTGGCGGAGGCGAGGACAGAGTTGGAAGAGTTGCAGAAGGATGTGTCCAAGCTGCCACCCCTGCTCCGGCAGGTGGAGGAGGTGAAGGCAGAACGGGACCGGGTGCGGGACGAGAGGAAGAAGGTGGAAGCGGGGCTGATCGAGGGCAGGGAGAAACTCGGGGAACTGGCAAGGCGGAAGGGCAAGGGGTTACCACTCAAGATTCTCTCGACTTCCAGTTACTTCCGGCGCGTGGCACCGGTGTTCATGGAGGCGAGGAAGGAAGGGCTGGTCATTCACAGTCCGTCGCAGAGGGTCGTGGTGCCCCGGGCGGGAATGGTTTCCAATGCCAAGTTCCGGCAGGCGGTGGAGTATGTGGCGGCGAAGGAAAACCGAATCATCGTCTTCCTGGTGCGTGATGATGCCCGCTCAAGTTTCTACCAGGCGCAGACCTTTGCCCGGGCCAACGGGGCGGTGACGAGCAAGGTCCCCCTCCTCGGGGGCGGAGACCTGGATCTCGGGGAGTTTTTCAACCGGAAGCGCTGACAAGATGGCTCGTCGGAGAAAAAACAGCGGAGACATGGGGAGTCTGGACTCCCTGCTGGATACCATGACCAATGTGGTGGGGGTCCTGATCGTGGTGCTGATCGTGACCCAGGTGAATGTTTCCAGTGCGGCCAAGAGAATCAGGGCCAACCTTCCGGAGGTGACTGTTCCGATGATGGAGGAACTGCGGGAGAGGGAGCAGGTGGTGCAGAAGCGTTTGGCCGGGCTGCAGGAGCCCGCCGAGGTCGAGCCCCGAGAGGTGGCAAGCGCGAAGGAGCAGCTGCAGGCGCTCCAGCTGCGTCTCAAGGATGCGAAAAGGGAGCACGCCCGGTTCAAGAAGCTTGACCTGGAGCTTGCGGTGATTGAGCAGGACGTCGAGCAGTTGCAGGAAAAACTGGAAGCGGAGGGAGGAGAGCTTGCGCAGATTCGCAGCCAGGTGGAAACGAGGCAGGATGAGCTGAGCAACCGGAAGCCCAAACTGGTGCGTCTCCCCAATCCTCGTGTTCCGGAAGCGGAAGCCAAGGAGGTTCGCCTGATTGTCCGGGGAGGGCGCCTGCTCCATTTTGACCGGGCGGCCTTTCTCGATGCCATCGCGGCCAAGGTGCGCCCGAGGAAGGACCTCCTGTCCCGTGACCCGAAATACAAGAACCGCTATGACCGGGATAAGATCATGCCGCTGCTTGAAAGCTTGCAGGAGAGCAATCCTCTCTTCCGGTATGAGTTCAAGCTGCACGAGAACGGGCACATACATCTCTATTGCTTCCCACGGGAAGGAAAGGGCGAGACGGTTGTGGATCTTGCGAAGCCACAGGCCCGGGGCAACCGGGTCATGGTGGCGGCCTCCTTTGACAGGGATTACCTCCGTTTCCTCGTGACCAGTGATTCTTTCGAACAGTATATCGCCATGCGCCGGATCGCGGAAAAAAAGCAGATTCCGGTTGGATGGATTTTTGCTGACGACGTGGTGCGCCAGACCCTGAACCTGAGCGAGCGCCGAATCTGGGCGACTCCTGATCCGGATTGGAAACCCCCGGCCCCGGGCAAGGGGAAGAACCCTCCGCCCAGGAAGAAGCCCACGGAGGATATCCTGGACTGACCTGGGAGTGACACTCGTTCGCTTACTGCCAGCGATAAGCGGTCAGGCCCTTGAGGTCGCGGATGTAGATTTCGTTGCCACACACCGCGAGGTGGGCCCAGGTGGGACGCCCGCTGACTTCTAACTTGCCTGCGAGTTTGAAGCCATCCGGGTCCGCTTCAATGAGCAGGAGATATCCACGGCTGTCGAGGGCGAGAATCTGTGTGCCATTGGCCACCATCGACCAGTAGTCCCCGTAGACGTCGCCGCTGGACCAGAGGATCTTCTTTTGATCCGGATCGAGGCAGTGGAAGCGTTTGTCGCGGCCGTGCATGTAGACCAGACCGTCTACTACCACGGGGGAGGACATGTAGCCCTCCAGCTTGTGCTGCCAGAGCGGGGAAATGTCCTGCTTCGTTCCCTTGCTGTCTACGCCAAACCAGAAGGTTCCCCCTCCATAGGTCGAAGTAAAGACCCTGTCACCAACGACCGTCGGGGTGAGGATATTCATGCCCCGGAAGGCCTTGACGGGAGTCTTCCAGATCACCTTGCCGTCGTGCGGTGAAATCCCGGCCAGTTCCATGCGGCTCTGGACGATGATCTGGTCGCGCTTTCCGATCGTGGCCCGCACCGGAGAGGAAAAAGCAGAACCGAACATGGCTCTTTCGTCAGCAAGAACCTTCCACACTGTCTCGCCGTCATCCTTCCGGATCTTGCGCAGGGCGCTTCCTACCTGGACGTAGAGATAATCCTTCTCGAGGAGAGGAGAGCACACGAATCCGAATTGCGGTTTCGGGGTTTTCTCCTTGCGGGGGAAGTCCGCCCTCCACTGTTCCTTCCCGGTAGCGAGGTCGAGGGCGACCAGAACATCGAGCATTCCTCCGACATAGATGTTTTTCCCGTCTGATGCGGGCGAACTGCGGACCCAGCTGCCATTCTTGGCCGCGAAAAAAGGAACCTTCATCGCCCCGCCCCATGAGGTTTCCCAGATTTGTTTGCCGGAGTCGCGGTCGAAGGCCCTGACAATCTCGTTCTTCTTCGAGCGGGTTTCGACCGTGAGAATGCGGTTGCCACTGACAATCGGTGACGAATAGCCCTCGGCGAGCTCAACCGACCACAGCTTCTTCAGGTTGCTTTTCTCCAGGGAGGCAGGCCATCCCTTGGCCGACTCGTGGATTTGCCCGTCCCGGGTGGGGCCACGCCATTGCAGCCAGTCTGGCCGGGCGGCAGAAGCCGTGGATAAGGGCAGGCTGATCAGAAGGAGGAGGAATGTCTGGTTCATCTGGGAAGAAAGGTGCGGTTTGCAGAGGGAATTCCCTGCTGCGCTTTCCCAGTAAATGAAGCCTGTCGCCCCCTTGTCAAGGTTTTGTCTAAGTTTCAGTGCATCTCGACCGCACAGGATCCCAGCCCGTCTCGGAAGTAGTTGAACTGGACGTTGGGATGGTCTGCCAGCAGAGACATGGGGACGGCTGAATCCGCGAGGCCCTTGGAGATCATGAAGGCGGTGAGACGTTGACCGAGAGGGTTGTCGTGAGTGCCGGCGTGCCAGATGGAGACCTTCTCGGCCTGCCAGGTCTCGGCAGGTCCCACGGTGACCGCCTGGCTGGGGACCATGGTGATATTGCCACCACCGGAGGTACGGGCGTTCTGGGCGAGGGTGATGGGATGAAGCTCAACCACCCGGGTGGCCAGCTTGCGGTATTCTTCCGGAGGGGGCGGGGTGTCGCGGTAGTCCCCCTCACGGCGAAGCGGATCATTGAAGGCCCAGTGCTTGATATCTCCCTGGCCTCCCTGCATCACGGCGCAGCGGACCGCCCCGCTCCAGGATTCGGTATAGGGTTGGGTGTCGGCGGCGGGGAAGTGGAGGTTTTCCTCCGGGAAGCCTGCCTTGATGCGGTTGAAACACAGTTCCCGGTCTGCCCGTTCGAAGGAGAGGGGATGATCCAGCGGGACCTCCCGGCCGTCTTTTCCGATCCACTCATCCATTCCCCAGAAGTGACCATGGGAGACATCGATGCCGAGCTCGTTGACGAGGCGCGCGACGAGGGGCAGTTGCTCCGTGGGACCGATCGGTCCGCAGATGCCGACCGGGTTGTCGGCGGTCGCCTGACGCCAGGATTCGATGTACTCGAGGGCCTCGGCGAGGTAGAACTCCTCAAGGGTATCATGGATCACGATCCGGAAGCCCGGACGACTGAGCTGCACGAGGTCCTTGGCAGTGAGCCGGGCGGCATCCTGGATAATGGCGGGATCGAGTGTCGTGTAATCCCACCAGGAGGGAGAAATCTTGGATTGAGGTCGCATTTCAGCAGGCGGTCAGGAACTGGGGGCACTTCTCGTGATGTACTTTTCACCCAGGATCCCGTGGAGAGGATCCTCATCGCGGGCGGAGAACCCGAGGTGGAGGTGCCGTTGCCACCCCTCGGCCTGTGGGAAGCGCCCCGACATTGCGCCGACCTTGAGGGAGAGGTCGTCGAGAACCTTGAGATAGGAGTCCGCCCCCTGGGACTTGTCGAGCCAGTCCTTCTGGGAGGCGTGGGAGGCGAGGGCTTCCCGCTGAGTGGCAAAGACGGAACTGGTATCAACAAATGATTCGACCGGACTGGCCCTTCGGAGCGGGTCGCAAAGTCCGTGGGGGACCGAGTGGTAGATGAACACGTCTTCCGGGTAGGTGTCCTGCGAAGGCGGATCGGTCACAAAGTTGGGCATTCCGTGGGTAAACCCCGCGGTGACTGCGAGGCGGCAGGTGTTGGTGTGGTCCTCCATGTAGTCCTGGGGCGGGTGGGTAAGGATGATGGATGGTTTCACCTGCCGGACCACTCCAGCGACCTGGCGCAGGGTGGGGAGATCATAGAAGATCTCGAGATCGTCACGAATGGGCGGGTGGAACCGGGCCCCGAGGATTCCTGCAGCCCGCTCGGCCTCCGCACGGCGGATCCGCCGCGTCTCGTCAGCATCCATTTCCACCGAGCCGCAGCTCCCGGTGGAGAGGTTGAAGTAGTGGGTTTCGAATCCCGCCTCCCGGAGGAGGAGCAGGGTGCCAGCCCCGAAGTATTCGATATCGTCGGGGTGGGCGAAGATGGCAAGGGCGGTTCTTCGCACGGCGAACTTGTTGGGTAGTCTGGTTGGCTGGGTTTATTTCTGCCGCGGGTGCCTAGAGCCTGACCGGGCTGCCGCTGGCTGCGCTCTGGTCTGCAGCGAAGAGGACCCGGAAGGTCTGGAGGGCCTCCTCGTAGCTGGTCAGGGGCATGGGCTCCTGTCTGTCCAGAGCATCAAAGAAGGCCTGGAACTGATCCTGGTAGGGATGATCCGCAACGTCTCCGGAATCCGCGAGGGCCACCGGAAGCTTCGCCCAGGCCTTGTCCCGGAGATGTAGTTTGGAGGAGTAGAGCTTGTCGTCCAGAATGCTGCCCTCGCTGCCACAAAGCTGGGTGTGAAAGTAATAGGGCATAAAGCAGTCAATGACGCTGGCGCACTTGCCTACCGCTCCATTCCTGAATTTCAGGATCGTGGTTGTCGTGGTTGGATACTCGTAACTGGAGAAGATTTCGTGGGATGACTGGGCGTTGTAGGCCATGACCTCCTCCACTTCCGATCCCATGCAGAGAAGGAGGGCGTCGAGGGCGTGGCAGCCGGCGGAGAGCAGGGAGCTTCCTCCATTCTCCCGGCTGGTGTTCCAGCGATACTGTCCATACCAGGGGCCAATGCCGTGGTAGTAGTCGATCTCCCCATAGTGAATATCCCCGAGGAGGCCCTCCTCGATGATGGACTTGATGGTTGTGAACTGGGAAATGAAGCGTAGCTCGAAGCAGACGCAGCTCAGGGTGTTGTGTTCCTTGAAGATGCTGCTGATTTCCTCGGCGTCCTCGAGATTCAGGGTGATGGGTTTCTCCAGGATGACATGCTTGCCCGCCTGAGCTGCTGCGATGGCCTGTTCCTTGTGCTGTGCCGGATAGGAGGTGATGTCCACTACGTCGATGGATTCGTCAGCGAGGAGGTCCTCCACCCTGTTGAAGACCTTGATGTCCCGCCCGTGTGTGGCAGAGAGCTCGGCCGGATCCAGTTTGCGCGAGGAGTAGACGGCAGTGACGTTGCCCTGCGTTGTATTGTTAATGGCTTCGATGTGGGCAGTGGCGGCCCAGCCGTAGCCGATGACGCCGACGTTGTAGCTGCTGCTCATGACGAGAAAGAATGCGAATTCGAGGGCATTTGAACAGGAGGAAAGTGTGGGAGGGAACAGCTGCCGTCCCGGTGTTGCTGTTCCCCTGACATGGGTGATGTCGCCGGGTCGGAAGGAATGCCGGACTGAAGGGGGCGTTTGCGCCGTGCTTGTGGCGGAGGAGTCGATTGGTTAGCGTCGGTTGATGATCCGCCTTGTGTTTTCTCTCGCGCTGCTCTTTCCGGCGGTGGGGGCCTTCCTGCGGGCTGCGCCTGAGTTGGAATCGCAAGCCCTGGGGCTGGAGGAAGCTCTTGCCAGTATTCGGGTCCCGGAGGGCTTTGTGGTGGAATTGATAGCGGCCGAGCCTGTGGTCAAGGATCCGGTGGCCTTCGACTGGGATACCGGGGGACGCCTCTTCGTTGCAGAGATGGCGGACTACCCGGTGGGAGTGGGGGGCGGGGGTAAGCCGGGTGGGCGGGTTCGCTTGCTCGAAGATCGCGACAAGGATGGCCGCTACGAGCATTCCGTTCTTTTCGCGGAGGGTTTGAATTTCCCCAATGGAATACTCACCTGGCGAGGTGGAGTGATTGTGACTGCGGCACCGGACGTGATCTTCCTGCGGGATGGGGATGGCGATGGCAGGGCCGATGAGCGGGAGGTTCTCCTCACCGGGCTTTCGGAGGGCAACCAGCAGTTGCGGGCGAACGGCTTGCGCTGGGGATTCGACAACTGGGTCTACGTGGCAGCGGGCGGACACCACGGAGGTCACGCCGCGAACACGGTGGTGCGCTCCCTGCGGGCGGATCTGGAGATGAAGGTGGGAAGTCGTGATTTCCGCTTCCGACCGGACACGGGGGAGGTGGAGCCCCAGAGTGGGCCGTCTCAGTTCGGGCGTAACAGGGACGATTGGGGGCGTTGGTTTGGAACGCAGAACTCGCGTCCGCTCTGGCATTACGTCCTGCCTGACCACTACCTGCGGCGCAATCCCCACCTTGCTTCGCCGGACGGGCGGGTGCAGCTCCCGGGCCGGCTGAACCCACCGGTCTATCCGGCAAGCAGGCCGCAGAAACGGTTCCACAGTTTCGACCAGGCGGGGCACTACACCTCCGCCTGCAGTGGGATGATTTACCGGGACACCTACCTCTTTCCCCGGTCAGCAAGGGGAGAGAGCCCGACCAATGCGTTTGCGTGCGAGCCGTTCCATAATCTCGTGCAGCGGTTGGAACTTGAAGCGGAAGGAGTCACCTTCCGCGGGAAGCGGATCGGCGAGGAAAAGGAGCCGGACTTTTTCGCGAGTACGGACCGCTGGTGCCGTCCCGTGATGGTGAGAACGGGACCGGACGGGTGCCTTTGGGTGGCGGACATGTACCGTTACATGATCGAGCACCCGCACTGGCTTCCCAAGGAAGGGAAGGAGGAGCTGCTTCCTCACTACCGTGCGGGGGAGAACCGGGGCCGGATATACCGGGTGCGCAGGGGTGATACCCAACCGCGCTCCATCCCTCGGCTCGCGGGGCGTGCCCTTGAAGAGGTGGCCTCCCGGTTGGATTCACCAAACGGCTGGGTGCGGGACAAGGCCCAGCAGGAGCTCCTGTGGAGGGCTGACAGGGCAGCCGTGCCTCTTATGCGTGCGCTGGTGGGCGGTTCGCATCTTCCGGAAGCCTGTCCGCATGCCCTTGGGGTGCTGGAGGGATTGGATGCAGTGGGGGAGGGGGTGCTGACGAGGGCTCTCGGTCATGGACAGCCGGCGGTGCGGGAAGCGGCCCTGCGGTTTGCGGAGCGTCATGCCACGCCCACCGTGATTGAGGCTGCACTGCGTCTCGTTCATGACGTGGACCCCAAGGTTCGCATGCAGCTGGCCTTTTCGATCGGCGCCTTCCCGCCCTCCGAGGCCTCTGCCCAGGCTCTGGCCAGCCTGCTGCTGCGTGATCATGGGCAGCCTTTCGCCATGATTGCGGCGTTGAGTTCAGCCCTGCCTCATCTCGATGGGATCAGGGACACTCTCAGCACCTCGCGGGATTCCAAGTTGAGTGTGGTGGCGCGACCCCTGATTGAAGTGCTCCTGAGAGCGGGCAGGGGCGAGGAAGTGATTCAGTTCCTGATCCCGGTTTTTAAACGTGCCCGTCATGCACCGACTGCCGAGACGGTGATTCCGTGTGTTGAATTGAACCGGCTGTTGAAGAGTCAGGAGGAAAGACTGGGGAAATTGAGGGAGGAGAAGCCTGCGGTATTCGAGGAGCTTGATGTCCTGCACGCGGACTTGCTGGGACAAGCCAGGGTGGTGATGGAGAGTGGGGATGGAAAGGCGGAGGATCAACTGGCGGCAGCCAGCCTGCTGGCACAGCATCCGGAGTCCTGCGTGTTTGCCCTGAACTATCTCGGGAGGAAACTGGTGCCGGCCACTCCGCCTGAAACCTTGCGTGCCGTGCTCGCTGCCCTGGGTGGAACGGGGAGGAATGAAGTGCCCGCAATGATTCTGGGGAAGTGGCCTCAGTTCTCACCCGGTGTCCGCGGCTGGGCTGTCGATGAGCTGCTCCTTCGGGTGGAATGGACGAATGCTCTGCTGGGCGCTCTGCGCGGAGGGCGCGTGAAGCTGTCCGATCTGGATGCCACCCGGCGGCTACGGCTGGGGCAGCATCCAGACGCGGAGATCCGCAAAGCAGCTCTGGCCCTGCTCGAGAGAGGGCCCTCCCCCGCACGTCAGCAGGTGGTGGAAAAGTTCCGGCCGGCCCTCGAGCTCAAGGGATCAGCAGAGAGGGGCGAGGTGATTTACCGGAATCTTTGCGTTGGTTGTCATCGGCGTGGCCCCGCAGGGCGTGAGGTCGGTCCCGACCTGCGCACCGTGCGGGAGCACCATCCGGAGAAGCTCCTCGTGAACATCCTCAATCCAAATCTCGATATTCAGCCCGGATATCATGCCTACAATTGTGAGCTCAAGGGCGGAGAGATTCTGTTCGGCCTGCTGGCCTCCGAGAATGCGGTGAGCATCACCTTCAAGCTTCCAGACGGCACTGACCGGGTGATCCTGAGAAATGATCTCAGGAGCCTGCGCAGCGTTGACCTCTCGCTCATGCCCGATGGGCTGGAGGCGGGGCAGACACTTCAGGGAATGGCGGATTTGATTGCGTTCCTGAAGTCGTGACGAGGCGGGAGCCTGCTCATGCAGGCATCCGTCCTAGAGTGGTGGGAGAGGTGCGGGCTCCTCGTTATCCGGGAGAGAAGGAACGGGCGCAGGGGTGGGTGCGCTGGGTGTCGTGGAAGGTCCGGGCACGTCCGTGGGGGTGGCGCTTTTTATCCGTGCTGGAGCGGGAGCGGGTGTGACCGGAGCGGGTTTTGTATTCCGGACCGGCTCGGGCTTCCCAAGGAGCTCTCGTAGCTCCTGCTTCACCTTGCGCACTGCGTAGAAGCGCTTCTGCGCCTTGGCGATAATCAGGGCGCTTTCAGAAATTCCCTTGGCGTCGGGAGTCCAGTTTTCGGCAGTGGATGCCTTGAGTTGATCGTCGAGCAGGGCCGCTCCCTTCTCGAAGCCGCGCAGCAGGCGCTCGGACTCCCGGCTCCAGATCTGTGCGTTGTAGTGGGTTGTGGAGAGCCGGGCCTTGTCGCCGAACTGCTTGGCTCTGGCGAGGCGGTCCTGGTAGCTGCTGTCGAGGCGTGCGATGGTCTTGTTGACCAGTTCGAGCTCATTGAGGAGGAGTTCGATCTTTTCGAGAAGGGTAAAGACCTCCTGGTTGGGCAGGAGGTGCTCGTCGCTCAGGGTGGCGAGTGCCCTGCAGGCTTGTGCGAACGGTTCGTCATACTTCTGATTCCAGGTCGTGACGGCCACGGCATCATCTCCCCAGATTGCCCTGAGCTTGGCGTTGAAGCGATCGCGAGTCTCCGGGGCAAGAGTGTAGAAGTGGCTGTTGTTGCTCGAGATGACGCCGCTGGTCAGGACCTTGCCATCGGGCACTCCGAAAATGTTGCGTCGACGGTCGGAGGGAAGCTCTTCCTCGGTGAATACGGAGCGCTCCCCGCTGTAGTGGTCCCAGAAGAACTGAGAGTAGGCGATGAGGGCAAGGAGGGTCGTCTGGGCCTGGCGCCTGGGATCCTTGGGGTTTGGCGTAATGCGGAAGCCCCGCTCCACGGCAGCCTTCACGGCAGGGAGTTTGAGGGAGACAAAGAATTCGGAATCAGTTGAGGTGCCGTTGTCAGGATTGATGGCCTCCACCAGGAATTCGGTGGCCTGCTCCACGACATTCATTTCGCGGAGTGTGCTCTGGGCCTTGCGGAGCTGCTCCTCGTGCTCCCGTTCGAGGCTGCTCATGAATCCGGTGCGCTTGGTGAGGACCTCGTCCCAGGCGGCCTTGCCCTGGGCGGCGAGGATATCCAGGTCGGAGTAGACTTCGCGGAGAGAGGTGATGGTGACGTGTTCATCGATGGGAACGCGACGGAGTTCCAGGACGGCGACCTGAATGCGCCCGGCCTGGGCGCGGCGCAGCTTGTAGCGGGCGCGCTCCTTGATAAGGCTTTTGCGCAGCTCGGGGCGCTCTTCAGCAGCCAGCTCCGGGTCAGCCAGGAATTCCTGGTAACCTGCGATGAGGAGCTGGGCCTCCTCGGCCTCAGTGAGGGTCATGCGTTTCTTTTCATCGAGGGCGGTGAGAAGCGGTTGGTAGTTCCCGGCAGTGACTGGGGGGGGCAGGAGCCCGCCGAGGGCGAAGGTGGCGGCGACTGCGAGCACACGCGGGGAGAGGATGAAGTTGTAGTTCATGGTGCGGAGAGGAATTTAAGTCTGCGAGGTAGTATCAGCCATGGAAGGGGAGGCAAAGGGACATCGTTCCGGATTCGGGCGACAGGTTCATATACGGGGGGAAAGCGCCTATTTTTTCGCCCATTCGTGTTACGACCGGAGGAGAAGAAACCTCTCTCCTGTCCGGTTTTCAAGTGGTCTGACCGGGGTTTGGCACTGATGGGTGCCGCCTCAGGAAGCCGGTTTCACGATGAGGTAGTAGGCTCCTGTTTCCCTGCCATCGGCCATGATGAACACTGGGGCGAGCTGGTGTGAGCCCTCGGTGAGCCTCGCGGTGAACCGGACGCTGGTCGCTTCCCCGGCAATGGGGGCGGAGGCGAGATCCTTCCCGTCCACACGGAGGGTCGCGGTCTCGAAGGACAGTGCCTTACCCGGGATTTCGCTGAAGGCCTTGCTGGATCCGGGGACGGCGGCGAGACCAGGTAACCCGCCGTTGATTGGCTTGTCTGCCTCTGCGGGCCAGCGCCGCAGTTCGAAGGTGTATTCACCCTCCCTGATCACCTTCACAGCCCAGTGGCCGACATGGCGGCCCTTTTTCTCGGCCATGCCACGCCGGATGTGTCCCTGATTCCACGGGGTGCCCCCGCGCCCGATCCAGTCGTGGCTGGTGAGGGAAACTTCCGGGGCGTCTTGATGACCGATATAGATTTCGGTCGTCTGGGAGAAGGTGGGTTCGAGCTCGGCCCACCAGGCATCGTAGAAGGCACGCATCTTGCTGACCTGGTCTGGATGCGCCTTGGCAAGGTCCTTCTGCTGTCCCGGGTCGGCGTCAATGTCGTATAATTCAGTACCGTTGATGAGGCGCCACCTCTCGGACATGACGGCGGACTTGCGCCACTTGACCGGGTCGACCACGCGCTGGGAGTCCGTAATCAGGAACCGGTCGGGCCACTGCTGTCCGTCCCCCCCGGAGAGCAGGCTTCTGAGGGAGACTCCGTCGAACTTGAGTCCGGCGGGCTTTTTTGAGGCACCACAGAGGTCCAGAATGGTCGGGACGATGTCCACAAAGGAGGTGAGGGTCTTCACCGAGCGCTTCTCGCTGAGCTTGCCTCCGGGCCAGCTGAGAATGAAAGGCACGCGGTGGCCTCCATCATATTCGCTGCCCTTCCCGCCCCGCATGCCCGCGTTGAAAATGTTGCGGCCGAGGGTTGTGCCATTGTCGGTGGTGAAGATGAAGATTGTGTTGTCGGCGATGCCGAGGTCGGAGAGAACCTTGCGTGTGCGCCCGACATTGTCGTCGATATTGGTAATCATCCCGTAGTAGGCCTGCAGGGAAACGCTCCGGTCGCGGTAGATGTCCATGTACTTCTGCGGGCAGTGCAGCGGCCCGTGGGGAGCATTGGTGGAGATATAGGCAAAGAAGGGCTTTTTGTTGCGGGCGCAATCCTTGATGAACCTGATTCCATAATCGAAGAAGACGTCTGTGCAGAATCCCTTCGCGGGAGTGATCTTCTGGTTGTGCCAGTAGTGGCCATCGAAATAATTATTGTCCCAGAGGTCGGGAGTCTGTCCCACTCCGCCTCCACCATGCCGGTAGACCTCGGTAAAGCCACGGTCCTCGGGGCGGTAGGGGTAATTGTCTCCGAGGTGCCATTTTCCGAACATGCCGGTGGCGTAGCCATTGTCCTTGAGGAGTTGGCCGAGTGTGATCTCGTTCTCCCGGAGCATCGAGCGGCCATTGATGGTATGCCAGACCCCGGTGCGGTTGGTCCAGTGACCGGTGAGGAGGCCGCAGCGGGTTGGTGAGCAGGTGGGGGCCACGTGGTAGTCGTCGAGGGAGACCGCCTCCGTGTGCAGTTTGTCGATATGCGGGGTCCGGACCCAGGGGTGGCCGTTGCAGCCGAGGTCTCCGTAGCCCTGGTCGTCAGTGATGACCAGAACAACATTGGGATGTTCCGAGGCGGGCAGAAGGGGTGCGAGGAAAAGCGTGAGAACGAGGAAAAGGTAGGGCCGCTGGTTGCTCATCGCGAAATACTGAAAGCCGGGCTGGATTTTGCAATAGCCACTTGCGTTCAGCGTAATACAGTGAGTCATCGTAACCTGCCTGAACATGAAGTCTTTTTCATTCCCCGTCTCGCTGCCCCTCGTTGTTTCCCTAGCCCTCGTGGTCCTGCCCGCCGGGGCGGAGCCCAAGCCGCCGAAGGGATTCGTCGCTCTCTTCAATGGGAAGGATCTCGCTGGGTGGTGGGGGATAGGGACGGAAAACCCGGCCAAGTGGATGGCACTGAGTCCCGGGGAACTGGCTGAGAAGAAGGCCAAGAGCCTCGAGAATATCAAGCAGCACTGGAGTGTGCAGGGAGACGAACTTGTGAACGACGGAAAGGGGCTCTACCTGAGTACTGAGAAAAACTACGGGGACTTCGAATTGCTGCTGGAATACAGGACGGTCCCGAGAGCGGACAGCGGGATCTACCTGCGCGGTATTCCACAGGTGCAAATCTGGGACTCCACGGATAAGGGGAAATTCGAGATGGGCGCGGACAAGGGGTCGGGAGGGCTCTGGAACAATCCAAAGGGGCAGGGCAAGGATCCCCTCGTGCTCGCGGACAAGCCGCTTGGAGAGTGGAACAGCTTCCGGATCATCATGGCGGGCGACCTTGTGACAGTCCACCTCAACGGCAAGATGGTGGTGGATCACGCCAAGCTGCAAAACTACTTCGACAAGAAGGGGCCGCTTCCGAAGGTGGGCCCCATTCAGCTGCAGACACATGGGGGAGAGATCCGCTGGCGCAATGTCTTCGTGCGGGAGATCGGTAAGGAAGAGTCCCGGAAAATCCAGGCCAATGCCGGCAAGTAAGGCCGCTTGAAAGGAACAGTTGACGGGGGAGCGCGATGGGAAGGAAATGGATGCTCCTCGTGCCGGTAGCGTTGCTGGCGGCGGTGGTTGTCATCCGGAATCTGCCCGGGCCTGACCGGCAGGAGCCGGGGGCTCCTGTTGCGGATGCGGCGAGGCCGTGGTTCAAGGGGAACACGCATACGCACACCCTCTGGAGTGATGGGAATGATTTCCCGGACATGGTGGTGGCCTGGTACAAGGAGCGGGACTACGACTTTCTGGCCCTCTCTGATCACAATATCCTGAGCCGTGGCGAAAAGTGGATGAAGACCGGGAAGGTCCGGGAGCGTCAGAAGGCAGGGGGGCCATCCGCTCTGGAGAAATACCGGGAAAAATTCGGCGGCGGAGGAGTTGAGCTGCGGGGAGAGGGCGCTGACGAGGAGGTGCGTCTCAAGACGCTGGAAGAACTGCGGAGCATCTTTGATGAGAAGGGTGAGTTTCTTCTCATTGAGGCCGAGGAGATCACGGACAGGTTCAAGCGTCATCAGGTGCACATCAATGCGCTCAACCTGGAGGAGCTCATTTCACCTCAGAAGGGAGCCTCGGTGGTGGAGACGATGCGCAACAACCTGCGTATGGTGGAGGAGCAGGCCAGGCGTCTCGGAAAGCCGGTCGTCGCGCACCTCAATCACCCGAATTTCCACTTTTCCTTTACTGCGGAACAATTGGCGGAGGTGGTGGAGGAACAGTTTTTCGAGGTATACAACGGGCACCCCGGGGTCAACCATCTGGGGGATGACCGGCACCCCGGAGTCGAGCAGCTCTGGGACATCGCGAATGCGATCCGGATTGGAAAAATGCGAGCCGCTCCCTTGTTCGGCGTAGCGACGGATGATTCGCACACCTACCATGGAGGGAATGTCTCCCCGGGGCGGGGCTGGATCATGGTTCAGGCTGAAAGCCTGGATGCGGATCTTCTCATGGAGGCCATGAAACGGGGTGACTTCTATGCGTCCTCGGGTGTAGTGCTGAAGAAGGTTTCCTTTCGAAGGAGGATCCTGGAACTGGAAATTGAGGGGGAGGAAGGCGTGACCTACACCACCACGTTCCTGGGAACACGTGAGGTGGAGGATGCGACGCCCGGTGAACAGCTGGATCGCAGTGAGGACTTGCGGCCGGCTTACCGGCTGCGAGGGGATGAACTGTACGTCCGGGCGGTGGTGACTTCTTCAAAGAGTCATGCCAACCCATCCTTTGTCGACCAGAAGGAACAGGCGTGGACCCAGCCGGTGGGGTGGCGGGAGTTGCTGGAGAGAGAGCAATGAATGAGGGGCGGCATCCAGGACCCCGTTCAGGACGGAAGCAGGGAAAGGTGTTCAGGAAGTGGCCGACAGATGAAGGTTGAAGAAGTGCAATGGGGGCTGAGGGGCTACCTCCAGACGGTGGATTTGCGCAAGCGGGTCCTGCGCGCGCCCCTCGGGATTGAGTGGTCGGAGGAGGAGAAGGGCTGGGAGCCGGAGGAGCGGCACTTTGCCCTTTGGGATGGCGATGCACTGGTAGCCTGCGTGGTCATCCGCCCTCTGGAAGGGGGAGCGGTAAAGTTGCGGCAAATGGCCGTGGAGCCCCCGCGGCAGGGATGTGGAGCTGGGCGTCGGCTCCTGGAGGGAGTGGAAGAGCAATTGAGAGTTGAGGGAGTTTCCCGGATCGAGCTGAACGCCCGGGATACGGCGGCAGGGTTTTACCGGAAACTGGGCTACAGGAAGGTTGGCGGAGAGTTCATGGAGGTGACCATTCCGCACTGGAAGATGGTGAAGAGGTTGTGACCTTTGACTTTCGACCGCCTGCCGATTAGACCATCGGCATGGAACACCATGTCTACTTTTGGATGAAGCAGGGGCGGAAGAACGACGCTGACCGGGCGGAGTTCGAGGCGGGAATGAGCAGGTTGGCGGAGTCTGTTACCCTCGAGAGTGGATGCTGGGGGAAGCCGGCCGGGACGCAGGCGCGGCCGGTGACCGACCATTCCTGGGACTACGGTCTTTCCTTCAAGTTTACCACGCTTGCGGACCACGATCAGTACCAGGGAGACGATCCGCACCATCAGGAATTCGTGGGGACCTTCAAGGACTGGTGGGAGAAGGTGCTCGTGATGGATCTGGATTGAAAGGAGACTGGCCGGGGGGCTATGGCCTCCAGGGCATCGGGCCACCTCGCTTGGGCTGGAGAAACTTGGCGTCGACTTTCCCATACCAGGAGTGAAGGTCCCGGCGCATTGACTGGACACGAGCAGGGTCGCTGTTCGCGAGGTCGACCTTTTCGCCGAGGTCCTTCTCCAAGTTGTAAAGGTGGACGCGCCCGTCCTCGAATCGTTCGATGAGCTTGTAGTCTCCCTGCCGGATTGCCCCTCCGGGGAAGCCGCCCTGATTGGAGTAATGAGGGTAGTGCCAGTGGAGTGACTTGCGCGCCAGCTTGGCCGAGGGATCGCGGAGGAGGGGGACGAGCGAGTGGCCGTCCAGGTGCTGGTGGGGCCTTGGAGGGAGTCCTGCGAGCTCGAGCAGGGTAGGGTAGAAGTCGGTGGAAGTGACCGGATGGGCGCACACGGAGCCGGGTCTTGTCAGTCCAGGTGCCGCGATCATGTAAGGTTCGCGGATTCCGCCCTCGTAAAGCCATCCCTTCCCTCCGCGCAGGGGAAGATTGGAGGTAGGACTTCCTTCTGAAGTCGAGAGGCCGCCATTGTCCGACATGAAGACGACGATGGTGTTGCGCGTAAGCTTGTTCCGATCGAGGGCATCGAGGATGCGTCCGACGGCGGTGTCCATGGATTCCATCATCGCGCCGTAGACTGCGTGGCGCTGGCGGATACGGACCCTCCGGGGGGGCGCCTTGCGTCCCTTGGGCTGCCAGACCTGTTCCTCGGTGCCGAATTCAGGTTTCTCGTCCGGAGAGGGGAGGGTGTCGGCTTTCGCGCGATATTTGGCCACGAGCTCCCGCTTGCCCTGAAGTGGTGTGTGAACAGAGTAGAAGGACAGGTAGAGAAAAAAGGGTTTGCCCTTGTTTGAATCGATAAAGCGGACGGAGTCGCTGGCCAGCCGGTCGGCGAGATGCTCGCCCTTCGGGCCATCGGGAAGGCGGGGATTGTGGTAGGGGGAAAAGAAGCTGCGGGGCATTCCCCTGCTGTGACCACCGATGTTCACATCAAAGCCCTGTTTGGTGGGCCAGAATTCCGGGGTGGGGCCCAGGTGCCACTTGCCTGCGAAGCAGGTAGCATAGCCTGCGTCCTTGAAGGCCTCAGCGAGGGTGTGTTCCTCAAGATCCATCCGGTCATGAAGAGGCGCGGGCTGGAAGAGTCCGCCTCGACGGCCGGAAAAGAAATTGGTGGCATCCGGACGGGAGGGGTGTCGGCCCGTCATGATGGAGTAGCGGGTTGGAGAGCAGACGGGGTTGGCGGCGTAGCCATCGGTGAAACGCATCCCCGCCGCTGCGATGCGGTCGCAGTGCGGGGTTTCGTAGAAGGAGTCCGGATTGTAGGCCCGGATATCCATGTATCCCAGATCGTCGACCAGGAAGAAGACGACGTTGGGTTTTCCCGCTGCAGCGCAAGTAGCGGCCACCCCTGAGGCGAAGAGGGCCAGCACCGGGAGAAGATGACGAGTCATAGGCCCGATTAGGGTTGTGTGCAGTGGTGCTTGGCAAGTGGAATGGCAGATTTTTCTGCGTATTTCCGTGATCTTTCGCTTTCGTTCCCGACAGACGAGAGCATCTTCCGGGGAGTTTTTATGAGGGTGTCATCGTCTGTATGGGTCGGTATTCTGCTGGCTCTTTGCTTGGTCCTGTTTTTCCGGGTTCCGGGGTCCAACATCCGCGTGGACGGCACCGAGGGGGCTCCCGGGGAGTGGACCGGGGAGATGGTGAGAGATGCGGCGCCTGAGCATTCTGCCTCCGGTGAGGGGAAGGCCAGCTCCGGGGGTGGAGGGGAAGAGATCCTGAGGCTCGCTCGTTTTGAACCTGAGGCCCTGCTGGACGCGCATCCGCCCCGCAAGGGAGCGCCCCTCCGCTTTGCGGAGGCGGTGCCTGTGGAGGTGTCGCCGGAAGCCTGCGGGCATTGGTCTCGAGAGAATGGAACGGCGCGCTGGACGTTTCGAATCGAGGCCCCGGGGGCACGGAATCTGAACCTGGGCTTTTCGCGGTTTCGGTTGCCACCGAGTGCGCGGCTCGAACTGCGGGTGGACGGGGCCCTGATGGTCCGCCCCTTTACCGCTGCCGACAATGAGGATCATGGCGAACTGTGGACCCCAGTAGTGGTTGGTCCGGAGCTCGAACTCGTTCTGGAGGTAGCGGAAGGTGAACAGGGTGCGGTGGAGCTTGAACTGGCCTCCGTAAACCGTGGCTTTCGCGACCTGAGCTTTGCGGCTGGATACTGGAAGATTGGAAACGAGGCTCCGGAAGGAGATTGTCATATCGACGTGGTCTGTTCCGCTGAGCAATCCGGGGTGGGGCCGGCCCTGGACCAGTATCGGGACCAGATCAAGGCGACGGGAGTGTACACCCTTGAGGGAGAGGACACCTGCTCGGGGAGCGCAGTGAACAACGTGCGCAATGATGGAACTCCATTTTTTATCACCGCGGACCATTGCGGGATCACTTCTGGGAACGCTGCCAGCATGGTGGTCTACTGGAATCATGAAAACGCGTCTTGCCGGACCCCGGGGACGAGCGGGAATGGCGGAGACGGGAATGGCCCGGTCACGGACTTCAACAGCGGAGCGGTCCTGCGGGCCGCCTATGCCCTTTCTGACATGGCGCTGGTCGAGTTGGATGACCCGATTGACCCCTCGCACGAGGTCTACATGGCTGGGTGGTCGCGCACGGGGAATCCGGGCATGGCGGTGGGGATTCACTTCCCCAGCACATCGGAAAAACGGATCAGCTTTGATTTCGATGCCGTGCGCTCAACCAATGACCATGAGAGTGCCAGCAATACGAACGGAACGCACTGGATGGTGGTCGACTGGGATTACGGCTCGACCGAAGGTGGTTCCTCGGGCTCGCCGATTTTCGATGAGAACGGGCGCATGGTGGGACAATTGACCGGGGGGTTTGCCGCCTGCGGGAATGATGAGAGTGATTGGTATGGTAAGTTTTCCAGAGGCTGGGAGGGAGGGGGCACTTCGTCCTCCCGGATGCGGGACTGGCTCGACCCGGATGGAACCGATACCCTTGTTCTTGATGGTACCACGTCGGGCCTGGCGCGGGTCACGATTGCGGACGCCGAGCTCCTCGAAGGGGATTCCGGGACGAGGGCCCTTGAGTTCACCGTGAGCTTGAGCGAAGCGGTGGAGGAGCGTGTCGAGCTGCTCTACTCCACGTGGAACGACTCGGCAGTTGGTGGCTCTGACTTCGTGGAGGCGTCCAATGTATCCTTCTTCCTGGCAGCGGGTCAGCTCAGCAAGTCGCTCTCGATTGTGATCAACGGGGACACCATTCCAGAGGAAAACGAGAGGTTTCAGGTTTCGCTGTCCGTGGTAGGGGGGGCTCCGGTGGCGATCGGCGATGGCGCGGCGTGGGGAACAATCACCAATGACGACTTCATCGAGCCGGTCCTGCTGGGTCCCACCCTCGTCGAGGGCCGGGTGGCGGAGAGCGTCTCGGTGGCGGTGGTGGCGCAGAATACACCCACTGAGTTCTCCCTGCGTGGAGCCCCGGTGGGAATGCAGATTGACGGGCAGGGGGTTATCAGCTGGGTCCCCGCGGAGTCCGGAGAGTTTGAGGTAGTGGTTGCCGTGGCCAATCAGGCTGGAAGTGCGGAGGGAGTTGTGACCTTTGAGATCGCGCCCAATTCGCTCGCGGCGGCGGTTGACTCGCCCGGGGGCATTTCCCTGACGACCGGTGGAGACTCGCCTTTTGCCGGCTGGGAGAGTGCAGATTCACGCGGGGGAGGCGACCGGTTGCAGAGTGGAGTGATCAGCGATGAAGGCCAGACCTGGCTCGAAGCGGTGGTGGAGGGGCCCGATTACCTGGGGTTCTGGTGGAAGGTATCGAGTGAGGAGGGGTTTGATTTTCTCAGCCTCACGGTTGATGGAGAGCCACGGGCAGCAATCTCGGGCATCCGTGACTGGGACTACCGGGTGATCGCCATCCCGCCGGGTGAACACACGCTGCGATGGACTTACACCAAGGATTTCAGTGCGGAGGAGGGAGAGGACGCCGGCTGGGTGGATTACCTGCAGTTGGCTTCCCGGAACGTGCCCTTCCTGATGAATTCCGCCCATGTTCGAATTCCCGAGGGACGTCCGGCGGAGTACCAGTTTCCAATGGCGGGTCCCGGCGGGGCCTTCACCCCGACTCTCCTGGGGGCGGGCCTGACCCTGAATGCGGCGGGAGAGGTGGTGGGTATTCCACTCGCGACCGGAGAACTCAGTTTTACCCTGACAGTGCTGCAGGATGGACAGTCCCTGAGCATCCCAGCGACGGTGGAGGTCATGCCGGACCGGGCTGGAGGGGCCGCGGCCTACGGGGAGGGGCAGCCGGATGGGGCGCTGCCTTGGGACGTCAATGGCTCGGGGACGTGGGTTTCGCAGGACAGCGTGACCCTTGACGGAACTGCCGCGGCTGCCGCGCAAGGGGTGCCGCACGATGGTCGGGCGTCCCTGACGACCTGGGTCCATGGTCCGGGAAAGGTCTCCTTCTGGTGGAGCGTGTCCTCCGAGCAGGATTACGATTTCCTTCACTTTGAGATCAATGGCGAGCTTCGGGATTCGATGAGCGGGAACAGCGGATGGCAGCAACATACCGAGGAGTTGCCCTACGGCTGGAATCAGCTCACCTGGGCCTACGAGAAGGATGATAGTGATTCGCGCCGGGATGACACGGGTTACCTCGATGGGCTTTCCTTCAGTGGTTATGCCGGTTGGGCGCTGCAGTCCGGGATAGGTCAGAGAACGGGAGTGACCTTGGATCCGGATTCCGACGGACAGAGCCTGCTGCTTGAATACGCGACGGGAGGAAGTGCGACGGGGTGGGATGAGATGCCGAGCGCTGTCCTCTCAGGCGGCGCGCTGGAGTTGGAGGTCAACAAGCCGACTGGGGCCGGACTGCTCTATGAGGCAGAGGTGAGCGACAATCTCGTTGATTGGAGCCGGACCGAGCGCACGATCCTGAGAGATGATGAGCAGGTCTTCCGGGTGCGGGACCAGCTTGGATTGGGGACTGCGGACAGGCGTTTCCTGCGGATGATGGTGCATCCACGGAAGTAGGGTCTGCCCCGGCTGGAGGCTTCAGCGAAACTCCAGGGTGTGGGAGGGCTGCCGCCCGAAGCCCCGGATTTCGAGACGAGAAGGAAAAAGCCGGGCTGTGGCAAATGCGTTTTGCGCGGTGTCGAGCATGCCGTGCATGGTGAGATAATGGACGCCGTCCTTTACTGCGTGCCCCCCGCTGTGGCGATGGCCGTTGAGGTAGGCCTTGCAGCAGGGGTGTTTCCTGAAGAGGTCGTGGAGAGCATCGCGGTTCCAGGTGCAGTGGGCCTCCTCCGGGAGGATCGGGTGATGGCCAAGGACGAGGACGGATTCCCGGGCAGCGTCTGCTTCCTCAAGTTGGGAGGAGAGCCAGGTGACCTGTGCATCGCTCGCCCGGCTGTTCCAGCTCTGAGCGTAGGAGCGCTTGGCTGCGGAGAGGTTCCGGAGTTCGGCTTGTGCCGCAGTGGTGCGGGCATCGTCCGGGCCATGGCGGTAGGTGCTTACCTCGGTGGTGTCGATGACCAGAAAGCGGAAGCCCGACTGCCGGATAGTGTAGTAGGTATTGCGGAGTCCGAGTTCGGCCGGCACCTTGTCCTTGAGTTCTTCGGCGACGTCAAAGTCATGATTGCCCAGCGCGTGATGGAGTGGGCACCGGAGTCTGGCGGTGATGGGCTTGAGGTGGGCAAAGCTCTTGAAGTCACGGTCGATAAAATCGCCGAGATGAAAGGCGAAGGCGAGTTCGTGCTGGTTCAGTTCCCGGACGGCCTCGGTGAGTTTGCGGGGGCTCTCGCGATAGAAGCGGGAGCCGACACGTTCGGTATCTGCATACTGGCAGTCGGCCATGAGACCGAAGGAGAGGAGAGGCTTTTCCCCACGGGTGCCGGGGGATGGGGCGGCACTCGAACCGACGATTGCGAGGGTGGGTCCGGTAGCTGCGAGGAAGCGGCGGCGGGTAGTCATGAGGAGGGATGATCGCTTCTTTCCGGGCCGCCGTCCATCCGATCCCTTCATTCCGGTAGAAATCGCTCTAATTTTTCCAAGTGGACGAAAGTCGGGGTGGAATAGCTTGATCAGGGGGTGGGATTCCGGGGTATAGAGTCTGCAACATCATGAAACCGAACAGCCTCGCCCTCGCCCTGTTTGCAGGGTCACTCCTTCCCCTTGCCGCTGAACTGAAGATCAAGGACTCCTCAGGGAAGCACCTCGACATCCTTGCCGGGGACAAGACTCTCGTCCGCTACATGTATGAATACGATACCTCGACGGACGAAAAGACGCATGCCACCTACAAGCCCTACCTGCATGTCTTCGACTCCGAGGGAAAGGCTCCTATCACCAAGGGGGCGGGGGGACAGTTTACCCACCACCGTGGCATTTTCATCGGGTGGAGTAAGCTGGGCTTCAACGGCAAGACCTATGACCGATGGCACATGCGGACGGGGGCGATCGTGCACCAGGAGTTTGGGGAACAGGAGGCCAAGGAGGAGTCGGCCTTCGTCACCTCCCTGACTCACTGGCACGACGACAACAAGAAGCCCCTCCTCGACGAGGCGCGCAAGATGACGGTCTGGATACCCCGGGAGGGATGGGCTCGCATGGTGGTATTCTTTGAGAGCAAGTTGACGGCCGCATACGGTGATGTCGCTCTCAAGGGTGACCCGGAACACGCTGGCATTCAGTACCGGCCCGCGAACGAGGTGAACAAGAAGAAGACGAAGTATCTGTTCCCCAAGGAGGAAATTACCGCGGGCAATGTGAAGAAACACAAGGACCTGGCATGGATTGCGGAGACCTACTGGCTGGGTGATAAGGCCCACAGCGTCGTGCAGTTCAACCACCCGTCTAATCCCAAGGGGACGGTACATTCGGCGTATCGCGACTACGGGCGCTTTGGTTCCTTCTTTGAAAAGGAAATCAAGAAGGGAGAAAGCCTGACCGTGAATTACGCCTTTGCCATCGTGGACGGGGAGTTGCCTGCCCGGTCCGAAATCCAGCAGGCTTCGGACATGTATGCCGACTCCTCACCGAGCGGCGAGTAAGGCGAGCGATGCACGGGGCGTGGGCGGGTTCCCCGAACCATTCCCGGCTGGCGCTCAGGATCCGGGGGCATGTTCCTCCAGCCAGGAGGAGACCACGTTGTTCCAGGTCCGGTATCCAGCCGGATTCAGGTGGAGGCCGTCCTCCTCGAAGAGCGCAGGCATGGGTTTCCCGTCCTCCCCGAGCATGGGGGTGACGGTATCAAGGAAGTGGAGGTAGTTGTCTTCCGCGCAGAGCTCGTGAATGGCCTCGTTGGCTTTTGTCATCTGGGGCCAGAGATTCCAGCGCTTGAGACTCGGTTTGATGGGAAGGAAGGCGAAGTGGGTTTCCGGCAGTCTGGTGCGCACGAGCTGGGCAAAGCGACGGTAGTCGGCCACCACCTGTTCCGGGGTCTCACCGTTACCGATATCGTTGTCGCCTTCGTAGAGCAGGAGCAATCTCGGACGGTAGGGCAGGATGATGCGGTCAAAGTAGCGAATGGCATCCGACAGTTCCGACCCCCCGAATCCCCGGTTCAGGACGGGTTGCCCGGGAAAGGAGGAGGCGAGGTCCCACATGCGGATACTGGAGCTGCCCACGAAGAGAACAGGGTTGGCAGGGGGAGGGCTTTTCCGGTCGGCCTCCTCGAAGGCGCGAATGGACGGGTCCCAGTTCTTGATCAGGATGTTCATCTTGGATCGGAGGGGGCGGATGGTGGCTTTCTTCTTGGAGAGAGGAGTAGAGTGAAGGCGTAAATCGCGCAGGACGGGGAGGGCCTCGAGGGGCGGAAGGGTGCTCACCGGGGTTGCGTTGAGGGAAAGGAGCCTCAGTTCCCGGCAGGAAGCGAGGGGAGCGGGGTCGCGGATCTCGGTTTCGTCCACCTTGAGAACACGCAGGTCGGGAAGTTGCCGGGTGAACTCGAGTGAGGAGACTCCCCGGAGGGAACGCAGCTTGAGGAAGCGAAGGTTACGATTGGAGGCAAGGGATCCGGTTTCCGCGAGCGAGCCTCCCTTGATGCTGAGGTTGACGAGTTTGGTGGCCTTGCTGATGGGCAGAACCGAAAGGGAATCATCACTCTGCAGTTCGAGGTCGAGGAAGCGGGCCTGGCCAAGGTGAGGAAGAACAGGAGCGGGGCGGTGCCGGGGCCCGGGCAGGGAGCGAAAGGAAAAATAATGGAGTTGGGCAGCAAGATCGAATCCTGCCGGGCTGATGGATCCGGTGCAGGCCACAAAGGTCCGTCGCGGGTCGATCAGGGAGGGTGGGGTTTCCTGCAGGGTGCGCGATTCGAGAATGATGCCCCACAGTGGAGCGGGCTGCTTCTGGAGGTCTTCAGGCAGGGGTTCGCCACCCCGGAGGTGCAGGGCGACACAATGCTCCGGCCCCTCGTTGATTCGGGCATGGAGGAGCTTTCTGTCCGGGTTCGAGCGGAAGAAATAATGACCGGGTTCGCGCAGAACGAGTGAAAAATCCTGCACCTTGGTGACATCGCCTGCGGCAGGTGCGCCCATTCGCTTGCCCTGGACCGGGTAAATGGTGGGGTGAATACGCTGGCCGTCGAGGGTGAATCGATAAGTCCCCTTGGTAGCCGCCCCCACCGGGGATAGAAGGCCGAAAATCAGGAGCGTGCGCAGGATCATCTTCAGGGTGGCAAGCCTCCGGAGGAAGGAGGCTGCTGTCAACCGGGGATGGTGATGCGGCTGCCAGAAATGGAAGTCTGCCATGCTAGAGGAGCCTGGCTCCATCGGTCGGGCGGGTCGAAAAGAGCTGGGGTGCTCGACCGGTCTCCCGCTCGTAGCCAGCGCTCATGCGGTCGGCAATTTCCGGAAGTTGCCCGCTGTTGCAGAGGGTGACGGTAGATCCGCCGAAACCACCGCCGGTCATGCGGGAGCCGAGGATGCCACCTGCGGGTCCGATATCGCCGGCGAGTTGAACGAGGAGGTCCAGTTCCGCACAGGAGACCTCGAAGTCGTCCCGCAGGGACCGGTGGGAAGCCGTCATGAGGGGGCCGAGGGCGGCGTGGTGACCCTTGCGGAGTTTCTCCGCGGCCTCCCGGGTCCGGGAGATCTCGGTGACCACGTGGCGGGCACGTCGCTGGAGGGCCTCGGGCAGCCTTCCCCCATGATTCCTGAGATCAGCAAGGGAGACGTCTCGCCAGCTCGATTTACCCAGCAAGGCGAGGGCCTGTTCGGTATCTTCCCTGCGTTTCCGGTATTCGCCGGTGGCGAGGTCATGCCGGACCATGGTGTTTGCCACGAGGATACTCAGGCCGTCGGCTTGGAAGGGGACCAGGGCGGGTTCCCGGGACTGGCAGTCGATGAGGACGAGATGGCCCTCCTTCCCGAAGGCAGAAGCAAATTGGTCCATGATGCCGCAGGGGACCCCGGCGAAGTCGTGCTCGGCCTGCTGGCAGAGCAGGGCCTTCTCCTTTTTATCGAGAACGGTATTGAGCAAACCTTCCAGGATGGTGGCGAAGGCCAGTTCGAGGGCGGCGGAAGAGGAAAGCCCCCCGCCGACTGGAACGGTGCTCACGATAACGGCATTGAATCCGGGCAGGGGCCAGTTGCCCCGCAGGCGAAAGCCCTCCAGGACCCCACGGAGATAATTGGCCCACCGTGGGGCCGCGGCCTCCTGTGGGCCTGCGAGGGAAAGGATCGCCTCCTGCCCCTCGAGCGCGCGGATGCAGGCCCTGCCCGAGTTGCTGGGGGCCGCCGCAATAACGACGTGGCGGTCGATGGCGAGTGGCAGGACAAAGCCGTCGCAGTAGTCGATGTGCTCACCGATCAGGTTGACTCGTCCCGGGGCGGTTGCGAGAAGGGAGGGTTCCTGCTGGTAGTACTGTCCAAGGAGAACCCGGGCCTCGGCGGAGAGCTGAGCGAGGGATTCATTTTCCTGGAGGGGCATCGAGATCCTGTTGGTGGGTCCGGGACCTGGCCGTCCCTAGAAGGCGAAGGCCGCGTAGAGGGCGAGGACCAGGACGATGAGGCTGACTCCTACCGCCTTGGCGTGCTTCCAGGGAGTGAGGTCGACGACCTTCGCGTCATGTTGCACGTACGGGGTGGGACGTTTCATGAACCCTCCGAGGATGAGTTGGAGGACCAGAAGGGTGGCGAAGACCGCGCCCATGTAGTGGAAGCCAGAGTGGAAGATGTCGAGCATCCAACCCTTGGAGAGGACTTCATCTGTCACCGGATCGAGGACTTCTTTTCCGCCGAAGAAGGTGCCGATCACCATTGCGACGAGACCGACTACAATCGTGATGACGGCAGTCACACCGTTCGCGGTGCGGTTAAAGAACCCGAAGAGGACGATGGCAAGGAGCGGGATGAAATAGATGCCGTTGAGGGACTGGAATTTCTCGAAGAGGCCATCAACATTCAGGAAAATAAGAGGTGCTGCGATCACGGCGAGCACTGCAACCACCGCACTGCAGATGCGTCCCGACTTCACCAGTTCGCGCTGGCTGGCGGTGGGGTGGATGATCTTCTTGTAGACTCCAAGCGAGAAGAGCGTGGCGCTGGAGTTGAGGACTGAGTTGAAGGTAGAGAGGATGGAGCCCATGACCACCGCGGCAAAGAACCCGGTCAACCAGGTTGGGAGGACGGTGCGGACAAGTTGGCCGTAAACCTCGCCCTGTTCCATGTTGGCCTGGTCGATGCCCTTGTTCGCGAAAACCTGCCACGCAAGTAGTCCGGGGAGAACGAGGATGAGGGGGGCCAGAATCTTGAAGAAGGATGCAAGAAGGACGCCCTTCTGGCCTTCTGCGAGGCTCTTGGCGGCGAAGGTGCGCTGGATGATCTGCTGGTTGGTAGTCCAGTAGAAGAAGTTGAGGAGGAGGACCCCGGTGAAGAGGGTGCTCCAGTGCAGGTAGTGATTCCCGTCGGTGGCAATCGAACGGAGGTGTTCCGGTTTCTCTTCCTTGAGCTTGGCAAACGCCTCAGAGAATCCAGCGTCGCCGGATGCGGCCTGGAGGGCAAAGAAGGTGATCATCAAGCCTCCGACCAGGAGGCCGAGGCCATTGAAGGTGTCGGAAACCGCGACCGCGCGCAGGCCTCCGAAAATCGCGTAGGCGGATCCCACCACTCCGATGAAGATCACAATCGCCCAGATTGTCCCCACCTCGCCAAGTCCGAGCATCTCTTCGAGGTTCAGCATTCCGCCGAGACCTTTCGCGCCCAGAAAGAGGACGAAGGGCAGGAGGATCAACATGTAGGCGACGATGAAGATGAACGTGGTGAGGGCCCGGGTGGCTGGTCCGTAGCGTTCCTCGAGGAACTGGGGGACAGTCGCGATCCCGGACTTGAGGTAACGGGGGAGAAAGAAGAGGGCGAGAACGACGAGGGAGGCGCCCGCAATGACCTCCCATGCCATGACCGCCAGGCCGTTTGCGTAGGAGTCGCCGTTCAGTCCGACCAGTTGTTCGGTAGAGAGATTGGTCAGGAGGAGGGACCCCGCGATGACGAGGCCGGTCAGGCTGCGCCCGGCGAGGAAGTATCCCTCTTCGGTGTCATCGATGCGGCCCCGGGTGAGACGCCAGGTGAGAAAGGCAACCAAGGTCGTGAAGAAGAGGAAGGAGATGACTGTGGGGGCGTCCATCTTGGAGAAGGGTCAGGATTGGGTGGGATAAGAGAAACGAGGGACCGTGATTGACGGTCCCTCGTTCTGCTAGTGACGGTCGACTGGGCGAACCCAGGCGATTACCACGAAAACTTGCTTACCATGGTGTGGGTGTAGGTCTCACCCGGCTTCAGGATGCAATTGGGAAAGGCGGGATTGTCCTGTTTGTTGGGAGAGTCCGGGAAGGCCTGGGTCTCGAGGCAGCAGGCCGTGCGGTGTGCGTATTTCACTCCGCCCTTGCCGGTGGCAGTGCCGTCCAGGAAATTGCCGCCGTAGAACTGCACGCCGGGCTGGTCGCTCTGGAGAGCCATGGTCCGGCCCGTCTTCGGGTCCTTCAGGGTTGCTGCATGGCGCAGGCCTTCGCCATCCACCACCCAGCAGTGATCGTAACCCTTGCCAAATTGCAGGGGAATACTCGGTTCCTCGATCCGGTCCCCGATCACGGTCCCGGTATTGAAGTCAAAGGGGGTATTTGCAACCTCGGCCAGGTTGCCATCGGGGATGAGATTCTTGTCGGTCGACAGAAAGTACTTCGCCGGGATGGTGAGGATGTGGTCGTTGATCGTCGTGGTGGGGTCCCCGCTCAGATTCCAGTAGGCGTGCTGAACGATATTGACCGGGGTGGCCTTGTCGGTGGTGGCGGTGCAGACCCACTTGAGTTCATTGTTGTCATTGAGGGTGTAGGACACGGTAACCTGCAGGTTGCCGGGATAGCCTTCCTCCCCGTCCTTGGAAGTGTAGGTCAGTCGGACTCCACCCTCGATAGCCTCGCCTTTCCAGAGGACCTTGTCGAAACCTGCTTCCCCACCGTGAAGGTGATTGGGTTCATTGTTGATGGCGAGTTGATCGTAGACCTCTCCATCAATTTCAAATTTGCCCTCCGCAATGCGGTTCCCGTAGCGGCCGACCGTGGCACCGAAGTAGGAGGTGTTGGTGAGCCACCCGGCAAGATCATCGTAGCCGTGGGTAACGTCCTTGATATTGCCGTCCTTGTCGGGCACCTCCAGGCTGGTGAGGATGGCACCATACTCGGTAACCTTGGCCACCATTCCGTTCTTGTTGCTGAACGTGAAGATCTTCGCTTCCGTTCCGTCCTGTAGCTTGCCGTAGACTTCCACTTGGGTTTGGGTGCTTTTGTTAGAGCCGGAGGCCTTGTCATTTCCGCTGTCCTGCTCCTTGTCTCCACAGGAGGAAAGGAGGAAAGCGGCGAAGGCGAGAGGAGAGACTGTGTGTTTCATTCCGTTAATGAGTTTCCCAGAGCGGACAAAATGAGCGGGCCGGGGTCAATGGGTTATTGGTTAAGGCTACTTAGAGACCGGGGAAGAAATGGTAACAAGTGGACCCTGCCGGAGCGGGATGGGCTGAATTTCTTGAATCAAGACGCACCCTGCGCTCCCCTGCAGCGGATATGAGATTCGTGCTCGCGCTTGACCAGGGGACGACCAGTTCGCGAACGATTCTTTTTGACGAGAACGGGAGCCGGGTGGCTGCGGCCCAGCGGGAATTCAAGCAGTATTACCCGCGGACGGGCTGGGTGGAGCACGATCCGGAGGAGATTTGGGACTCGCAACGGAAAACGCTGGAGGAGGTGCTGGCCCAGGTGGAGGGCAAGGACATCGCTGGAATGGGAATCGCCAATCAGCGGGAAACGACGTTGGTGTGGGATGCGGAGAGTGGAGAGGCGGTGCATAATGCCATCGTGTGGCAGGATCGACGGACCGCGGACCGTTGCGGAGAGCTCAGGAAGGCGGAGCTCGAAGGAGTGGTCAGGGCCAAGACGGGGCTGAGGATTGATCCCTATTTCAGTGCGACCAAGGTGGCCTGGATCCTCGATCATGTGCAGGGCGCGCGTGAGCGCGCCGAGGCGGGCCGGCTCCGGTTCGGGACGGTGGATTCGTGGCTGGTGTGGAAGTTGACTGGTGGTGCGGTGCACGTCACGGATGTTTCGAACGCCTCGCGGAGCAACCTCTTCAATATCCACACCCTGGACTGGGACGAGGAATTGCTGGAAATCTTCGAGGTGCCGCGGTCCCTTCTTCCGCTGGTGGTGGATTCCAGCGGCACGGTTGGAGAGTGGCGCGGCATTCCCATTGCCGGGCTGGCAGGAGACCAGCAGGCCGCACTCTTCGGGCAGGCCTGTCTTGAGCCCGGAATGGCGAAGAACACCTATGGGACGGGCTGCTTTCTGCTCATGAATACGGGAGGGGAAGCGGTGGAATCGAAGAATGGCCTGCTCACCACCGTGGGCTGGCGCGTAGGAGGAGAGGTCAGCTATGCCCTGGAGGGTTCCGTCTTCATCGGGGGGGCACTCTTCCAGTGGCTGCGGGACGAACTCCAGATCGTGGAGACGGCCCGGGAGGTGGATGAACTGGCCGCCACGGTCATGGATAGTGGGGGATGCGTGGTAGTGCCCGCCTTTGCCGGCCTGGGTGCGCCGCACTGGGATCCCTACGCGCGGGGCGCCCTCATGGGGGTGACCCGCGGAACTTCCAGGGCACATGTGTGCCGGGCCTCCCTTGAGGCGGTAGCCCTGCAATCCGTTGAGGTGCTGGAGTCCATGGAGAGGGACTCAGGCGTGAAAATCCGCGAGCTCCGGGTGGACGGGGGCGCGGCGAACAGCGATCTGCTCATGCAGATTCAGAGTGACCTGCTGCGGAGGCAGGTGGTGCGGTCTGCGAGGGCGGAAACCACCGCCTTCGGGGCCGCGGCCCTGGCCGGCCTGGCGACCGGGGTCTGGCGGGAGCGGGAGGAAATCGGCGGGTGTTGGGGTGTGGACCGAAGATTTGAGCCTGATGAGCAGGAGCGGGGAGAGAGCAGGGCCCGCTGGGACCGGGCGGTGGCCTGTGTGAGGGGCTGGGAGCAGGAGGATAGCAGCGAGCTCCCGGGGGGTGGTGGACAGGTGTCATAGTCGACGCCCTCGCTTCCACCACTCGTCGGGATCCGGCTCGCGGTCCTGCAGGAAGTCCTCGGGCTCGCCTTCAAAGATCCTGCATCCGCTTTCACGGAAGCTTTCGATCATGCGGGCGTAGTGGCTGTCCGGCCGGATGAAGGCGAGGACGATGTTGGCGCCGTCGAAGGAGGTCTGTTCCCTGGGGTCAAAGCTGGGGACGGGGAGCAGGTTCAAGACCCCCTGGGCAGCGGCTGCAATGGCCAGGCTCTGCAGCAGGATGATCCCCAGGCCGGCGGAGGCGGAGAACAGTTTGTCCGGTCCGAGGATGAGGAGGACGATCGCGGCAACCGCGAAATCAGCCCCGGGACCGGAAGCGGAGATCGCAGCGCTGCGCAGGCGGACCTGGCGGAGCTGCCGGGGAACGTGTGAAACAAACCCCATGACAGGAAGGGCCCGGATCTCGATAAAGTAACCGGGTCGGTCGATTCGTTTCCAGAGTCGTCCGGTCCCAAGAGTGATCCGGCCGACGTGGAACCCGAGGAGCCGGGCCATGATGGCGTGACCTGCCTCGTGGGTGACCAGAAGCGGCACCCAGAAAAGGATGATGAAAAGGGCGCTCAGCTTGAAGGTGCTGAAGTCGATGACGATATCGATTGAGAAAAGCGAGAGGATCAGGATGAGGAGGACTGCAGTGGTCCACTTCTCGCCCCGGGTGAGCGGCTTGGAGGAAGATGGCCCGAACATGGGTGCGATTATAGCACGGTTTCGCTGTAAGAGGAACCTGCGGGCAGGGAGACCAGGCGACCGGGGAAGCCTCTTGTGCCGTGGCCGTGCCGTTTTTCACCACGGAGTGCGCTCTCCCGGCGAGGCGAAATCAGTCAAGGAACGCGTTGTGACTGCTAGTCCTTGCGCTTCAACTGCGGAAAGAGGACCACATCCCGAATCGTGGGAGCTCCCGTCAGAAGCATGATGAGACGGTCGATGCCTATCCCGATACCGCCGGCTGGCGGCATGCCATGCTCGAGGGTTTCCACGAAGTCGTGGTCGATCTGCTGGGTCTCGCCCCCGCTTTGTTCCTCGAAGCGGGCGCGTTGAACGTCGGGATCGTTGAGCTCAGAGTAGCCGGGTGAAATCTCCTGCCCGTTGATGATGAGCTCGTAGACATCAATCACGGCAGGGTTTTCAGGATTGAGCTTGGCGAGGGGAATGAGTTTGGCATCCACGTGCGTCACGTAGCAGGGATCGAAGGTGTGCTCTTCGACCAGTTTCTCGAAGACCTGCTGGGTTACCTCATAGTCCTCAAGATCGGCTCCAATCTCGAGTTGGAACTCATTCTGGGCTTTTGAGCGGCGCTCCCCGGGGGTGAGGTCAAACCAGTCGTTGCCCGCCACCTCCGTAATGAGGTCATGGTAGGAGGCGCGCTTCCATGGCCGGGAGAGATCGAGGGTGCGTACGACTTCTCCTTCCTCGTTCTTATGTTCAATCTTTAGGGTCCCGAAGAATTTCTCGGCGAGGGAGCAGATGAGCTCCTCCACCAGTTCCGCCATCATTTTGAAGTCCGCACAGGCCCAGTAGGCCTCGAGCATGGTGAACTCGGGATTGTGGCGGCGGGAGATCCCCTCGTTGCGAAAATTGCGATTGAGTTCAAAGACCTTTGTGAAGCCTCCCACCAGCAGGCGCTTGAGATAAAGTTCCGGTGCGATGCGCAGGGTGAGGGGCATGTCGAGGGCGTTGTGGTGTGTCTCGAAGGGGCGGGCCGCAGCTCCGCCTGCCACGTCCTGCAGCATCGGCGTTTCAACTTCGAGAAAACCGCGTTCATGGAAGAAGGTGCGGATCTCGGCCAGGATGTGGGATCGCAGCACGAAGAGATCGGCGCTCTCCGGATTGGCCATGAGATCGAGGTGGCGCTTGCGGTATTTGAGCTCGCGATCGGAAACTCCGTGCCACTTGTCAGGCATGGGCCGCAGGGATTTGGAAAGAACGGTCAGGCACTCGACCTTGACGGTGGGCTCGCCCTTGCCAGTGGTAAACGTGGTTCCCTCCACACCAATCCAGTCGCCACGGTCGAGCAGTTGCCAGATGTTCCAGTCCTGCTCGGACATGCCCTTTTGGTTGAGGTAGCCCTGAATTCTGCCGTGCACGTCGCCGATGACAAAAAAGACGGATTTCCCCATGTCCCGGATAGCGAGGAGTCGTCCTGCCAGACGGACGGCCCGTTCGTCCGCGAAGTCCTCCTTGAGGTCCCCGGGAGTCGTGTCCGTTGCGAAGCGCCCACCGAAGGGGTCTACGCCGAGTTCCCGTAGTTTTGCCAGTTTCTGGCGCCGAACGGCAATGAGCTCAGCCTCGGTGGAGCCCGGTTCGGCAGCGCCCGGAGTGGGTTGGGAGTCGTCGGTGGTCATGAATCAACAAAGCGATTGGAAAGCGATTGAATGGAGGGGTAACGCCGGATCGTGGCGGCGTTGTTCCGGCGTCGCGGGGCTGTTGGGTTCAGAGGCGTTGTGCGGGAACGGAATCATCGCGGGAAAGGCCAGCGGTATGGGTGAGGTTGTGTGATCAGGAGCGGGATTTGGCGAGGGCGAAAAGCTCCATTGGGGAAAAATGTGGATTTGATACCGAGCGGTGAGAACGACTTCTTTGAAAAGGGCGATCCCCGGGGAAGAGGCCTGCGTTCATGGCTCACCTCTTCTCGGAGGGCGGACCCGCACGATTCCTTGATCCGCCGGATGCCCAGCAATCGGCGGAGGCTCAGGCCACGATGTTTTTCACGACCTTGCCGTGGACATCGGTGAGACGGAAGTGGCGCCCCTGAAACTTGAAGGTGAGTTGCTCGTGATCGATTCCGAGCAGGTGCAGGACGGTGGCTTGGAAGTCGTGGACGTGAACTTTGTCGACGGCGGCGTTGAAACCGATATCGTCGGAGGCACCGTGGGTGATGCCTGGTTTGATGCCGCCGCCGGCCATCCAGACGGTGAACGCGTAGGGATGGTGGTCGCGGCCCCAGCCTTTGCGATCCTTCATGTTGCCTTGGAGGAAGGGTGTGCGGCCGAATTCGCCGCCCCAGATGACGAGAGTTTCATCGAGCATGCCGCGTTGTTCGAGGTCGCGGATGAGGCCGGCGCTGGGTTGATCGGTGTCTTTGCACTGAGTGTAGAGCTCGGTGGTGAGGGAACGGTGTTGATCCCAGCCGGCGTGCATGAGTTGGATAAACTGAGTGCCGCGTTCCGCGAGGCGGCGCGCGAGGAGGCAATTCCTTGCGAAGGTTCCGGACTCGTGGACGCCGGGGCCGTAGAGGTCGAGGACTTCCTTGGGTTCGTCGGAGATGTCGGCTAGTTCGGGCACGCTGGTTTGCATGCGGTAGGCCATCTCGTATTGGGCGATGCGGGTGGCAATTTCGGGATCGCCGTAGTCCTGATGCTTCATCTCGTTGAGGCGGCCGATGTCGTCGAGGAGCTCGCGGCGCATGGGCTTGCTCATTCCGTTGGGATTGGAGAGGTAGAGGACGGGGTCGCTGGCGGGGCGGAATTTGACACCCTGGTGGCGGGTGGGAAGAAAGCCGGAACCCCAGTAGAAATCGTAGAAGATCTGGCCGCAGGTGGTGCCTTTGCTGACCGAGGTCATGACGACGAAGGCAGGTAGGTTGTCGTTCATGGTGCCGAGGCCGTAGCTGAGCCAGGCGCCCATGGTTGGACGGCCGGGGAGCTGGGCGCCACTCATGAAGAAGGAGATGCCGGGGGCGTGGTTGACAGCCTCAGTGTGCATGCTCTTCACGAAGCAGATCTTGTCGGTCACCTGGGCGGTGTGCGGCATGAAGTCACTGACCCATGCGCCGCTCTGTCCGTATTGCTTGAAGGGTTCGACCGGAGCAAGGAGGAGCTTGCCGTTGGCGTTACCGGTCATGGTGCTGAAGCGTTTGCCGCCGACGTAGCTTTCCGGGACCGGGGTGTTGTGCAGTTCCTTGAGCTTGGGTTTGTAGTCCCAGGTGTCGCAGTGAGTGGGGCCCCCGTTTTGGAAGAGATAGATGACGCGCTTGGCCTTGGGAGCGATTTGGCGGATATAGGCGGGGATCTTGTCGTTGCCCTGCGGTGCGGCCGAGAGGCCTTCTTTGCCGAGAAGGGTGGCGAGGGCAGCGGTGCCAATACCGGTGGCGCTCTTGCCGAAGAAGTGGCGACGGTTGATGTCGAGTTGGTGTTCGGTAGCGGGGTTCATGGGCGAAAGGAAAAGGGGGAAGATATTTGAGGCGGCGCTGGCACCCCTTTGGGGTGCGGGGCTTTCCGGTGCAGCACTCCCGGGGTGGTCGTCGGTCGCGAGTTCCCTCCTCGACCCCGCGCTACGAGCTGTGACCCCTGGCGGGGTCGTTCTGCCCACGAGCTCTGCCGAAGGCTAGCTGGAGGGTGGTCTCTCATTCCTTGGTGAGCACTTCGTCGAGGTTGAGGATGCCAAGGCAGACGGCGGCAAGGGCGGCGTGCTCTGGTTCGGGGAGTTCGGAGTTGCGGGCGGACTCGCCATTCTTCAGGAAGTTGGCGGCGGCGCCGGGATCGGAGGTGAAGCGCGCTTGAGCGCGGTTGTAGATGTTTTCGAGGACCTCTTGTTCTTGCCCGCTGGGGTTGCGGGCGACGACGAATTGGTAGGCGGCTTGGATTTGCGCGGCGGGTTTGCTGTCCTTGCCGGCAGCTGAAGCGGCGCGGCCGGCGAGGGCGCGGGCGGCTTCGACATAGGTGGTGTCGTTGAGGGTGCTCAGCGCGTGGAGGGGAGTATTGGTGAGGCTCATTTCTACGGAGCACACCTCGCGGCCGGGATTGTCGAAGAACATGGGCGGGGCGGCGATGCGGCGCCAGAAGGAGTAAATGCTGCGGCGGTAGAGGTCGTTGCCCTTGCCGCGGCCGTAGCGCTTTTTGCCGAAGGTGGCTTCGGCCCAGATGCCCTCGGGTTGGTAGCTGTTGACGGGGGATCCGCCTTTCTTATCGACGAGGAGCCCGCTGGCGGCGAGGGCTTGATCGCGGATCATCCAGGCGGGCATGCGGTAACGGGCGCCACGGGCGAGGAGGCGGTTGGCTGGGTCGAGCTCGAGGAGCTCGGGGGAGAGGCGGGAGGACTGCCGGTAGGTGTGGCTGGTGACGAGGGTGCGCATGAGCTTCTTGACGTCCCAACCACTTTCCTGGAACTCGACGGCGAGCCAGTCGAGGAGGCGCGGATGAATGGGGACTTCGCTTTGCACGCCGAAGTTCTCGGGCGACTTGATGAGGCCGATGCCGAAGAGCTGTTGCCAGAAGCGGTTGACGGTGACGCGGGCGGTGAGGGGGTTTTCTTTATCGACGAGCCACTGCGCGAGGCCAAGGCGATTCTGAGGGAGGTCCTTGGAGAAGGCCGGGAGGGTGGCGGGAGTGCCCGCCTCGACTTCCTTGCCGCGCTTGTCGTACACGCCGACTTCCAGCATGTAGGTTTTCCGCTTCTTGTCCATGTCCTGCATGACCATGACCTGCGGCAGGCCCTTGCGGTTCGAATTGAGCTCGTTCTCCCGGTCGGAGATGAGCTTCCTGAGTTCGGCGTGGCGGGGAACGGACTCCCGGTGGGCAGCGGCTACGAGCGCGTTCTCCGCTTTGCTGCGTTTTGAGGGCTCGATGGCGAGGGCATCCTGAAGACGTCGTTCGCCGGTAGAGAGTTTGGCGTCGGCGATGCCGCTGACCGAGAGACGAAAGCGGCCCAGGTTGTGGTTGGCATGCTGAGAGTCGTGACGCATCGTGACGACGATGGAGGCGTGTTCCGGCATCGCGACGGGCTTGTCGAGGTGGAAGATCGCCTCGTGGTCTCGGTTGATCTGGTTGTTCTCGTAGACCGCCCAGCCGGTATCGGCCTTGTCGTCGTAGGTTCCGGTGATCTTGTGATTACCCTGTTCGTAGGTGGCGATCGCGGACTTGAACTTTGCATGGAGGGCGTTGCCGCCGAGCGGCTGGACGCGGACCCTGAAGTCGGTAAGGACAAAGTTGCCGCTATCGGAGCGGGAGAGGTAGCCCTTGGTCATGCTTTCGTGGCGGATGGCCTCCAGGCGGATGCTGGCGATTGATTTGAGCTTGGTCTCGGTGGACAGGTTGTAGACGTCGTTCTTGGGGTTCTCGCCGCTCGCCAGAATCGAGCCGTCCTTGAGCACTTCGAGCGTTTGTTTTTCGGCTTTGGCGGCATTGATGGAGAGAACGGCCCATTCGAGGTCCGAATTCCCGGTAAGGCGTGACTTTTCCCAGTCTGGTTGACTGGTGGTAAGCTCTTTTTCAAACTGCGCAAGATCTTCACGGAGGGTGCTGATTTCCCTTTCGAGGGCGGCTTCCCTGGCTTTACGTTCGCCGCTTGCGACCGCGAGGACAGGTGGCGTGCGTGGATTTCCCCCACCGCCGTTGACAGGGGTCTGGTTGAAGAAGGCGGAGAGCTTGTAGTATTCCTCCTGAGTGAGGGCGTCATACTTGTGGTCGTGGCAACGGCAGCAATTGAAGGTGAGGGCGAGCCAGACGGTGCCGGTGGTCTCGGTCATGTCCATGACGTAGTCGACACGATTTTCCTCGGCGATGCGTCCTCCTTCACCATTGATGGGATGATTGCGCAGGAAGCCGGTGGCGAGGCGTTGTTCCATGGTCGCGTTGGGCAGAAGGTCGCCCGCGAGCTGCCAGATGGTGAGGTCGTCCCAGGGGATGTTGCGGTTGAAGGCGTCTACGACCCAGTCCCGCCAGGGCCACATGGTGCGTTCCCCATCGCCCTGGTAGCCGTTGGAGTCGGCGTAGCGCGCGGCGTTGAGCCAGGGCCATGCCATGCGTTCGCCGTAGGAGGGATCGTCCAGCAAGCGGTCGACCAGCTTCTCGTAAGCGTCTGGAGCGTTGTCATTGAGAAAAGCGGAGACCTCTTCGGGTGCGGGAGGGAGGCCCCGGAGGTCGAGGGAGAGGCGGCGGATGAGGGTCGGTTTATCAGCAGCGGGAGATTGCCTGAGTCCATCTCGGAGGAGGCGATGGGAGATAAAGGCATCGATGGGATTACGGACGGTGGCATTGGGTGGTTCGGGAACCTCGGGGCGCAGGGGAGCAATGAGGGCCCAGTGCTCCTTATATTCCGCTCCTTCAGCGATCCATTGCCTGATGAGTTGCTTCTCGCTGGCGTTGAGTTTGAGGTGAGAGTCGGGTGGAGGCATGACCTCGTCGGGATCCGTCGCAGTGATCCGTTGCCAGACGAGGGACTCTTCCGGCTTGCCGGGCACGAGTGCCTGGCCACCGTCGCGTTTGGCAAAGGCCCCTTCGGGAACATCGAGGCGCAGGTCGGCTTCCCGGGTATTCTTGTCGAAGCCGTGGCATTTGAAGCAGCGGTCTGAGAGCAGTGGCCGCACATCGAGGTTGAAGTCCAGCGGGCTCTCCGCAGCGGGAACGGGCAGCTGGAGGGCAAGGCAGAAGCAGGGTATGAGGCTACGGGCAGGCATCCAACGAGGGGTCTAGCCTTTTTCTGGAGTCTCCTCAATAGAAAGGGTTGGGCATGACTCCGCTGTTTTTCGGGGAATCGGGATGAGTTTATGGTTGCTCTGATGCCTTGGGCGGCTACTGGAACTCCATCGTGAAGGAGCGTTTCCTGACACTGGTTTTGAGTCTGTGCTGGTTGCTGGCGGGGAGATCCGGGGCGGAGTGGGTGCGGCATGTCATCGATGATTCTTCCCGGGGAGCGGATGGTGTGCGGGCAGCGGATGTCAACGGGGACGGCTATCTCGACCTGACCACCGGATGGGAAGAGGGAGGCATCATCCGGGTAACCATCAATCCGGGGCCGGCCAAGGTGAAGGGAAAGTGGCCCGCCGTGACAGTTGGAAAGGTTGCTTCTCCGGAGGATGCCGTTTTTGTCGACCTTGATGGTGATGGGAGACAGGATGTGGTGAGTAGTTGTGAGGGTGGCAATCGCACGGTCTTCGTTCACTGGGCGCCCTCGGGCAAAAGCAACTATCTCGAGGAGGCGGCTTGGAAAACGGTCGCTTTTCCGGCGACCGTGAAGAAGCAGAGTTGGATGTTCGCCGTTCCGATGGATGTGGATGGCGTCAATGGTCCCGACCTTGTGATGGGCTCAAAGGGGAGGAATGGATCAGTGGGTTGGCTGCGGGCTCCGAAGGATCCCCGGCTGGTTTCAGACTGGACCTTTCACCGTCTCTACGATGCCGGATGGATCATGACGATCGATGCGCACGATGTGGATGGGGACGGTGATGCCGACCTGGTCGTTTCAGACCGTTTTGGAAAGTCTGCCGGGGTAAAGTGGCTGGAGAACCCCGGGGTGGAGGGAGTGGGCGAAGGCCGGACCTGGAAGGAGCACCCGATAGGCTCCAAGGGAAAGGAGGTCATGTTTCTCCAGGTGGCGGACCTCGATTCCGATGGCCTTGAGGATGTGATCTGCACCAACCGGAATGGGGAGATGGAATGGTTTCGTCGGCTCGAGGCCGGGGGGCTGAAATGGGAGACTCATGCCTTCAGGCTCCCCTTCGGCCTGCCTCATGGGAAATCTCTGGCGGTTGGAGATATCAACCTTGATGGCAAGGTTGACGTCGTCAGTACAAATCGCGGGCGAGAGCCGGCCAGGTGCGTGGCCTGGCAGACTTGGTCAGATTCTCCCGGGGAGAAGAACTGGGTCTCCACCGATATTGGCGGCACGACCGGTGCCAAGTTCGACTTGATCGAGCTGGTCGATCTCGACGGGGATGGTGATCTGGATGTGATCACCTGTGAGGAAGTAGCAAATCTGGGGGTGTTCTGGTACGAGAATCCGCTCAGGTAGGGGACGGGCCAGCCGGAGAAGAGCAGGAGACCGGCGGCTCTAGTGGATAATTTCCAGAATAGCGGCGGTGAGCAGGACCAGACTACCGATCGGCATGGCACAGCGTTCAACAGGCAGGTTGCTATCGCGGGTGGAGCGCTCGTGTTTTTTCATGGGTTCCGGGGTTTGGCGGAGGGTCCCGTTCGTCTTCATCTGACGATAACGTGACCAGAAGGCATCGGCTTCCACTGGCCTTGCCAATTTGAGCCATAAGCCACTTGCTATGAACTGATTGCAATTTTAAGCAATCTGTCACATCGCCATGAGAGCAGCGGCACCGCGCGGTCTCGACGCGTTAAGTGGTAGTTCCCCCGGAGGGATATAGAAGATCTTACAGCTCCTCCTCCCAATCTCCTTCGACCGGGTGGAGATCCTCGGATTCCGGGTGGGGAGGAAGCAGGTCTTCCCGCTCAAGAAGGAGCGGAAGGGACAGATCCTCAAGCAGATCCGGTGCTGTTTTCAGCAGCACGCCGAGCAGCGGCACCACCCGGTCCAGTTCTGCGATCGCGCAGTGAACCATTGAGGACACGATATCGGCATCGAATCTTTCGCGCTCGAACAGGTTCGTGATGCGGAAGACGAGCTGCTGTCGATCAAGGTCGAACTCAAAGCTTCCGAGGGTGAGCTGCTTGTTTGCCCGCATGAGCAGCTCCATGGTTTTCGCAAGATGGGAAGATTCCGGCGCTAGAGGGCACTCGGCAACGATGGAAAGGCCATTGAGCTCGGGAAAGGCCTGGGCGTGGAGCTGGATGTGAGTGTGGTGAGCCTCAAAATGGGCTCCGAGCACCTCACGGCCTTCAATGGGTTCACAGTGCCATCCTTGTTGCCCAAAGGCCTCGGCCACGGACTGCAATTGGAGTGAGGGAGGGGCATTCATGTCTCAGGAGGATTGGGTTCCAGGCGAACGGAGTTTCACCCTGCCCGGACGGAAGCTCAATCCGATTCCCGGGGGCCTCGGGAGGAGGGCTCGGATTGTGAGGGAGGGGTTGTCAGGGGGTGGTCTTTCATTCGACCGGCGATGGCGCAGGCCAGCAGTTTTCTGCGGGAAGGAAGGAGAGGGGAGAGCGAGGCGATTACTCCCGATGTCTCCTTGTCGTCGAAGTGTATGACGAGTTGGGAGGGATTGAGCACTTCGGCCCGCGCAATCTGGGACCAGTAAAGAACCTGCATGTTCTTGCGGGGATTGAAAAAGGGAAAGATCTCGATGCCGAGGGGAGTGAGAATAATATAAGCGTGGCGGGTACAGCGCAGAGCGAGGCGACAGAACAGAGCGGCGAGGGGAAGGGGCGCGAGAGACCACCACCACGAGACACGGGGTTCCCTCAGCGCGAGAGGAAGCTCGTCTGCGAGAAGATTGAGAAGAATGATGGCGAGTGAGATGCCCGTGCAGGTTGCGGTAAGGACAGAGAAGAGAGATCCCTGGGCACTGCGGGTGAAACGCAGCTCCTTGTGTGGCTCAGTGACTTCCTTGGGGCCCGGGAGTGGCATCAGTTCTTGGGGTAGAATCGGTCGTGAGTCGAATCCGGGAAACAGAGGTGCTGGCCGTGGGGGCCTTCATAACGGATTTGCGTGCACAAGTCGCTCATTTCTCAAGGTTTCGCTTCTCTACTTTGCGCGCAGAGCGCCATCCGGGCGGGCACCTCCGGCTTGACTCGGTTCCCTGCCCTTGCTGAAGGTTTTCGAATGACTGTATTTGTCCGCTGGCCCGTTCTGATGCTTGGATTCATACTGTTCCTCCCGGGGTTACGGGCGGAGGGTCTGTGGAAGGTCGGGGAGGGGCGCTCAAATATTACACCGGGAAACCTGATGTGGATGGCGGGTTATGGTTCCCGGGCCAAGCCCGCGGATGGGAAGACCACGGACCTTTGGGCAAAGGCACTGCTGCTCGATGATGGAAAGGGGAACCGCGGGGTATTGATCAGTCTCGATCTCGTTGGAATTGATCGCGAACTTACCGGACGGGTCTGTGACTTGCTCAAGGAGAGGTTCGAGCTGAAGCGAAAGCAGATTTCGATCTGTACGAGTCATACCCATTCCGGACCGGTGGTGGGTCGCAACCTGGCCCCCCTGCACTATCATATCCTGGCGCCAGAGCAGCAGCAACTCGTTGATCGTTATGCGAGCCAGCTTCCTGATCTCATCGCGGAGGCGGTAGGCTTGGCTCTTGAATCGCGGGCACCTGCCCGGGTGCAATGGGGGTGTGGGAAGGCGGTTTTCGCGGTGAATCGCAGGGAAAACAAGCCCTATGGGTCGGTCCCCGGGCTCCGGGCCCGGGGCGCCCTGAAAGGGCCGGTAGACCACGATGTTCCTGTCCTGAGTATTCGAAGTGAAAACGGCCAGTTGCGGGCCGTTGTTTTCGGCTACGCCTGTCATGCCACCACGGTGAGCTTTCAGCAATGGAGCGGAGATTACCCGGGGTATGCCCAGCTTGCCCTCGAGCAGGCCTATCCAGGGTGCACGGCCCTCTTCTGGGCGGGGTGTGGTGCTGACCAGAACCCCCTGCCGCGCCGGACCGTGGAACTGGCGGAACAGTACGGGGCGGATCTCGCCCGGGCCGTAAAGGATGTCCTCTCCGCTCCCATGGCGGAGCTTCGGCCTTCGCTCCGACTTCAGTATTGTGAGGTGGACCTCAAACTGCAGCAGCTCCCTGAGGCGGCTGCCCTGGACCGGGACTCCAAGGACGCCAACCGGCATGTAGCAGCTCGGGCCCGCATGCTGCGGAGCCGCCTCGAGGAACAGGGGGCCCTCAAGGGAGCTTATCCGTACCCGATCGGGTACTGGAAGCTGGGAGGAGAGATCGACTTCATCTCGCTGGGAGGAGAGGTGGTGGTTGATTATTCGCTGCGTCTGAAGCGTGAACTGCATGGAAAGCGAACATGGGTGGCTGGAAATACCAATGATGTCATGGCCTACATCCCGTCTCTCCGGGTTCACCGGGAGGGAGGGTATGAGGGTGGAGGTGCGAATATCTATTACGGGTTGCCGGGCCTTTGGGACGAGGGAGTCGAGGAGGTGATCCTCTCAACTGTTCACGAACTTTCCCGTGAGGAGGACTGAAGCAGGGCCGGGCGGGCTCATGCTATCTGGATTGCTGCAGGTCCATGCGATACAAGCGACCTTCCAGGGAGCCATTGAGGAGAGGAACTGAGTCCTTGTGGCTCCCCCCGAAGTGAGAAGCTGCTTCATGGTTGGCCGTGTAGACCCCTGCACAGCGAACAGCGAGTTGTTGCCGCAGGAACTTTCCGAGTGCCCGGTAGAGAGGGTTGATCTCGGCCTCTTCTCCGCTTCGGAGTCCGTAGGGGGGATTGCAGACGGCCGCATCAAATTGAATGCCCGGGCTGCTGTTGCGGAAGTCTCCATGTTCGAGTTCAATGGGAGCTTCCGGGAAATGCCGGGCGCGAATCTTTTCGAGGGTTCGGAAAGTGCCCGGGTTGATTTCGATTCCGAGAAGCCGCATGCCCTCCGGATTCCTCTGGCGCTTCTCCAGTCTGCGTCGCTCCGTATCGTGGGTTTGCTGGTCGTAATCGTGGAGGGCTTCAAAGCCGAAGCGCCGGTGCAGGTTCGGTGCGATTCCAGCGGCCATCATCCAGGCCTCGAAGAGCAGGGTTCCCGACCCGCACATTGGGTCAATGAGAGGGGAGCGGCGGTCCCATCCGGACAGGGAGAGGAGTCCGGCAGCAAGATCCTCCTTCATGGGAGCCTCTCCATGCTCGATCCGGTATCCTCGCTTAAAGAGGGGGGTGCCGGACATGTCGAGGGCCAGGGTAGCCCGATGCTTCTCGAGGTAGACCACCACATGAACATCCGGGTCACGTTTTTCGATCGAGGGACGGACACCGCCACAAAGTTTACGAAAGGTATCGGTGATTCCATCCTTTACCCGGTGGATCGCATAGCGGGTGTGCGTGATCTTGGGAGAGTGCCCCTTGATGTCGATGCGAAGCCGTGCATCTACAGGAAAGAGTTTATGCCAGTTGGTCTTGCGGGACTGGTAGTAGAGCAGGTCATAGTTACGGGCATTGAAGCTACGAATGGGGCGCAGGACATTGAGGGCCGAGCGCAACCCCATGTTGGCCCGGTAAAACCCGGCCAGGTTGGTTACGATTTCGACTGCTCGCTTGCGCGTTTCCACGACTTCGATTTCGAGGTCCTGGAGTTCCTGTGCCACAACTTCTTCCAGACCGCCGCGGCAGAGGACAAACCCCGGCAGGCGTTCAGGATCGGGAGGAGTTGTGGGGGCGGGCATTTTACGGTGTTCTGGTCTGTTGGGGCTACAGCCTCGGGCCGTATTCCTGTCCGTTACCGGGCGAGTTTCAATCCCGCCTCCTTCGTCAGGATGGAAGATCGAATCCCGGGAGGCAATCGTTACTGGACGAATGGAGGCCAAGTCGTCAGCGTTTAGTGATGTTTTTGAGGGTGGGAGTTCTTTTCTGGTCACTTGCCGCGTTCCCTTGCCCCGGTCTTTCAGCGAAAGAGGCCTCCCGGATTTCCGTTCCAGATAAGCTGGTTGTCCTGACTTTTGATGATGGCAACAAGTCGGATCTGAAGACAGTGGCTCCACTTCTCAAGAAGCACGGATTCGGGGCGACCTTCTTTATAACCTCCGGGTGGCTCGGAGGTGAGCAGAGGCTGACATGGCCGGAGGTCCGGCAACTACAGGCGGAGGGTTTCGAGATAGGGTGCCACACCGTGAGTCATCCCAATCTGCTGGCTCTCAGGACTGGGGAAATCCGTCGGCAGATCGAGGAATTCGATCGTGCCTGTGCTGAAAACGGGATCACGAAACCGGTATCCTTTTCCTATCCGGGAGGACACTTTGACCGACGGGTCATCGCCATCCTGCAGGATCTGGGCTACCAGGTTGCGCGGAGGGGAATGGATCCAGAACGACCTCTGGAGGACAATGGAGGAAATGGGAGGGCTTATGCCCCGGGAGAGGATCACCCCTTGCTCATTCCGAGTAGTATGATTCGTGGGACCGGGGCACAGGAAGACTACCGTATCGAACAGGCGCTGGGGGAAGCGCGGTCGGGGAAGATCGCTATTCTCACTTATCATGGAGTGCCCGATGTCAATCGCCATTGCTCTACCTCTGTTGTCCGATTCCGCAAGGACATGGACTATCTCAGGAAGTCGGGAGCGACGGTGGTCGCTCTCAGGGACCTTGTTCGCTACGTCGATTTGAGCAACCACCCCCGAGATCCATTTGCTCCAATCATCCGGCGATTGGGTCTGCGAGTGGGAATGCCCAGGTGTAATAACGCGGAATCTGTTCCACAGTTCAGTTGGCAGGCGATCTCCAATGGGTGGACTCAGAAGCAGGTGGCCTATCGCCTTCTGGTGGCAAGTAGCAAGGCGCAGCTTGATCGTAATCAGGGAGATCTCTGGGACAGCGGCAAGA
>Ga0163179_10000015_pt1 | contig 184866 bp, 227 predicted proteins | sample AtlANTMetagenome_FD_109643 | JGI IMG/M metagenome (GOLD analysis project Ga0163179, IMG submission 109643) | Marine eukaryotic phytoplankton communities from the Atlantic Ocean - Atlantic ANT 2 Metagenome | ecosystem: Environmental > Aquatic > Marine > Oceanic | place: North Atlantic Ocean...
ATCTTCTAAGCTGTCTTTTTGTGATTTTCATAATGCACCTTGCACTATAAGCGTAAGAGCTTCTACGACTTCTTCTTTTGAATATCCTTTTCTAATAAGCTCTCTAACTGGAACCACGATGGTATCTTCGAGATCAAAGTATTCTTTTTCAAGTAATGCGCTTTGATTTGCGTCATCAATTCCAGGAATGGGTTCAAACTCTTTGGTCTGGCGGCCAAACTCTTCAGAGCCAAACTCTTTAAGGAGCCTTGCTCGTTCTTCTTTGATAATTCTTCTTAGTTGTCTTTTTGTGATTTTCATTACATACTCTCCGCAGCGTAAATTTTAAGATCTTCTACATTACCATCAAAATGCCAAAGCAGTTCTTCCCACTCATCTCTCTCAAATTCAAATTGGGCTGCGTCAGCAAGATCATATGCCACGTCTTGAAGCTCCATATCTGGATTATCTGCTTGAAAATCATCAGCTGCAATTACTGCCCAATCCTGAAGTCGGGATAGAAGATTATCAATATCCAACCTTGCAGAATCTGCTTTCATTTTCTTGATTCTTCTTTTTACTTCTCGATCTTCCTGTTTGCCAAGCACCTCATCATCAAGCTTTTTCCAGTCTTCAGGAGAAAGTTCCTCCCGACTTAGGTCAATACCAAGGCGCCGGGACAAGTCTGGAACAGCGGCATCTGGAACGCCTGATATCGAGTCTTCTCCAAAATCTATCACTTCGCCTGTTTCTCTGTTGACAAAATCAATTGCTTCTCGAATGATTCTTTTAAGTTGTCGTTTAGTTATCTTCACTATAACCTCCAGTCATAAGCTTGACTATCAATGGTTCTATTTGCCCTATAATATTCATTGCTTCTATAGAAAAATCGTCTACTTCTTCATCAGAAAATTTACCATAAAATCTATTTTCAAGTCTTGACATCATTGTCTCTATTATACTTTGAGCTTTTTCCATACTTTTATATTCATCGCTATAAGAAGGATTGTCGATCAAACCGTGATCATACTCGCCGTCATTAAAAGATTCTTTTATTAGTCTTACGATATCTTTTCTAGTTATCTTCATTATTCATCTTCCTCAGCTTCTAGCTCTTCAAGAGTTTTCTTACTCCACTTGCTTTTCGGCATCAATTTTTCGATACGAAAATTCAAAGCTTTCATTCCGTTAATTGTTGGTTGACCTAAATCGTCTGTGCCTATTTTCTTTACAATTGTTCTCTTATTTTTGAACCTTCCTGTAAGAATCACATCACCTTCTTCAATATCAAGCTCTAGAGCTTCACTAATAATCTTTCTAAGCTGTCGTCTTGTAATTTTCATGAAAAGCCTCCCCATCCTCCGTAATATTGTCCGCTGCCAGACGATCTCTTTATACGCTCTTTTTCGTATTCTTTCTTAAATTTCTCTTTCTGGTGATTTGAGCGATCATAATCTGTCATGCTGCTTGTTACGTCTATAAGCGCGCTGACTACTTTTCCGGTTAATCCATCGATGACGCTATTTCTTCTTTTCTCATCCATTGCCTCCATTCGAGGAACGGCAATCACTAATTCGTCTATTAAAATCTCAACCCACTCCTCAATCTGAGGTTTGAACTTTGTGACATCAGATACAGTGGCTATCGTTTTTCTCTCGGCTAGTAGCACTTGGTGAATGATTTTTCTTAGCTGAGTCTCAGTAATTCTCGCTTTATTTTCCGTCAAACTATAAAGTCTGTCCCAATGCTGCTGTGATATTCCTGCCGGCGGAGTTCCGCCAGTTTCATCAGAAATAGCATCAATCGCAGCTCGATATTTCTTTTTTTGCTTTGGCGAAGGAGATGAACTAAGGTTGTGTACCATATCTGCTAGTTTAACCCTAAGAGCTGGTTGGTCTCCTATTAGGTCGACGACATATGATTGATAGTCTCCACCTTTTTCATGAGTTAAAGCGCGTACTACTCTGGTGACCTCTTCGCCTGCTCTGGGGTCGGTAATAGAACCTTTGATGAAACCCTCCATTTCTTCGATAGAATCAACTGTAGAGCCAGGAGCGTCCTCCAGGGTATCATGGAGTAATGCAGCTAGCTGTGATATTCTATCATCCGGATAGAATCTGTTCACTATATTTCTAACTTCTGCTGGATGAGTGAAATAATCTTCTCCGCTTCTTCTCTTTTGCCCGACATGCGCCATCCTTGCCGTTGCATATACATCACGGAAATCATCCCTGTAGAATTTTTCTAATAGTATTTCTCTTATGAGTTTCCGTGATACCTTCATTACTCGCACCCTCTATCACCGATAAAATTTTTTCTCCAATTAAGATAGACTTCATCTTCAGAAGAGATGCATACATCACACTGGAGTCGATTTTCACATTTATTCAACGCGTAACAAAATGGTTCTTTAATTTCTAGTAAACTAGATACGCAAGTAGGAATTTCTTTAAGGCAAGGATCACATTGGGTTGGCCTTTGCGATTCTACTTCAACAGGTGGTGTTTGAGTTTGAGGACAAGAATCTATACCCATAAGTAAAAAACTGACGCTAACTACCAATATTAGTCTAAAATCTAGCATCATTTCTTTTCCTTTTTGAGATCTTTAAAAAATTCGCGATAAAACAGCTCTTCTCTTATTATCTTTCTAAGTAAAGATGAAGATATTTTTGTAGTTTCTTTTTTCATTTCATCGCACTCGCTCTTTTCTTTCTCTTCCCATTCTTTTGCCATTTCTGGATCATTAGCCCACATCCAACGTCTTTGTTTTTCTGATTTAAACGGCATAATAAACTAAATCCTAATCGTAGTATGACCCAGGAGATCTCTTGTATGGCTTACGCCTTCCAAGTTGACCGCCAGCTCTTCTCTCTAAAAAGTCTATAAAATCATCCCAAGTGCCAGGCTTGTCTGAATTCCATTCGTAGTCTTCCATACTAACAGTAATTTCACCAATGCCATGAGAAATAGAAGGTGGTGGACTTAAGCGAACATATTTCTTATATTTCTTCCACTTGATGCCTTCCATATCAGAGGGCTCGATACCGGCTGTGAATTGATTACCTAAGAACCTGAGCCACGCTGTATCTGGATCAGAAGAGATTCTGGCTTTCATCGCTTTCGAATACTCATCATAAGCTGCATCTTCAATATCTCTTAAAAACTGGTAAGCTTTATTCGAATCCCACCCTTCTGGAGCAGGCATATTATACCCCTCCTCTCCGACATTGCTGAACCATCCAATTGCTTCATCAGCTATAAACCCCATCTCGTTATTATCAACGTAAGGTTTTAATGCAGGATCAGCTAATGCACCTGCAATATCACCAGTTAAAGCATAGTTGGCAAGTACATTATAATCATCCACATCTTCATACGGGTTCTGAATAATCGTTTGGTGCTCTTCTCTTAAAAGAAGCTGTTTGATGCGAAATCTTATAGAAGCTTCTGACATTTGACCTCTTGATTTTTGAAGAGCTGCGTTAGCCAGTTTTGCGTTTAAGCCTTTGGGTCCTTGAGGATCCCATTTTGAAGCTGCCCAAGAAAAATTCTTAGTAGGCCTTCCATATCTCTTGATCGTATCTCCAGTGCGGCTTATCGCACCCTTAATTGCTGCTATTAAATCTTTGCCGCTGGCTCCAGGAGGAAGAACTCTTGTTCCTGAAATATGATAATTAGATCGACCCTCTCCTGGGCCGTGATAATCCATTCCACCCACAGCAGCCGAATCTTTAACAACGACTGTTATCACATCAGAACTTGAATCATGAAATACTTCAAGCTTTTGGTTGTATCTGTAATCACCATCAATATCGGCGTCAATGTAGCCTATAACATTTCCAGCTGGCTCGCTAGCTTCTTTGATAATTCTTCTAATTTGAGATCTAGTAATTTTCATCAGTCTAACCTTATTGGCATTAAATCTGGAAACTTCTCCATGAGATAAGGATTAACTCCACCACTTGAGTATACTCCATCTGGCTCTTGGGCTACTACTCTGCCAACGCCAGTTGTTCCGTCTTCATAAGCTCTAATGTTTACAAAAACTCCGTCCATGCCGTCAGCATATTCTATATCGCCCCAATCATTTTCAAACTCTTCAAAAGCATCAAAACCCATGATAAAATCACCAGAATCAAAATCATATCCTAAAAATACTTCATTTGGATCTGAAAAACCGCTGTTTTTTAATACAGAATATATCGAGCTCATTAGAGCAGAATTGCCATAAATCATATCAAATACTTTATGGCCGTTAAAAGTTACCCTATCTGGCCACGCAGCATTTATCTCAGCATCGCTAACATCATCTAAAATGTCAACCATCTTTCCGGTTTCTTCTTTAACGATTCTTTTTATTTTTTCTCTAAATTCAAAAAGAGCAGCAGCTTCTTTGCTTGATTTGCTTAAAATCCTGCTTACAATTTTGTTTTGCTTTGAGCTAAGACCCCGGCCAGCTTTGAGCTGTTTTAATATTGACGTCAAGAAATTATTTGGCTTGGCTTCTAAAGCAGCTTCAACTGCTGCAATTTTTTCAGCATTTGCACTTGTGCCTACATTAGTAGTTTTTCTTCGAGAAGAATAGCGAGATCTTCTTCCGTGCCAAGGAGCATTAGTACCATAAGTACCCCCACCATATTGGCGACCGAAATCTCGACCCATCTTAGTAACATTACCCTCGTCATCATAAATGTTACCATCTTCATCGACGTACTGTTCATACTCTTTAAGCATTTCAGATTCAGCCAACTTTTTTGCATTAGCTGATCGAGCAGTCCCGCGAGTCCAATGCCTCGCAAGATCTACGCTTTTTGACCATCCTTTAGAATCTACAACAGCGCCATTTCCCCAAGTCTTACTCTGGACAGTCGCTAAGTCTTCAAGAGATCCACTCCAAGGGTGACCATCAACGTGTCCTTTCGAAAGCATTTTTTCATAATACTCTCGAATAACTTTTCGAAGTTGTTTTTCTGTGATCTTCATTACTATCTCCGGCGAGTATTTGATCTAATGATCCTCTTGATTCTTCTTCTAACTGCCTCATCTTTTCGAGCTTCAGCATCTTCAGCTCTACTTTCTTCTTCTTTATCGTCTTCAATATCTCTTTTTAGATCTTTAATATGATCGATGTCATCTTTAATATTTTTATGGAGTCTGTCCAATTCAGTATCAATTTCATCTTCATTGAGCCTGCGTCGAGTTTCTCGAACTATTCTTCTTAGTTTGCTCTTAAGTCTTCTTCGGCTCTCCATAGCAACCCCAACTAATTCTGTTCCTGGATCTTCAGATGTAGTTTCAGTAGCATCAAGCTCTACGCCTGCTGCACTGGCCAAATCTTGAATAGCTGCCATAGCAGTTTTTGCTTTATGCTCGACATCTCCGTGAGACCCATCATAATCTAAATGGCTGGGATCTGTTTTCGATTCATCTCCCTTGTTCCCGCCTTCTGGACCCTCAAAATCTTTATAGTGTCCTCCAACATCGCCAGACTTATGCCCATCATCTCTTTTATAATCATGAGCATCGCCACCCCAATGACCGGCTGCCTCTTCGCGAATAATTCTTCTTAATTGTCTTTTTGAAATTTTCATCTTATTCTTCCTTATTTCCTAATTTTGAAACTTTTTCTTTGAGGCTCTTGAGTCTATCTAAAACCCAGTTATAACCGCCAACGACTTTTGATTTTGCCCAATCGTAAACACCCAAACACCATCCTTTTACAGTGTCCCAGAGATCACAGAATATTTCTACTACTTGGTCCCAAGCAAGATCTAATATATCTACAATTAGTTTTAATGGCGCACTAAGCACCCTAAGTAATGGATGCTTATCTCTGCGTAGCATAAGCCAAGTCAAGACAACTCCAACTAACAAACCTTCCATCCTTGGGAAGTTTACATGAATATGATATAAAACTTCCCAAGCCCAAACTCCACCGAGAACAGCTATTTCGCAAACTGATTCTCCAAGTCCAACTATTAAATTCCACGTTGCTTTTAAAACTTCCATTATCTAGGCCTCGTATAAAGTGATTTCAAACCTTTTTCGGGATATGGTTGAGAATGATCGTGCCAACCACCCTTTCTAAATTCGTCTAGCCATTCTGATCCGGCAGCAGCTAAATCTTCCATTGTTTGAACATTCGCATTTTGAATTATGTCTTCTAGGGCTTCTTCATCTTCCGGCCAGAGATCATCTACCCATAAGGCATCTAGAATCGCTGTTCCTGCTGCTATAAAGTCACCGTTCATTGCAGCTTCTAAACCCTTGACACCATAAGCTCTTCCGTCTAGAGCTGACTTATTCCCCAAAGCTTTTAAAACATAACCAGGACCAGCTGGCCGGCCAGACTGTTCTGAAACTAGATTCCAATTATCTTTAATTGTTTTTCTAATAACTTTTCTAAGTTGATTTTCTGTTAATTTCATCTGTACCATCCTGCTTCGTAGTCCTCATCATCAGACCAAACGCCACCCTCTCTATAAGCTAAGAGATCTTCCATTGTGGTGAACCATGCATCATCTTCAGAATCAAAGAAAATAGTTCCGTCTTCTTGCATTATGTCTAACACAGAAAATATTTCATCTTGCATCAAATCATCAACTGGCGCAAGATTCAAAAGTTTATCAACTAAATCTGCTCCAGCAATAGATGGCTCTTCTTCTACAGCGGCAATTATAGCGTTTTCTATTTCGCCAAAACGCTCTTTCATAAATCCTTCATTCATAATATTCTCAACAATCTTTAAAACCTGGTGTCCCCTTACTACTTTATCATCTGTAAGAGCGATATCCTCAAAATCAATTGGGTGCACTAAGTTAGATCCTCCGGCCCATGCATCATCGACCGTTTCTAAATCTTCAGCTCTATCTCTAGCAAGAAATGCACTCTCTTGCTCTTCAGCAGAAATAGTCTTTTCTTCTTGCGAAAGAGTTTCGATTTCTTCTTTAATAATTTGCCTTATCTGTTTTCTAGTGATCTTCATTTTACCATCCTTCTCGTTCGCCGCGAGCTTCTTCGTGGAGCTCATCAGCAAGTCCGCGCATTTCATCAGCAGCTTCTTGGAATCCAATAGCTCCAATTAACTCATCAAGAGCTTCATGCAAATCAGCTAAAATTTCAGTTGCTGAACGAGCAGGAGCTGGTGTATATTCATTCAAGAGCTTTGCCTTCTCTTCCTTGATGATTCTCTGAAGCTGTCTTTTTGTAATTTTCATTATCCTATCCTTATGAAAGTATCTTAAGCTTAATGTAGCCGAAGCTTCTTTCAGCGACATCACCTGAAAGTGCTGCATCGATTTGTTCAAGCGCTGTTTGAGCTGCCGGATCATCTTCTGAGGCCATGCTAAGCTCTATTAAGCGATCGAAAAAAGCACGGCCTTGAGCGATAATGCTGTCAGCATCAACTGCTTGCTCATTCAAGAGCTTTTGTTTCTCTTCTTTAATAATTCTCTTAAGCTGTCGTTTTGTAAGTTTCATGATAATTTTCCTACTGCATAGGGACCTATAATTTTTGTATCTGGATCAGGTTCAACCATGTTCTTAGAAATAACAACAAAAGTATTTCCCGCTATTTCAACTTCAACGTATCTCATACCCATGCCACTCATATAATCAGTATTGAAACCGTAATCAGCTATTTTGTCTGCCATGTCCATAATAGCGCTCGAGCCTGAATCAACAATCTCTTGAACTGCTTGGTGGAGCTTTGCAAGCCCTTCAGTCGGATCTCGATTAATTGGTCGACCCTGGAACGATGCCTGTTCCAGCATAGATTCTCTAATAATTCTTCTAAGCTGTCTTTTTGTTATTTTCATTACGGTCTTCCAATCTTTACAGACGGCATATCATGTTGCATACCTTGTTCTTTATAAAATTCGCGTGCCGCGTCAGTAAGTGCAGCGCTGGCTGCTTGAACAGCTTCGGCAGTAATGTTCATACCATCGGGTTCTGTTAGGCCTTGCTCAACCGCAACTTCATAAACAGTTTCAAGAATAGCTTCCTTAAACATTTCATATACTCTTGAGTCGTACTGTCCAGCCGGAGCTTCTTTTAGAAGCCGCGCTTTCTCTTCTCTAATAATTCTCTTAAGTTGTCTTTTAGTAATTTTCATTACTGTATCTCCGGGCCTAAGTCAATTTCGCTTGTATATTCATTTGTGTAGATTATCATACTAGAAGAATCATAACTGCCCTCAACTTGGCCGCCCATTGCTGTGGCTTCTCTTTCGATCGAGCCGTCAACATCATCTTCAAGGTCGAAATAGAAAAGAAGTTGACCCTCATTATCTTCTTCAGATTGAAGACCATACCCTCTTCCCCAAGCCAACCACTCTTCAGTTTTACGAGATAATGGCAGAGAACCAGCGCCTATAGTTTCTCTAATAATTTTTCTTATTTGCTTCCTTGATATTTTCATTTTATCCTCTACTTGCCAAGTCTTCTAGTTCATCGATTAATGAATAAATGTTTGCATTTCGGTTTACTGGATCCATAGAACCTAAAATTGACATCAAAGTGCTTTCAGCTGCTCTAAATTCTTGATCTAACTGCATTTGTCTACCTTGCTCAGCACCGATTGGTTGTTCTTTTAGATAGTGGGGTCGATTCTGTTGCTGCGTAGAGTTAAATCCGGTTTCAGTAGAACCGAATCCAACTCCCCCGACTAATCCTCTGGACTCTTTGATTATTTTTCTTATTTGTTTTCTAGTAATTTTCATTTCTCTACCTATTCCCTGGATGATAATGGCCGTCATGCAGCCTCATTTCATTTTTTGAAATAACCCCTCTAATTGCTTGGACTAATTCTTCTTCAAGATCTAAAACAGCGCTCTCTACTTGTGTTATCCACTCTTCTCTTGTTGAACGACCAGCAAATATTTCTGGATCTTCATCAAAAAGCTCTTCTCCCATCGACCAGTTGTATTTTTCAACTATATCACCAACACCAGCAAAGATAAGATCTTCAAAGTCGATCATATCTGCAACTGACTCTTTGACTAATCTTGCTTTTTCTTCTCTGATGATTCTTATAAGCTGTCTTTTGGTGATTTTCATTTTATACCATCCCAGTCAAATCAACTACTGCCACGTCTTCTTCTGTGCCAACACTTTCAGTAACAAGTGCAATTTGAGCATCAAGAGTTTCTAACAGCGCTTCAGCTTGTTTAGCAAGCGATTCAACAAGAGGTGCTTGCGCCGCTACTCCATCACCGCACCCAGGACAAAGAGCTGCAGCCGCTTGAACAGATTCAACAACCTGTTCTAAAGATCGCTGTGCAACTTCCATCTCTACAATAACTTCTTGTTCTGGAGCAAGGCTCTCAACTACTGGTGCGGCTTGAGCCGGCTCTACTGAAACTGGAGCAGAATCTGCTTGCATGTCAGATACATGCATATCATCTCCACACTCTCGAATTCTAGAGGCTCGAGCAGAATTTGAACCGAAGTCTCTAACTACTCTTGCATCTCTTCCGTAAGATTTTGCAAAATCTGGTCGCTTGTTTGGCTCCCAGCCTTCGAAGCCGATAGAGGTACCTCCATGAGCTGCTTCTGAAATAATTTTTCTAAGTTGTTTTCTAGTAATTTTCATTTTATAAGTCTCCTGCAGCACGGGCATCAGCTTCTACTTCTTCTTCGCCCTGCATATAAATTTCTTGAGCAGATTCTAGTGCGTGAAAGACCTGCTCGCCTTCCTCACCGAGATCTCCATATCGAAGGACTCGGCCTATTCTATCCATAGCCATGTCTATAGCGTTGGGGTTTTGTTCATAAACAGTTTCAGCAAACTGCTGACTCTTTGGTCCGCCACCATTGATGTATGCAGCTACAACAGCCTCAACTTGCTGCTGCACAGCATCTCCCAAACCAGAATAAGCCTGGGCAAATTCTATCAAGGGTGAACCGGTTTCAACTGAGTCTCCCCACATCTCATTAAGAATTTTTCTTCTTTCTTCTTTAATGACTCTTCGAATTTGGCGGCGATTCAGTCTCATCTTCTCCTCCGAGAACGACGAGCTGCTCGAGCTCTGTTTTCGATCATGATCTTACGCTTTTCTTCGCGGATCATTTGGCGTAGTTTATTGCGGGTAATTCTTTGGCGGCGCTCTTCAATGGGCTCGCCTTCTGCAGCGGCAGCATCATCAGCGGCAGCATCATCCGACTCATCTAACTCTAGATCAGGTCGACGCTCGCCATCTAAATCGTCTCTACCAGAACCAGCAGAAACATCGTCTCTTGCTCTTTGGCTCTGCAGCTCGCTTAAAATTATTTTTCTAAGTTGTCTTTTGGATATTCTCATCAGGGTGTTCCTTGTAATATAAAATCAAAGAATCACCGCTTAAATACTGATTAAACTTAAAAAACAGAAATTTAGTTGTGATTCTCATTTTGCTTATTCTCCAATTGGATGGTGGGCTCAGAATCTAAACTATCCCACTCTACTATTAAAATTAACAGAGCATTACGCTCGAATTTAATTATTACCCTTTTGGTAGAAAATTAAAGTGAAAACACAAAAAAACGGCCGTCTCAGGCCGTTCTTTTAAATTAATTATTGCTGTCAACTACTGGGTAACCTGAGCCAGTCCCTCTGTAGTCAAAAGATGTCCTGTTTTTCCATCAGGTCTCTTCATTCTATGCCAATATCTTCCGCAAGGGTTGCGCGGCCAAGATGATCCGCCAATCCAACCAGTGGTGAAGTAAGAAGTATATTGACCACGCATATCAGTGCCGTTAGTCCACCTCTTACCCTTATATTTGCAAAGAGCTTTTCTAGCTTCTGTGCTGGTACAACCGGGATTGTTAAAAATAAACGTTGCGAGGAAACGAATATTGTCTCCCCATTTAGTTTGATTCGTCTTCATAGGTAACTCACCATAGCCGATAGAGCTTCACTGTCGCTCATTCTGTGGCCTGCTCCAACTGAAACGAGCTTGGCTCCGGACCGTGAAGAAAGATCGACGCTGTCTTCGAAAGGAACAATTTTGTCTGCTTCTGAATGAAGAATGACGGTATTACTAGGGACAGTGTCGGCTGATCCGAACATGTTCCATGCTGGAGCGATCAAAACTCGAGGAGCTCCATTTGTATCGATATTTACTGCAATTGCTCCCCCTCTTGAGGATCCAACCACAACGTCAGGCTGGTGAATATCAACAGCGTCTTGCGCGATCTGCAAGGCTTCTGCCCAGCCAGTTCGTAGATCTGGATTAATCAACTCAAATCCAGCTCCTTTAATCGCCTGCGCTTTACTTCCACCGGGCTGAGATTCTTTACCATGCAATAACAATACCTTCTTCATTATTTAGCTCCTGCTTCTACAAGTTTCTTAAATTTTGTATCTCCGCAAACTATTCGACGTGTCTTTCCAGTTTCTGGAATGACAATGTTAAATGCTGTACAGTAAACTCCTGCAAGGTGTCCCATTCCAGCTTCTACCATTTCATAATCTTGAGACTCCATTTTTCGATGTGTGTACATATTAGAAGTTACGATAGCTTTTACACCGTTTCTTAACTCGATTAAATCTCCTTCCTTAACCATTTTGCCTCCGAGCAACATTGTTTTTATTTCTTGGGTTATTGTTAAATCTAGGATTAACCGGTCCGCCGTTCAAATAACGGTTTTTCTGAAACTCAGCAGTATTGTAGAAAAGCTCTGAGTCACATCGAGAACAGATTCCAACTCCTCTTCGTCGCTCTGTGCCCATTACCACTGTCTCTACAGCACCGCACTTTGAACATTTTCCAGACTTAAAAAACAACTTCTCATACATTGGGCTTTTCTCCTTTTAGTTAATTGCCTCAATACCTTTTATATTATAACTCGCGCGTACGCGATTTACAAAACTAATACCGGCGTCGCGTGGACTTGCGATACCGCGATTTCCTCTTAAATTGATTCTTATTGGCTGACTTTTCTTCGTCGCTAAGCCAACAAATTTCTGCGCAAACCTTATTTCCGCTCTTGGCGAGAAACTTCGGCGCGCCGCAACTATTGCAGCAATCTCCAGTCTTAGCAGACTTCCAAGTGCTCCGCATACGTTGGTACATACGCTCAACAATATCTTCAATGTTTCCAGTTCGGTGAACTCGGGTCGACTTCACAATCCCCTTAGTTGATCCTTCCCTTGTGTTATAAGTCGCACAAACTCGAATCGCGTCTTTGCCAGAGCTTCGGACTTCTTGACCAACGATAGTCGTAAAGACGTTAACATCAATATTAGCGTCTGGAATAGCCCGAGTAAAGACTCGTTCTGAAGTACCACGAACAGTGCTGGTCTCCTCAAAGCCGCACTCTTCGAGTTTATTGAGAATGCTCATTGCTAGCATTTCTCTGAGAATTTGAAGTTCTGGATCGTAATCAGACATTTTTTCCTGGAGTTTGGGTTCCGAATCCTTATTCCTTATATTATTATTATACCACACTGAAGGACTTATTTCACAGATTCCCCCCACAAACTTCAAACTTGTCAGCACTAAAATCTGAAACGCACGTGTATTTATCGAAATACTTTACGGGGTTTAGCCACTTTACTCGACAGTGAGCTTTACCGTCAGAAGCTCTTGCTGTATAACTCTCGACAGTAGCCATTTGCCCGTAAAACCACTTAGCATATGAACCCTCATCAACAAACATTACCAAATCACCTACTTTCATTATTTCCCTCAACTTTACGTAATTTTTGTAATTGAAAGCGTAACCAGGCTCCTATAAAAGGAATAGACCCAATTAGCGCTAGTAAAAAATTCCATTCTCCATGGCAGTTTGATAAGTGTTCAAACATTATGGTCTCTCCATTATATCTTCCCACCACTCAATACACTCTTCGGGAGAACTCTTCCCATCGCATATTCCTGGCGGCGGCTGTGGGACTCCCCAGACTAACAAAAAGCTCATTACTCCCAGAAAAGCACCCACTCCGAATCCGAGTAAAACAGCATTAACATATTCTTTATTGATTTTCATTGACTACCTCTAAATGATTGACGTTTAGTGTTATATTATCTTCACCAAAATTTACCAAGCAACTGTTTCTGCTGATTTGAATGACCACACCAACACGCCCAGCAATCTGCTTTTGGATCCTCATAAAGTATTTAACCGCTGTTAAATTTGCTCCGGACTTTAGAGCTGCTTTGCTTGGGCTGAATTTTACTAGATCTCCACTCTTCACTTGGGCACCTTGTTTAAGATTCCGTGAGACAGTAAAACTTCTTGCTTATAATCTTCAAAAGTAGCAGGAGTCATTCCTCCTCGGACAGTCTCAAGTTCTTCCATGGTTAATTCTCTGTCAAGTTCAATAAGCTCTAGATAACAATCATGCTCTCTTGATACTTTTCCATCAGACCAATAAACTTCAGCAGAAAATCTCTTGGGAAAGGCTCCGGGATAGACTTCAAGTACTACTCCAGGGTTTTGATAATCTTTTTTTGCATTCTCAAATACCCAGGCATCAGTATGAAAATTAACCAAATCTCCAACTTTCATTCTGACCCTCCGTAAAAATACTCACTAACAAAATACGTTAATACAAGTATTGCAATTGACCACCAAACAAAATTCACTGCTCTATTTTCCTCACTACTCTCTTCAAATATTTTCCAACGACATCAGAGCCAAGCTCTATTCCAAAAATCCAATCTTCATTAGAGTCTACAACCAACACGGTCCTACTCATATATTTTACAAGGTCGCCTGCACTAATCATTTTCTATCTCTGCTTGTCCAAACTCAACAGCAATTTTTGCATAATGCCGAGCCATTTTTTTACAGTACGATTTTCCTGTTTCCTCGTATTTTCGATTCCACCTCAAATAAATTGTGTAGTAGTCAGGAATACCTGTAAGACTAGATTTAGCTGGCTTTACTTTCAATTACCACCTCTCTACAAAAATCATAAGCTTCCCTAGAGTCGCTACCGACTTGAATCATACATTCCATTACTTCATTTAGAAAGTAATATCTTGGAGAATAAAAAAGCCACCAAGCTGCGAAACAGATGCCGGTGATAACTAAAACACCAGACAGCTCGATACAAAACCGCTTAGTTGATTCTCTCATTTTATATCCAGCTCTCATCATTATCACAAATCTCCATAGGGGGCATCTCTCCAGACTCCCAGCCACCGTGGCGCTCAATAACTTCAAGAACAACCGCACTTGGTACCCATCCGTATATTGTACTAGTTGGCGTTGAGGGATTCTCTGCGTACGGCAGAAGGAGGGGATCGGATGAAGATGGGTATCCAACCTCAACTGAAAAGTATGGACCCTGATCGTCTTTTGGGGTGCAGTAAGCGCCCTCATTTCCTTGTACTGACATCGAAAAACCGTCAGCGCATTTGATTGGTGAATATTTCTTTTTCATCTATAAATTCCTCGTCAATGCCTGCGGCATAAAAGTTATTTTTTTAAATATCGGCCGTGGAAGCCATTCAGGTTTAACAGTAACAACAACCCGAACTGAGAAGTCGTTAGCTTCTAATACAACCATTGGAGTCTTATAAGAAGCTGCCCATTTGACTAGCCAAGTGTCATGTTTCGATATGTAGTTTTTCTTTACTCTAACAAAATCTCCAGGATTTAACATTTTAACACCCGCACAGTTCAGCACATTGGCTAGCGATGAACCCAACTTCGAAATACCAGACGCAGAAAATGCCGGTGATGACGAAAGCTAGTTGAAGCCCCGCGGCTTGAAAACCGAGACGAGACTGTTCTTTTTGTAGTTTAGCAATTTGTTTATCTTGATCGGTCAAAAAAACCTTCCTAGCTAAAGTTATCGATTTTCAAGGTAATCTAGAATCCAAACGTCTGGCTCGCCAGTTCGAGCTTTTGCAACTCCATACGGCATGCGGATAGGACCGTCAAATGCAAAGTATTCATATAGTTTTTGAAAAGCAGAACTATCATAAAAGTCTCTGCTAGAGTTAATGTATTGCGGCATTAGAGCTACCTCTTCTGGTGAGAGATTAGCATTGCTGTAAATTTCTTCTAGTGACATAACACCTCCAAGAGTGGTTTAGGGAGAAGGGTTTAGAGACCTAATCTTTAGCTCCAGACGGCCGTATCGGCGCGAACAGTGTATCCCTAAGATACCTAGCTTTAGATGCCAGACGACTAACTCAATAGTACGAGCAGTGTCCCTATCACCTTATATTAATATTATACCACACTGAGAAGGGAATTTCACAGATTCCCCCAATTATTTTTAACTAGAGTTTCTTTTTATTGCAGTCAAAATATTGGGTTTTTCAAAGCCAGCGAAACGAAGAATATTTTCGACTCCCTGTTCTGTGTTTAAGTCATCGACGTTAAAGATTTTAACATTCTCTGGATACTCGGCTTGAAGTGTTCTACAACGGTTGTAGTAATCAGTACAATACATTCGGATAGCTTCTTCTTGTGAAACTCCATTATACTTTGGATATGATGCATCCCACTCGTTAGTCACAAGATTTGGGTCTTCATGGTCTTGAAGCGGGTTGTTGTTGTTTTTCTTAAATTTTGCTAAATAGCTCGTAACAATCTCTTCAATAGGCCTTTCGAGAACTATAAACTTGAAACTAAATCCGTCTCTAAGGTGAGGAATAGCAGCAAAACTGTTCATCAAAAATGGTACCCACTGAACGTAATATGATCCTACGTCTCCCACAGTATTCCAAATCATGGATTGATGATGAAGCTGTTCCCACCTATATTGAATTGCTGCATTGTTAGTTGTATCCCATGGGAGGATTGGAAAAAGCTCGTGAGAAACTAGAGCTCCTTCTTGCTCATTCAAAAGCCAAGCTAAAGAAGAAGACCCACATCTTCCAGGGCCGAGTCCAAACACTAAATTTTTCTTAAGTTTCATTATATTTCCTTATCTGTCGTTTCTAAAGCAGACAAAAGTTGGAAATCTCAATGACCCATCTTCTGTTACTTCTTGATATCTTACTTCTACAATCCTGCCAGTAAATTCTTTTCGATCATTCCAGATTTTTTCTCGGAGATCATCTGAGAATCCGGATCCAACCTTTACTGTTACACCATTATAGTCTATTACAATTGCCCCGAGCTTACCCTCGTGTTTACCTGTGCCCTCTTCGAAACCCATTATTGGAAGGTCAACGTCATGGAAAGCTTTAAATTTCATGACTTCCCAACCTCGACCAAATTTATAGGGAGCGTTAGGGTCTTTAATCATAGCCCCCTCATATCCCTGTTCAACGTATTCGTCGTGACAGCTCTTAATTTCTTCATAGTCTCCAGAAATTAAACATCGTTCTACTGGCATCAAGAGATCCCAAGCAGTGCAGTTTTCATTTAACCTCTTAAGAAGCTCTGAATAGCGGGCACTACAGGACATGCTTGTTTTTCGACTGTCCCACTCCTCTAGGGGAAGATAGTCGAAAAGGGCAAGATAAGTTCCCGAAGCGTCTACGTCATCTTTTCGGTAAGCTTGACGCATGAGCGAAATAAAGTCTTCGCCCATAAGCTCTCCGTCGTAGCATCCATCCCCAAGCTTGATCAGCTCTGGGCCGATAGTTGACTCAAAATTTGTTATATGTTTGCCAGACCTGGCAAACATATTGACTTCTCCATCCCTCACGATCGAAAAACACCTAATTCCGTCCAACTTGGGCTCTAGAATAATGTCAGATGAACCATTCAACCGGTTTTGATGGAACTTATTAGCCAAGGAGAGCTCGAAGGTCTGAATTAAATCTGGGAACGCCTTTTTGAGGGTTTTTGACGAAACTCCAATTGCGAGGTGCTTTTTTAAGATTTTCCTCATCCAGAACTCGTCTTCTTCTTTTACGCTAGAGAAACAAGCTGAAATTCTGTCAATTGCAGCATTTCCAGTTACACTTCTACTGGCGCATTCATCAGCAATCTTAAAAAACTCTTTCCAAGACTCTGTTTCCCCCAAGGGAAAATCGATGCGAGATCTTGTCTTTGGTACCTTAACTACATGGAAAGGCATCATGTGGTCAACACCATACTTTAGGGCTTTTTGCAACCTGGCGTTTTCTTTATGAGACTTTAGAATCTCAAGCTTAGCATTAGAGCTTGATGTATCTTTAATTTGCTGTAGAATTTCTGAAATATTCACGGATCACACTTTTTGATAGAGAGTTCAATAGTCTTCTTTGCTTCAATAACGTATCCTCCGTGCCTGTATACGAACCTGCTAGAAGTTGTCGGGCCTGTACTTACAGATATTACGTTTGGATGGGTTTCGCACTTGTCTGTTATGAGGTCTCGCATTTTGTCAGTTACTCCAACTTCATGCAACTCTTGAGAGAATTTCCTCATAAGCTCAAGATATTTCTCTTTATGCATTTTCATTTTTCTTCTCGGTTTTTCTTTTTACCAACTTAAGCTTATACAAATCTACCCATCGTACCGTTTCATTAACAAGAACACTTCCGGTTATTGAACCTTCACCAACTTTATGGTTGATCTCTGTCACAACTCCTATAAAGGGCTTCCCCGTCACGTAATCATGACCAATCTCTACTAAGTCTCCTATTTCTGGCGGGTCATTACAGGGATTTTGTTTCTTGTTTTTCATCGCGAATAACCTCGAGTTCATCAGTGTAGTGCACATTAATAGTTCCACATTCCCACATAACACGAGCTCCTTGGGGTTCAGTTTCTAGATAAGACAGCTCTAAATCAGTTTCGATAAACTCAGCGCCATTTCTAAAAAGCTCTTCGGTTATATTGATGTGGGTTTCTAAAACCATACCATGGTTATAATCTTCACAGTCTACATTGTTTACTAATTGACCCGCTTTAATCATTTAATTCTCCATGTAGGGTTTGGACCAGCATCTCTTCCAGGGTGCGAACATTATCTTCTGCCTCTGTAATCTGGCTAGTCAAGTCGACAACTTCCTTTACGATATCCTTATGTTCTCCAATCCCAGAAGCAGAGCTCAAGTAGACCTCAAGATTTGCCCGGGCTTTAAGAGCTTCGCTCTCATAGTGAATCACCGCTGCACGTAACAATTGTTCTCTCATTATTTCTCCTTATACTTTGTATTCAAAGTTAACTGTTGTTTCATTCATCCGCAGTTCAACTGCGTTATTCTTCAAGTGGAAACGCCGAGCCATATTTGTCAGTGGCGAAAGCGTTACGACTCGTGCAACATCTCCAAGCTTTTTAGCCATGGAAATAACTTGATTAATAATCTCTTTTCCAGCTCCTTTTTCAAGGCTCCAAACCGTGTATGGAATCATAATGTTTCCAGTTGGGTTTGTGTGCTCTTCCAGGTCTGCTACACTAGACGGAACGCATGTTGTTCTTGCGTAGCAGAGAAAAGCCTTCCACGCGCCGTCATCACCCCGGAGTCCATAGACTCCTCTTCCTGGCGCGGTTTTAAAATCTGGGCCGAGCTCTGGCCTCACAGGATCAGAGTCAGACCATAGTTCTGGATGGGGTGTTACGTCTTCAAGGGTGTGGTTCATTCTAGTGTCAATCCTTCTTTTGGAAATTTAGAGCTGTCGAGGTCTAGGGACATCATCACCCGGTCTCCTTGAAAGAGACGGGTACCTTTTGGAATTGGCCGGTATCCAAGTGTGTCTTTGTTCCACCTTAATATCTTCCACTCTTGGCTTTCAAAAGCAAACCTCTTAAAGAATGAGCCGACGAAACAGCCCAACACAAATCCAATTATCCCTACAATATAAATCATATTAGTGTCCTTTCAATTGTACACATTATATTTCAAAAGCTTTTGGGGTGTGACGGAACACGAAATAGGGATAGTAATCATCCGTATTGTCGGTTCCAAACTCCAGCCAGACGTGTCCATCTTCAACGTCAACGAGCTGGTATCCCACGTCGTGGGACGAGTACTCAGAGTTTCGGCCCTCATAGACCTCGATCTTTACCTTTCCCAGCGGCTGCCGAAAAAAGATTGAGTCCGACTTTTCTCCATATTCAATCACGCCAAGGCAGGAGCGGTATCCATCATTTGGGTCCTCAAGGACTTTAAACACTATGCCATCGACGTTGAACTCTTTTGTCGCATCATCTGCCCCATAGTAGTCCAAGACGAGGTCCTTGAGGGTCGCAAAGTGCCGGAACACCTGTTCCCGGTATGGCCGCTCTTTTTCTTGTTCTTCACAGTCTTCTGATGTACTATAAGAGAAAAAATCCCGCATGTTTAGCCCTTTTTTCGCTGGCGTTTTAACCATCTGGATAATTGTGTTTTTAACTGCTTGTGCACCTGTTCATCTGCCCCGTGTCTAATTGCGCCCTCAAGGGATTCAAGGAGCTTTTCAGCTGCCTCTACCGCATTAACTGTATATTGCTCTTCATACATATTCATTAACAATCACCATCCTTAGCATCTTCGATAACACCCACACGTTTCCCCTCGGAAAACGCCTTGATGACCTGGCAGAGTTCCAACATACGGCCGCAGGCCTCGAGTCCGATGGACTCCAGCTGGGAGAGAGCCTTAAGCTCCATAGCCTCAACATCGACCGTGACCGGTCCGGTGCCGAAATCGACGATAATCTCCTTGACAACAGGTCCCGCAACAATCGGTAGCGCGGTTCCCTTATTATTATTATATGCCGAAGCATAGTCCTGCTGTCCCATGATTTCATAGGCATAGCGTTCTACAGCCTGCTTGGCCTCGCGGAGGCCAATGCACTTCTCCCCCTCTGGGGGAGTCGCCGCGGCGCGAAGCGCCTTGATTGCCGCGATTTTTTTGTTTGCAAGGATGTTTTCTCGCATCTCGGCAACGCCCTCGGCTGTACAGATGATTACTCCCATTTGCTAACCTCTACTCGACCTCGGCAGGCCTGTTTATCTTTACGCGCCTTGGAGCTGGATTCGTCCAACCGTGCCGCACGCCCCCGCCAAGTGGCGGGGGTTCCGCCCGCGGCGAAATGAGCCCGACGGCGAGCCCCCTGTTCCGCCTTGATGCGGTCAAATTTTGTTTTACGCGACTTGTTCATTATCTTTCATTTCTGCCTGAATGTGAGAGACGACTGCCTTCTTGAGCAGCCAGCTCGGGATCGTGTGTTCTTCCCCAACCCTGTCAATCGGAGTAACAATGTGGCACTTAACCCAGCAGGAGCGCCCGCGTCGGTAAGACTTCTTTTCCTCACTGTTCTCCTCGGTCTTGGTTTTTCGATACCGCCGCCCGCCGGTGGTTCGAAAAATCAATTCTTGAACTTCCATCATTGTGCCAGATGGAAGATGCATCCAACCCCACCCCGTCGCGAGACCGCGCTGCGCGCGGTAATCCATAAACTTTTCGAAACTGATTTCGTCGATAAGTACGACGTCGTTTGTTTTAACGTATGCCACTTTTTTCTCCAGGGCTGGGGTTTGTGTGTTCCTTGATCTTTATAGTTATATTATACCATATCTGAAGAGCTATTTCACAGAAACACCGCAGTTTATGTAATTGTTTGACAATTAAAATAAAACCACCACATTAAATCTGAAGGGGGCTGAGTTGAGATGTACCCTCTCCAATATAGTCCGGCATATTCGATAATTTGAGAGCACGTATGCAATTTACTCTCCTTCGTATTTGGTCATATTTGAAACAATGTAACCAGTATAGATATAGCCATTGTCATGCTGGACTTTAGCCATGGTGCCACCGTAGTAAAGTTCCACCACAGTAAATTCTGGCTTAGAACCCTTTTTGCGATCTTTGATTCGCGGGGCTCGGTAGTAAACTCTATCTCCTACTCTAATTCTTGCGGCCATCTCGGCCTCCTCTCTTGTGGTGGGGGCTGTGTATCCCCTATATTATTATAATACCACACTGAGAAGCAAATTTCACAGAAATGCTTAAAAAAATAAAAAAAGGGAGGGGCTTGCGCCCCTCCCTCCCCGAAGGTGTCAAGCCTATGGCTTAACTAGACAGAAGGTGAGTCTTCAGAAAGTTCTGCTGTGAGAAAATTCTGTAGAGCTCGTGCTTCACGAACGGACATCGTGAGTCCTACGGTTCCGGTAGAATACTGCCCATCTACTGGATTCGTACTGATCGTAACAGTGTTGGCACCTGCTTGGTGGCTGGTGGGGTTAAGGCTTACGCCGTATGTGAAACGCTTGGTTGACTTCTGGTTAGTGTATGACATGCTTTTTTTCTCCTTCATTTTGAATAAGCAATTTGTTGGTTGTTATTCCTTCCAACTATGATATTATATCCACTGGTTCAGGGTGTACAAGATATATCAAATAATTTTTTATTTTTTTAGCCCCCCCCCTCGCGAAAAACCGGCTTCGCCGGTTTATTAGAAATTCGTCCGGCATTGAAGGAATTCATAGTTGGGATGTGTGCACTGCAGGCTTGAGGTAAAACTCTCTAAATCATAAGATTGAAATACTTCGCTTGGACAAGCGATATAACAGTCTGAGAGTTCACCAATTGGAAAGCCAAGATAAGAACACTCAAAGGGGATAAGGTGCAAAGCTGGAGTTGTTGCTCCTGCATCGACCTGTTGAATTTCTCGAGGTCCAGAACCACAACACCCAAAGCTAAGAATAAAAAATAAGAGCACGGTATTACGCATGATAAAATACCCTTCTTATCAGTAAAGATAAGTAGACAACATGTTCCCCAACTTCATTGTCAGAAAAAAGCAAACTCCAAATATCGTAACTGATGCGGTGGAAAGAATTAGCCACCTTTTAATTGATTCTTTATCCATGATGGTATTATAAGCCCTTATTGCAACTTGTTTAGTGGTCTAATATCTGTAATCTTCAGGTTTATAGGGTCCATGAATTGGTACCCCAATATATTCTGATTGATGTGGTAGCAAAGTATCTAGACGAGCATTAATATGATTTAAGTGAAGTGAAGCAACTTCTTCGTCTAGACGCTTTGGCAAAGTATACAGTTTGTTCTCATATTTTTCACCATGGTTCCAAAGCTCCATTTGAGCTAACACCTGGTTTGTAAAAGAACAAGACATAACAAAGCTTGGATGACCAGTAGCACAACCTAAATTCACCAGTCTTCCCTCTGCTAAGACGATAATATCTCTGCTAAGTTGGCCGCCAACAACACTTCTGTGAGGAATTTTATAGAGGTCTACTTGCGGCTTGATATTAACTCTTTCTGTCAATTTATTTAACCATGCCATGTCGATTTCATTATCAAAGTGGCCAATATTGCAGACAATGGTTTTGTCATTCATTTCAAGAAAATGTTCTGCACGGATAACATCGCAGTTTCCCGTAGCGGTAACAACTATGTTCGATTCTAGAATCGCATCTTCCATGCGCATTACTTGATAACCGTCCATCGCAGCTTGAAGAGCACAAATTGGATCGACTTCAGTAACTATTACACGACAACCAGCAGCAGAAAGAGAAGCAGCGGAACCCTTTCCAACATCTCCATAGCCAGCAACAACGGCAACTTTACCGGCCATCATCACATCAGTCGCTCTTCGAATAGCATCTACTAGACTCTCACGGCAGCCGTACTTGTTATCAAACTTACTTTTAGTAACCGAATCATTTACGTTAATTGCCGGAACTGAAAGAACGCCATCGTTTTCATACTCTTTTAATCTAAGCACTCCCGTTGTTGTCTCTTCTGAAATACCAGCAATATCTTCATAAAGATGGGCGTGATTATCAAAAATGTATTTTGTTAAATCACCACCGTCGTCCAGTATCATGTTTGGCCCAAGTTCTTGATTAGGAGCAAACCACAAAACACTTTCTAGTGCTTCATTATATTCTTCGTCAGTCATTCCCTTCCAAGCAAAAACTGGAATGCCTTTACTTGCAACATAAGCAGCTGCGTGGTCTTGAGTTGAGAAGATATTGCAAGTCATCCATCGCACGTCCGCGCCGAGATCGACCAAAGTATCTATCAACACTGCAGTTTGGATAGTCATATGCAAACAGCCAGCGATTCTAGCTCCCTTAAGAGGTTTTTCATACGAATATCTCTCTCTTAGAGCCATCAACCCAGGCATCTCGCACTCTGCTAGCATTACTTCTTGCTTGCCCCAATCAGCCAAGTCAATATTTTTTATCTTATAGTCCATGTTTTTTCCTTTGTTCATCGAATAAATTCATTAATTTATCTACAGATTTTTTGTAGTTTTTCTTATTTCTCCAACCGTTTTCTGGAATCAATGTATTTTTATCGATCAGGGGGTGAAGAGGTATTGTTTTCCCAGTCATAGAATGATATACGGTATCTTGAGTGGCTAGAGAACCGTCTAGAATACTATCAATTATATGCCTTGTTGTCTTTATTGATATGCGTTTACCTTCCCCGTACGGGCCACCGGTCCACCCAGTATTGACTAACCAGCACTGAACTCCGTGCTCTACTATTTTCTCTCTCAGAAGATTCGCATATTTTTCAACTGGTAGCGGCATAAAGGGAGCCCCAAAACAGGGAGAAAACGTAGCTGATGGTTCGGTTACACCAGACTCTGTACCTGCAACTTTCGCAGTATAGCCAAGAGAAAACTGCTCTACTGCTTCTTCAGTTGTTAGTTTAGATACTGGAGGTAAAACGCCGAAAGAATCGCATGTAAGCATAATAATGTTTTTAGGGTGCTTATGAACGTACCCTTTAGAATCAGCGTTGGAAATAGCTGATGTTGAATATGATGCCCTTCCATTCTCTGTATATCTGGAGCTTGAAAAATCAGGAACCCCATTTTCTAAAAACACGTTCTCTAAAATAGTGTTTGGTAATTGACAAGCGTCCCATATTTCGGGTTCGTCTTCTTGAGACAAATTAAAAGTCTTTGCATAACATCCGCCCTCGAAATTTGTTAATCCACTTGAAGTCCAAGCGTGTTCATCGTCACCGATTAAAATTCTATTAGAATCTGAACTTAAGGTGGTTTTTCCTGTACCGGAAAGACCGAAAAATATAGCTGGATTCTCCTTGTTCATATCAGTATTTACTGAGCAATGCATTGGTAAAAATCCAGCTTGTGGAAACTGATAATTCAAAACTGAAAAAACACTCTTTTTAATTTCTCCAGCGTAAAGAGTGCCAGAGATTAAAATCTTTTTCCTAGAAATTGATATGAGAACTGTCGGCTCTTTTAGTAAAGAGGGAAAATGAAAAACTTCATACCCATCTTTAGCTGCTAAAGAATCTATCGGCACAAACATATTTCTAGAAAACAAGGAGTGCTGGGGTAATTCTGAATATATTGAAACTGGCATAGAGAATTCTGGATCCCTAACAGCCTGAACTGTTTGTAGATAAATGTTTTCTGAGTTTTCAGCAAAAAAATCTCTGAAAATCTCCCAATATTCATCAAACTCTTTAGACTCAATCGACTTGTTATTTTCCCAGTCTATTTTATTAAGACTAGAATAGTCAACTTCATATCTTTTTGCATTCGGACTACGGCCTGTAAATTCGCCTGTCCATGTGTATAAAACACTATTGATTACTACGTTCTTAGAATCAGCTTTTGCTTCTTGTAAAAGTTGAGCTTCTCCGACGTTTACTTTCACCTATAACCCCTCACTTTTTATGGCTCCCCCGGCAGGACTCGAACCTACGACCCGCTGATTAACAGTCAGCTGCTCTACCAACTGAGCTACAGGGGAATAATATAAGAAGATTATAATTTATAAATCTGGGATGTATCAGCTATTATCGTTTTTCTTTTTCAAGCTGGAAACTGCTGCCCTTATTTCAGACTCATCAAGGCCTAATTTACCGTTCAGTTCCCACAACGCTTTTTCAATTTCATTAGTGACGTCTGGCATTTCAGCTAAATCTGAAACATCATAAACTTTCGGTTTTCTAAAATACTTTGCAATTTTCTCTCTTAATGACATACACTGCGCCTCCTGCTTGTCGCCCTCTATATTAATCTGTCGCCCTAAAAAAAAGAGGAGTTACAAAAGTAACTCCCCTCCTAAATATAACAAAGGTTACTAAACTAAACTCAAATCGAATCTGAGAATTTCACCTGTAACATATAATTTACTCAAATTAATATAGGCTTAAAGCATAGCCGCTCCTTAAAAAAATGGTACCTGAGGCGGGACTCGAACCCGCAAGCCCAATGGGGCGAGAGATTTTAAGTCTCTTGTGTATACCAATTCCACCACTCAGGCATAATCTCTATCAACCTCTAATACTTAGATTATATCAATAAGCTCAAATGTTTTCATATCTAAAATCTTTCTTTCTTATCCTACGGTACCAACAAGAACCGGAAGAATAACATAATCATCAGGATCAAGAGCAACAACACCTGCATCCGGATCTGCTAGATTACAAGGAACAAAAAGTGCTTTACCACGAGCATCATTTGGTCCCCAAGCATTAGTAGCAACATCAGCATCAGTAACAACACGAAGTGCGCCTTCACCAATACGAACAACACCACCAAAAGAAACATCACGAATAATACTAATAATTGCCATTTGTCTATTTTCCACCGTGATTGGGTACCATCCCCAATCAACATATAGATTATAACATATTAAGAGCAGTATTTCACGAATTGTCCGCAATTAATATTGAAAAAATTCCGTGCATATCTGAACAAAGAGGTTGGTGCCGCAATGGAGGGGGCTCGGTGTTATTATGATAGAAAATAAAAGTAGAGCTTGTCCAAGGTGATTCATCTTCAAGTTCTGAAGTACACCTCATCTCAAGAATATTTCCTGGCAATTGTCTCGAAGACCACTCTTTACAGCCTGCTGAAGCAGAGTTAACTGAAAATGCATCGATACAAAAAGATCCCGATGGATTAAAAGAGTCTAACCAAGTAGTTGTTGATTGTACACGCGTGTGAGCGCACCCAGCAGTAGTTAATAACAGCAAAATTAAAAGTTTTCTCATTTTATTCCTTAATCATAGCAAAAGTCGAGTAGTAGTCTTCGGGCTTGTGCTTATGTTTGTAAGCATTTATTTCTCTATAACCAAGATCCCAAAATGCAGTATTCACAGCTTCAACAACTCCGAAATTTTGTGGACGGTTGTATCGATTAGTGAAGTCATCTCCCGCGATGATTCCACCCGACTTAACTTTTGGATAATAGAGTTGAATATCATTTAAAACTGACTCATAATCATGGGCTCCATCAATAAATATAAAGTCTAGCTCTCCATCTGGTATTTCGCAAGCTGCCAAACTGGATTTTTCTCTTACCCAAATAGCGTTGCTTCCCCTAACATGATTCTCCACCCTAGATCTTGTCTCTTGATAAAGCTCTTCATCTAGATATTTGTTTACGGTATCAAGCTTATTTGAGTCGTCAGCGGCTTCTTTGCAAAACGGGTCTATGAGGTATATTTTTTTCACATCCCAACACTCTAGCATAGCCAGCGTGCTTTTACCTCTAAAGACTCCGATCTCTGCTGCGACAATATCTTTCTTATTCTTAAGAAGATGTAAGACCGGAGAAACAGACCCATAATACTTTTCTTTATCTCTGTCAAGTAAAAAACTCTGCCATTGATGGTATTTAATGTTTAACACATTTCGCTGGTTTGTTCGTTGGTATCTCTTAATCAAAGCTCAAGCCTTTTAATATCTCTTTAAATAGATTATATTTAGAATAGAAATTTGTATCGGCAAAACATATATAGATTAAAGGGAATGTTATGTCAATAAGAAAACTTATAAGAGAAATCATTGAAGAAGAAGAAGCAAATAGAGCTGCTAGCGCTACTATGCCAATGCCACAATTCCCAAAAGGGAGTTGGCACGCAGTAGAGCCTGGCTCAGAAGAATTTGAAGCTCTTCAAGACCACATATACAACTTGGTAAATACAGCTTATGCTGGAATAGGTGGCCACATAAAAATATCCTCTCCCCAGAGCTTAGGCAGATATAAATATTGGGTCGTAAATGATCATGATGATGATCCCGAAATAGACATTGCTATTTTTGGAAAGCCAGAGTTTGGTACTAAATCCGGGGGAGTTGGACATGATGGTAGCGCAGAATCTGTTAGTTTATACAAAAATAAAAGCGCTGACCTCAGAAAAGGTGGGACAATAGACGGTATTGGAAACTGGTGGGGAGAAGTTAGCGGAAAAGCTGCTTACGGATTAATATCACGAGGAGCTCCAGCTGTAGAAGATGAAGCAATGGTAGCTCAATTACTAGATGGTGACAGCTACACTTGGCATGGAGAACACCCTAGCCCAAATGCTCCAGAAATGTTTAAGAGTAAAAAAGGGTGGTACACTAAAGATTTTGGTCCCGGTGGTAAACACACTAAAATAATCTTAGGAATCCCTTCTTAAACTACGTTTATCCCTGATCAGAAGCCTTTCTTTTTTATCTTTAAACGTAGTTTATCTATCTTCAGGGCTGCAATATCTGTCATGAAGATTCGCGAAATATGCAGCTGTTAAAGCTCCAGCAGAAGTACCTGTCAATAAATTGATTATGCTTCTCTCTTCTCTTGGTATATCTATTACGTTTGCCGGCCTAAACTGGTGTATTGAATCTAATAAAGCAGCTACATAAGACACTTCATCAACAGCTGCAGCACCTCCGCCAGAAACACAGCACGAAATTCCTTCGTGGCCCATCCGCACTAAATCTTCATCTGAAAATAACCTTGGAACATTATTTTCGGGATCCCCGATATGAATTCTATTCCAAGCCTGATTATATGATTCTTCAAAAATGTCGTGAGTGGTATCATAATCATACTTATTGAAAGCTTTCCAGTCTGGATATTTTCTATTGTTTTTTTCTTCTAATACCTTACGAGTTTTTCCAGCATCTATTGCCATAACCGTAGGAAGATAAAATTCTTCTTGGCCATTTTCATCTTCAATTTTCATATAAAAATTCTGCATTATCTGCTGTTTGTCTGCAGTAGAATCTGTAAATAAAAACATGCAAGCTTTAACTAACTGATATCCCACCCCAACAAAACCTTTCCATTGAGCCCACCGAAAACCATCTTCAAATTTAATTTCTTTAGCTTTTTTCACTGGATAAACTGAGATTATTATCTTGTTTTTATCTACTGTAGCAGCAACTGCACCACAATTTGTAGTAACAGCACCGTCAGTGACCCAAAGACCGTTACCACCAAGCATTCCTTGCAGACCTTTTCCAGTTATCTGCCAAGCGCGCTTTTCGTCTCCGTGTCCTTGAAAGTTAAAGATGCCGCAAGAATTACGGCACGATTCTAAAACTTCGGGATCTAATGGAAGAAGAAGTGGTACGTTAAAGAAGTTGAATGGGATTGCAGAAGACTGGGATGTTAAAACCCAGATCGGAGTTATCGGATCATAACGATAGTTATCATGTGGCATCATTTCAGGCCGAAGAACATTTTTTGGTATTTGATCTATTGGAACATTATACGAAATAACACTTTGGTCTGTTGTCGGTATATAGGCAGTTATAGCTATCGGAGTTTTAAGATCTCCGCCCTTAAGTTCAGGGTCAAATAATTTCTTAAAAAGCTTTGACGAATCATATATACCATTTTCTATGGGAACGTTAAAGCCCCAAATTTTAATCTTAGCTAAAGCTATTTTCCACCAAGGTAAATGACACCCATCTGGCAACATATGCGCGAGTATTGGCATCGAGCTCGCCACCATTTTTTTAAAAGGTTTTTCTTCTATTATAAAATCTTCCATCGCTTCTCCCGCCTATCTATTACTAAGTATATTAAAAATTAGTGCGATTGGCAAAAGAGTTTTATTTTAAGCTCACTATGCTTAAGTCTGATATTTCATACCATTTTGGCTCTTTAGAGACAATGACTAGAGCTACATGCTCCCATCTCATACCAGACATTTCTGCTACTTCTCTTACTCCAGATTTCACTACAATGCCAATACCGTCTGGAGTATTAACTAGAATTCCGGGAGCTAATTCGGAATATTTCATTGGAAGAATACCAGTTTATTTTGCCGTTTATCAAGACACTTAATAACGCTAACGAAGATAAGTATTCCTCAGGATAATCTTCATTACAAGAATTGACCTCAACAATTACACCGTACCCAGTTTCAAACATATTATCTGAATAACAACTGGTGTAAGAATATAAAGAGTTATAGTGGTTAGAGACATAAACAATATCTCCAACCTTAAATAGAAATTCTTCTAAATTATTCCCTGATCCAACTAGCATATGTATCCATACATAATCCAATCATAGAAATAGCTTCCATCTTATCTCTTTGTTCTTCTGTCGCTTGATGCCAATTGATGCCAGATTCTTCCATATCATCTAATATTTCTTCGACATTGTCAACAGCTTTAGACAACGTTAAAGCATAAGAATTAATTTTCTTTTCAATTTTTTCGTACTGGAGATTCTCTCTTGCTTTGCTTAAATCTATTAACTTCATTTATTCCTACTTAAAATATGAGTGCTACTTTCATAAGCGCCGGCCGAAGTTTGGCCAACAAAGCAGCTAGTTGCTTGAAACATTGGAATAGAAGTGCAGCCAGAATAAGAAAGCCCGCTTCTAATACCGGTACAGAGCTCTTCTAAAACTCCGGAAACGTGGCCCTTAAACGGAACAGTCGAAGTTACGCCCTCAACTGAAGCTGTATGCCCTCGCCAGTTAATTTGAGCATCTTTGCTAGCCATTCCCCTATATACCTTATATCTCTCGCCATTCCTAGACCTAACATCCCCAGGGGACTCAGAAGTTCCCGCCAACAAAGACCCAAGCATAACAAAATCTGCTCCAGCAGCAATAGCCTTGACTATATCTCCGCTGTTTTTTATACCGCCATCAGCAATAATTGGAACTTCTCCAGCCAATTCAGAGCTCGAGCAATCCATAACTGATTGTAGGGTCGGCATACCATGACCGGTTTGGATTCTCGTAGAGCAAATAGACCCACCGCCTATTCCCACCCTAACCGAACTTGCACCCCACTCAGCCAAGTCTTCGTACCCTTCTCGAGTAGCTACATTTCCAGCCATTATGTGAATATCATATCCAAAAGTATTTCGAAGATTTTTTAAAGCTTGGCGCATAAGTGCGTGGTGTCCATGAGCGATATCAACACAAATTATCTCTGCTCCAGCATCAAGACATTTTCTAGATCTTTCTAGCATGTCATCCCCAACACCAACTGCAAATCCCACTTTAATAGAATTAGAATTTTTGCTGCTTCCCACAACGCTCTCTACGAGTGAAGCTTGCACGTCTGGAGAATTGTACCTATGAATAATGCCCAATCCTCCAAGTTCCGATATTTTTACAGCCATATCAGCTTCAGTAACCGTATCCATTGGAGAAGAAATAATCGGGAGTTGATATCGAGTATTTCCCAATTTGCTTGATATGTCTATTTCTTTTCGAGAAAAGACTTCGCTGTATTTTGGTACTAGCAAAACATCATCAAAACTCAAACAGTTCTTCATTTATAATCCCTTTAAAAGTCTATGATTAATAATATTCTGGTTATGCAAAGAGTACAATATTTAGTTAAATGTTGGAAGATATTCACATAGGAGATGTTGTTAAGCTAAAAGGCCGGTATAAAGACGCGGGCAACATTGGCTTAGTGATCGACATTAACAAATCAGAATGGATTGCTAAAAAAAGCGGATGGGTCTCATTTGACTTTGTTATCTTGAATGAAAGAGGAGAAATCATGAATGTTTCTGGTAGTTGTGTATCAGAGATAATAAACTCTAATCAATCTCCATCGACTTGGCTTCCTGCAGGCTGTTAGTCATATTTATTATGCTATCCATACCAAGCTTCCTTGGTTTTCTGATTACTAAGGATAGCTTAAGAGTATCTTTGTTTGGCATTGAAGCGTTGAGTTCCATAACCTTGACTTTCTTTCTCTCCAGCATTTCTTTAATTTCATTTATTATTCCCGGGCGATCATCCAAGGTTACTTTTAACGTGTGTGTCTTATAAGAAGTTAAAAATAGACCTTCAATCTTGTTAATTATCGTTAGAATAATAAAAACCGTCGCTGTGGTTATAGATGCCAGTTCATAATAGCCACTACCACATGCGATCCCTATTATAGCAGTTGTCCACAGAGAGCTAGCTGTGGTTAATCCTTTAATCGTCAACCCAGCCCTTAAAATGGCACCTGCACCAAGAAACCCAACTCCACTCACAACCTGCGCAACAATTCTCCCAGGATCAGAAGGTAAGTTTGGACTTGATATAAATTGCGAATAATAAATAGAAATAATTGCTGCTAAAGCTGCACCAACAGCAAGAATCATATGAGTTCTTAATCCAGCTGGTTGCCCGTTAATTTCTCTTTCTAAACCTATTAAAGAACCGAGACCAGCAGCAACAAATATTCCGTATGGAATCTCCATTATTTACTCCTGCTAAAACTTGAATTGGCTGGGGCAGCTGGATTCGAACCAGCAACGGCCGGGGTAACAACCCGGTGCACCTGCCTATGGCGCTTCACCCCAAGCATGGAGCCATCGATAGGATTCGAACCTACGACCTGCTGATTACAAATCAGCTGCTCTGCCAACTGAGCTACGATGGCATTACTCTTCCAATTCAACAATCTCAATAGTAAAATTCAACCTTTGACCAGCAAGCGGATGATTGAAGTCTAGAGTTACATTCTCATCAGACTGCTCTACAATTTTTGCAATAAAAGGGAGGCCATTCGGAGCTTTGCCCTGAATAGAGCCGCCTATTGTAAACTCAAAATGTTCTGGAAACTGGCTTCTTGGAATTACTTGAACCGCTTCAGGGTTTGTTTCTCCATAACCGTGTTCTGGATCGATGTAAAACTCTTTAGTTCCACCAACTTCCAAACCAACGCATGCAGCGTCAAATCCTGGAATCATTTCTCCAGAACCAACTTCAAAAGAAATCGGGTCTCGACCTCGAGAATTATCAAATTCTGTTCCATCGTCAAGAGTTCCTGCGTAGTGGACTTTAATTTTGTTGCCTTTTTGTACTGTCGTCATTTTTTATTTCCTTATTGGGTTAAAGTGGTGAGCCGCCCGAGACTCGAACTCGGAACCTGCGGATTAAAAGTCCGATGCTCTGCCTATTGAGCTAGCGGCCCTAAACATGTTCATACCTGTTTAAGTTTTTTCCGCTCGGATTTAATCAACATCACCTTGCTATCCTTTCGATATATTAATTTAATCAAAAACTAGGGGATTGTTCAAAACTTTTTTGCGTAAAACTTTTGGCAATCCAGGATTCACTCTGAGAGCTCTTGGCACGACTTCATGTCGAATATAATTTCTCATGTAAGAATCGTCTAAATTACTAGGGTCTTCAACGTATGGAACGTTTTTTCTGTCGCACCAATCTTCTAAAACCGCTTTTCTAGTGATAAGAAAGGGTCTCAGGTATCTACCTCTTTGCGAGGGGATAAGCTTTGGATCTCCGTGAAAAGACGTGAAAAGCCAGGTTTCAACGAGATCATCTAGATGGTGGCACGTAATAATTGGCCTATGAGAACAAAAAGGCATCTCAGCAACCCTGCTGAAAAAACCATATCTTTGATCTCTCCAAAACTCTTCTGTAGAAACCCCAGGCGGCTGTTTTTCTTCTAAGTCTCCAACAATGCATGGAATATCTTTAGACTCGCAATATTCTGCGACAAGATCTTGCGCTTGATTTGAAAATGGAGTTCCGTGATTAAAGTGAAGAACAACTACGTCTTTATTTTTAGAAAGAAAATCTAAAGCCGCCATAGAATCAGCTCCACCAGAAACCGCAATTGCGATTTTATCTGGAAGCTTCACGGACATTCTAATCATTGCGTTGCGACTCTCTTAAGAAGAGGCGTTACTTGACTAAGAGAACCCTCTTTGTGTTCACGAAGCTCAATGAGGTTAGAGTTTAGTTGGGGGACAATAATCCTGGTCCATTCTATAATATCTTCAAGCTGTCCTTCTGCAAGATTCTCTACGTCTACTGACTCAGTAAAGTAAAATTCGATAAATTGCATTTTTCGATTTTCTTTCATATAGAAATTACAATCAAAATCAACTTCAATATCTTTTTTCAAAACATCTTGATTTCTCTTTAGATACTCAAAGTTCTCAATCACTTTATTTGAATCTTTATCAGAAAGTTTAATTTGAACTCTAAAAGACTTTTCGCCTCTTCCATTTTGCCTAAAAGCTGCTTCAATCTTATTGTTTCCTCCGTAGGGAGAAGGCCAATCACAGTGATAATTTGGGGTACCATGGCCATGAGAGTGACGGCCTTTGGATACACCTGCTCTTGAAAGATGCTCGATCAACTTTGGAAAAAACTCTCCATAAAAAGACTCTTTAGAAGAAACCATTCTGGAAAGCTGAGCTTTTTTCTTTACTCTAGACAAAGCTTCTTGACTGGCTGGAATTACTTCAAATGTGACAGCTGGAAGTGAATCGTCAATTTGGTATACCTTGGCTTGAACTCCGATAATGTCAATATCTGGGTGGTCATTTAAAAAGCTTATGAGTCTTTCGTCATCAGAAGAAATGTCTTCAAAAACCCAAATTGCAATTTTAGCACCAAGAGCAACAGAATAGTGAAGAGTTCTCCATCCATGGCTTGGATCAGCTTTGCCATACTGGTTTTCTACAATCGCCAAATGTTTACCATTTAGCTCTACTAACATATCTACGTGACGCTGACCGTCTCCTGCCTGAAGTTCAGTGTCCAAACACTCCATCTCGAAACCTAGCGCATCTCCCATGACATCCATGTTCTTTGATAGCCATGGCGTAAAATGCTTTTCTTCTAACTGCCAAACACTTTTAAGAGACAGCTCATTAATAGTTCCAAGATTGATTTTCATTTGTTCTCCCCGAACATTAAGTAAATGGTCGGCTGGCCGGGACTTGAACCCGGAACCCTCTGTTTATGAGACAGACGCTCTGACCTGATTGAGCTACCAGCCGGTATTTGTTAATTCCTTACTATTAGATAATAACAACTAATAGTCAATTTTTCATTATTTTTTTTAATGAATTGACATTAATTTTCAGGAGGTAAGCACAAACCCTCTAAGATTTGAACTAAAGAATTATACATTGAGATTGCGTTATCTGAAAGCTCGAAATAGCTACCGCTTGTCGCATCTGATATTTCATCCCAACCATAAGATTCGTTGGTTGAGAATGTAAAGATTTTAAGCTGGGGCGTGGCCACAGCGGCTTCAATCACAGTTTGAGTGTTTATTTCTGGATCTAAATAGCTTTGCTCTTCTTCATCAGAAAAAACAATTATTATCTTATCGACGCCGGCTCGCCACGATACATCAAACTGGTCCTTTGGTGGGTGAGATTCTCCGACATCACCAGTCCAGTTAGATTGAGAAACATCTAAGGGGGCATTTCCTGAAATACTGTCGATAGACATATAAATCGCATCTAGTAACATTTCACTACTCGTATCCATTCCGTCGTTTCCTAAGCCCGCAAAAGAAGCTAAGAAATCTGGAAATGGCGATATATCAGATATCATAAACAACCGGTCTTCATCGGCTCCTGGGAGATTTCTTGGTCCAACTATTAATCCCCACTGTACAGCTTCTTCTGCCTCAAAATTAATCGCAAATTGATTAAGAGCAGAGAGAACAGCGTTGATTTCTTGATCCATTGATCCAGACCAATCTACTATAAATAAAACATCTGTGTCTGGAATCTCATTGCCCCAGTCTACTACTCCGTCGCAGTCGTCGTCTGCTCCATTGCAAATTTCGGCTGAAGGCGTCGTTTCTCCGACACATAATCCGGGCTGGAATTGATTTATTCCGTTTGTATTTCCCCAAACTCCTTCTATGCACATAAACTCTCCAGAAGAACAGATCCCGACATTTAGAGTTTCTGGTGGACCAGTATAACATTGAGAAAACAAATCTTCATCTATATCCCCGTTACAGTTATCATCATAATTATTGCAGTCTTCTTGTTCAAGAGGAATTCCAATAACTGGATCGCAAAATTCATTAGGGTCTTCAGGTAAATAAGCACACATTGCTTGACAATCGGTAGTTACTATTTCTTCGCAGCTAGGGTCTACGCAAACGCAAGTTTTATAACCTAAACCACACACCATTGGTGCTTCTAAACAAGGGAAAAAAGCCCCAAGGTCATCTATACTGCACAGGCACTCTAAGCCCTCATCTATATTTCCGTCGCAGTCATTGTCGAAACCGTCGCACACCTCTTCTTGTGGCTGGTCTGCTGTACAAGAAATCCAAGAACCACTTGAACAAGTTTCAAAACCTGGGCCGCAAATAGTGTTACATTCTTGAATTAGGTCTTCATCTATAGCGCCATCACAATTATTATCAATTCCGTCGCAGATTTCTTCAGGGACTGGGCCGCAAGATCCGCACTCATTTGTTTGACCCTCATCAATTAAGTCATCGCAATCGTTGTCTAGGTAGTCACAGATTTCTTCTTGGGGTTCAGGGCCAAAACAAATTTCTTCTCCCTGTACACAAACAGCATTTCCAGAACCGCACTCGTTTTCGCATGGGGTTACCCCCAGATCTTCGTCTACTACGCCGTCACAGTCGTCATCCGACCCATTGCAGACTTCTGGACTGCAGGGTTGGCATGGGCCGTGAAAGAGTTGCCCTTTGTTACACCAAATCTGTTGTTTTCCAAAAGTGCCATCTTCTAATTCACAGTCATACCATTCTATAAAATCTGCTGGGGCTAAAGGATTACACTCAAAAGCTAATTCACATTCTCCTTGACTTAATATCTCAGGAGGCGGGCATCCGTCATCTTGTCCATAAATACATGCATTGTTGTTCTCGTCACAGACATCGACCAAGACAGTCATAGTTCTTATGGAGTTATCTGGTGTTGGAGGGCAATACCATTGTTGGGATTTGCAGCATTGAGGGTTACAAGCGCACCAGCCTGAATGAGAATTCGATTCAACTGAATCACATGGATCAACTTCTACATCTGGAACGTCTGGAACTCCTATTTCTAAAATAGGGATATCAGCATCAGGGTAAACATGCAGTCGTGGGCCTTCGTCAAAATCGCCCTCTCCGTTGCGTTGATCTGAGCACGACCAAATCAATGGGAGCGCGATCAGAATTAATCTGGTCCAGCGCATCGCCATATTTTTAAGTATATGATTTTTTTAAAGACTTGAAAATATTTTTTCACTCGTGATACTATATTTAAAAATATGAGTATAGAATCAATAGGCAATCAAGCCACAACATGGGGTGTAGGAGCGATCAAATCTTCAGCTGCTCTAGGCACCGAAAAATCTGAAGAACAAACTATAAACAAGATACAAGAAAATGAAAATAAAGCTGTAAGCAACGATAAAGTATCTAAAATACAGCAAGAATTTACTTCTTTAAGTACTCAAGATTTTGTATCTCTAAGACAGCAATTTTCTCAAGGCTCTTTCGAAATTTTAGATGAAGTTATTTCTGATATGAAAGAAGATACTGAAAACGTCGGGAAAGCTATAGAAGCTATATCAGAACTCATTAAGAAAACTTCTAAAGACCATATTGGTTTAATGGTTTTAGAAAAAACTCTTGAAGCTCTAAAAGAAAACGAACCAAAATAAAAAAGCGCGGGGGATAAACCCCCGCGCTGTCAAATTATTTCACTTAACTATTTACTGAACGTTAGTACCAGCATCGACTTCGTCATTAACGTCTTGAACCTCTGTAGCAGCATTTTCCGTATTAACAGTATTTGTTGTAACAGAATTTACTTGGGTCGTCTCAACATTATCGACAGGGGCCGAAGCAGTATTTACTTCTTCAGTTTCTGAAACTGCTGGATTGTAGTTATACACTCCATACGCTCCAAAAGCTACGAGCCCAGTGAAAATTGCGAGCTGCAACTTTTTTTCAGCCCACACGGTCTTAAACCAATTAAACATATCAAATAACTCCTAGTTGATTGTAGGCATCTATAAACCCATGCCTTCCTGCGGTTTACGATTACTCTTCTACTGAAGAATCTTCGCTAGAGCCAGAATCTGCTACCTCTGCTGAATCTGACGCTGTATCTTCTTCTTTGTCGCCGCATGCAGCTAAAAGCAAACCAGCAACTGAAAGAAAAACCAAACTGCGAATTAACATAAAGTCTCCTTCACTCGGTAAGAGTGGATTATTCGCTCAAACAAAAAAGGCACTCCAAAGGAGTGCCTTTAGATATAAAAAAATGAAACCCTCAGCACTTCTCGGTTCCACCTCGTGACCATCAAACCTTTTGAGTCTGTCCCCTTGCGGGTTAGATGTAAGCACACGGAATAGTTAGTTCCTTCACGAGCTTTCTCCCTGTTCTTGATCGGTAAGGATCACGGAACAGCACGCCCTACTATCGCCATAACATTCTGCGCTCATTTGAGTAAGCTGTACACTTCCCCTCTAATTTGCGCGCCACATTTCCAAACCTTGGGTGGATGTCCATGTGACCCCTTTCGGGACGGTAGTTTTGTTGCCAATTCTACCAGAGAGACTTCTGTTACCGACAGTTGAATTCTAGAGGATCTTAATGGAAACTCTTTCCCAAGCCTTTCAGTTTGGTTATTGCCCTTATCCCGTTTTCGCGATGAATTCACAAGTCCGCGAATATCTTTGGCAGCAATTCCTCAGTGGTATGAGGACTCTTACCTTAGACTACTGGATGATATTCAGAGGTACCACCCCCTTTAACTCATCCCCTCTCTTAGTTTGGCGGCATGCCGTAAGACCGACACCTTCCAAATCGAGGTTTTCTCTACCAACCGCTTTCGCCGCTTCTCAGGAGCCAGTAATTCCACCTGAGTTTTGAGACCCGAGAACTAGGGTCTATACCTTTCTAAGTTTTTAAAGATCGAATTAATTTATTAATTATCTGTATTATAATGATGATTCATGCAATGTTCAATAAAAAGTTAATTTTTATTTTGTGTGAGAATCAGCAATAAAAGCCGCCCATGAATAAGGCTTAACTCTACACTTAAAGCCTGCGCCTTTTACCCATCCATTAACAGCATCGACAAAAACTCTAGTAGCTGATCTATGAGTTCTGCCGATATCTACATGGACCTCAATGTCTGCTTGAGGATATTTTTCTATTAAATCCATAGCAATGTCGATAGAATTTTGCACTTCTTTCATTATTCTCACTCTTAAAACTGTATATTTTTCTCTTTTCAGTTTTTGTCTGTTGAAAAAATATGTTGCATAAAATTTATCTACTTGGCCGTGCAAGCAAATAGTTGTTACAAAAGTACACCTATCACTCTTAACTTGGCTATCGGTGCCTATAAATACTTTCCCACCGCCAACAATATATTTGTCGATCCGAGCCATCAGATCTGTAAAGGGTATGGGATCTCCCGATCCTGTAAACCATCGGTCTTTCATTAACGCACCATATAACTTTAACTATTTGAGTATTAAGTTTTTTTCATAAATTGTCCAAAATGGTCGGGATGGCAGGATTTGAACCTGCGACCCTCTGCTCCCAAAGCAGATGCGCTGCCAGACTGCGCTACACCCCGTAAATCTGTCGAATTGTTTTTAGTTATCCCATATCATATTAAAAAGGTTACTGGAGGTGGTGCTCCCTCTGTTCACCTGCTTGTATTAAACCAAAGCACCTTAGCTAAAAACCATTCACTGATTTATAAAAACATTTTAATCTCTTTTTTTTACTATCTCTACACTTCCATCTGGTCTTCTAATTGTTATACCTTCCCAATCGCAAAAATCTTTCAAAGTCCCACCTGGCTTTAAATTGCAAGTTGATGTTTCTGGATGATTTGAACACCTTGCAAAACTTTTGGACCCCGGTGCTGTATTGTTGTGAGACCAAACAATGGGCTCAGAACACTTGGGACATAATTGTAGTTTTTTTAATCTAGCCATATTCATTTAAATATATGGAGCGGGTGATGAGACTCGAACTCACAACATTCAGCTTGGAAGGCTGACGCTCTACCAATTGAGCTACACCCGCATATAAATCATTCAACATGACCAGTTCCTATAACTTCCCACTTCATATGACTCTGAAAGATTCCTCCTAAATCTTGGGAACTAATTAATTCTATTCTATGTCTAATAAAATGTACAGCCGCAATTGAATTAATTGGAAACTGCTGTATGTAAGAACCCGGAATAATCATATATCCAGAGTCATCATCCATGCAACTAACTGCTCCTAAAAAAGTCGAGCCATCTGAACTATAAACAGCAACTATTATTTCAAACTGAGAATTAGGGACTGAAGGGTACCAATTGAATGTCGTTCCAGATTTACTAATCACTGCTTCATACGCGTAAGATGGATCAACCCACAAAAGCGTATAAGGTTCTATAGAATCAAAACCCTCTAGAGTTTGAAAAGCATTAACTATCGTGCCATTTTCACTGGACACCGTATGAAAAGTATTTCTACTATACTCATGCTCTAATAAATTAGTGTTAGACCAAGAACCATTTCCTGAAGGATAAAGGGGGATACTGTTAAAGTACGCTGGTTGTGTTGATGGCATTCCTTGAGAAGAGACATAAGTTTCGTATATATCGGTTTTACATGTCCCAACTTCTGTCAAATGGCTAGTATAGTCAGCAGCTGTTGGCAAATGCTGTTTTAATTCAGCAACAACTTGAATTTCGCTGCTAACTCCTAAGCAAGCTTGACAAGCTACTTGCTTAAAGTGAATTTCTGCGAATCCCACCAGTAAATCCGAAATAGAATCATTTGTGTCAACTGAACTGCTCGTATCAGTATCTACCGTTATATTATCTTGCTGCTGCGCTGTGTCATTATTTGGCAGCTTCATTATACTAACATCTTGGCTGCAAGCCAAAAACGCTAAAGACACTATGATATTTCCAAACATAGCGCTTACACAGATTTTAGAAAATTATAAAAACAAATAATAGCAAAAAAAGATCCAAGAAGGCCCCAACCATAATTGCCGTGATAGAAAGAGTTTACAGCAAAACCGCAATTAAAAGCTGCACAAGCAAAACTAAATGCGGAACTATTTAAAAAATTAATCAATTGTCATCCCTCAAAAATAAATTAAAATGGCACGCCCGACAGGATTCGAACCTGTGACCCACGGCTTAGAAGGCCGTTGCTCTATCCAGCTGAGCTACGGGCGCTCATAATATATTCTATACATAAAAAGAGAAGTTTACAATTTATCGATTAAAGACTTTGCTATTTCTTTTTTAAATCTCGTAGTTGACCACTGATGGTCCCTTTGGTGATAATGAATAGGAATACTCAAATGATCTCCAGTGAACCCTCTGCCTATATAATCAGAACCAAGAATACGGACGTCTGGGCTAAGAGTCTCTAACAGTTTAACAAGATCTGATTCAGTCCAATAAGGCTGGACTTCATCAACATATTTTATAGACATCAATAAATCGTGTCTTTCTTGAGCTGTCAAAATCGGCTTCATTTTTTTTGAATTTTCTTCAGATGGATCTACATGGAGACCAACAATTAGCCAATCGCAGACGCTCTTTGAATCTTTGAACATTTTGACATATCCTGGATGAATAACATCAAAATTACCTGCTAAAAAACCTCTTTTCATTTTTTACACTTCACCCTTTAAAACTATCCCAAAAAGAAAGAAAGTCTTGCCGAGAATCTTTCGCCTTCTTCTTGTCGAGAAATAAAAACTTGATTGGAACTGTTCTATAGCCACCGCCAGTTTGGTCCCACAAACACGCGCATGCTGCGATTTTATCATCTGGATAAAATCGTTTAATAATCCCTTCGTGTGGGGCAGCGCTATCCACCATTGGAAACCAAGCCTTTTGCTCCAGTTCCCAACCCTCGAATTCTAAAAGTCCGGGATCAACTTTTTTTACTTTATTTTTCTTTCTTCTAGCCATAATTTAAAACACACTGAGTAATACTGTTAAAATAATACTAACCAAGAAACAGAAAGCTGAAAACATTAAACAGCCTAAAAAGAGTTTCAACAAGAAGTCTAAGACGTCGCCGCCTTCACCGTCGATGTCATCTGCAACCATAAACGGAATCATAAAAAAATCAATGATAACACCTATACCGCAAAATCCTCCAGTGCAGAGATAAAGAATGCCTGTGTAAAATCGCCCTAAATAAAACCTATGAGCTCCAGCAAAACCAAGAGCAAATAAGAAAGCATAGGAAATTAGAAGTTTACGCATTTTTTAGCCTCTCTTCGATAGATTTACGAATCTCTTCGTGGACAAGTCTTCGACGAGCCCTCTTTTGTTTTGAAGTTGGTTTTGGTGAGCCAATACCATAAACTTTCTTCCATCCTTCAGTGGGACGTTTAGAATCACTCAGGGCTCTTTTCGAGATTTGCCGAAAGATTTTTCGAAACTTTCTGTTTACTTTTCTCCTCTCTTCGGGAGACATCTTTGATAGCATTTCTTCGAAATTTTCAATACTTTCCGGAGCAAATCCATTAACTGGAATCAATCCGGTCTCAAGATACTCAAGAAAAATCAAAGTTTCACGCAAGGCCAACTCCTTATAGTACTATTATACCATACTACGAGCTTTTTTTCACAGTTCTTCCGCGTTTTCTTTTTTTATTTAAGGTGTTTGGTTTGGGGTTTCTTGGTTTTTTTATTATACATCTGTCAAAAACAAAAGTTTTGTCTCCAGCAGATTCAAAAGGAATTTGCCAGTTTTTTCTTAAGTAATCTGCTTCTTCTTGGAAGACTAGCTCTGCCATCCAGCCAGAGTATCCGGGCCAATCAAAATTATTGCCCCTTGAAGGTTTAACAAAAACCCTCTCAATCAATCTTACATGAATATGGGGAATCGCGTCTCCAGCAGGAGATTTCACCAGCACAACATCGCCAGCTTTTTTCATTAATTATGTGTTAACCCAATCAGACTGAGTGTTGATTCTCTTATTAAACCTTTTGTAGAGTTCTTCTGCTTTAGAAGAATCTCCGGCAACGGAATCGTCTATAAGATCTAATAAATCTTCAGCTTCTTCCGAGGAAAAGAAAGCCCGAAAACCTGAAGGAAGACTCGAAACACTTTCTAAATAATTTGTCATATCAACTAGTAGTCTATCTTGCGGATCTGCTGCTAATACTCTGGATTTTATTTCTGTTTTACTAACTCCACCCCTGCCGCTAAACATCGCGTAGAGAGGTGACTGAAGTCTTTGAACAGACGAATAATCTGGGTTTGGAATCTTGAAGACTCTATCTGGAGTTTGAACCATTAAACCCTCTATTGGGCCGCCAAGAAGACTTTGGTCTACAGAATAAGCTATAATACTAGAAACTAAAGATCCGTAATCTTTAAGTTCAGACCTTTTAAGCTTTCCAGAACTAAGATTTGTTTTTGCGTCTTCTAAAAGCTCAATATCTTCTGGAGAAAGTTCAAAAGAATCATGGGAAATTTCTTCTAAAGAAACAAACCTGATTCCATCTTGAGATTGATTCAGCATATTTGTTTCCTCTGCTGTCAACTCTCCAGTATACTCTATAGCAGCCGGTTGGTCACCAATCAAGTAGTTTATATAGTCTGGTCTTGAAACCGCGTCTATAAATTCAAAAGCAAACCGTCTAGAAGAAACAGGCGTCTCTAAAGCTGATAGTGCTGTCGTTATTTGTTTTGCTTTTCCTCTAGGTTCTCCCCATGAGCTTCCAGCTTCTCTACCGCTTTTTGTCTTAGAAGAAAAAGAGCCAGTGTCAGAGCCGTGAAGTATCTCTGAATGGCTTCCAGCGAATTTTTCTGAAAAATCAAAAACGCCCTCTCCAGTCAAAACATAGTTTATAAGATCTATTATCTCTTGTTGAGAAAGATCTCCAGGTTGTTTTGTACGAGCCTCTTTGATGACTTGCTTTATTAATTTTCTCAGCTCTTTCATTCTAACACCGCAAAAATAAAGTCTCTAACTAAATCTTCACTCAAGTTAGATCTTAAAATATTATAGATATTTTCTCCATTAACACCAGGAGGCATGTAGCTAGAAAATTTTTCCAAGTTGCCAACTTCTAAATAGTGGCGCAGTTTTCCACCACTTACGTTGGGGGTGCCTTCTCCACGAGTGAACCTACCAGGATCTTCTTCGGCAGCAAAAATTACCCTACCTAAACTGCACATGGGCTCCATGTACTTTTCTCTAGAGACTTCAGGGTAATTTTGGGACGTATCTTCAGGATCTGAATAAACTGTATAGATATCGTTTTCATCACCGGTTGAACATGCTTGTTCAATAGCTTGGTAAACTTTTCTTACGGGAGACCCTCCATATTCAATGCTGACGTTTGAGGGCATTATTGCTTCAAGCTCTTCACTCCATATTCTCTGCATAGCGCTCCCAAGAACAGGAAACTCACCCTCTCTTTTTCTGTCTGAAGTAGAAACAAACAAAATTACTTGATCATTTTCTTCAGACGCTATCATTACTAGAGAATGGTGACCAACATGATATGGTTTCGCTGATACTGGAACTAGACCGATTCGCATTTAGAACTCCCAAAAGATTTTTTAATTACAACTAAATATATAGCAGAGCTTACAATTATGCTAACAACGACCTGCTCGATTATTCTCACTGCTCGGCTAGGTTTTCTAAGATATTTCTTTTTTCTTCTCAAACACAAAGATCACCTCTGGCATTTACAATTACAATTAGTTAACAGCGAATTTTTTGGTGGTAAATCATGAGATTGAACCCACCACCAAACAAAAATTGCTAACACTAAAGAGATCAATGCTAGTAAAGGACTTTGCGGGATTAAAGAATGTAAGTGAAACGACTTTTTTCTTTTTTCTCGCATGTTGATCTCTTGTTTTATGCATAAGAGATTATATTAAAAAACCAAGCTTTTTTCAAGAAGTAGCAACAAATAATTCTAAATCTACAGCTTCAGAATTTGCCTTGGCTTTTAAAGAAGTAAAATCGACGTATGAGTCGAAAGCACTTCCTGCAGCAGATCCAGAAATTTTAGCATTACTAAAAATAAAAGACTGCCCAGCATCTAGCCTCACATCGTAACGATTGAAATCTTCTGGAGTATTTGAGGAAGAAACAAAAGAAAGCCTAACCCAATTAGAGTTGTCTAAGTTAGTGACTCTTCCGTATTTAACACTATCAATACCAAAAGTTCCAGGGCCTACACTACCCGAAAGCTGTAGAAGCGTAGTCGTATCTGCTATCGGAACTGAAACAATTCTTTGAGACACGTCAGCCACGCCTTTTATTTTGATTTCGTTTCTATTACCGAAATCTTGATTATTTATTTTTACTTCTTCGCGGAGAACTACTGTTAAAGTTCCCGGATTAATTTTTGATCCCATATGAAAACTCCCTACTTTTTCTAATTATTCAGGAGAGAATCTATATTTCGGCTCTATTTCAAACATTTGCGGTTCTACAGAATCATCAAGAGTTTTTAACCATTCTATTTCTTCAGAAGCAGCTTCTGGATTATTAAACGCTTTCCACCAACATGTTACATTTGGATCCCATCGATACCTTCTTTTCTTAAGCTCTGAATTTTTATCTCTAGGGCTTCCCATTGCAAAAACTCGATAGTCTGGACTGGATGCGGTTTCAACCAATTCTTGAATTTTATTATTTTTTCTCAGAACATGAATCATAGCATCAACGTCATTTGCTGCTTGGTGGGAGTCATACCAGAAACCCGTCCAAGCACACAAAACTTCTAAAGCTCTAGATGGACGGCAAAACCCTCTCCAGAATACTTGATTCATGGAGCAAGCCCAAACGCTTTCAGTGTTTTTAAGAGAAGCCCTGTTTAACTCTTTTTCAATAAAGCCTCTGTCAAAACTCGCGTTGTGACACACTACAAAATCTGCTCTATTAAGAGTTGAGTGAACCCAATTCCAGTCTATAGATTCTCCTGATACATCTTCATCAGAAATATTTGTTAAAGACTTAATTTCTTCACTTAGAGGAAAACCGGGATCATTATAGTATGTTTTGCTTTTTGCTATAGCAGAAAACCCAAAGGTATTTCTATTGACTAAAGCAGGCCTGATGCAAATTTGAATCACTCTATCTACTTCAGCGTTCAATCCAGTAGTTTCAACGTCCAAAAAAACTACCATATAATCATCTTCGCTTCTCTCACAAGAAGGAGGATCTAGTTTTTCAAACTTATGAATCGTTACTGTTTTTTCGCCTTCAACCGCTAAATGCTTCAATTTTCATACTCCTCGTCTAGTCTAGCTTGTTCTTTAATCCCCATCAGTAGTGATTGTTCGAGCAAGCTAAAAAGCTGTTCTCTGTTATATTCTGAAATGTATTCTTGGCCGTCGCAAAATCTTTTCAAATTTTCAGTTAGAGAAGAATCTAAATCAATTAAAATATTGTTCAAATTCTCTACTAGCATATCTACTTTTTCGTCATCCCAATCACAAGCTTCTAAAATAGCAGTTTCGTTGTGAAGCATCGATATTTGTGACATCAAATATTGTATGGGATTCATTTTTACTCATGCAGCGGCATTAAAAGGTTAATCGATATTGTTGTTTCAGTTCCATCATCAAACTTGATGTGGGCTTCTGTTTTAAGGTCAGAAGTTCCGCCAACAAACCAAGCTTTTGGCTTTTCTCTATGTAAGGAGAGAACTGTGGCTTTTACCCTCATGTCGCTAAAAAGCGTTACTCTATCACCTGGTTTAATCATATTAATATCCTATAAGTTATTTTAAGTTTGTACAAGAAATTGTCAAAAGATACTCAAATATCTTTCTCCGCGGTCGCACAACATGGTGACTACAGACTTGCTTGGCTTGTTTTCTTTAACCCACCTTTCACTGGCAAGTATGTTTGCTCCGCTACTAATACCAACGAGAATCCCTGTTTCTCGAGAGAATTTTTTTGCTCTGTCGATTGCGTCTTGAGTTTTTACCACTAAGACTTCGTTCATGTCTTCAGCTTTTGCTAAGAAATCTTTTCCATCACTTATTCCTTGAATTCCATGAGGAGATTCTGCAGGTACTACCATGCATATTTTAGTGTCTGGACACTCTCCATAGATGTTTCTCTGAACATATTGGCGTACACCTTCAATAGTTCCCCCGGTGCCAGAACCATGAATAAACGCTCCCCACTCTTCACCTAAGTTCTCTAGTTGGCAACTTATTTCTCTAGCTGTAATTGTTCTATGACACTCTATATTATCAGGGTTACTAAACTGGTCAGGACTCCAAGCATTTAAGTTTGATTTCATAAAATCATCCCGCATTTCGATCGCTTTTTCAAAATCGCTGGGCGGGGCATCGATTATTTTAGCACCATAAGATTTCATCATTTGACGACGTTCTTCTGACATATTGCTCGGCATAAATATATAACACTTTAATCCAAGAGAAGCAGCTATAGCACTAAGAGCAATTCCCGTATTTCCGCTAGTTGCTTCGCAGAGCACAGTATTTTCTCTTATTTCACCATAGTGCTGGGCTTTCTTTACGACATAGAAAACCATCCTGTCTTTCACAGAACCTGTAGGGTTATATGTTTCTAACTTAGCATAAATCTTATCTGAAATTTTTATGAGAGGCGTATTGCCCGTAATCTTCTCAAACATTATTCCCTCATTCTGGTATTTTAATTCAGTGTATAGATGATTGTATGAATTAAACAGCAGAAGTTAAGAGCTAATTTTGAGTGTCAGCAATTTCTGAATCGATAGCTTCTTGAATGGCTTTTTCTAAAGCCGCTGAGCTCCAACCCCTTATTATTTCTACAATCACTAAATCGCTATTCAGTATATAAAAAGTCGGAAAACCCGTAATATTCCAGTATTCAGAAACTATCATATCTCTGTTTCCAGCAAGAACGGGCGCGGTGATGTTATAATGGGTACACCATCTTTCCTGAGCTTGAAGTGTTGGTGGAGAGTTTCCAGCCATATCTTCAATTAAAACAGTTACGTAAGAAAAGGGAGTATCTTTTGATATTTCATCTTGGGTTGCTTGGGTTTCTTCAGCAGCTACATGGCAATATCCACACCACTCAGTAGCAAAGTCTAAAACTATAACTTCGCCATAATGGGAATATAAATTCCAGTCTTTACCGTTTTGATCTTGGAGCGTGAAATCGCAAGCATGATCACCAACTTCGAAACCACATTCTGTCCAGTGGATTGGATCTGGTTGGCTTGTCTCTTCATCTACTGATTTTGATCCACAGCCTGGCGAACAGCCAAAAAGAATCATTGATAATATCAGAAAACGAATCATTGCGTAATACCGCCCAGTAAAGCTAAGTATTACGCAATGAGGTTTTGTAGACTAAATTTTAAGAATCAGAAACGTCTTCGAATTCTGCATCCACCACGTCATCATTAGGCGGAGGGTTAGATTCTGAAGTTTGAGCACTTGAAGCATTGTATAATTCTGAGCTCAGTGCATGGAGCTTAGATTCTAGATTTTCAAATGCCGTCTTCAAATCTTCTCCTGACTCTAAAGCTGATCTTCCCTCTTCTAGAGCTTGGTTAATAGAAGACATTGTCTCTTCAGAAACATTTTCTTTATTTTCATCAACCATCTTTTGAGTCTGGTAAATCAAAGAATCAAGCTTGTTTTTAGCTTCAACTTGTTCAAACTTTAGCTTATCTTCTTCTGCTGCTGCTTCTGCATCAGCAACCATGGATTCAATATCCTTATCAGATAATCCTCCCTGCCCTTCAATTCTAATGCTTTGTTCTTTTCCTGTAGCCTTATCTTTAGCAGCAACACTTAAAATTCCATTTGCGTCTAGATCGAAAGTAACCTCAATTTGAGGAATACCTCTAGGAGCGGGTGGAATGCCTGAAAGCTGAAACTTTCCGAGGGTTCTGTTGTCTTTAGAGAATTTTCTTTCTCCTTGAAGAACATGAATATCGACAGCAGATTGATTATCTGCAGCGGTACTAAACACCTCTGTTTTTGCTGTTGGAATAGTTGAATTTCTTTGAATTAAAACTGTATTCACACCGCCAATGGTTTCGATTCCCAAAGATAGCGGTGTTACGTCTAGCAAGAGGATGTCCGTAACATGTCCAGAAAACACCCCGCCCTGAACTGCTGCTCCAAGTGCGACTACCTCATCAGGATTAACTGAAGAGTTTGCTTCTTTTCCAAAAAAATCTTCAACAGCTTTACGAACAGCGGGAATTCTAGTAGAACCACCCACTAGAATTACTTCATCAATATCACCTTTAGATAGGCTGGCATCTTTCAAAGCATTTTTAACTGGAACAAGAGTTTTTTGAACAAAGGAATCAATCATTTGTTCAAACTTAGCGCGAGTTAAAGAGTGAACAAGGTGCTTTGGACCACTAGCGTCTGCAGTAATAAAAGGAAGATTAATATCAGACTTCTGCGCAGAAGACAGCTCAATCTTCGTTCTTTCAGCGGCTTCCTTTACTCTTTGAAGTACAATTGCATCGCCAGAAATATCAATCCCGGTGTCTTTCTTAAACACAGACATTAGGTGCTCAATCAAAATTTGATCGACATCATCGCCACCTAAGTGGGTATCGCCATTCGTGCTTAAAACTTCAATAACCCCATCAGCAATTTCTAGAATAGAGATATCGAAAGTACCACCACCGAGGTCAAAAACAGCTACTTTTTGCTCTTTTGATTTGTCCATCCCATAAGCAAGAGCAGCGGCTGTTGGTTCGTTAATAATTCTCTTGACGTCTAGACCCGCAATCTTTCCAGCGTCTTTTGTGGCCTGTCGCTGAGCGTCATTGAAGTACGCAGGTACAGTAATTACTGCTTCGGTTACTTCTTGACCCAAGTATTTTTCAGCTTCTCTCTTAAGCTTCATCAAAACTTGAGCTGAGATTTCTTGAGGGGATAACTTTTTGTCGCCAACAATAATCCGGCAATCTCCCGACTCACCCCCAACAATCTTATAAGGAACCTTAGAAAGTTCTTCTTTTGCTTCGTTAAAGCGCATTCCCATGAATCGCTTCACCGAGTAAATTGTTGTCTCTGGATTTACAACTGATTGTCTTCGCGCAGAAGCTCCAACTAACCTATCTCCATCTTTGGTATAAGCGACAACAGATGGGGTAGTTCTGGTACCCTCTTCGTTTGTAATAACTTTTGGATTTTTTGGATCAACAACTGCGACAGCAGAATTAGTAGTACCCAAGTCAATTCCGATAACTTTTCCCATTTTAACTCTTCTCCTTTTAGAATTAAAATCTGGCCCGAGATATTACTCGGGCCAGAAATAAATTTTTACTGAATTTCGATTGAAACTGGCTGAACTTCTGGGCGAGGTGGTACTTCAATTGTAAGAAGACCATTTTCGAACCGAGCGGTAGCAAGAGTCAAGTCTAGGTTATTGTCATAATTGACAAAAGTCTTTGTGAAAGACCTGCGAGCAATACGCCGGTCATTGCGACCGTCTTCCCCAGACTCTGCAGAAACTGTGATACTCTTCTTTTCAGGCGAAATATTCACAGTAAGTTCAGATCGACTAAATCCAGCCAAAGCAAATTCCAAAATAGTGGAACCCTCTTCACCTCGATAGATATCGGCTACTGGATATCCCTGTGTCGATTGACGAAGATAAGTGGGAAACTCATTTGAGAAAACATCTCCAAAGAGATCCTCAAGAACTGAGCGGCCCAGAAGGCTTGGACGATAAGTAGTAAGTTGTCTCGTAGTCATATTAATTCTCCTTTACTAAGCGAGTGTAATTTACTGAGGCTTCAAGATCCCAAACGGCAATCTTTCCGCCTGATTAAAAGATAATCACGGTATCAATAATGTACATTATATAAATTATTTTTTTAGACAATTATCTAAAATACAAAGAAATGAGGCACCTATTCACTGGTCCTCGCAGAATCAAGTTAAGAAACCGCGTCTCGGTCGTATGTCCCGTGCCTCCCTGCGGACTCACGACTTAATTATAGGCGATTCTTAATAATATCACCCAAATCTAAACCATGGTTATTACCGCGCTCTACAAAAGCATAAAGCTTTTCAGCCACAATAATAACATCTTCGGTTGCATAGGGATTAACCGGCTGTCGGTCAACTTCTTCTTTAAAATGCTCGTTCTCAAACTGACGAGCACCACGGCTTTCTAAGATACCAATTGCCATACCCAATAGGTCGGCGCGGATGGCATACCCGCTCTTCTTTGAATCACTCATTTTATTCTCCTTTATGTGTGTGTGTAAATGAGTTGTGGGTTAATCTCCACTATAGAAGAATATCAATAATTTTGCAAAGATAAAATGTCATACTGCGTTTTTGAGATTAAGCCTAACTCAAACAGCTTGTCGATACACTCATTATCTCTAGATAAATGCTTTGAGAAGTGGTGGAGGCGGCGGGAGTCGAACCCGCGTCCGCAATAGTCTAAGTTTGAGTCATTCACAAGCTTAGTTGATTAATTCCCTAACCAACAAGGTATCTCGAAAAAATCCATCCATCCGCATCGAGAATTAGGATCCACCTGTTAAAACAGGGTAACCGATTTTTGATCTTATTTATTTCAGTGAGATCAACCACTTATCCTAAATTGGTTAGATGGCCTTAGGAAGCCACCCGATTAAGCTGCTAGAGCGTATTCGTAATTGTCGTTATTGTTGGCAATTATAGTTGTTGAACTTTTAAGGTTGTATCTTACCTACTTGCACTCTCCCCCGGATTCTACCCCGTCGAAACCGTGACGCCCCCTTAAATTAACAGCAACTTTTGCATTCGCATGTGCAACATTCGCAGCACTTACAATTTTGATTTTTCATATCAAACTCCTTTTAAGCCGGTTGTATTTCTAACTATACTCTGATTCTCCAAAATTTTCAACTAATCAGAATCGTTTTTTATTTTAACTACGTCGCATTCCATCATAGAATATGCTACACCAGAAGCAACAATGGAGCCGTATATAGTGCCTGCTCCAAAAGCTAAGCTAATAAATCCTACTTGCATTAGCCATAGTTTCATTTTATACCTCGCACGCTCAAATTATAAATAAGCGTTGGTATAATTATAATTCATTAGAGTTGGATGTACAGAGTGAATACGATATTTGTAAACGACAGCCCAGTAGAAGTAGAAGTTGCTGATACTGACTTTAAGAGAGGTCTTGGGTTGATGTATCGAAGAGAACTTCCGGATACGCAGGGGATGTTTTTTATTTTTCCAGAAAACAAAGACCGCTCTTTTTGGATGAAAGACACTCATATACCACTCTCTATTGCATACATAAATGATAATGGGGTTATCATCAACATCGAAGATATGGAACCACTCAGCCTTGACAGCGTGAACTCTAAACAGCCTTGCAGATACGCTTTAGAGATGAATAGAGGCTGGTTTAAAAAAAATAACGTCTCAGTAGGCGATGAAATTAGAGGTTTCCATGGGTGGTGATTATAAAGTCTTGGGGTATATAAAACCAACTTCTTCTTTTCACACAATTGAAGATTGGCAAAACGCTGCTTTAAGATTACTCGAGCTTCAAAAATATGGAATGGATACTAGGGGCGGCGAAATAAGTTGCAAAGATATGAAATTTTGCAGCGATGAAGACTTTCAAGAATTTGTATCCATAGTTTCTAAGTATTTTGGACACTTACTCAAAACAGAAGTTCCAAGATACGATCTCTTAACAGAGAAAAATGTTCTTGATTTTATAGAAGACTTTGTCAACCACAGAGTCTGGGGATTAGAAAATGAATTCAACAGTTATTTTCCTGATATTGACGACTTGCGCTTTAGCTACTTTTATTCTCGTGGGGACATTGAACCGTATGTCCTCCTCGATGAAACCTATACGAATCAGATCTACGGATCGACGTGGAACCCGAAAATAGTAAATCACTATACTAGCGAAAAGGGCTTGGCAAACTTACAAAACTCAATAAGCTCTGGAGAAAGATATGACATTTCTTCTTTCACTTACATGGAAAGACCATTTTTTAGAAAAGAGTCTACAATTTGTGTTACGCTAATTGGTAATGTAAGAGCTGCTTTTCGAAGTGATATAAAATCTCTATCTACTGACAGTGGAAGAAGAGCATGTAATCTTTACAGACTTGAATATCCCGGGAAAGACATAAACAATATTTGTTTTGATTTAGATAGATGCGATAAAACAAAGAGAACTCACTTGTGGAATGAGTTTATAGTTACGCCAATCGAAATCTTAAAAATTCAAAAATAAACTTGAATCGCTAATATAAGAAAAGACAAGAGGATGCAAACCATTGTTTTTGCTGTCCACATAGACTCCCCCAATAGTGCCCAAGTTAAAATCGGAAAGACTAGATATGAAAGGCCGAAACCAATAAATCTAATCTGCCAAACACTGCCGCTCATTGCTTCATAGATAAGTCTAGAACCATAATAACCAAGCGCCCCAATTAGAGGTCCAATTACCATCGCAAAAGCTAACCCATGATTAGAGAAAAAAGATTCTAAAGAGCTATCTTTAATGAATTGGCCATTAGCTGAAAACCACACCAAAATGTGCAGCAAAACTATAAGGGAACTTCCAAACAAGAGTCCAGTTAAATTCATAATACTTCCCTCAAAGCTTTCATTGCTTCTTCCTGCTGTTTGTTTAGTTCTTTTGGTATCTCTACTTCAATATTTACGTAATGAATACCCTTATCACCCTTATGGTTCTCTACTCCAGCGCCTTGAATCATGAGAGTAGAACCGGGCTGGCATCCGCGAGGTACTCTTAACACCCAAACGTCATTCACAGTTTTTACTTTAATCTCTCCGCCAAGAGAAGCAGTTGTGAAACAGATTTTTTCTGTAGAATAAATGTCGCTATTTTTTCTAGTAAAACCAGAATAAGAAGAGGGAGAAACAACCTCTAAATAAACATCGCCTGGGGGTACTGTAGAATCTATAGAGTGACCAGCCTTAGAAAGTCTAATTTTTTGACCGGACTTTATCCCCTTTGGAATCTTTATCTTTGTGCTTATTTGTTCTTCAGTTACACCTTGCCCCCTGCACGCAAAACAGGCTGGTGGTGGCTCTTTTCCAGAACCTCCGCAAGCGCGGCAAGTCGTTTGAATAACCATAGAACCGTGTCTTTGAGTTATTTGTCCAGCTCCATTACATTGGCGACAAATAGATAAATCACGCTTGGTATCGAATCCAAATCCATCGCATCTTTGACAAGTTATTTGTCTCTTATATTGAACTTCGCTTTCACCGCCACTTATACAATCCATAAAGCTCAATCGAATTTTCAAGTGAAGCGGGGGATTCTTTTGGCGTTGGCTTCTTCTTTCTCTTCGGTGACCAGAACTTCGCTGCTGAGATCCGAAAAATTCACTGAAGATGTCTCCAAATCCGCCAAAATTTCCAAATCCACCGAAGGGATTTCGGCCATGGTCTGAGCTCATGTTAGAAAATGGATTAGGGTTATCATATTCAGATCTTTTCTGTTCATCAGAAAGCACTGCGTAGGCTTCAGATATCTTCTTAAATTTATCTTCCGCTACCTTGTTTCCAGAATTTTTATCTGGGTGGTATTTAACAGCTAATTTCCGATATGCTTTTTTTATCTCACTTTGAGTGGCATTCTTATTAACCCCTAAAATAGTGTAAAAATCTTCCATCACACAACTCTCTTAAGATATTTTGCTGGGACTGCTTTATACAAAGTGTTTTCAAACAACAGATCAACACAAAGAATCAAAGAATTTACTATAAACATTCTTCCGTGGCGATTATTTTGGTGAATAGTAGGTTGTTCATGTTCATAAGGAGACGTCATGACAATAAGAAAATCCCCCTCTTTTAAAAGCTTAAGAGAAGTGAATAATTCTTCTTGAATTTCTGTCGCGGTCATAGATTCAACTGATGGTAAATTTAATTGAACCAAGTCCCCTTTTTTAATAGCCATTTAAAACCTCAACTCTTCCCAATCGCCATTCCAATTGGTATACTTTACTTTCTTAATACCAGACTTGCGGAGTTCTTTCTCACAAAACTTACATGGCTTAGCCATTGTAAACTCATGATTGCATTTATTAAACCGCATAACTTCAATTTCATCTCCCGGCTCTGCAAATCGCAAAACATTCATTTCTGCGTGCATATGAGATGCCCAGGTGCCGTCAGCGTAACGCCTCTTGAACCTTGGGTGAGTTTTATCAGTATTTTCACCAACCCTCACAACCTTTCCGTTACGGCGCAAGATTGCTGCTAGGTGATAAGTGCGACCATTATTGATAGCTAAATCTTTAGCTCGATAATACACTTGGCATAGTTACCTCCTCAATTAATCATATCAAAAGAGAAGGAAGTGTTCAACTAAAGTTGGCATCCGGAGGTGGAATCAATTATGTCTTTGACATTTATTAGCTGATCGTCTATCATCATTAGGGGGATCAACTGAGTATCAGAGTGTTGGGCAGGGCCTATAACTTCGATAGGGTGTTGGATTTGTTTACCATACACAAAAGAATTAACTGCCCAAAGCAAAATAAACGTAGACAGCAACATAGAGACTTTAAGAAACTTCATAACTAGAAACCCTTTATAATATTCCTATATATTACTTACAGTTTAATTCTATCAATAACTGGATTGTAAGAATAACTAAGTTCACGATAAAGTTTTTTGATTACTTTCTTAGTTATTTCAAGAACGGCTCCTTCGAGCTGCTTTCCTTTTAATTCACGGCCCATTTCATCTTTGGCCATTTCAAGAATCATTTTTTGAAACTTAGAAGACTTGAGCTCTTTTTGAAGATTTTTTTGAAAGTCTTTGTTTTGTTGGACTCTATCAGCTTCGATTCTCTTTACGATCATTTTTTCGATTTCTTTTTTATCAGATCTTGTGAGTTCTTCATTTATAAGCTGGAGGAGTCTTCGAGATCTTCTCTTGTTTTCACTAAGGATAACTTCCATTGCTGCTTTATTTTTAACGCCATTTTCTACAGCGCTTTTAATCTTGTTTAAATCAGATAAAAATTCCATAACTGTTAGGCTGGATCCAATTTGAGATAAAACGTGGTTTTTTGCTGTGTTTGAGACATTTGAAGCTTCTAGAAATTTAATAAAAGCTTCACCTCTTGCTGGCCAAGAAGAAGGGTCTAGTGGTTTAAGAAGATTTTCCCATGCAGCATTAACTCCTAAATCATCAGCTCCAATCGCATAACTCCTAGCTTCTTCACCCCGGTTAGCATAAGCAGATTTAAGAGCATCTTTCAGGCTTTTTGAGTAAGGAAGGCCCGGGCTTCCAGCTATAACAGAAGCTATATCTACAATTTCTCTTTGTTCTAAATCAGACTCTCCAGCTTCAATTTTTATAATCTCTTGCACAACACTTTGAGGAGAAGCTTCGATTAAAGAAGGGTAATTCGCTGCTGCAAATTGGGCAGGTCCCCCAATTTGAAAATTATACGTTATTCTGCCGCTAGACTGCTGGCTGTTTGGATAAGGTGGTAGTCTTAAGGAATTACTACTCAAATTTTCTACTTGAAAATTTCCGTTGCCCGTAATCAAAACTATATATTTTTCATCACTTCTTTCTCCTCTGACAAGAGACATTTTAGCAATATTAGCAACATACCAGCTGATTATGGCTTTTACTTTATCATAGTCTTGAAAATCTACGGGGGATTGGCCATCTAACGTGGCGTCTATCAGTTCGTTATAAGTCCCTTTTCCTCCAAAAACTTCTGTCACTGAGTCTTGAATAAAGTTAAAGAGATCAGATTCTTCTGGAGGGGTAGTTTGAAATAACTGCTGTATGTAAACTGAGCTGTTGGCGTTAGTTGGACCTTTAATTCCCTTTGAGGTATCTGCAAAATATTTTACGTGATACTCTGTAGAACCTTTTTTCAAATCTGCATCTTCGGGCCCACCATCTCCCGGATCTAATCCATGGAGAAGGCCAAACAAAAGCTCGCCTCTACCAATAGATGGTTGGGGTCCTCCCGCTATATTCATCACCCAATCTGTACCAGGAGGGGCTTTAGATTTTCCAACTCCGGGAGCTCCCATTCCTCCCTTATTTAAAGTATCGTATAGAGAAGGATTTTCTATTTTTAAAACTGACCACTTTTTAGCAAAATATTTTGTAACAGGCCCCTCAGCATTTTTGCCGTCTATGTGAGCGCAAACATCTTTTGCTAGCTCCGGAATATCTTCGATAGATACGGGAGCTGCTTCATTTGGAATCATACCAGAAGACTTAAGAGAATCAGTAACTTCAGAAGCTGTTTTTCCAGGAGAAGAAACAAAAGTGTCGTCGCCAACTTCAATAGAAATAGTCTCTTTTAAAAGCTTGTCTACTAAGCTATCAACATTTGGAGCTCTATCCCAAACTATAGGGTTTTTAGACTTCATGGTCACCTTCCACTATTAATTATTACGATAGTCTAGGATAATAAACAAATTCTATTGTGTTTCCATCCGGATCTGTTATATAGTGATACGCAGAACCGTCTCTGTGGTAAGATGGACTGTTTGATGGTATATCACTCAACTCTTTTACTTCAAAGCCCAGATGAGGTGGATGCTGTGAGGCAACTGTAAGAGCTATCTTAGATTCACCAACTTTCAACATTGCCCAGGAATCATCTTCATAAATCACATCTGCCCCGAGGTTTTCTTTATACCACGAGGCAGAACTATTAATGTTATCAACATTAAGAGCTACATGATCAAGGCGCGTCACCTTCTTCTTCAATTCCGATTCGGCCGTCAAATTGGCTTTGGTATATAATTCTTCCTGCATTAGTCCTCGCATTTTCAATTATATCTAAAGCTTCTGTGTATGTACAGCCGTGCTTCAAAAATTCTGATATTCCGTAGCTTAAAACTTCTAGAGAGGTCTCAGCGTCTAGTATTCGCTGGCCTTTTGCTTTTTCATATAGTTCTTCAAATTCCATAATAATTCTCCCGAGAATATAAATATTCCGCCCTTATTCAAACATCACGGATGTTTCAAAATATGCCATGGCAGAAATATCGTCCCAGTTATTTTCTTTTTGTAGATCTTCAAATAGTTCTTGAAACTCCGAAGGGTCCAATCTACAAATTTCCATAGTTCTTTCTTTGATTTTTTCTTTTGCTTCCATGAGCTGTTGAGGTCCCAAAAGAGAAAATCTACTAATAACGTATCTAAACATTCTGACTTTTTCTGATTCTATTTCGTGCATCGACATAATGACCTCCATCACGAAACTAAATATATCTCTAAGCTATTTCTTTCTCAAGTTCTTCTTTCGGATCTTCTTCCGCTTTTTAATCTCTTGAGCTGACAGATGAGATTTTTTCTTCACTCGGCCAATCGAGGGTTTATCTAAACCATCCATTTCTCTTTGCTTTCTAGCAGAACGCAAGATCTGTTTTCTAATCTTCCTCTTATACATATCAGCTGAAAACTTGTTGGCCCTGTCAAAAATCGTCTTGCCATCTAAATGATCAGCTTCGTGCTGAACCGCTAAAGAAAGTGGCGGCTCTAGATCTATTTTTTTTCTTTCTCCAGAAATATTATCGTATTCCAAAGTTATATTTTCGTGTCTTGTAACGCTTAGTTTCGCTAAAGGAACAGAAAGACAGGCTTCTTGCCATTTCCACTCTCCTTCTTCATTACTAAACTCAGGATTTGCTATAACCCAAAAATTTGAGTCTCCTATCTCAGCATCAGGATTAACAGCGTCAAACCTAGATGTGTCGATAACAAAAACTCTCTTGGAGATATTAACCTGGGGAGCTGCTAAGCCAGCACCGGGGATAATCTTAAGTGTATCTATTAAGTCTGTAGAAATCCACTTGATCTCTTCAAGATCCGCTGTTTCGGCTTTTTTACTCAAGCATTTAGCCGGCCACTGTTTAATAGTTCTAAAAGGCATTTACTCCTCCTCGTTATCTTTTTTTGTAACTAATGGAAAGGCGCAAAGCGCGCCGTTTAAAACTGCTAAAGCTGATAGCTCCATGCTGTCAAGAGCTATACCGAAAAATAAAAGACAACAGTTTATTCCTATTGCAAAATATAATATGGATTCTGGTACTTTAAAATTCATCAATGAAAATCTTCATCATCAGGCTCTTCAAACTCTATCGTAGAATTAATTGCTCCGCAAGCGCCGCACTGATAATTATTAATCTCTGTGTTAGATTCGAATATTAAATTAGCGTCACTAACCATAGAGACAAACTGAATCCACTCTTCAAAAGTAAATTTAAGAACCAGCGATTCTCCAACTGGAAAGATGACCAAATTATTCTGGCCATCTATTACTATCCCGTTTTCTAAACTGATCATACTCTACTCTGGATTATCGGTTTGAGTTTTGGGAGCTGTTTTCGTTGTTCTTTTTTTACGAGGTTTTCTTTTTGAGATATCAGTTTTTTGAGCTGTACTTGTTTTTTTACGACGAGTATATTTTCTTTTTGGTTTTACAGAAGGTTTTTCTTCTGGGATTTCTTCAACTTCTATCTTTTCTAAAATCTTAGAAGGAGTTGGCTCTAAAGTAATTTGAGCTTTTTCTTCACGGACAAACAAGTGTTCCACCTCTGACTCTAGAGGTGGAACACAGTCTCCAGTATTGATTCTAGAGAGAAGTTGCTCGTAGCTTCTAATATCCCTACTTTTAAAGTAGGAAACTAAATCTAACTTACGTATTTTTACATAGTCTTTCCAAGCAAGAGCCATTTTTTCTCCTAAGCATAATCAAAAAATCATACTATTAAATATCAATATATTCATGAATGATCTCTTGTACACATGACTGAAATCTCGGATCGTTAGCCAGCTTTTGAGCATCTGGCCCACCGTATTCTTCTGTGATTGGCTTTGCAATCTTTTGCATAGCTCTCAAGAAAATATTTCTAGCGGTAGAATGATTCATATTGTGACCATCTTCTGTCATTTTTTCAGCAATTTCTCGATATCCTAAGCACCCGTCTTGGCTACTAACAGTTGCATATCCAGTTTCTACTTTATGTCCTTTTGGCATACTCATTACAAACACCTCTCGTTTAGTTGTTTAAGTTCTTTTTTAGTGATTGGAAAATTTTCATGATCGTTTGGTTCTTCTTCAATTCCAAAGCGAAGCCGCACGACCAATTCTTCTCTCTTAGAAAGAGAGCCTAAAGACTGTCTAATTAGACTTGCAAGTTCTTCTCTTTCAAGCTTAGACTCCATAGACTCGCTTTCGTCTGGAATGATTTCTGAAATTCGGCGTCCGCCATCATCATTCCATGAGACTGTTGCATCGATAGAAATTGCAGGCCGAGCGCTTTTAATAATAGAGTCCAAAGTAGACTTCTTTACGCCCAAAATATCTGCAACTTCTTCTGGAGTCGGCTCAACTCCAAACTCTTCTTCGTACTCTTCTTTGACGACTTTCATCTTCCACAACAACCCGCGAGCGTGAGTTGGAAGTTTGATCTGTCCAGTGTTTGAAGAAACATGCTTTCGAAGTGCTTGCTTAATCCACCAAACTGCATAGGTGCTAAACTTAAAGCCCTTTCGCCAATCGAAACGATCAACAGCCTTAATAAGACCTAAACTAGACTCTTGGATAAGGTCTTCTAGTTTGCAACCAGTGTTTGTATAGTTTTTTGCTAGGCTGATTGCTAGCCGAAGATTGGCTTCAATCATGTGATTTCTAGCAGCTAAGTCGCCCTTTTCAATTCTTTGAGCTAGCTCAACTTCTTGCGATTTAGTAAGAAGATCTCTCTTTCCTACTTCTTTGAAAAATGAAGATAATTCATTACTCATATTTTTTCCTTGTTTTAAATGTTTAAATTGTTAATTGTTTATTTATCTGCGGGTGTTCTTGCGAGGTCGCCTCCCTTCCATGAATTTTTGATGAGCTTCCTTACGAGCTCTGCGAATATTCAGCTCTCGCTGAAGATAACACAGTTCTGTTTCTAGCTTAACCCGCTTTTTATGAGAAAACTTGTTCCCATTCAGCAGCTTTCGCAGAGTGTTGTACTGGCGATCCAGATCACCATCAGAAATACGACCGAGCTCCCTCTTTTCAGACTCCAAAGTGCACCTCCTATTCAAATTATGCACGTCTAAACCTCACCTTGTATAGATATTATACCACATCTAGACAACTTTTTCACGAAACATCCGCATTTTTTTTATTTTTATTCGTCATATACTATAGAGCAACCTACTGACAGCAGAGAATTAGCTGCTGCAACAGAGTTTTCTAAAGCGCATCTCACTACTTTCTTTGGATCTATAATCCCAAGCTCTAGTAAATTTCCAAATTTTTTCTCTCTAGCATCATATCCAACAAAATCTTCTTCTTCTAAAAGCTTGTGGATTATCAAATCAGGAGACTCTCCACAATTAACGCTAATGTTCCACGCAGGTGCTTTAATAGCCTGAAGAAGCATATTATATCCAGCATAAAAATCAGTGTCCCAAGATTTATTAGATCTTACTTTTGAAGATGCTCTCAAGAGAGCTAAGCCGCCTCCAGGAAGGATCCCTTCTTCGACAGCTGCTTGAGTGGCATGAAGGGCGTCTTCCACTCTATCTTTTTTCTCTTTTAGCTCAGTTTCAGTAGACCCGCCGACTCTTAAAACTGCTACAGCTCCCGCAAGGTTCGATAACCTTCTTCTCAAAACATCTGTTTCATTAGAGTCTAGACTTGAAGTTTGCAACATTTTTTTAATAGCAGAAACCCTTGATTCTATTTCATCACTCGAATCAGCAGTCACAAAAATTGATTCATGTCTACTGATTATAACTTTTTTAACTCTTCCCAATTCTTCAATTTTAGTTGGAAAATCTTCGGCTCCAGAATAAGATTTTGTGTTGAACATCAGCGATAAATCGCTCATGGTATCTACCCTAGCGTTTCCAAACTCGGGGCTTCTAATTACACAGACTTTTAAAACTCCCTTAATTGAGTTTAAAACCAGGGCTTTCAATACTTCACCCTCAACTTCATCTGCAACTATCACCAACGGTTTACCATCTCTAGCGCAAACTTCCAAAATAGGAAGAAGATCTCCCATTGAGCTTATGACTTGGTTTGCTAAAAGAACTACAGGGTTATCTAGCTCACAAACTAATCTGTCACTATTAGTAACAAAATACGGTGATACAAACCCCCTGTTTAACTTAAGTCCATCTACGACATCCAAGGAAGTCATAAAGCCTTTTGCTTCTTCCACTGTTATGATGCCATCTTTTCCAACAGCATTCATAGCCCTACAAAGAAACTCGCCGATCTCTCTGTCTCCATTCGCAGAAATAGTTCCTACATTTATTATATCTTCGTCTCCCTTAACAGGACGGGACATTTTATCTAGCTTGTTTAAGACTTCATTTTTTGCTGCTATCATCCCTTCACGGACTTTTACAGCGTTGTGGCCAGATGTGAGAAGCTTCATCCCTTCTTGGAAAAGAGCTTGAGATAAAACTGTTGCTGTGGTTGTGCCATCTCCAGCGACTTCAGCTGTTCTAGACGCAGCTTCTTTAATAAGTTGAACTCCTAAATTCTTATAAGAGTCTTTAAGGTTAATCGACCTGGCAACTGTTACACCATCTTTAGTTAAAATAGGAGGGCCATCAGCAGATTCAATAATAACATTTTGCCCAGATGGACCCATTGTGGTTTTTACTGCGTTTGCTAGTAAATTTACACCCTCTAGTAATTCTTCTCTAGCATCGTGAGAAAAAACTAAAACCCTATTTTCATCTTTCATTTATTACCCCTTTAACAAAGACGGCTTAGAAGATTCTCTAAGAAGACTTGCGCCCTCTTGAATCGCTCGTTTTTCGCTAGTTATAACGTTTTCTGCGACCAATATATCTCCTGCCCAATATGCAACTTCTTCTGAAGAAATGACTCCATTCAACCTGAGATGGTCTAAATAAATTTTTTCTAGATAATTTTGTTTGCTCATTTTAAAACTCCAAAAGTATCAACAAACTTTTTCCATGGCTTCTCTTTAATAATAGAGTTAAAGCCAAAATTAGTAAATTGATTTAAAACCCTATCAATATTAAAACAATTTTCTGACTTCTGTATAAGGTTTTCATCTTCTATATCATGAAATTTAATCATAAAAATATTATGGTTGAAGGTATCATTTCTTGAAGGGTCTTTTGATAAAAATTCGTTTAGCAACTCTGGATCTTTCGTCATCTTAAGAGCGGTTTTATCTCCAACCCCCTTAAACCCTTGAATGTTATCAGAACTATCTCCTCGCAAAGCTTTCCAAACGACATAATCAAAATCTGGAGGCTCTACAAAACTCTTTTTAACAGGGTTATAGACTTGAATATTACTATGCTCAGAAAAAACCTGGTGAAAATCAGTGTCTGTAGAGACTATAATAACTTCATCTTCTGAGTGGTCTTTATATGCTACATGGGCAATAATGTCGTCGCACTCATAGTTAGGGTGTTTTAAGACAGTGATAGGAAAATCATTAATAAGAGCGTTAATAATCTCACGTTTTTGATTTGAATAATTTTCGTCTACTTCGTATTCTCTAGTTCCTTTATAGTCAGGCGCTGCTTCTAATCTTGCTTTCGGGCTTCCCTCTAAAACAAAATAAGCTTTTTCAGCATCTAGATCCTCTATCAATTTCCTAAGAGATCTAAAAAAATTGTATGTTATTGTGTGAGGGCCTTGCTTTTGCCACCGGGCAGAAAACTTAGCTCTATAAAGTAAATTGTAGCCATCTAAAATAACTACTCTAGTCTTTGAGTCTTGCGACACGGCCATCTCCTAAGTCTACTAAAGTACTGTTGCCTGATTGATTTTCAATAGGAGAATCAGAACTGGCTTTCTTTTTTGCTATCATCATAGGAGCAGCTGTTTCTCCCCATTTCTCTATAGCTTCATTCGTGGCTTTTTCAACCAAAGAATTTATGTTGATTTTAAGCGTTTGAAAAAGGTGGTCTTTCACTTTTTCAGGATTGTCGAAAATAGACCCTTCAAAATCTGAAAGATTTAACAAAGAAGAAGCGCCAGGAACTTCTACATAAAAATACTCTTCTTCACCAGCTATAGTTTTCTTAGTTACTTGCTCAAAAACTCTAGCTGGAAGTACAGCATTTCTTTGCGGATCTAAAAGATAAATAACTTGGCCTACATTATACTGCATAAAATCACCTCTTTACTAAAAACTATCTAAAAACCTAAAAAAGTACAGTTAAACTTTTTCTAATGAAATTGAATAGCTTGCAGGGTTAGATTGCCAATACTCTAAAGATTTCTTAGCCATTTTTTCTTCATACAGAGTTTCAGCAGCAAGTAGCTTGGCTTTAGCCTTTAAGATAAACTGCTCATTTCTATTTTCGATTTTTCCCACTAGAGGAGTACATCTTTCGATGCAGTTTCTCACCAAGAGTCTAGACTTTCCTCTAGAGCCTGGAGCTGGAGGTTTAAAATCAGAAACAGTCAAATCTTTAAAATAAAAAACTGCGAAGTTTTCGAAATATTCATCGCAGCAAACATAAAGAAAATCGCAACTACCTTTACGCTCTAGCGTTGCGTAATCTGCTTGAAAAGCCCATGATCCGCCCTTCCTCTTCGTAGTTATCTTACACTCTAGTTCTTTGTTGATTTCGGGAACTAAAATATCTGGTTGTCCCGTCCGTCCGTCAGAAATAGCGGTGCTAAACCGCTTTTGAATTTCTTGGCAGAAAAATACTTCTTGGGGACGAGACATTAAGATGTTTCTGCGACCCAAGTCTTGATAAAAATCTAGATCATAATCACAGTGAACAGACTCTAAGTCCTTATGGAACTTCTTCATTTTTTCGATAGCACTTTTTGCCATCTGCGCATTTAAATAATGCATACACACCTCCTAACGATATGTTTATTATATCATAGTCGAGGGTATTTTTCACGCTTTTATTTAATTATTTTCCATTTTGTTTCTGACACTTTCGGTTATTTTCTGCCCTTTTGAAACTGCTTCTTGAAGAGGCTCAAGACCAAGAGCAATCCTCACCTTATCATAAGATGCGGCATCAAATTTTTCTTTTAAAACAGATAAATCGGCATACTGATGCAGATCGAGCTGAACTACTGGAACTGGGTCTCCGTCTAGTCCGGGCTCAAATTCTCCAGTTTCTCTAGACTCAAAAACAAAAAGCATTTTTGGCATCTCTTGTTCTTGCGGTACTTGAATAAATGGGATATGCGAGCTTATTCCATCTACTTCTTCTTCATAACAAATTTCTGGCACCCAATTGCTTGGAGCGTTATTCTTTTTCATTTTATCTCCTTTTGATGAAATAATACTCTAACTACGATTAATTTACAACTTTATTGTCTGGCAATCGTATTAGATTCGTCAATCTTCTCTGCTATTATATCTTTCATTTATTCAGTGTAATACTTTGAATTCTTTGATAGCATTCTAAAAAGTCTTTCTCCAATCTCGAGCTCCACCAACAGTTTTAGAACACTCTAGAGCATCTTCATAAGTAATATCATCATCTTCTTCAGAGTCAAACCAAAGAGCTCCTCTCAGCCTAACTGGCAAATACCTAACTGTTAATTCTTCCCCTGCTTTAATATCTCTTCTAGTTGTAAACTCAATAGTTTCATATTCGAAATTTTGCCGCCAAACAACGCTACAATCTCTTAAGTGGTTATAAACTGCAGCCCAACCCAAAGCATAAGCTAAAAATCCATCTTTCCACGCAAAAGGATAATCTTGAAGTATATGTCGACAGTTGTTAATCTCGTAAAGATGCTCTGATATGGAGTTATGGACAAGAACAACAGGAGCAGACTCTATCATTGTATGAGCTGGAATATCTTCTTTAGCAAACATCCCCCACCTGTGAATAGGAGACTCTGCGACTTCTACTCTGCTATCTATAAAAACTTTTGGAAATGAATTACGAGGTTCTCTAAACACTACACACTCACTGAAGAAACTGATGTTCGCATTGCTTTCAGTAATTCTTCAGTCTGGAGTCCGAGCTGTCCATATTCTGAATCTTCTATTATCTTTTTCACATCTGCATCCACATCATCTGGGTATAATACATCATAAGCATTTTTATGAGTCTCGTAAATACCGTTTGCTGCTTCGTGTGCACTTTGTCTTAATCTTACAATAATATTTCCAAACGCAACAGACCTAATTTGCTGCATTTTTTCTTCTTCAGTAACTGCAGCTAATTCTTCTTCTGATGGCTCTCTATTTCCTTGACTTGCAAGAACCATTTTTGCAGCTTCTTCAGATGCTCCGTCTTGAGCTGCTATCTCTTTTGAGTCTGCCGCTAACGAAGCTTCTAGTTCAGCTTTAGAAGGCATGCCTGTTTCAGGGCTTATTTGCTGTAGCTTATCAAGAACTGCTAAATAATCATTTAACCCTTGTACTGCGCCAAGTTCTCCAAGGATCTCGACTAAACTATTAGCAGATTTCACGTCGTCTAAAAGCTCTGATGCGTCATTAATCATGGCTTTTCTAGCTTCTTCAACCCCAGGGAGACCACCGTTCTCATCAATAATAAGATTAATACCTTCTTCAGTCAATTCAACACCATCAAAATCTCTCTCTTCAAATGGAGGGATATCTTCTTGCTGTTCTTCTTGCTCTAAAATCATATTAGATCCCGGATCATATCCGGCCATAAATAAACTGTTTAGACCGCGAAGGGCTTTTGAAATCAGTCCGGACTGCTCTCTTTTTCTTGCTCTTGCTACACTATTTCTATCGGGGCTAGCTAATTCGCCCGGAGTATAATCACCAAAACCAGCACCTCGAAAAAATTCTGCAACTCCTTCTACTGCTCCTCTACCACCCTGGGTTTTTGCTGCGACGAACGCGCCAGGATTTAAAAGGAATGCACCTATAGCTACGTCCTGGCTTATCGGTAACTTATCTAAAAGCTGCTGGGTTTGACCATCTAAGTCTCTCATTCTATCATTATGATTGTCCATAATGTTTTGAATTTTTTGCCTATTGAAGCTTGTCATGACTCTAAACAAAGTCAAGAGATTCGCAAGCGTTTTTTGAGCTTCAAGCTTTGCTATTTTTAAAACTTCTATCCAGGGTTGGATTAAAGCATCCCAAACTTGACTGGCAGAAAAATTAATTGTATACTGCTCAGAAATAATTGGAGACTCTTTTTTATTTTTTAAAGCATGCCTGATTGCTTCTCTTAGTTCTTCTTCGGTAACTTGTTGCATATTTCCTTCACCATTTTATGTAAAACACTGACTACCTCTATAAGTATTATAAAGTGGGTAATTCTTTCATGAAACGAGTTTTTACATTTTTATTAGCTTTAGGGTTGTTAATGCCAAACTTTACGATGGCAACACCCTCCCCTGATATATTCTTATCTTCTAACTCAGTTGTAAACCGTCATCATAGAGAAAGTAGAGAATCTTCGGTAAAAATAGTAACTCTTCGAGGGCATGGATCTGGTAGTTATTTCAGGGCTGGCCAAAGACATTTTATCCTTACTGCCAAGCATGTTTTAAGAGGGGTGGAAATTGTTACAATTCAAGCCGGAGGAAATGAGCTGGTTATAGGAGAGGTTAAGTGGAGATCTGAAACTCAAGATATAGCAATAATCGAGATACCAGAACTTCAAACAAGAAACCCTGCGAGAATACGAACTTCCAACATCAGAGAATTAGAAATTGGAGATGAGCTCGTGTATTCTGGATATCCGGGAAGAAACAGCTTACTAACTTCTGGAGCAATGGTCTCTGGAACAAACAATGGAAGATATATTCTACAAGGGTTTGCGTGGCCTGGGTCTTCAGGCAGTGGAATAATAGACGAAAGAGGAAAAATAAGAGGCGTTTTAGTAGCCATAGGAATCGAATGGGCAGCTGGGAATCCCCAACTTCTTGAAACAGTAGTTTGGATGGAACCCATTACCACGATGACGTGGAGGGAGATAAGAACAGCTCTAGAGTTATAGTTTTAAGTTTAGTCATCGTTGCACTTTCAGTTCTTTTCCAAAAGAGATTAGGAGGATCCTATGCGGAAAAAAGTACTTGCAGCATGTATACTAGCTATCACTGGTTGTAGTGATTACAACTTAGAAAAAATTGTTCAACTCGCGCCAGAAATCGAGGTTACTCCTCTGGAGCACGACTACGGAGCTCTAAACGCTGACGGGGAATCAAGCGAAATAACCGTGACTATAACAAATATTGGAAACGATGATCTAGAACTAGAATCCATTTATCTTTTAAACGATTATTCAAACTTTAATATAGAAGACTCTTACCCCTCTTTTTTGCAGCCTGGAGAAAACACTGAATTAAGAATTTCATATGATCCACTGACTTATGAAACAAATGAAGACCATTTAGTTATTATATCTAACGACGGAGATGAATCAGAAATTTATATTCCGTTAAATGGATCTGGGGATGCTCCAGTAATTTACGTAAAACCAGACTACTATGATTTTGGATTAACATATATCGGATGCGAAGACCAACTAGAAATTATTATTTCAAACGTAGGAAACGTAGACTTAGAAGTAAGCGACATAGATTACTACGTTACTACACCTCAAAATTTATATTCTGATCCTGAAGAGGCGAATGGGCCACTACCATGGACTCTTACGCCGGGTGAGGAAGTTTATTTAAGCGTAGACTATCTTCCGGCTGATTTAGTTGATGACGACGCATATGCTAGAATATCCTCTAATGATCCACTGAGGCCCGAAGTAGACGCTGTCCAAATAGGATATGGGGATTATGAAGATATTATAATAGACGTACACGAACAGGGAGACGTTACCCCCGTAGATATACTTTTTGTTGTCGATAATTCTGGGTCTATGAGTGCTAATCAAACGCAGCTAGCAAACAACTTTGATACTTTTATCAACGTATTCGCAGTCTCAGGAGTAGATTATCAAATTGCATTTATAACAACTGACGACCCAGACTTTGTCGGAGATATTATTACGCCATTAACTACAGACCCTGTAGCTGAGGCAACAAGTCAGATTGCTTCTATCGGATGGAGCGGGAGTCCCCATGAAAAAGGGTTTGATATGTCATACCAAGCAACTAGTGCAGGAGGAGACGCAGCCCCAGGATCTACTTTTTTAAGAGATGATGCCAGGTTAGTTGTTATATACATTTCTGACGAAGATGACTTTTCAACCACTATCTCTCTAGGTGTTGACATGGCTAACCACCTATACTCTCTTAAGTCGAGCCCATCCTTAGCCATAGCTCACGCTGTAGCCGGTGATGTTCCTTCTGGGTGTGCTGGAAACGGAGGAGCAACAGCAGCAACTGAATACAATAATGCTGTTGTCGCAATGAGTGGAACATTTTTATCGATTTGCGCTACAGATTGGGGCACCCCAATGGAAGAACTAGCTAGAGACTCAGTTGGTTTGGTACAGTTTGCACTTTCAGAACAACCAATTGAAGACACTATATGGATAACAGTTGATGGGGTTGTTAATACTGATTGGACATATGATTCAACTACTCAAGCCGTCATATTCAGTATTCCTCCGCCTGAAGGTTCTGAAATTGTTATAACTTATGCGCTATTTCCTGAATGTAATTAAAATCGAGACATTGAATTAATTAATCTTATCTCATTTGCAATTTCATTAAGCGATTCTGAATCTTGGACAGGGGGAATTTTTCCCCTGCCATATCTTGGAATTCCGAGAATGTGATTTAAGGGAGCAAAATTTCCCGTAATCTTGTATGTAGAGTCATTAAAGCCGTAATTAAAAACAAGTCCCTCTACCGGTGAAGTTATTCTGCCGCATTTTTCAAACTTATCAACATATCGTTCAATAAGCTTTTTTCTAGCAGACTCATGTCCATCAGAACAAGATTCTACCAGCATGATCGCTGCTTGAACTGAATTTTGAAGACGAGTTTTCTCCCTAGCAGAATCTTCAATCATCACAGAATCTACATTTTCTAAAATTCGAGCTCCCGTATAAGTCACAACTAGCTCAATTGGAAGCATAGCACTGCCAATAACTTTGTTTCTATTAACAGATTTACCCAGTTCCGAAACTTGATTTGCGATGTATGGAGGTAAACCTTTTTTGATTTTAACTAGAGAAGTATCTCCTTCTCCAAAGATATGAGCCATTAATTGCTTTTTTCTGTCTGGAGAAATTCGAAGATTATTGATAACCCCATTTTCTAAAGTTACTTTTGCAAAATCTCGAAGAGTTGATTTTGAGTTGCATCCAGAAGCCAGCATAATTTTATTCATACTGTCTTCAAAATTGCTTAAAACTCCATCTCCACGCAAATCTTCAAGCTCTACTAATACAGGAGGAGAAACTCGCCATTCATTACCATTTACCATAACGGAAAATTCTGAACATCCATGGGCATAACTACTAAAAGATTCTGCTATTCCTCCAGGAGCGTCTCCAAAAAAATTGCGTACCCCGTGAAACACAATCGCGCATTCATCATAATCAATGGTCATCGGGCGATGCTTGTTGATTAGATCGCAATTAACCCAGTTCCTACCGGTAAAACCAAATGGCCAAAACGAGTTTTTGGTAAGCCGATAAAGAGCTTCTGAACCATCTACAAAAGTCTGTTCTGCAGGGTGCCCTTCCATTAATTTTGCAAATTGAGGTTGAGTTAAACCGCCTGCGTCGCGATGCTTTCCACTAGTTGAGAATCGGAGATCTCCAGATGAGTCTACCCTAAAGTGGACGTTGATACCGTCGAATTTCTCTGTGGCCCTGAGATTGCCCGTACAGGTTTGGTAAAAGATTTCATTAATATCACCAAAGGTAAGATCTAAATCCTCCCAGAGGTGGCTCATGTGTCCGCCAAGTGATCCCATATTTATTCTCCTTTTATAATATTATTATATAAGAGAACACTGGATTTTACAAGCAAAAAATATCTAATCTACCATTCTCTTTTTAAGCTCTTTAGCCGAATTGACTTCACCAACAATAATTGGAGCATCAACCCCTCCTCCAGAATCTGGAGAATCTGAAGGATCAGATTTCTTTAGTCTTTTACGGGGTTTTTCCTTTGGAGCTGCACCCATTTCTACATTATAAGGTGCAATACTCGGTTTGGAGATTTTCTCTACTTCAGTATCTCCAGTGATTATCTGAGCTATACCATCTAAAAAAGCTTTTAAAGCAATTTTTTCAGGACCAGACAATCCTTCCCACCAAAAGTCAAATCTCTCTTTGACCTCTCCGTCTTTAAGAGACTTACCAGCCCTAATAATATTAAGCATTTTAGAAATATCTTCTGGCTCCATAGCCGAAGGTAGCTTTTGAGCTTTAACTGTGGGAGAAGCTTGGTCTTCAGGGGTTTGCTTAGGGGTTTCTTCAGTCGCATCCTCTTGTTCATCTTGAACAGATTCATCATTTTTTTCCGCTCTTAAACCAAGCTTATCAATCTTATCAGAAGTTTTAGACTGCTTGCTTTTCTCACTTTCAGTCATTATTTTTTCTAGCAAAATATTAACTGAGTCATTGGTCGCAGCTCTTATAAGATTGTCTAGAAAAGAGGGCTGAAAATTGGCAATATTACTCTCTTTAACTTGCTTTTTTCGACCGTGTAAGTTATTAGCTTCAGCTTCTTGGTCTGAAGTCAACCTATTTCTTTTTGTCATTTTTCTGCCCAGTGTTATACTTGATTCTATTTTGCCATCTTTCTCTATAGAGTCTATTGTATTCTCTCTGGGGAGAATCGGCATGCTCTTCGGTATATTCCTTAAGACGATCTCTTTTTATACTATCTTTCTTCTCGAAAGAATCCATAAATTTCTTAAAATATTCTGATACGCTCATCACTAACCTCCTGTTTCTAATTATATCTCTTAAGAAACACTGTTATTTGAAGCTCTGTGTTTAATGAATCTACTTCAATTTTAAACATAGATCCAGTAATTATATTCTTCTTAATCTTGATTGTACACCCTGCTCCGGGGTTCATCTTTAAAACGCTGTCTAAAAAACTATCAGAAACTAAAAAAGAAATAGCTAAAAGTTCTTCAGGATCACTAGAAGCATCAACAGAATATCCCAAAAACTTTCCACTAATGGAATTACTTCCACAAGTGAGATCCACAGATATTTCTGGAAGCGCTTCATCTTCAAAATCGATTCTCCCAAGTAGAGAATCACTTACTATCAAGTTATCTGGATTTTTTAAAACTCTTTGAAGTTCTTTGTCATTACCGCTCATAATCTATTACATCCTTATAGATTTGATCGAGCTCTTCTGCATATTCTAAATCTAACTCTGTTATTTCTTCAACTGAGTGAGTGTATACTTCAACTACTATTTTGTTGCCCTCTATTTTAATAGACCCGTTATGCGAAACTGATTGCTCATATTGCAGAACCTCTTTAACGAATTGCAGAACTTGGTTAGAGCCCTTAAAACTGAAAGACCTTGATAACCTTTGGGGTTTATCTAAAGTTATCCAAACGGGATCACGCTGTGGCTGTATTGGAAATTCTTTATTAATTTTTCCAAAAAGAGAATCTTTTATCTCAGCCTGAGTTGATTCATTTAGATATTCTTTCATGAGCAAAGTTAAGTTCATTTCTTACCAGTTTTTTCATATTGTGGAAATAGGTCTAAAAATAGTCTATATTGTTCTGGATCTTCTTGTTTAAGAAGCTCTACAAATTCTTTGTCTGCTTGTTTTTCGTCAGACACCTCAGCTCTTGCTTTTGCCAAAAGCCTTTTCATATCGCTTTTTCGAAGCCGCTTAGTGTAAGTCACAATATCAGCAAGAAAGTGTTGGTTCAGATTTTTATCAGCTTTTAAAGCATCTTTTACTATTTTCTTAAACAAAAAAGTTCTCAAAACTCTAAGCACTTCTGGATCGTTAAAAGTCGGATCAATTTCTACAAAATGATAGGAAATATAGTCTGTAGCGTCTTTAAGATCTTCATCATCTACATCTCCAATGTGTTGTAGATAATTAGCAAAAAGCCTTTGCAGCCCGACTGTTACTCCAGAATCACCAGATTTTCCATAATAAGGAGCAACATATTTTCCTTTTATTTCTCTCTTATTCGACTGATAAAACTCTTCAAATTCTTCGTCTTCTTTTTTAGACTTCATTCCAGAAGGAGCTCCCTCGCCGGCTTCCATCGCTTCAAGCTCTTCTTCAGTTGGTTCCCGATCTTCGTCACCATAAAGAGCGTCGTAGTGATTTCCAAGCTTAATACTTCCCCAATCACTCATCGCTTCATTAAGCAACAAATCTCTAATTATTTTTCTTAATCTATTTTCGTAAGTTTTCATATTTCCAGTAGCTCCCACTAATTCGGATTCTAATTCAGCTTCATCAGCTTCTTCTTCTTCCTGTTCTTCAGTAGGTTCTTCATCATCGTCGTCTTCTACATCGAGAGATCCAACAGCTTCTAGTTCTCGCTTAACAACATTGTAAAAATCATCTACTTTAGAATCAGGAACTTCTCCTCCAATAGCAGCCAAAGCACTACTCAAAGCAGCGGGATTGTTTGGAGAATATTCTTCATCATCAATAGGGGGTTTTTCGATAGCTATCCTGTTGGGCATTAGATCAGATGGCTCAACTGGTAAATCTACTTCTCCCCACGCAATAGGGTCTCCAGAGTCTTTGGGAATAGGTTGACCGCCCTGCCCTTTTGGATGCGACATATACTCTGATCCGTATTTTTGCCAAACATCTTCAAATAGAATTTTTCGAGCTGTAGCTCTTAGTTTATCACTCATGGAAACCCTCCAGATAATAACTATTAATCTGAATCAGATAATAATAAGAAACTTCAATTAAGAAATATAAATCAAGGAGTGTTTACAGCGTAGGTAACTCCAACAGTTGTAGCTGTACCTATTACTAACCCGATTGCAGTCCAAAAAACAGGATGCTCATACCATTGAGGAGGACTGTATTGTTCTTGCAGAAACTCAATTTGCTGGTCTCTTATCAAAAGCCTCTGGTTGTAGAGCTCTGTAGACGTGTCAAATCTAATCTGCAGTTGATCTATATTGAGTTGAAGTTCTGCTTCTTTTAACCCAACAGCCCTGGTAATCCTTAAATTACAAGACTCTTCTGTTAATTGCAACTCCGCCAGCATTCTTGCAGTAGCTTCTGTGTTAAAGAGAGTACCAGTAAATGGGGCTGGATCTCCCTCGGTAACAGTTGCTACTTGCTCATCTGCAAAAGCAGGGAGGGGAATTAACAAAGATTGTGCTAAAAAAGCAACAAGTGTAAAATGTGCAATAAAAGACTTCATAATATAATCTTATTGCCAAAGTTATTGGAGTAAATTAACCGTTTAAGATACCAGCCAATTTATTCCATCTTTCCATAATTCTCTGGTCTGTAGAGCTAACACTTTCTTTTTGCTGGTTTCCTAGAGCGTTTCCGATTGCTGTCAAAGCAGGAATCAAATCATCAGCGTTTCCATCAACTACATGCACGTTACTATGGTTAAGACCGCCGCCAGTACCGATAAAAGCTCCAGACCACCGGTGGTGACCATCTAAAATCTCTCCAGCGGAAGTTACAAAAGCCCCGCCCATATCTGAAAGATCTGTATTTCCAGTCCCTTGGAGGAAGGCAAACAAGAGAGATTTACCGGCAAGAATATTACTTTGGGTTGGAACCATCTTGGAGTTAGCAAGAGATCCACCGACTTGAACTTGAATGTTGTCATCTTTTTCGTTGCCATCATGCTTTCCTTTAACTAGAAAAGCGAGGGCTTTACCAACAGGATCTGCGCCACCGCCAGCACCGACTAACTTTCCAGGCCCAGGGAATTTATCTTCTTTAAAAAGACCCTCTTTTTTTACCTCTGGTTCTTTTCCACCAGCTATAGCTTCTTGATCTTTGTCTGATAGAGAACTTATCCAAGCATCAACACTCTCTTCCCCACCAGCATAATCTGCTTCGAGGTCTATGTTGAATCTTCCGCCCGGAGACAGGGCGTCTTTAACAGCAGGAGCGTCGTCGCCTTCAAGAGCAGGCATCTGGTTCTTGGGTAGGCCGCTTCCTGGCAAAGCACTTCCGACTTTAGATATTCTAGAAGCTAACTCGCTCTCTCCTGTCTCTTCAGCCCAAGCCTTGATAGCCTCTGCTCCACCGGCTTTTCCAACTGCACCTGCAGACCAGCTTGTTGCATTCATCATAGCTTGGATAAGAGGAGCGTTTTCATCTCCAGAACTTAACTGCTTATAAGCTTCAGCCCCATCAAGGTCAGCAATATTAGTACTAGTGTCAACAGCAGCAAAATTGGCCGCAGCCTCTTCTTCTTGTTCTCTTAATACAGCTCTATATTCTTCTAAAATAATCTTTCTAAGATCTCTTGAATCAATTTTTTTAGCTGGCTTCTTAAAGCCATAAATTTCCGAAAGCGTCTTTGCCATTTTAATATCTCCTATGCGAAATCGCCATTAACTAGTTTACCAGACACAGATTTCATAGCAGCTAATACTACCTTACGAATCTCTACTGTTATATCATTTTCTAAATCATACGACGCTGCGTCCACTTGCTCTCTCCACCAATCTTTGGCTTCAGCCTGGCTCATTTCACCGTCATTTGTCATGGAAGGATCACCGGGATCATAGGCGCTCATTTCCATATCATGCCACTTATCGACTAATTCTCCAACAGAGCTGTCCCAAGCAATTCTTGGCCAATGGTGGTCTCCATTAGATCCATCTGGATTTTCTAAATCGATTTCGTCTAGACTCCCAGACTCATTTTCTGTATCAAGACCTGGCTTAACTCCGCCACCAGCCTCAGTTTCTTCTAGAAGAATTCTAATTTTTTCTTCTTTAATAATTCTTCGCAATTGATTCTTGGATAATTTCATTATAGCGCTCCCGTATGCATTAATTATATAGCTTAAAGCCCATTATTTCAGATATCTTTTCAGTCAACACTTCTGGGTCTTCTTCTGACTCTTTTAATAAAGCGTCGATTTTCTCTTTTTTATCTTCTTCCAAGTCATCAGAAAGCTCTGCATATCTTTTTTCGACATCTTCGATAGTTTTTTTGTATTTATCATTTGCTTTCTGAAGCTCTTCTATTTCTTTGAGACGCGATTTTTCAATCGCGTCCAACTCTTTTTCGTGATCTTCTCTGATTCTGCTTAAAACTTTTCCAGCACCAGAGCCTCTTCCAGCCAAAATCATTATAACAATTGGAATAGCAGCGCCTACTAATAGCTGCCAATATTTCTTACACCAAGCCCAGGCTTTTTTAAGCCACGTCTTGAATGTTAGCCATGCGATTGCCGCAGTCATTATCTTTTAAACCCGTGCTTCCAAGAAACTGCAGCATCTATAACAGTTTGACCACCGATATAAATAGCTGCAATCATTCCCCAGATATCCGGAGTAAGTGTACTCCATATCATCAAACCAGTTGCTGTCAAGAAAACAAAAAACTTTCTAGAAATCATCCGACCCAAAATTTGGTCTAAAATCCCAAGTTTTTCTCCCTCAATCAAAGCCTTGGCTTCTTTAATATCAATATTATTATCTGCCATGTTTATCATCTCAATCTCCTAATTCCAGTTATTTCCATCGTCGTCATCGTCATCATCTTTATCTCTGAAAGAAAAACGGAATTCATTTTTGTTGACAGGTTTCATCAACGCATAAAGTACATCTTGGAGACTGGTAACCTCTTCAGCTAATCCTTGATAAGTGGTAAGAATTAGCTGCAAAGAAACTTGAACGTCTTTGAGGTTTGTTTTTATTTGTTCAAGCTCTAAATTACTTTGGAGTAACTTGTTTTCAAGCTCTGAGTTTTTGAGCGTCATCTCCTGAACTCTCTTTTCTAACTCACTATAGTTCCCTTTAAAAAATTTATCTAACATCAGCGACCCTCCAGAGGGTTTTCTTGATTGATCGCGTCAAAAATACTTTCAGCATCTGTTGAGTTGACTTTCTTTTCAAAAACCCTGTTCTTTTTATTATATTCGATTTCATCAAGAAATTTAGTAAGGGTCTCATCCCCATCAACTATTTTCACTGCAAGAAATTCAAAAACCTCCTGCATAGAAAGCTCTCTCTTAAACAAAGCCATTCTAAACTCTGTGTGAGTGTCTTTGTTAAGATTTATATGAATTGATTTTTTAAGTTGAAAGGGACTTGATGTCATTAAACAGCTCCGCCTCCACCGCCACCGCCAGCGCCAACTGCAAGCGGAGCAGCTACTTCTATGTCTTCTAATTCTTCTATCTCTGAATCAAAATCTAAATCATGGCGCAATCTCAAAATTTCTGCAAAAGCTTCAGCAACTTCTTCACCATACTTTATCATTAAAAACTCTTTTGCTTTGTTAAAGATAATAGATTCCATATCCATTAAAGTTTGATAATTCATTATCAGTCTTGCGACGTCACTGGAAAAAAGCTCAATATCTAATTCATTCTCTGAAACGATTTCTTCTTCGACTGTTGCTGGTTCTTCTTGCTCAAACAGCAAATCACTCAAATTTCTACTGTACCACTCGTTAGTAGAGTCTGTGACAACATCTTCTACGACTTCTTCTTTTGCAATTACGTGAATTTGAGCGCTTTTTAAAGCATTCACTTCATAATCTTGAAGTATTGAATCGAGCGCTATATCGAATTGTTTTCCAAGCCTGACTTCGTCTCCAGCTTCAATAGCGACAACTTCTTCTTCTTCTTCAGCTGCTGCTTCGCCTTCTTCGCCGCCTTCTTCGCCAGTATCTTCAGCTGCTTCATCACCTTCAGCTGCTTCATCGTCTCCGTCTGCTGCATCATCGCCGCCAGCGTCGTCTCCGAACAAATCTTCTTCTTCATCTTGCTCAGTCAATAAGTTATATTGGCGTTGAAAAAATTCTTTTAGTTGTTCTCTTTTCATTTTAAAACCTTTGAAACTTTTTCTGCATTTTTAAATCTACCTTCGATAACAGACCAATTAAATTGTTTCATCATCGCATATATAAACGCTTTTTTATCATCTAAATAATCTCTATAGTAAGCATGCTCCCACATGTCCATGACAATAACTGGGTAGCAGTTAATTGGAACATGCAGACTGTGAAGGTCTACTACTACATTCATATACCTTTTTAGAAAACCATTATAAACTGTAATTGCCCACCCATTTCTAGAAGCTAGGCAGCAAGCAATAAAGTCTTTTTGCCACGCATCAAAAGTTCCAAAATCTCTTTCGAGCCTAATAAATGAAAGGGTGTCCATCGAAACTTTAGAATGGAGGTCTGATATGTTTTCAAAATAAAGAGCATGCAGAAAAGCAGCATTGCAATTGTAAGTCTCGTCTTGCTTTAAAGACCTGAATTGAGAGTCTCGAGAATTTACTCCATCTCTGTCAACTGTGTCTAATTGAGCAGAAACTTCATTCAGAGTTTCAACATATTGCTCGAAAAGATTCTGATGAGACTGTTTTGCTTTGTTACTCAAAAGTTCTGTTTGCAAGCTAAACTTTTTAGCTTGAGTTACATAAGCTTCTTGTAGGCTTTCTGATGGAGGAAGGCCGAGGCCCTCTCTAATTGTGGTTACCACTTCTTCAGAGAGCGTATTTGTTTTTTTGTCATTTTTGTCGTTGGCCATGTAATAATCCTCAATATTATTAACTATTAGACTCTAATCTAATTCGTAATCTTTTTCAAACTCGTCTTTATCTATAATATAGAGAGTTTCTTCTTCGTCTTCTTCAGTGGAGTCTATTTCAGCTTCTTCGTCTTCTGGAGCAGTTTCTTGATTCGAAAATTGCCTTGGATGATTATCCGGTAGGTGACCATCCATGATTACACCTTCTTCACCCTCTGGTTCAACGCGGGGCTCTTCAGGGTCTCTTAAAACAACTTGTATTCCATCTTCATCAGATACCACATCATCAACAGTATATTCGTATCCACTGTCTTTATGCCTGACCTTTAAATCTTTAGAAACTATAATGTTCCCTTGGTCGTCTAAAACATCTACTTCAGAAAGAGCATTAACTAATTTCTTCGTGTATTCTTCTAGTAAAACTTTTCTTAATTTAATCATCTTGAATGCCCGCCAATTTTCTCCAACGCGCCATGGCGTCATAGTCATTAGATTCAGTTAAAACGTATTTATCTTCTTCAAAAAATCCGTAATCAAAATTTTCAGCGAAAACTTCCATACCAGCAGCCATGTTAATAGCTTTCCTCAGCTTTCTACGCGCTCTAGTTGCTTTTTGGCCCTGGCTTACGATATCGGGATGTTTCTTTAGAATCGCCGCTAACTTATTTTTATCTATTGGAATCTTTCCGAGAGTGCCTGCAGCTTTTTTAGCTTCATCATCAAGCTTCTTTTGCTCTTCATCAGTAATGCCTGCGGGATCCTCAATGTCCAATTCAGCGTTTGGATCAACTGCTTCTTCTTCTCCAGAAAGAGCCGTTTTTAAAGCTTCTAAATCTGGCTCAGGAACACCAGATACTTCGACTCCAAGCTCTTTAAAAGATGGAATAGCCTTTGCAAAGACTGCATATAATAAATCAGTTGAGATATCTCCTGCGTGCTTGTCAATAGTTTTTTGTACATCAACCCAAGAATACTGTCCCTCAAAAAGTAAACCAGAGAGACTTTTTCTAAAGTAATTTTCTTCAAGCTGGAAATCATCTCCAAAAAGCTCTTGGGAAACTTTTGCTAACACTGTAGGTACTTCTTTATCTTGGCCATCCGCTCCTATTAAATCAAGAAGCTCCTCGTCATTACCATATACATCATCAATGGCAGATGCAATCTTACCACTAAACTCAGAAGTCTTTATGGAATTTGTAGCGCTTTCTTCTTCGCCGCCTTCTTCTTCCTCTTCTTCTGGTTGTTCATCGCCGCCAATTTTGTACTTAGCATATTCTTCGCTTTTTTCTGCAGCTTTATTGACTAGGTCCACAAACTCTGGAACATCTGCCAATTTGGGTGCTCCATCTCCTTTTTGATCAGTGTATGTGTTATTAAAGTCAACATCCATATCTTTAAGATCGTCTTGTTCATAACCAGCTCTATCAGAAGCACCTAAAAGAACTTCAAAGGTATCTAAAGACGGGGGACCACCATAGAAATATTTTCCGTCTAACCAGAATCCAAGCTGTGATCGCCTTTTAGCAGTGGCATCTAAGTCATCCCATTTCGGAAGAGCTTCTTCGATTTCTAAATCAATAGCTTGGTCTGAAAAAACTTGGTTGATTTTTTGAACTAATCCACTTGTGTCGACGTCTTTAAAAACTTCTTCATTTTCTTCCATCGCTGCGCCGACGATTGCTTGATAGTCTTCAGCCGAAACAGATGCTTCTGTTAAAGCTCCTAAATTCTTGTATCGTAAACTTTCTTCAATCGTTATATTCAGATTCTTGAAAATGTCGGAATCTAACAATTTACTTACTATTATACTGCCTGCTTCTCCAGAAATCTCTTTTGCCTTAGCCAGTATTTCTTTTTTAGATAAAACTTGAGATACATCTTCTGGATCTAATTCTTCAGCACCTTCAGCTTCATCTTCTAGATCTTCAATAGCTTCATCAGTTTCACCCGTAGGGGGCTTAATTGGGTTGCCTGATTTATCAACTACCTCAATGCCTTGGTCTACTAATGCTTGAGCAAAGGGGGCTATCAGTGGCTCTATGGCGTCAGCGCCTAATCCCTTAAGTGGCCCGGGTGCATGTTTTCCAAAAACACCTACAAGGTCTGGCCATTTTACTTGCTCTAAAAGTAAAAAAGATAGAGAAGATCTATAAGACTCAGACAGGCCGGCAATCTTTTTAAAGTCCGGATCTTTAGAAACAGCGGCCATCCACTGCTGACCGAGCTTTAAAAGTCCTGCATCAGCACCATCAGATTTAAGCTTATCGAGCCACGCCTGTCCAGCTTTTCCAATTTCATCAGCTGTTAAATTGGTATCTGCCTCTTCTTCAGTTCCGCCTGTTGAATCTTCGTTATTAGCATTAGACATTGCGTCATCTACAGCACCATCGTCTGGTGTGGGTACCGAATTAAGCGCTTCTACCAAGCTTGCCAACTCGGGAAGAGTTAACTCCATAATTTCTGGCATGACGTTTTCAAGAGGAAATTCTGATAAAGTGACCCCAGGAATCTTGGCAGCTTTTCCGCCAAGCTTCTTCATTAGGCCTTGAGAGTCTTTAAGTTCCTCATTTCCCATAGATTTGTCAAAAGCTTTTTTAATTCCGGAAGCAATGTCTTCTTTAGTAAGTCCAGTCTCAGCAGGAACATCAACCAATTTTATTTCGTCAGCTAACTTTCCCTCTAAGTTTCTTTGAACCAGTGCAGTGGCCTCTCCTAGTGCTTTAAGTCCGCCAGCAGCTTGCGTATCTATTAATGCAACAGCAGCAACTCCATTTGCCACTGTAAAACCTTTCCCAAAAACGCTCTTAACCCAGTCTTTAGCGCCCTTAGGCTTATTCAAATCCAGCTTCATCACAAATTTTTCTGCAGCTTGGATATTTCTACCTTGGGCTTGGTACCACGCAGCGGCAGATGGAAGCTTAGTACTTAAAGCCTCTACTTTCAAAATATTAACTAAATACTCTTTGAGTTTTGTTGTGGATGTTCTAAGAGCTTCTACATCGGGCTGGTCTAAATCACCTTCGGTGATAAGATACAATAAATTTCCCTCTAAGAGAGCTTCATCTTCCGACAAAGATTTTCTCAATATCTCTCTTAAGAACTCTTGATTTTGCGGATAAAAACTGTTAAAAGATTCTGACATTTTCGTTCCCATTTAAATTCTAATTATTAACTATTACGTCAGACGTTAAAAGGTAACCACCTTTATTTCATGATTGACAGCTTGAAATCTATAAAATTTCAGTAATCAGTTAATATAATCAGCTTTTAAGAGCGTTCCAAAGCTCCCACTCCAAACCAATCTCTTTCAAGTGATTCTTTATTTTCTTTTCTCTAGAAGACCAATCATTTCCCTTTAATTTTCTCGAATGCCACTCTATAAACAATTTATCTACTCTGTTTATTACGCCAGTCTCTATCAAATCTTCTAATACGACATACTCAGCGCCCTCAATATCCAGTTTAAGATATATTAAGTCGTTTTCTTCTGTGTTGCTTGAAATAAAAGTAGACAATCTCACGGTCTCTACTTTAGAAGGATTTTTTCTATCTAGCTTTCCAGAATTTTTCTCAGCAATCAAAGTAGAGCCGCCAGAGCCCTTTCTTTTGTCTACCAAAAAATCCATTGTGCCGTCTTCATTCCAGACCGCTTTATTAATTAGTTCGTGATTTTTAAACCCTTCATACTTATTATTCCAAGCACTACGAGGTTCAAATGTTATTATACGAAAAGATTTATCTTTGTCGTGATTTTTCCTAAAGTGTCTCACTGAACACCCGTTATTTCCACCTGCATCTATAAAAAATTTTCTCGACATTAAAAAGCCCTGACTTTAATTCCAGATTTTTTTAGTATATCTACGCCAGACATATCTCTATAAGCTTCTTTATAGATAACTTCATCAATCCCTGAATTAACTATTGCTTTCGCGCACATTCTACACGGAGATAGTGTTAAATAAAGCTTTTTCTTCTTGGGATTATTATAATCTAGTTTTATTAAAGCGTTAATCTCAGCATGGAGCATTCCAGAATTCCCAGGAACTTGTGATTCTACTTCATTGGGTCCGCCTGCATAGTTTCCATTGTATCCAATCGCTAAAACTTGGCAATTATCTTCAGTTACGATCACCGATCCGACTTGAAATCTAGGGTCGTAAGACCTTTTAGCAATAGCGTGACAAAAGTCCATCCATATCTCATCCCAATTTGGTCGACTCATTTTATTAATCTCCTAAGTTCTCAAACTCGTAAGGGTACATTTTTAAAAATTTCAAATACTGCTGTTGAACCTTTTCTTTTTTTCGTTGGCCAGATTCTCCCATATAGTAAGTTGAATAGTGGCGACGATCTTTTCTAGTTTTTACCCATATTCCCCATTTTTTTAATTCTACGCGAGGGGCTTTAAGAATATACAATAACTCATTGAAGTCTTCTTCTAGATTCTCAAACCTTAAAGTATGATCTATACAGGGCTTACCATCTAGCAAATAATATTTCTGCCATGGCAAAAACCGGTCTTTAGTCTGAAAAGAATTGTTGACGTGCTTTGGATCTTTATCGACAAGATTTTGCTTTTTGTTGCTCCACCAAAAAGAAGATACTTCTGCATCCCATGGATTTCTAATTACGGCAACTTTCAGATAATCTTTCCAAACAGAGTTGCCCCATTTTTTCTTGAATCTCGTTTGCTTTAAGATATTTTGCACTTGCCTTGGTGACCAATGTTTACCGTAACGCTTTGCAAGAGCAAATGCATCTTCGTCAAAAGACTCTTTTTTTAAAGTTTCATAGTAACTTACATTGTCATAAATACTTTCAATATCTTTTTTATTCCTAAAACACCAGATGTCAGACCCAGCGCAAATCTCAGCTAAAGAAACTTGAACGCTAGTAGAACCTGTTTTTTGAGGATTAAAAAATATAAACTTGTATTTGTGATTTACTATCAACCCTTATCTACCTTCGGTTTAGAAGTCTTTGCTGCGCGGCGTTTTCGTGCAGTTTTTGGCTTGTCGAATAGGTCTTCCACATGCTGTCCTACTGGTAACTGGAATCCTGCAGCTTTTTTATGACCACCTCCGCCAAACCTCTTTGCTATTTCTGAAACATCAACAGTTTCGTGAAATGCCCTAAGACTTACTTTGGTTTCTCTTGCTTCATGGTCCCAATACCAAATCATTGCAAAATCTCAGTCTGGGCTTAACCTGGAGCCAATCTCTGACATCCAATGAGAGGCGTTTACAACCATAACATGCTTATCGTCCATTTTTCTATGAGAAGCTTTTTCGCATACTTTTTTAATAACTGTTTTTGAATATGCTAAAACATATGATCCACGCTTTACTGCATCATCGAAAACTGAATCATCTTCAAATTTCTCAAACTCTTCAAACTCAAAAGGTACCATGTCAAACGCAGCAGCAAATTCTTTTGAATATGGAAGTTCCCACTTCCATAAATCTCTGTCCTCAATATAATTGATAAACTTTGGCGGCTCTTTTCCTGGGTGAAAAAAGTCCCACGCTAATCTAGCGCCTGAGTGCTTCATATCGAATATAGTGTTGCTGATATCGTGAAGTTCTACCACTGCAGATTTATGGTGGTCTATTACAATAAGCGCAGCAGCTTCCTCTATCATTTGTTTTGTTGTAGCGTTATCAAAAGAAAAATCTAAAATTGCTACATGCTTCCCTTTAATATCAGGGGGAGAGTCTCCATGCTTACAAGCATGATACTCGGCTCTATTGCCAAGTAATTTCCATGCAGAATAAGCTGCACCGAATCCGTCAGTACAGTTAGCATGGTAAATTACGCAATCAATAAGTGATGGTTCTACTATAGGCATTTTCTATCCATTGATTCTAGGTTTCAGTTTTTCGTCCATAGTCGTCAAACAACATTACACTTCCAGTATTAGAAGAACTTCCAATTTCAAAGACTTCGGAATCTTCTAATGCTGTAAGTCTATATGGACAACCAGACTGTATACAAAAAGAATCACCCTCTTTTAGATTAGTGCTATTAAAATCAGATGGATACTTTTTGTGGGTAGAATTTTCATCTCCCCATAAAACTCTAACTCTACCGCGCCTAACTAAAAGAACTTCATCTTTTTGAAGATAATATTTCAGACTAGTAGATTGGCCCTTGTTTAAGAGTAATACTTTTCCACAAACGCCTCTAAGAGATGCCCAAGAGATTTCATAACCCCAGGGTTTTTCTTCTTTAGAGTTTCTACCTCGCCAACAAGTTTTTGCTTCGTCGTTCATAATACCGTCCCTTAATTATTTTATCAAAAATGTTAATTTTGTTTCGAATATTAAGGGTTAAAGTGTAAAAAACACTTCGGCTGATACATTTCTGACCCACCGACTTCAATTTGATGGTCTGAACGACCTCCGATTTTTTTTGTATAGTGTGCATCTAATCCGCAGGTTGAACATACTGCAGGGCAAACTTCTATTTTGGTTGCATAGGGCATCATTTCTTGCATTTCTTTATAAGGAGTAAAATCAGAAGAAAGCTGCAGAGAAGAAGCTAAGATAGTATGACCCTCTTTGAACAAAGAAACCAGAACTTCTCCCACTCCATCTATCATAAAAGCTTCGTCGACAGCAATTACAAAAGTTTCGTCTTCTTCTTGCCAAGCTGTGGCTTCTCTCAAATACCTTAGCAGCTCTTTGCCATCACCAATCCTTTTGGCAGATAGTTTGCCGCCCCAATGAGTGACAATTTCTTCTTTAGAATAACGCTCATCAACATTTGGTTTAAATGCCAATATATTTCTACCTTGGTATGTGTACCTGTCTATAGCGCTTAAAAGCTTTGTAGTTTTCCCTCCAAACATTGGACCCACAAATAGCGTAAATTCATTATTCATCAAACCCCCACCAAGAAAAAGTCTTTTCCAGACCGCTTATTAAACTATATTTTGGGAAGAACCCTAATTCTCTCTCTGCTTTTTTAGTACATGCTAAAGTGTGTTTTACGTCTCCAGGGCGAACTGGAGCATTTACAATCTCAACGCCAGGAAACTTTTCTTTAAAAATATCTAAAATATCATTATTTGAATAAGATTTTCCTGTACCTATATTAATTCTATCACCACAGAAATTTTGTTCACGAATAGCTGCTAAAATATTTGCCTCAGCAACATCTTCTACAAAAACCATATCTCTAGTTTGAGTGCCATCGCCATCACTTCTTAATGGCAAACCCTTTTTAACTTTATCGCACCAAGAAACAACAGCAGTCGAGTAAGGAGAATCACCGTATTGGTTAGGACCAAATACGTTAAAATATCTTAGACAAGCAATATCTAAATCATAGGCCTTAGAATAAAGCCGAGCCCATTCTTCTACATTTAATTTCTGAAGTGCATAAGGACTATTGGGATTTTTCCCGTGATCTTCTGTTGTGGGGAGAGACCACGGATCTCCATATACAGAGCAGCTTGAAGAAAATACGATCCTTTTGACATTTCCAATAGAGTGGGTAAACAATTGGATTGTTTTCATAAAATTTTCGTGTGTAGTTTCTACGGGATTCTGAATGGAGTACTCAACTCGGGGATTTGCAGCGCAGTGAAAAATCACGTCATATCTTTGGTCTACGATTCTTCTTATTACTTCTTGACTTACAAAATCTCCAACTAAAACTAAAATTTGGTCTGGAAAATTCTTGACTTGTTGTTCAAAAATATGCCCCATTTGAGTCGGTACTGTTCTAAAAGAGTGATCATCTAAGAAAGCATAATCACCATTCGACATGTCATCTACAATCTCAACTTCCCAGCCGTTATCTACTAATTTTTTTGAAATACATGACCCGATAAATCCACAACCACCAGTTACAAGCGCTCGCATAATACAATTTCCTCCTTCAAGTTATTTTGCATTAAAAAACTTTCTTCTGCCAATTCTAAACCGCCATTTAAATATTCAACTACTTGAGTTGTCATATCTCGAGCTGTACATGTTGGAACATTTTGCGCTATTACATTCAACTGTTTTCTATCCGCCATTTCAAAATCATGGGGTAAACCCATCATATGCAATAACTCTCTTATTGACATTCCTCTATCTTCTTTGGGATGAACAAGATGAGTAAGAGTTCTTCCAACTATTGCGTTTGTTCTGTTGTAGTAATATCCCGGAGAAGCGTCCATAAATCTTCCGCCAGACTGAACTTTTTTATAAATAGCTCGAAGCCTGCGATGTTCGGCAGTTTCTTCTATTCCTCTTTTCTCGATCCATTCAATACACTCTTTTAGTAATTCATTTTCAGCTAAATAAGAAAATATTGAATGAATAGAACCTGAGTCGTTATTTTTAACAAAATGCTCATGAGTTACACCTAGATGCTGTAATACAAAAGCATACGAATCAAAGTTTTCTGAAATTTTTCCTTCGATATTAAATTGATCTTGTAGTGAAGCTTCAGCTGGGATCTCTTCAATATAATCTGCAAAAGACGGCATTGGGGTATTGAAATAATTCAAGAGTGGCGGATTTGAATCTCTCCAGAAAAAATAAAATGTCCTCACCCTTCTTTGCGGGATGCCATGACGCTGAGTATCTGTCTTATAGAGAGAAAAGGTGTATCCATGCTCTCTAGCTAGACCTTTTAATTTATCTCGTACGTACGCGCCCGAATTTGTAAAAAGGCCGGGGGCATTCTCGCCCCAAAAAACTCTTGGACGAACCTGACCCAAAACGGTCCTTGCAGATTCATACATCCAATAATTCTTTCCCTCTCTTGTATCTTTGCTTCTAGAAGTATTAAGCTGGCTCAGTCCAGCACATGGACAAACCGAATTTATAAAATCTATATCACCACCAGGAATTTTGCCACCTTCATCTAAAACAATTCTTGGAACATCTTCCCAGTAATCTGTAAGATATTTTTCATTTGCTCCAAAAGCAGAATAACTTAAGTGGTATTCTGGTTTTTTATTTGTCGCTTTATAACACCCTATGGCGCTTCCTCCGACCAGAGGAATAATAGTTCCCCACTTTAAGTTATCCATATCAGTCTTCTTCCTTTATTGTATATCCGTATTCTTCAAAATCAACTTTATAATCTACTGCTAACATTTTTTTAATTTTTTCTGAAATGATATTCTCAGTTTTCATGTAGCGTATTTTTACAATATTTGAATGAGGGAGAACAGAATCACTCGAAATTATATCTCTATCTTTGAGATCTTTTAATAGATTTTCAAGATCTTCAAATTTATAAATTTTTGTTTCAGGAGAAACATACCATCGGCATGGGTTTCTCTGCACACCGCCTCGGCCAAGGTCTGCAGTATTTTTAAAGTAAAATTCTAACTGAGCGCCTGGTTCCATATTTCGAAAATCTAAACCGGTTTTTTCATAAAAATTACGGATAGTATATAGAATTTGCGACTCCGCTCTCTGTTTTCCTGGCAGCTCTATTAGGCTTTCAATATATTTTTTAATTCCAGCATGAGCTTTTTCAACTGGGGCATCTCTAACAGAAACAAATTCGTCTTCATGCGATACTTCTAAGCCTAATCGATGAAAATGATCCATAAAGTATTTGTCGTCATATGATATTTGCCCCTTTAACATTTTCCACACAGGTTCAACTTCAGTTTCATAATAAAGGTAGTTAAACCACATATTAAAATGAGAAACAACTCTTGTGTAGGGATGCCTGACAACTGTAAAAGTAAAGCCTGCGTTAACTGCTTCTTTCCAGTCTCTCCAAACACTATATACTTGGTGTCCTCCACCCACAGGAAAGTAATCTGGTTCTTTTATCCTGGTCCAGCCATTTTCTTCAATTAATTTTCTGACAGACATACCTCCACATTTTGGTATGTGGATAAAATGAATGGTCTCACCATTTCTTTCGTAGAGTGGCATCAATCACCAACCTTATAATCGAATAACGAATAGTCGTCACCATATAAAAACAAAAATACACTTTGAAAGCTTTGTGAAAACTCGCTTAGTGAAAAAGATTCTTTTTTAGATAATGAATATAGCTTTTTATTCTCTACAGAGAGCCCACGCTTGTACGACTCTTGATTTATTATATTTTTTTCTAAAAGCCTCTCTAATAGATTTTCTTTTTCTTCTAATTTAAAAACTTCAACAGTGGGATCTACATAAAGTCTAGAAGGAGTGGGATTACCACCCCCGTGATTTATTTTATGGAACTTATGTTTCAAAAAACTATATAAAAAATTCTCTAGAATAGATGATGAATACTTTATGCCTGAAATTTCTTCCCAAGCTGCAGCTAAAACCCTATGTTTATGAATCATATTAGCGTTGCGATCTTCAGATATTAGAGTTGTCAATTTCATAAAACTTTTTTGTAGTTCTTCTGGTTTTAAAATAATATCTTTAGGGTAAGAGATACCAAGTTCAGAAAACACTAAATCAATATAATTTAGAATAACCCAGTTATATTCGTGCTCTATCCCGTTAATTTGCATCTCCAAAACTTCATATAATCTCTCCATGTAGAGATCACCGTTTGTAGACATCCACATATTGCAGTGAGATACGATCCTGTCAATCGGGTTTCTAACTAAAGTAAATTTAAATTCGCACTCTTGTATTGCAGGAAAATTTCCCCAACATATTCTCGGTACATGCGGAATCCCGCCCACTTCTGCTGGCAAATACTCCCAGTTATTGTCTGTCAAAAGTTTTTTTACAGATGTACCGCCACATTTAGGGATATGAGCAAAAAATATTTTTTCATTATCTCTAATAAACGTTGGCATTACAGTGCTCGATAAATTTTATCTTCTTTAGCGACGACTCCCTTTTTTACTAACTTCTGGAGAATCATCCAACTTTCTTTCCAAGTTCCGTTTTGCTTATAGTGAACCAAACCCTTAGATTCAATTACCTTAGCAACCTCAGCGTGTTTACAAGCTCCACCAAGGCTATTCATTATTGAAAGTATTTCAAGCTCTTTATTTGTAGCTGAAAAATCTAAACCAGTAGATTCAGACGGTGGTACAGTTGTCACTTCAGGACCTGAAGGTTCGGGGAGAGATTCTTGTTCCGGAACTTTTGATTCTAGGTCTGGAACACTATCTTCTTTCATAAATCCAAGCTTTTGCATTATGGATTTTGGCGTAATAATCATTTTAACTTCCTCTTTTGAAATTGGGGCTGAAGCCCTTCGATTAGCAAGTTTCTTGTCTTCTCTAAGCTTTCTGTAAACACCAAACTGACAACAAGAAATTTCGCAACCAAAATTTGTAAAATATCCAAGCTCTGAAACTTTTTTCATATAGTAATCTGATTTATCAGAGCTCTTTAAATCAAAAAAACTGTTTTGATGACGTCTTATAGCATTAATAAGCTTTTTTCCAACTTTGTCGTTAATCGAATGACCGCGATGTTCATAAAACCAGTTTATTGCATTCATCGCACCGACTCCAGGAACCACATAATCGTCATCTTCATCAATGTTTCCCGGCATTCCCTCAAATATTAAATTACCAACTTCTGGCATACGAGCCAAGTTACAGCTAAAGTGATAACCGTAATAATTTCCAATCCCTTTATATGAATTTAGAAATTTAAATGACTCTTCCATCGTTGGCTTAGTTTTATAAAATTCAACCCATTGAGGGCCCAAAAAAGTAAACCAAAATAAAATATCTGATGGTCTAAGCATTCTTTTGGACCGATCGATGGCTGATGTTTTCTCCAAAATGTCAATTGGTGATCCTACACTTCTAGCGTAGTTTCTAGCTGAGGTTTGTAAGCTGGTCCTAAGCTCAGTTGTTCCATAGATTTTTTCTTTATTTTTAACTACTTCTTCTATGTTTACGCAGAGTTTCTCTAGATATTTTGGATCATTGATAAACTTTTTATATACAACAAAATCATCTCCTGTACCCTCAACCATCATTTTAAGGGTCTTCGATGGCCCATAGAATTTCACAATTGCAGCGTTAATAAGCTTATCTTCAAAAGTTGCTTTGGGGTTATAGAATAGGTTCTCGTTTAACCAGATAATCTCATCGTGAAAGCTACGGTTAGGGTGGAAGTAGGGAACTGACTTTCCATCAACTATAAACCCAAGCTTATACAAAAGAACTTTGTTTGGTTCGTGTTGAAACGTATCAAATGTGCAAGACTTTGCAAACCTAACAAGATATTCTCTTCGATTCAACTCTTTAATAAAATGAACAAAATCATCTTTCTTATACTGAGGGATTTCATCGAAGAGTTCTTCGTCTGTATATTTTAAAAGCTCTCTATTGCTCATGCAAATCCTCTAAGTGCCTTCTGTTTTCTTTAGCAACGTGAGGGTTGTTAACATGAATCACTTTCGTTCCAATATTCCAGGTTTCTACTTCATTTAATTTTCTTTCTATCTCAGCTTTTTGAACTTCATCATCTTCAAAAAAATATTGAACGCTGAGTCCTGCTCTATGGAGAATCTTAATAGTTTCTCCTTTGTGCCACCCTGAACTCTGACGAGTTTTTTCTGAGTAGTCACATTGATTAAAGAAAACTGGGTTATTAATTCCATTACGACGAAGAAAAGCCAAAGTTTCAGCTTCTTCTTCATAACTACGACCAGTGATAATTACATCTCCTGGGCCTGGACGAATTCCACAAACTCCATCGCCAAGATGGATAACGCCATCAATATCAAAACCGTTAACCTTCATTGAATTCTCCTCTTTTTCTTATAAAAAACTGAGTGCCTAAAATCATCATGTCTAAAGACCTTGTGTCACACCAAACCCTATAATGAGGAGATAGAGCCTGGCCGTTTCCTGGGTTGAGCATTTCGCTTAAACCAATTAGTTTCGTATTCCCAGTCTTCCAAGCAATTAAAGTATTCTCGTGTGGAGGAGTCAAACCAATAGACATTGCAAATTGATTGACTGCTTCTACAGCTCCCCAATCTGATTTTTGTGTATAATCATCTCCAGTTATCCAACCGCCCGGCTTAAGTTTTGGCCACCAACTCTCAAGATCTATTTTTACAGCTTCATACCTATGGTCGCCATCAATGTAAATCCAGTCAAAATAATTGTTAGAAAAATTCTTAGCAGCGTTTTCAGAAAAATCTCTGTATACAGAAATCTTGGTTTCATCGCTGCTCATCTCATCAGCCCAATTTTTTACTTTTTGAAACCTAGCATCTTGTTCTTCTTGAGAGTCTTTTGCGTGTTGGTCGTGCTGATCTGTTTGCTGCACCCAAGGGTCTACTAAGTGAATTTCTGACGGGTTTTTGGAAAAAATCTTGCGAGAAAATGCGCCATTGAAAACACCTATTTCTGCACACTTAGCTCCCTGGGCTATTTTTTCTAAAACCCTGTCTTCGTAGACTCTTTCTCCTGGATTTTCTTTTTTGAAATTATCTCTAAGCATTATCTTTCCTAAAGAAAGTATAGTCTAAAACTTTCGTTGTTCCATACATTAAAATTGGATGTTCTACCTTCTTCCACTTAGACTCTGGAAAAAACAGACTAGGATATTGATCAAAAGGAGAACGAGTGTTATGAAATTCAATGCCAACAATTTCAACAAAATCCGGAATTTTTGGAATAGAATCTAGGATATCGTACTCTTTGCCTTCAATATCAATCTTTAATATTTCTGGTCGGTATTTTTCTAAAAGACTAGAAAAAGAAATCCCGGGGACTGAAATAGTAGTAGAAGATGCATTCCTTCTCCGAAGAGTTGATGAAGAAACAGAATTACGCTTGGATTTAGCGTAGTGAAAAACTACTTCATTTTCATCTTCTTCACACACTGCGGCGTTAATACACTCTACACCCGGGGCATTAATTTCCAAAAGTTGAAAATTATGAGGGCAGGGCTCGAGTGCAATAATCTTCTTTGCGCCGTTATCCAAACACATCTTAGCAAATCCACCAATATTGGCCCCAAGGTCTAATACGGTTTTGCCTTCAACTGGAATGCATGTGTAATTGTCTATACACTCCTTAATTGAACTCAAATCAAATGTATCGGGACGATACCACATCCCTTTTCTTGAGTTCCATTTTATTTCGCACTCTTCGAAGGCTGGTACAGCTGGATTAAACCGCATGCCCGTCTGTTCGTGGATTTTAGCCATTAATCTACCTCTTTGTTATGAGATGGACAAATCTTATAAAGCTCTTCAGCGTCGTAAGAAGATGTCTGCCTCTTTGTGAATCTGGTTAATTGTCGCTCTGAAAGTGCATCACATTCATAAAGCGTTTCGCTAAACATAAGTTGTTGTGGAGGAGTTTTTTGCGTAAATGCTGACGGGCCTCGAAGAGCACCAACAATCCCCATTTCTCTAGCGGTCTTGAGATAACGAACTGCATCAATAACAACTCCGCCAGAGTTTGGAGAATCAATTACAGAGAGTCGAGCATCAAAAGTTACCGGAGCGCCAAGAAACCCTTCCATCTCTACTCTAAAATTAGCAACCTTGTTATCTCCATAATAGCGAATGTATTCTGAAGGTCCCGCATGGAGAAATGACTCATCTGGGTCGACTCCCCGAATTACATGTTGAGAGCGAATAACGTTTTCCTTAGATACCTTTTTATACTTGAGGCGCGATTGATCGACCATGTTCAAGAAATCAGTGTTTCCGCCAACATTTCTCTGAATATGAGCTTTAACATTTAAGCCGCGAGCAAAGGCCAGTTCTTGTAGCATTTGAGAAAGAATAGAAGCTCCAAACTGTGATTTCATATCATCACCAATTAATGGAATTCCAGCATCGATAAACTTTTGTTCCCACTCTGGATTAGAAGCAATAAATACGGGAATGCAGTTTAGTAGAGAAACACCAGCATCTAGACAAGCTTGGGCGTAATACTCTGTAGCTTTCTGAGACCCAACTGGAAGATAATTGATTAGAATATCAACCTTGCGATCTTCTAGTATCTGAACCACATCTACGGGCTCTTCATTTGAAACTCTGAAGGCTTCATCATCTGGATAATCACTCATCAAGCTTGGTACCCCATCAAGCACTGGACCCATTTGAACTATTGGACCATCAGGTACATTCGCTTCGTATTCTGGAGTACAGTTTGGCTTAGCCCACATTGCTTCCCTAAAACACTTACCGACTTTTCGCTTATCTACGTCAAATGCAGCCACAACCTCAATATTCGCAACTGAGTATCCGCCAATTCGAGACTTCATTACTCCGTCTCTTTCTTGGCCGGCTGTATATCCAGCATAGTATGTTAAACCTTGATAAAGCGAATTTGCGCAGTTTCCGACGCCTACAATTGCTACTCTAATATTTTGCTTTTTACTCATTAATTCTTTCTCCTAATTTAGAATTATTCTTTATTATGTCGCGGGTTGGGTTGATTGTTAAATAAATCCCAGTAATAAGACATCGGACTCAAATGAACACTTTTTGGGCGTTCCATATATTCAAAATCAAGCTCCCCCGATTCATTCAAAAATCCCGGTGGCCACTCAAAAGTTTGCCACTTATTCTCTATTGATATTTTATCAACAGCAGCATTAAATGTATTGACTAACTTTGTTCTTTCTTCCCAAGTTCCAAAATATGGAGTCTTCTTATAATATCCAGTTTTAGGGAGCTTTCTAGAAATATTTTCTATTGGAAGAGCATGAACAATCTCAACGTTTGGAACTCCAAGAGACTTAAGCTGGTGCCCGAGCTCGATTCCCATCGCGTGGGCTTTCTCAAACGGGTTTTCTTGCCTCATGAGGTGATGGCGAATATCAATATTCCCCATATAGAAAGTCAAGTGAGTCAAATCGCTTACTTTCATACCAGATTTTTCTTCAATAATTTCTTTTACACCGTCGCGTATAGTAGAAAAAAGAGTAAGGCCATCATTTCGGCATACAGAATAACCGGGTTTCCAAGTAGAAAAACAATGGCTATCTCCGAAACAAAGTTTTGTAGTTTCTTCAACATGATTAAACCCCGGAGTTCTTTTACAAATTTCATCAAGCTTGTTTAAGTCTAGCTGGCCGACATTAGCACTTGTGGATTTATTATGCAATCTTCCCCTGATGGTCGTTCCAATGAGCGGCATCTCATGATTCATAATGTACGTGGGGCCAGAAAACTCTTGAATTCTCTTGAATCTACGAACTACGTTATCGTCGACGCCAAAGAAAAAGTTAATTGTGCCAGCATAAGCAATCCCGGGATAAAAAATCATGGCATCATACCCTTCATAGGTATCATGGTTTCCAAGAATAGTTACGTCTGTCCAGCCTGATGAATGGAGCATATTTTTATAAAGCCATACCCAAGCTGCATTGTGGCTATGCTTTCGGGTTGGAATATTTCGCTCTAGTCCATCAATTCCGATCTTAGCATCTTTTGGAAGATCTGATGCGACTTCTAAAAATGTTTTCACATTAAACTCCTGTGCTGCCAAAGCCGCCAGCACCACGGGTTGTAGTTGAATAAAAAAGCTCTTTATCTGGCACTACTTTTACATCAGGATACTTGACTGGCAACAATAAAAATTGAACAATTTTTTCTCCTCCCTCTAAAGCTACCGGCTCTGTACCAGAATTCATGAGGTGCAGATGAATTTCGCCCTGGTAGTCTTCATCAACGACGCAAGCTCCCACTGTTAACTTCTTTTTCAGAGCTACGCCACTCTTGTTGTGAGCTACAAAAGCGTAGCCTTTAGGGACATTAACTCTGATTCCAGATGGAATACAGACGTCTCCTCCTGGAGGCACGCTTGCTGATAAGCCATCAGGTACATAAAAGTCTAGACCTGCAGATCCAGGGGTTCCTCGAGTCGGCGTCTTTACTTCTCTAGTTTTTGACATTTTTATGTTTTTCATTTTTACCCCAACTTTGATTCTGCGGCTTCTACCATTTCTCCAAGACTGTCGTCTGAAACATCCAGCCTAGACTTAATCTTAGCAATACTAATTGCCGCTTTTACAGCTTTGATGTCTAGCTTAGACTTATAATCATCAAATAGCTGCTTCTGCTCTTCTGCAAGAAGCTGCTTTTCCCCATCAATTCTCATAAGCTGTTCTACCAAATCTTTAATATCGTCTTGTACGCTCATTATTTTCTCCTTATTGAAACTTTACGTAATCTTTAAGCAAACTGTCAATGCTTTTAATAACTTGTTCACAAAGCACTGAAGTATGCTTCGTATTCATAACTGAAGTTGAAGAATGCTTCTCTTCAAGCCCATCATAGAATTCAATAACGTGCCTTCGAAGCTTCACCAACTTTTCAATCTCTTCATTTTTCATTACTTCTCCTTTTTTCATTGATGTAATTTTGCCATCCCCCAATATAAGCAACAGCGTCTAGTAAATTGTCTTCTTTAAAATTGTAAGACTGCCTAGAAAACTTGAGAGCAATCATGGCGATAAACATATCGTCCGCGGTCCAGTTTCGACCTGACATCCCACTAGCAATCATTGCAGCGCGCTCAAAACCTTCGCCCAAGGGACCATATTGACGCTCTTTTTCTTCTGAGCGATTATTGATTATTTCATCTGCTTGTTTTAGAATATTAGCCATTGAAAATAACTCCCTTTATTTTGTTTACGTGATCAAATATTTCAGATTTTTCCATATCACTAGATGGAAGCTCTGCTGACAAAGATAAAAGCTTTTTATAAGTTAGATCTGGCTTTAAAACCGTTTTATCAGTTTGGGGATAATGACCACCCAAAACGCTTACATAATAATTGTCTAAAATCTTATCCATCATCTTAAAGTGTCTCTCATAAATGTGAAAACTTCCTGCATTATGATAATATGTCCCAAGATGGAGATTCATGCCGTGATCGTTTAAGTGATTAAGCATCAACTGTTGAAAAAGAGCGAATGTAAAAACATCGTTGCAAAAACCAAAAATGGCATCATTAGATCTCATATAGACGCCCATATCCAAAACACCTTCTCTTATAAAAAACTGAATATATTGAGTACATGGATAATCTTTAGAATTTTTTTCTTTATGATATGGCTGGTTAATTGCTATAGTTGCTCTCCTGGTGTCTGGATCGCTTACTAGCTCATTTACAACCCAATTCCATTGAGAAATATACATTTTGTTCAAAACAGGAAAAATATAAGACCCATAATTTGACTCTGCTTCGCCAAATTGGTCTTGGATATCAGCCCAAATAGATGCAAGCTTAGATATGTTGTTTACTTTTTGGTTTGAAGATACGTACCAAAGCCACTCTGCAATAGCATAATTTATGTTAAATTTTCGAGCAGGAACAATAATATCTAGCTGTTCAGGGTTCTTAATTTGAAAGGAAACAAATGTTCTTTCTAGCTGTTTAGAGCCCCTAGAATGAACTATATTTCCGGCCATTTTTAGTTTAGCTAGCTCTTCAACGAAAGCTTCATTTAGATTATAGTACATCATTTTTACCACCTATAGAATCATACTAAAATTTACGTAATTGTTCAGATTATAATTCGATTATTTTGAGCCTGTGCCACTTGGTACTACAGCCAAAATCGTTCTTATCAATTTCCGCGACGCAGAAGCTGTAGGGTTGAATTTCTGCATCTTTCGGAGTTCCCCAACAAAAGATTTTTGAAATTTTTCCAGTAGAAGCTATGCCGTTTAGAAGAAAGTAAGGCTTTTTGTTTTTCGTTAGCTTTGGCACCGCAGCAGTTACCATAAACCAATAGTAATCTCTTTCTTCCCAGTCATCTATTGATCTAATATTTTTACGCTCTAGCTTTTTCATAAGCTCTTCTGAAAGTAACGCCTCAACATTTACAGAGCCAAGCAGGTTACTCTCAAACTCCATGAGCTCTTTTTGAGACCATTCAGGGATTGGAACTGCTTCTCCAAGAGCCTCATAGAAATTGGTCATGCCGCGGCGAGGTTCTCTCTTGGTACGCTTACGAAAATCACCATATCCAGAGCTCACTACTTCAAGCATCTGCTTATGGGAATTAAAAGTTTTGTCTTCACCCACAAGCCCAATAGAGCTAAGTCCCCTAATTTTAATCAGGGACTCAAGCGCTCTCTTATTAAACTTCGAATGTTTCCAAGAGCCATCTTCATTCCACAAAAGATTCTCAATAGAAGAATAAGGGCGGTTTAACAAAATTTCATCAACAGCTGCAGAGCCTATACCTTTGCAAGATAAGAATGACGGCATAAGCTTTTTATCACCAACACTAGTCCAGGTCTTTTCAGCATAGTTAATGTCGATTGGAACAATCTTGAAACCCAGCCCTTTTACTTCACTGACGGCTTTTGCCAACTTTTTGGGATTTCCTGAAGCAGCTTCGAGATAAGCTTTAATCCACTCTTCTTCATAATAAGTCATTAGCCAAGCGCAGTGATAAGAATTTACAGCGTAAGATACTGCGTGAGACTTATTAAATCCATAACCTGCAAAGAAGAGAATCTTTTCATAAAGACTTTTAGCAATAGATTCACTGACACCGTTCGAAACAGCACCCTTAATGAACTGGTCTCGAAGCTTTTTAGCTTTATCGATATTATCACTTCCAGAGCTAACAGGCTTCATCATTTTTCTCATAGCGTTACATTCGTCTTTTGGAATGCCGGCTACATGATGGCAAAGGCCCATAACTTGCTCTTGGAAAATAATACATCCATAAGTCTCTTTAAGGACATCTTCAATTAAAGGGTGCCCATACTCAACCATATCTGGGCGCTTCTTATTTTGAATGTATAGTTTATCAACTTTTGCGCCAAGAGGCCCAGGGCGATAAATAGAAGTTAGAGTAGCGAGGTCAACTATAGACTCAGGCTTGGCTCTTTTAAAGAGTGCTTGAGCACCTCTTTGAGTACATTGAAAAATGCCAGCCCACCGACCTGCGTGATAAATATTTTGATATACTTTTTGGTCATCAAAATTTATAACGTTTGGAGCAATATTATCATTATACCAACCCGAAACCTCTTCAAAGCCTGGATTTTCATTGCCCTGCTTTTTAAGAATTTGCTCAATAGTTCTTTCAATTATCCTTAGGGTTTCTAGGCCAAGCAAGTCAAACTTAATCCAGCCAAATTCCTCAAGGTGCTTATTTGTCATACCTTCAGTCCAAGGAGTTTGTAGTTCGCCTCTGGCCATAATCAAAGGCATTTGCTGAGGGATGTTTTCTGAAATGATAACACCTCCAGCATGACGACCTAGAGCTTTATTTTGCTTAAACAAAACTCCAATTGGTTCAATAACCTCCGGATGCTTTTCAAGATAAGTTCTAAGAGAGTCTGAATACTTGATTGCCTCTTTGATGCTTATGTCAAAACTATCTTCAGCATCATCATCACTCTTGCGGCCACGACGGACATCTCGCTCAAGCGGAGCAAGGGCCTTGTTTACTTCTGAAAACTCAATACCATAAAACCTAGATACATCTTTAATCAAACTCTTTAACTTAAATGTGTTATAGTTCGAAATTGGAATAATGTTGTCATTTCCAAACTTTTCTCGAAGCAATTCAATCAGTGCATCGCGGTCAGCGACATCATTATCAATATCAGGCGCATCAGAACGATCAATGCTCAAAAATCTTTCAAACAATAATCCATATTCGATAGGGTCGATATCTGTAATATTCAAAACATAGTTCACTAATGAACCAGCACCAGAACCACGACCAGGGCCAACAAGCATTTTATCTCTTGCAATATCGATAATTGCTTTCATTGTCAAGAAATATTCAGCAAAATCCTTTTCTTTGATGATTGTAAGCTCCCACTTAAGCCTCTCAATATACTCTGGGCGAGTGTGCAAGCCCCTATCTTTTAGACCAGACTTGCAAGCTTCTAGTAGTGCTTTATTAGCGGTTGTGTCTTCTGGAATAACATAAGACGGAAGCTTCATCTTTCGATCAGGGTGAATATCACCAATCATTTCGTGAGCAACATCGTGAGTGCGCTCAACAGCATCAAACATTAGCTGATCATCATAAAAATCATGGCCTTGCTTAACTTCTAGGTAGGTATCCCAAACTTGCTGAGCATTTTTTGGGTATAGCTCGCACTTAAGGTCATCTTTTGACTTTGGCAAACTATCTGGATTGAACTCTTTATAGTTCAGCCACCCAAGCTTCTTATAAAGTTCGCGCTCTTTCCAGTGATCTGGTGAAGCATAGTGAGAATCGCAAGTAACAATCAGCTGATTTTGCATTCCATTACGGTTTGCAGCTTCAATGATTGCTCGATTTACCAAATGCTGCGCAGAAAGCTTATTGAATTGAAGTTCAAGCATAACATTTTCTAGACCGACAGCGTCGACAAGCTGGTCAATAGTATTGCCTACGCCGGATTGGACAGATTCAAAAATAGATTTATCGTTCAAGAGATCAGGGGTAAGTCTGTCAAATTCATACCCTTGGAGACGGCTGAAGGCTTCATATGCTAGAGGTCCGCCAATACACGCGGTGGAGATCATTAAATGGCCACCCTCAGCAGCTTTTTTAATCATCTTATAGTCCACTCTAGGAAATCTATAGAATCCGTCCATATAACCTTGGGATACTAACCCAAAGAGTCTGCGAAGCCCTTCAGAAGTCTTTGGAAGGACAACTAGGTGGTGACGACGTTTGATAGGATCATAAAACTTTGATGATTTTGTTTCTTCTTCATTTTCAACAGTAAGATTAGCGTCTGCGGTGTCTAAATTTATTGTCTCATCATCTCCATCTACAATCGCGATAAGCTTTGTTCTAAGATGCTCATGAGAATCAATGATTGCTTTAATTGCAGATTTGTCTCCTTTTTTTGCAGCCTTTTTAATTTCGTACTGCGCGCGCCAGAGCTCTAAGTCTGGATGTACATACATTTCGCATCCAGGAATAAACTTCATATTTGCGCCAGCTTTAATCAACTTTTGTGCATGCAAGTAAGCATGAGCAAACCCGTTCATGTGGCCATGGTCTGTAAGAGCCCACCCGTCTAGTCCGTTTTCTAAACAAAAGTTGATATGCTCTTGTGGATAGCCTAGACCATCAAATGTGCTAAAACCAGAATGCGCATGCAAACCAAAAAATCTTGTTGGGTATTTCATATGTCTCTCTTGATAATGTATAGTTCTATTATAACACACTGAGACGTATTTTTCACGATTACTCCCGAATTAATTTGCTTTTTATGGAGATTAATGTATTTCTCAAGCTATGTTACCTCTTCACCAAATAGATTATATTTAAAGTATAGGGAATGAACATGGGAAAAATAGAAAATTTATTTGCATTTGATTTTGATGATACTCTAGCTGTAACCCCGAGCGTTATTGGGGTGCAAAGAGTTAACGAGTACGGAAAATCAGATCCAGAATTTAGAAATTGGATTATTGACAACAATCTAGATATTCTAGACATTGATAGAGAAGATACAGAATCTGAAGTTATTTGGTTCTCTTCTGGAGATTTTGCAAAATACGAAAAAGCGCATCATTCAGACTTGGAGTACTTGGATTCTAATAAACTCAAAGACCTTTATGATTTTACTAAAACAGCGTCTGTAGACGTGCAAGGTTCTTCTCCAATCACTCCAGTCTTAGATATTTTAAAACAGGCTAGCTCTAGGGCAGACTCCATGGTTGTTATTATAACTGCGAGAAGTGGAAATGAACCAATGTCTGGTCTTGGTGGGAACAATGTTCAACCGACTAACCAAGAAGACATCCAGGATTTTCTTGATTTACAGGGAATCTCTCTAGACTTTGGAAATATAACGACTGCAGGAGACATTGGGCAAGGCCCTCAAGCAAAAGTTAAAGCTATGCAGTCTTATATCGACACTTACAACCCAAAAACAATATATTTTTATGATGATAATATGGGAAATGTAAATGCTATAGCTGGAATGTGCGCAGATTATTTTCCTGGAATTAATATAAAAACATTTACTGTTGGTGAAGGCGGACAGGTTTCATTTCACGGCGAGTGCAGTTAAACAAATTCGATTTTTCGCCCAGGAACATCGTAAAATATATCATTACCAACTAAAATTTCGCACAAAGTTCCCACTTCTTCACAGTATTGAGCTTTAAGCAACAAGCCAATTTCACCAGCATTTATTACAGAAGTCGGCCAAAGAGGCATCTGCCTGTGTTCTCCATTTTGCGGAATCTCCAATATAGCTTCACAATTATCTATGAAGTATACTAATTTACCAGAATTCAATTTACCCTGCCTTTGCCAGAAAAAGAAAGGTTGCGGTTTTTCTTTTGTGGCTTTTTATCTTTTTTAATATAAGATAATTTCCAATCGTCAATTGTATCGTTTTTCCAAGCTTTTAAATAACTTTCTAAAACTGGAATAGGAACAGGCTTTTCTCCAAGAGACTTTAAAAGAAATTCCATAAATAAATGCTGCTCAATTATGTCATCATTTAAATTTCCCCAGGTCCAAGGAACAAGCTCTTTTTTCTGGCCTATTTTATTTTTTATTTTTTTGATTCCGCTGTCTAAAAGAGAAAGATACCCAGCATCTTCAATCTCGAATTCAATTCCAAGCTTTTCGGCTTGAACTACAAGGTCTTCTAAAGAACCGCTCTCAAGTAATTGTTTAGATTTTTTAAAAAACTTCTCTCTTTCAGCAACTTCTTCTTCACTTAAACCTAAAGATTGAACTTTGTCTGGATGAGTTTGCAAAGCAATTTGCTTATAGAGTTTTTTAGCCCATTCTGGAGCAATATTTTCTTTATTTGAAATTTCTAAATTTCCATCTTCATCAAAAGAATATCTTATGTCATCTTTATTAAATTCAAAAGAGTTACTTAAATCTTCTTCAGGTGAAATTTCTTCTTCTTGCGAAGAATACTTTGCAAGATCACAAACAATTAGATTAAGCTCATTTTCGTAAATCGAAAACAAGTCAAGAAAGTCATGCTCGACTTCCTTGAGATATTTTAGCTCTCTTTTTTTGAGCCTTATTTCAGTCTTAAGCTTTTTTTCTTTTCGAAGCGATTTAGACATAGTGCCCCGCTTCTTAAGTATAAGTTCCTAAGATGAAAATGGGGAATCGCTAAATGATTCTTGATCGCTTTCTTGATTCGAACTAGTGTTTTCAGCATCGTTCATCATACTGTTTAGATTTGCTTCAAAATTTTCTTGGCAGTCAGCAGTAAGAACTAGTTTATCTTCTGAAATTGTAAGCTCGATAATCCTAAGATTATCAACAATATCAGTACCCGTAATAATTGCAACTTGAAGTGCTTTAGCAACATGAGCAATTACACTATCGCTAAGCTTATATGTGTTTTCTTGTGACATAGAATTCTCCTTTCAGTTATTATATTGATAAATTTCTTCTTGTATTACTCTAAATTTTTTAAAAAATCTCTCCAACTACTCCAGTAATCTTCAGAAAAAATTGATTTCTCAAGCTCTAAAACTTTTTCTCTTGAGTTTTTACAGTTTGAATCATTTGACAAATAAGAGACTGCATCCCAAATATCTGAAGCGGTAAACACATCAAAATAGTGGTTTGAATCTTTTTGTTCTCCCCAGGCACTCTTAAACTTTGTTCCTAAAATATAATTTCTATGTACTATTATAGGAGTTCCAGTAGAGCGGCATGCTGACGGTACGCCTCCGGCCCAATCATCAGATTTTAAATGAATAACTCCCCTAGACTTAAAATATTGCTTTAAAACTTCTCTCGGGCTGAGTGTTTTGTAGTTTCCAGTTATTCCATTTTCTCCAGAATATCTTATATCTGCACCCTGCCGTCTAATATTGCCTCCAAAATTTTCTAAAGTGCCTCCGTAAGTTGACAGAGCAGAGTTAAGAGCTTCTTGAACTTTGATTGTATTTTCTGGTTGTCTGACTTTGAAATTATGATGAAAACTAGAAAAGGTAAGGTTATCACTCCAGAGATTTTGATTTTCAACTGGGTCTACGCCTAAGATCTTGATTTCATTAGAGTGTCTATAAAAACCTACGTGATTTTTTATACCAGCTTTTGGAGATAGCCCTTCGTAGCATGCCGGTAGAAATTCGCAACTATTAGAAAACCAACTCATTCTTTCTCTAAAGTTTCCTGGGTCAAAAGTGCTATTGATTATTTTTGATCCCTTACAATATTTCTCAATCAAACTTAAAACACCTTGAAGCCTCTCTTTATGAAAGTGCGGCGTAATATGAACAGCGTCAAAAAAATTGTTTTCTTTCTCTATATCAACTAGTTTTACTGTACAACTTTTTTCAGTAATTGGCTCAACGAAATCTTCTAAAAACAAAAAATTGTCTTCTCCGTATGGCAATTCTCCCAACTTATGAAAATCGTGATAATGAAAATTAGTTTGAGATGGATTTTCTGAAGACCAACTTAGTAAAATGGGCCACAAAAGAGTCTTATCCCACTCGATTAAACTAGTAGATCCCGGTTTAACATAAAAAACCTCATGGCCTAACTTGTTATAGTGGTATACTAAACTACTTACGGCTCTCCAATTAGTGTCTAATATTAAGATTTTCATTTATTGATTACACTCCAATTGTTTGGTGGTTGGGGCTCCAGTGAGTAGATCTTCCATCAGGAGTAGTCTCTTTTTTCACTTCATTTCCGTCTTCATCAATTTTTCTATTATATACTAAAAACCTAGAAGAGTATTGGCCAGCATTTCCATCTAAATCTCTATAAGAAGAAATTGTAGCTCCACCTGATTTATAACTTTCTCTCAGTATTATTTTTATTGAGTTGTTGAGACTTTCAAGATTTCTATCTGACAAATCTTTTACATTAGCGTGAGGATTAATTCTTGATAGCCACAAAGAATCTGCTTTAACATAATTTCCAACTCCACATATAACTGATTGGTCCATCACGGCTTTGCATATGTTATGCTTATTTTTCTTTCTCAGCCTCTCAATAAATTTTTCTGCTGAGACATCTTCTGAAAGCATATCTGGGCCGAGAGATTGCAGTTTTTCAATAAGCTGATGTTTTCCTCTAACAAATTTTAGAGTTCCAAAATTTCTCTGATCTCTATAATATAGATAGTCTCCATTGGAAAAACTAAACCTAACCCTATTGTGAGGGTGCTCTTCAGTAACCCAAGAACCCGTCATCCCCAAAGTATTCCAAATAGAAAACTCTTTATTTAATATCCAGTAGATGAATTTACCGTGTACTCCAACGCCGGCAACTTTTGCAGGAAGTTCTTCTTTAAAAGAATCTATACCGCTTGGAAGCTTTTTTGTATATCTTCCAGACAGAATCTCGACATTAGTCATTTTTTTATTCGAAACAAATTTTGCTAAACTCTCAGCAATTCTTTTGCACTCTGGTCCTTCTGGCATTTATAAACTCCTGCAATAGTGATATTTTAATAATATAGGAAGAATTGTTCATGAAAAGAGTAATCATATCAGACCTTCACATTGGGAGCAAATTTTATAACTCAAAAGAACTACTTGAATTTCTAAACTCTGAGCATTATGATGAGCTTATTTTAGCCGGAGACATAATAGATTTCATAAAAATACCGATTTTTACTAAAAGGTGTTTGGATATAGCTAAATCAATAGACTATTCCAAAAAAATAATTTATATCGTTGGAAATCATGATGAGGGGCTAATAAATTTAGTTGGTCAAAAAATAGGCAACGTTGAATTTATGAAAAGATATGAGTTTGAGTCTTTTGGAAGAAAATTTAGAATAGAGCATGGAGACGAATATGATAGAGGAGTTTTGCATAACAGGGTTTTTGTAAAATTTCTATCAGTAATCCAAAATATTTTAGAGTTTGCTTTTGATTTTGATTTTACCAGCTGGTGGACAGAGAAGCAAATCAAAAAACATAAACTAAGAAGTGCTATTCACATAATAAAGCACAATCCAGACGTTGATGTTTTTATTATGGGACATAATCATTTTCCAGAAGCAATAATATGGGTCGATGAAGACCAGAATATAAAAACATACATCAATGCTGGAGACTGGGTTACACACCAAACTTATGTCACAATAGAGGGTGGTGTCGCTAGATTAAGAAAGTTTGATTCTTAAATTTCTTGGTAAGTCCCAAAAACCTTATCAATGAAAGGATATGTTCCAGAAAAATTAGACTTTACTTTTCCAAGGTGGTGGCTCATATGATGATTAGCAGCTTTTGTATCCGCCCCTGTATGAGCTCTTCGATGTCGATAAGCATATAAAGCAAAGAAGCTTATTAACCCAATTGAAAATGCTGGTGCTAAAATAAAAACGCCAATAGCGAAACTCCAGACAGCTAAATTAGCCCACCACGGAAAAAAGAAAGCGCCCGGATCTTCCGGACGTTGATGATGTCTCGTATGAATAGCTTTCCACTGCTTAAGCACTGGGTATTTGCCAAGCGGTCCGTGAAAAATATAGCGATGAAAAAAATAAAACATGTAAGCGCCAAATAAATGGCCAAGAACTGCTAGCAATAAACTGAGTGCTAAGTCCACAATAGTCTCCCGATCTAAATAGATTCTCCTTTGACCCTTAGGTCCACTAAATAACTATAATAATAATTTAAAGCGTGATCTGTCGGGGTCACATTTTCCCAATCACCTTTACAAAAAATATGCCAAGCATCATCTGCATACTTTCCGCAGCCATATAAGTCTTTGGCAGTTTTCCAGTCAGCGCTAAGATAATCTTTCGAAAATTTCATTAAAGTTTTTGCTCTCTTATTAGAAAGACCAAGTGGTTTCAAAATATCTCTTAAGTCTTCTTCATCAGCTAAAACCATAAAATCTGGCTCTGGATACTTTTTAAAAAGTGTTGGAAGAATTTTTCTAACCTGCTTATGAGTTGTTAGATTCAATAAAATACAGCAAACGAGTATCTTCCACTCATCTCCAAAGTATGGCTCTTGGACAAGATTCATTGGAGACTGTGGTGGATTCCAGTTTTGCATGAATAAAATATAATCGGCAAAACTGGAATTTATCAAAGTTTTTCAAACTTATATCCAAATGTCTCTATTTCCCAAGCACAAATTCTTTCAATATACTCACTAGTTTCGTAGTCATAATTTTTCAAATAGTCTTTTCCAAAACCATGCTTATTCTTATGAAATACTTTGTTAAAAGAGTGGTCTAAATTGAGTTCTTCACAAGCCCTGTTTAAATCTTCTTTCATATATTCCATTCTACCAACAAAGTCTACCAATATATTTCCGTCTAAATCTGAAATGTAAGTAAGTGCAGACAAGGGGTTTCTTTTTCCAGCAGTAGGACAATCTATTAAATGATTACAAACTTTTCTAGATTCCAGCAACCATTTTTTAAAATCTTTAATTTTGTGGCACTTTTGCCTTTCAAGCGACCATTTCCATTGACAGAACGCTCTTTGCCACGGGTTTCTAACCCATGCAATTTTATGCCAATCTTCCCAAATATCTTTGCCAACTTTATTTTTCACATATAAAGCAGTCGCGTGCTTTTGATACCTGTGGATTTTTATTTTATAGAAATGATTATAAGCAGTTGATCCGCCAGCTTTTGGAATATGGATAAAGACGCCTTTTGCGTCTTTTGGAATGCCGCGGTCTTCCATGGTGTGCTTAGCTATGGTAAGATTGCCAGTTTTTTTATTTCGTCTTCTTGGCAAAATTTCACCTCCTTAAACTAAAGAGGCTACATGAACTTCATCGCCCAAGCAAAGAAAGCCATTCCAAACTGAACTACAGCAAATATTGTTATAGCCTTAGTTTTGAACAGCTTAAGGTCTTCAACTTCTTTTACCATTGTTTGTAATTGCGTCGGAGAAGCAACTTCATCGACTTTTTCTTTCCAAGCTCTAAGCTCGTCAACTCGGTCTTCTCTTTCTCTCATTCTTGCAATTTCTTGCTTGAGTTCTTGAATTTCTGAATTTAAAGATTGTATACTTGCAGCCAAAGTTTCGAGTTCTTTAAGCACTAGTCGTGAATACTCGCTCCAGCCGTTGTTGGCATCATCACTCATCACATTTCTCCAGGTCTTTTTCGCGATCTGGATCAATCAAAACAAGTAAAGAGTCTATTTTATTCACTATGTTTTCTCGACTAACACCTGGATCACTAGCATATGTTTTCAAAACTTTCAACTCGTCAACTATAGCATCTTTAATCGCGAAAGCATTCTTCCATTGAGTTTGTTTATTGCATAATTCTTCACGTAATTTACGCAATTTCTGTATAGAAGTTTTTGTTTCACAATCCATAAAAAAAGCCCGAACAATTCCAACGTTAATAAGCAACGCTTACTATTACATATTACATTCGGCTCTAATTATTCGGTAAAATCCATTCGTTTCTAGAGCTTAAACCTTGAGAGAAACACTCACATTCCCTGCTGGTGGCTGACTTCATTCCGGAACCGTAAGCTTGGCAAGATTGTCGGCATTTTTCAATAATACTTTCATCGACGCCGCAAGAATTAATTCCAAAACAGAGAACTATGGTTACGCAAACATAAAAAATAGATTTTATAGCTAAATTAGATAATGAATCAATTTTGGGGTTTTCCGACATCTTGGTCTTCCCTCAGCTCTTCTTCGCTATAGACTATCATTTTTTTAAACTTATTAGTTTCCGGATCCCAAACTAGTCTCCACCTAATTAGATCTTCAATCTCACGAAGAAAAGATTTGATTTTTTCTCTGCTCATAATCTACTCTCAGCAGATTCCCATATTAGCGTCCACCACTCTCTATACATTGATTTCATGTCTGACCAAAAAGTGCCGACAAATATACCAAATAAAAAATAAGGAAAAATTGTCGGCAAGCCGAAAAATTCTGTGGCTGTTTCTAGGAAAAAATAGAAAAAAGTAAAAGCAAATAGCGGAATCAAAGCAACTAAAAAAGCAAAAAAAGTAACTAAAAAATTCCTCATCAGCTTCTTCTTGTTTCTTGATATGCTTTAACTGTTACCGGCCAAAGATTCGCCGCCATGTCCAAGCAGGCTTCTGCGACTTTTTGGATTTCCCATTGTGCTCCCACATGCGTTCGTAAGTCAACGAACTTGAGCAAATTATTAAGATTGGTAGTTCCATAATATTCCGTATACATGTTTTGAGGTAGTACACCTCGAGCTTGTTCTCTACAGACACCCATTTTAATAAGGTTTTCATATAAGTTAAGAGAATTATTATTATGTTCTTTAATTACAGTAGAAGCTGTTTTTCCGTATTCAGTATCGCTTAAGTCTGGAATTATTACAGGGTCAATTAGATTATCTACGTTCGAAGCTTGTCGATTACTTTTATGCTGAGTTCTAAAAGAGTCCGGCTGGTAAAACTTGATATCGATATCAGTGTACCTCCTAGAGATCTCATTGTAGGACCAAGTGCGATGACGATGGTGCTGGCTACGCACAAAAATAGGAACACAAAAACGAAAGGTAACCAGGTTGTGTTCAAGTGTACTAGTATGTCTGTGTTCAATAAGGTATCTGATAAGCTTTTCATCTCTCTCGTCCATAGTCATTTTTTGCTTACCGAAAGAAACTCTCGCGCTGTTAACTACGCTTAGGTCAGAACCCATATGCTCAACGTACTCAACTGCGCCTATTCCGTCACCATAAAGCTCAATTCTTTTATTCATTTGTCCACACAATATAATGGGTTATTTTTTAAATCTTTAAGCATTTCTTCGATGTCTAATCCTGCACAATCAATTTTTCTTTTAGTTAAGTGAAAATGAGAACAAAAACCCTTAAATTTATTGGATTGGCAGTCTGGATCGACAGCCCATTTAGTAGAAGGTGCTTCTAGTGGTATGCCAAGCCCCTCATGACATGCCATCCACAGGGCTTTCAGAGCTTCTTTCTGAATTGGATAAAAATCCATAAATGGATCCATTGATTTGCCATGACAAGTGGCATCAGATATTAACGGTCTTTCTCCGAAACCATTTCTAGCATACCAATTCTGATACTTTGGATAATAAGCATTAGCTATTTCAACTCCAACTGAAGAATGATTCCATTTTGATCCTCCGGCATGCCAAGCCCCGTCATTCATGTCCATTAATTGATAAATAGTCCCATCATTATCAATACAGAAATGAACTGATATGTTTCTCTTGTTTAAGACTTTTACGCATGAATCGCTAGAGAGGCAAACGTCCCAATGGTTAACAAAAAACTTTATATTTCTCTTTTTTCCAGCATAAGAGTTTCTTCCACCAGTTAAAACAAGAGCTTCAGAATCTAAATGTGTAACTACTTTATCCCAGTTAATTGGGATTGGCTGACCCCTATAATAGATACATTCACTAGAAATCTTAATTTGATATTTTTTAATATCGGTTAAAGACTGTCTCTCAGTGTTAATTCTTCTATAAGTTGTTGGGCCACACATCCCATCAGCAGAAAGACCGTGAGCCTTCTGAAATTCTTTTATAGCCCTGGTTAATTTCTTGTCAAAATCTCTGTGACCCGGAATAAACCAATCCGGTTCCCACTCCAACTTTACTGCAGAAGCTTCATTATAAAACTCTTTATCCATTTTTGATTGTCCAAGTTAATGGTTATAAGACATTCTATTCAAAATCCACTTCAACAGAAACTGAAATGTTGATTTTTGGTACTCTTAAGTGGTTAACGATACCGTGCTTTTTAGCTTCTTCAGCATCCATAAACCAATCAGCGTGTTTTTTCTGAAAGACTTTCTTCTTAAAATAATCGTCTTTCTTTCCACAGTTTCTTGCCATCATAGTGAAAATCTTTTCATCTAGACGTTCAGCTTCTTTGACATCAGCCTTAAGCTCTTCTATCTTTCCAAATCCACCACTGCTAACATCATGTATCATAACTGTTGCGTTTTGATCAGCAAATCTCATTCCCTCTTCACCAAAAGTAAGAAGCACTGCACCACAAGACATCGCTTTTCCTTCGACAATCGTTGCAATTGGAAGCTCTGAGTGTTTAATTGCTGATATCATCGTCATTAAAGAGTACACTTGCCCTCCATAGGAATCAATTACGACTGGAATAACTTTTTGTCCTGTATTGTGAGCTTGGGCTATTTGCTGTTGGAAATCCTTAGCGGATTTTTCATCAAATTTGTTGACTGTTATGATAACCGGATTTTTTCTTAACTCTACTTCTTTAATCAAAGGAGATATTTCTGTAGTCCATTTCATGATTTATCCTATTTTTTATGTTTCTTTTTATAGTCTTCTATTGCGGCTTTAATAGCGTCTTCAGCTAAAACCGAGCAATGAATTTTTACTGGTGGCAAACTTAAATGGTTTGCAATTTCTGAATTTTTGATTTCTTGAGCTTCTTCAAGAGTTCGACCCTTAATCCACTCTGTTACTAAAGAAGATGAAGCAATTGCAGAGCCGCAGCCAAAGGTCTTAAACTTAGCTTCTTGAATTATTCCAGCGTCATCAATCTTTATTTGAAGCTTCATTACATCACCGCAAGCAGGTGCTCCCACTATTCCGGTACCAACGTCAGGACTTTCCTTGTTTAAAGAACCAACATTTCTCGGATTATCAAAGTGATCATTTACTTCTTTTGAATATGCCATTTATCTAATTATCCGCATTTTGCCATTCCGCAATTCAAGCACGTAGCACAACCTTCTTGGTATACTATATTTGGAGATTCACAACATCCATCAAGTACACCATTACTGGCTTTAGTCCCATCAGCAATATATTTTTTCAAACACCTAGCAACAACTCTAGAAAATGAAAACATATCAGCTTCTTTATCTTTTTGAAGTTGCTCTACCAAAAACTGCAGCGGTATTTTATGTCTTAACGCCAAAGAAATAGTCCTTGTAAAAGAAGTGTGATTAGGGTTATCAAAAACTTTCACAATATCTTTGATTACAAATTCATCTCCATTTTTTCCAATAGTCAAGTCATATTTGTTTGCCATCGTTTTTCTAGGACGTTTTCTGATTAAACCTTGAGAGTATTTTTTTGGAATCTCAACATATTCTGAAAGTCCTCCAAAAATTTCATAAGGATATCCATCCACAACGCCCACTAGAATAGTCCAATCTTCGCCCTTAATTGTTGCTCTATGAATTTCGCAACCAACTACTTCTGGGCGCTTTTGAGCTTTTTGCAGAGCATCTCCACCTGCTTTTTCTTCTTTTTTTGTTACTAAAACCCCAGATCTAGAACCATCGACGTATATAGTTACGCCTTTCAGTCCAGCTCTCCAAGCGTCTAGATATAAATTACCAACAATTTCAGGTTTAGTTCCCTCAGGAAGATTAATCGTAGAACTGATGGAGTGGTCAATGTGATTTTGAATTGCTGATTGCACTCCTATTCTACCAGCCCAGTCGATCTTATCAGAAGTAGTGAAATAACTTGGTAATTCTTCTATTTCACATTTTCCAGAGATATTCCAGTAATTTTTAATTTCATGGTGATAAATTTCAAATTCTTGCCATTTATCTCCTAAGTCATCAGTAAAATCAACTCTAGAAGTCTTATCACTTGGATTAATTTTTTTTCTACGAGTATAGCTTAGTCGAAAAATTGGTTCGATGCCGCTTGAGGTTTGGGCCGCAATAGAGCAAGTGCCTGTTGGTGCGTTTGTGAGAATTGAAATGTTTCTGCGGCCAACTTTAGACATTTTTAGCTTCATATCTTCGGGAAGATTTTGAATGAAGTTGTTGTTTCTTTCTTTATCCCAATCAAAAACAGTGAATGGAGCTCTTTCTTCAGCTAAATTAACGCTTTCGCTATAAGCGCTTACTTTAAGAGTTTCATAAATAGAATCTACAGCCTTTATTGATTCTTCAGATCCATACTCTAGACCAAGTCTACAAAGAGTGTCTCCCAACCCAAGGGTGCCTAATCCTGTCCGCCTTCCTTTCATACAAGCATCTAAAAGATTAGTCCAGAGAATTTTTTCATCTTCTGTATCTACTTTTTCTAAGATCTTATATAGTTTCTCTATCTCTAGCTCTACTAAATCATCACTCAACCTCATAGCTTTACTCGCTACTCGACCAAATTTTTCTAAATTAAAGCTGGCTTTTTCTGTGTATGGATCATCAACAAAATTGACTAAATTAATTGCAATAAGCCTACAAGAATCATAAGGGCTTAAAGGAATTTCGCCGCATGGGTTAGTGGTTACTGTGTTAAAACCAACGTCTGCATACTCGTGTGCTGGAAGGTTGTTGACGATGGTATCCCACATCATTAATCCAGGCTCGGCTGTCTTAGTGGCGCTTTCTACAATAAGATTCCAGAGAGATTTAGCTTCAATCACTTTTGTTGAAGTTGGATTGGGCGAATCAACCGGAAACTTTAAAGTAAAAGTTTCACCATTTTCAACCGCTCGCATAAACTCATCGCTTATTTTCACCGAAACATTAGCCCCGGTTACTTTTGAGAGATCATGCTTCATCGTCACAAAATTTTCGATATCTGGATGACGAACATCCATTGTTATCATAAGAGCACCACGACGACCATTCTGGCCTATCATTCGGCAAACATACGAATAAAAATCTGCAAAAGACCAAGCACCCGTAGTACTGCCAGCGCTATTAGAAACTGCAGTGTGTTCAGGTCTAAGTGTGGATATATCTACCCCAACACCGCAACGCCTCTTAAAGAGATTCGCGAGATCTTTCCCGCGGTTCATTATGGAACTAACATCATCTGTTGGAGAATCCACAACTACGCAATTAGAAAGACTTACAACAGCATGCTCATTTCCAATACCATACATTGGAGAACCTTGGGGGATTATATATTTGAAATCCTTGAGCAGTTCGTAAATTTCTTCTTCGCTTAAAGCGTTTTTCTGAAACTTGGATTCAATTCTTGCGAATTCTGAAGCAAGCCTCTTATGCATATCATCTGGGGTTTTTTCTAAAAAATTATTCTCTTTGTCTTTTAGCAAATACTTTCCAACGACTGCAGAAGCAGCTAAATCATCTTCTTTAAAATAATTTTTAGTTTCTTTTAAAACTTCATCGTAAGACCATGTCATCGCCATCTATAACCCCCTTACATCTTTCCACTTTTCTCTCAGTTTTGACTTCATGTCATTTTCATCTTCTCTAAGTGCTTCGTTAAGAGTCAAGTGGTCTTCGTCTAATATATCAAATCTAGAACGGGCTGTATCTATGGAAATAGGGAACAATAACCCGTCTCTACCAGCCCTATTTTTTGCTATATAAAGTCTTCCAGTCCCGCCAGCTTTTTCTGTCGCTTTTCTAGAAATAGAAACTACAACATCTGCCACCATGGCTTTACCATAAGCCTCTGACATATTTTCTAGACCCACAATATCTGAATTTGCAGAATCTCTATTGGCTTGACTTGCTGTCCAAATAGGAATATTCAACTCCATTGCTAAATTTCTTAATTCTTCATAAACCAGCTTCAATTCATGTCTTAATGAATCAAAAGATCTAGTACTTCTCATAATATCCGCATAATCCACAATGATTACATGCGGCTTAAAATCTTTCAAAAGTAATTTATCTAAGTGGTTTTTTATAGTAACAATGCTAGCAGAACCAGTTGGATATTCTTTAATGAAAAGTCGGCCCATATTCTTGTCTTCATAGAAGTCTTTGACTTCTTTCTTTCGCTTCACAATTTCGTTGCTTGGGATGTCTGTCAAACAAGAATCATATCGGATACCGACATTTTCTTCTGAAAGCTCAAAGGTATAGTGGACTACATTTCTACCAGCTTTCATAGCATTAACGCCCATTTGAACTAGCCAGTGAGATTTTCCAACGCCAGTATTAGCTGTTACAACTCCGATTTCTCCTTTTCCAAGCCCGCCTCTAAAAATATCATGAGAGTCTAATCTCGGAATACCGGTTGGAACAACAACACGGGTTGACTTTTTAAATCTGGCGTCCATATCTTCAAAGAAATCATGGCCAGTAGTATTGGACATCCCCATACCGACCGCTTTCTTCATCAGCCCAACTACAGATTCAAATTTTTCTGTTGCAATAAGTTCTACAGACTGCTCTAGAGCTTCTTTAAAGGCTTGAGTTTTGCAAAAATCCAAAGACTTTTCTTTTACGTAGTGTTGGTCACCAAGATCTGGATTTGACTTAAGCCTATGCAGAAACTCTACAACTTGCTCTCGAAGTAAGATAGTTGAATCGTCTGTTAGGTCATCTCTAACGATAGAGACCAAAAGCTTTAAACTAGGGAATGAACTATATTTTTGCCTATATGAGAAGTATTTTTCAGTCAAATACTGTAAATACTTGAGCTCAAAAAAATCCGGGTGCATAACTTCAATCATTTGCGCCGCAAAGCGATTATCTGAAATTAAAGCTTGAAAGATTTTCTCTTGAAAATGCTTTCCATATTGTCCAAACCATGCTTGACCTGACTTAGGCGCAAGCTCATAGGCTGCTTCTGCCATTTCCTTCTCCTTAGTTAAAAACTGACCTTGCGGTCATGAAAAATTTATCTGCATCAAAAACCCGGATGCCTTCTCTAATCATTATTCTCATAAAGCTAATCTTATCTAACTTGCGCTCAATAGTATCGATTTTAAAATTTATTTTTTCAATTTGACTAGCAGATAGGTTGGCGATATCTAGATACATAAGCTTCCAGTTCATTAGCGGGATTCCACTATCAGCCACTATTTGGTGATAAATTTTCACCTTTGAGTCTTCAGACCGCTGGTGGCTGATCTTAATTATCTCTTCAACGCTAACAAATTCTTCTCCCGTTATTTCTGGAAAACGTTTACACAGTGTGCGAAAACCCGCACCTTTTATACCTGGAAGACCGTCAGAACCATCTCCGCAAAAACATCTAGCAACGCAAAAGTTTTCTGGATATATCCCAAATCTTTCCCTAACAGACTCTGTTGTCAATATTTTCTTTTGGCCAGGTGACCAAATTTTTACTCGATTTTTTTCTAAAAGTTGATAGTAGTCTTTATCAGAAGAGACAATGGTTATATTTTCATTTTTAAGCTTGTACTTTGCTAAATAACCAATCACGTCATCTGCTTCGCAATCAGAAACATATATCTGAGGGATCCCAGAAAGACCCAGCAGTTTAGTTGTTAAGTTAATCTGATAATTCCTATTGTTAACTGTATCAGGGATATCAGATTCATAAAATCTATTTAGCTTAACAGGTCGCCGGCCCCTCTTGTAATTCTTGAATATATTTCTTCTTCTCAGCGAACCGCCGCCTTCCCAAATGACATATATTTTTTCTGGATGAAGATTATCTATTAAAAGCTGAATGCCTTTTAGAAAGCCTATTGCACCGCCTATATGTTCACCATTATCGCTAGTAGAAGGGTTAGCTGCAAAATGCCTCATAAAAAAATTGAGTGCATCGATTAATATGATTCCAGAAGTCAACTAGTCCTCCAAGTCAACGTCTAAATTCATTTCCATAGCAACAGACCTGACTTCTTCATATGACTCAACATCTACATCTAAATCTGAAGAATCAATGGTTTTTATCATTGCTGCCTCTAGTAAATCTTCGATGTAACAGTTGTGCTCTGAGCTCTGCCAAACTTCATTAAAGTCCGCTTTGTAGAATTTTTTCTCTACTAAGACTTCTCCTGTGTTAGTATCTGTAACGGTTAATTTCTTCCAGGCTCCGGTACCCGAGATTTCAATTTCTTTTCCATTCACTTGAGCTGGACCGTGTTTCCTCAACAAATCAAAAACTTGCTCGTGTTCATATACACCTTTACCAAAGTGAATTTCAAAATTCGCAGTCCTAAAAGGGGCTGACACTTTGTTTTTGATTGTTTTTGCTGAAACATTAATTCCTATAACTTCTTTATCTTTATCTTTAATTTGAGAACCAGCTCCAAGTTTAATTCTAACTGAAGAATGAAACGGAATGGCTTTACCGCCAGGAGTTGTTGTTGGGTCACCAAACATAACTCCAATTTTAGTTCGAATTTGGTTAAGAATTACAAAAAGAGTGTTGGTTTGGCCAATAACTCCAGTTATTTTTCTCATTCCCTTTGAAATAGCTCTTGCTTGAAGTCCTATAGAGTTTTGTTCATAGGTGCCATCAAGTTCTGCTTTCGGCGAAGAAGCTGCTACGGAATCCCAAATAATAGTTATAGGAACATCTTTCTCCATTGCCCTAGCTTTCATAATCGTGGACTCTGCAATCGATAGTACTTCTTCTGTACAATGAGTGTCAACATAAACAAATCTCTTACTTATATTGACGCCCAAAAGCCTGAGATTTTCTACGCTAGTAGCATTTTCGGTATCAATATAAACAACGATTCCGCCCATTTGCTGAGTTGTTCTTGCGATTTGAATAGCAAGGTGAGATTTACCAATAGAAGGAGGGCCGAATATTTCTACAATCCTTCCCTCTGGAAGTCCGCCATCTCTCCTATTTGAGACTATATAATCTAGCTGTCTTGAGCCTGTACTAATCCAACGCTTTACGTGGGTTGGAGATTCGTCATACTCAAGATTATAAGCAATTTTAGAACCGTGTTCTTTGTTGAGAGACTTGATCAGATCTGAAGTGAAGTCGTCTCCATCTTTAGTTTTTTTAGCCATAAAAGACCTCCATGCTGAATAATAAACTAATTTGACGACATGTTCATGATTAAATACTAAAAAGGGGCACGTTTCCGTGCCCCTTAAAAGCTTTTAGAACAAATCTCTAGAAATCATCTTCCAAATCTGCAAACGCATCATCCAAACTCTGGTACTTTTGAGCTGCGTCTTCAGTTGAAGCACTGCTTGGAGTAGTTTTTACGTTTGTAGTTACATTTGGAGCTGAGCGGGAAGTGCCGGCACTATCGCTAGTGTCATCCTCTCCACCGATCCAGGCATTTACAATCTTTTCTAGCTCATCATAAGACTTGCAGCTATACATATCGTCTAGATTAGGAATACTCTTAATCCAGCCATTTGCTTGCTTTTGGTCTTCAGCCAAGAGAGTAGCTTTTCCTCGAGGTCGAACATCCGTAACTGCATACATCCGGCCTGGTGGCTTGTTGCAAACAACCTTAATATCACGACCTGACGAGGGGTCAGTAATATCTCCATAGTCTTCATCAAGCATGATATTCAAAAGAGATTGATATACCATTTTTCCAAAAGACCAAAGCCTTACGCCCTTATCTTCTTCACCACGAACAATTACAGCTGCATAAGCTCGCATCTTAGGATAAAGCTTCTTAGCTAGCTCATAGCTTTCCTTATTTCCATCCGAACGAAGCTCATTGATCAGCTCTTGAATGGGATCAGGATTACCAAACTGGTGGGGAGCCAAAAGTCCAGGGTTGTTTCCAATGTTATAATAGAACCAACGTTCCTTGAACGGTTGACCGTCGTTATCGGGAAAAGCGATAATTCTTACTACGTGCTCTTCCCCTTCTTGCGGACGCCAGAGAGCATCTCGGCGGCTGTTATTTCCAGAAAGCTTATTAAGCTTTGCTCGAATTGCATTTAGATCTAGTGCCATTTTTTCCTCCAAATGTTTAATGTGCAATCTCTAAAAATCTAACTTTTAGTAATAGCCAAGTGGCTATATAATGATAATATCCACACCGTTGTGAATGTTCAAATCAAATGTTTAATTTCTTTGCAAAACTATGAGAGAAGAATAGGTGACTTCTTTTAGCTCTGTTCCGCATATAATAGTCGATTTATCTGGTTTTCCCAGCTTATAAGAAATCTTATATACAATTCCGGTATGTTCAACAGCTGGATCTTCTCTATAGGAATCTCTAGTATAAGAAAGGACTAAATCTCCAACTTGCGGAGACATTGGTTTAGACTCTGCTAAACTCTCTGCTGCCATATAAAGTTTATGACAAATACTTTTTGATACTATGTAGTAGTTCGGTCTAGAATAAGAAGAACCAACAGAGTCTTCTACTATCAAATCTTTTTCACCGCTCACCACAACGCGACAAATAGAGACTCTATCTGCGTAGCTTCCCTCTTTTCCAATTTCACCGCCAAAAACAGCTACTAAATCACCTGGCTCAAAATTAATTTCTTCATTCATTCTAGACATTTGGTTCTATAAGAGTAAATATAAAGCTGATTCACTTCACCAGCTAACGAACTTTCTCTATCTAACCAAACGCGTCTTTCGATCTGCCAGCTTTCTTCTGAAATTTTTCCTTCTGCGTAATCAGAAATAGTTATTTCAAAATCTTTTCTAGCAACGTCTCTAATATTTTGAATTCTTACAATATTTTCTAAAACTGGCATACACCTTGCTTGCAACTCTTCTTGAGATTCTCCAAGAGGACTACTACATGAAAGTAATACTAAAATTGCGAGCAAAAAATATTTCACTTATACCAATCCTCACCCGAGTCGTCTTTTTTCTTTTTCTTCTTTTTTTTAACCGGCTTTGCATCTCCAAAACTCGATCCAGCAACTTTTCCCCTTTGTTTAAGAGATGTTGGACTATTTGAAGCTCCAAGAGGGAGTGTATAACCAGCGATATTTGCAACAACGTTTTGTTCGTCATAACCTTCCTCCTCTCTTTCATCTTCATTCGATAAATCGGGTTCACCAAGCAAGTCTTCTTCTTTTTCTTTTTTTTCTTCTTTTATAATTTGAACTATAAAATTTCGAAGCAACTCTTCTAGTTTCATTTTAAGTCTCCACCGTCGAACTTGTGCATTTCCCACCAGTCGGCGTCATAATCATTTTTGTATTGCCTGAGCTTATTGTTCATTTTTTTGCCATAATCAAAAGCCTCTTCAAGTCTTTTAGAAATTAATTCATAATTCTTTTCAGAGATTTCATTTTTCTTTCTCATTTTGTTGATGTGCCTATAAATCTCTCTGTGAACTTCGCATATTGTTCTAGAGATCACTTTTCCTTTTTTTGGCTTGTGATTAATATTGCCCATCTTCTTAAACCTACTTTAAATAAACCACTACGTTATCGCCACTTCTTGTGACCTCAACGTCTTTTTTCCACTTAATTCCAAAAGCAGAAGTGGCTCCAATAAGGGTATATTCTACATATTTTTGGGCATCTCGAGGTTGGACTACTGATACTTTTACTGCTACAGCTTCAACCGGGTTTCCATCTTTATCTTTGGCGGTGGGTTGGTTTGAAGGCACTGTAAAAACTTCACTCATCTCATCAGTTCCACCAGCAGCATCTTCTAGAAGTTTTTGGAGCATCTCTAGTTGAGATTTATTTTTATCTACAGCGCCAACTTTTAAATTACTCATAAGTTTCTTGGGGTCTTCTTTTGCAAGCGCCCCTGTTTCTGTAACACTAAATTTTAATCGGCCGCGGCCGACGCCAACTGATCTGATCTTGCCAGATTTTTCTTTTTTTTCTTGCCCTTGATCTTGTTCTGCAAGAATTTTTCTAATGTGGCTTCTAATATATTGTTCTGTATTCATTTCGTACCAACCATAATATAAATATTAACTTAAAATCTGGAAATCAAGCGGAAATTCGCCTAATCCTTCAATAAATATGCTTGAAGATATATTCTTGAAATCTTCTATGTCATCAGGGTGAATATCTACTAACATTGCATCATGAATAAAAAATATTGGCCTCACTCTAGAGGGTGCTTTGTCTAAAATTTGTCCAAACCCTAAAAGTGCAACATCAACTCCAGTTGATTGAATGTAATTGTTATATAATAAGGAATCGCGCGCGGAAGAGGGTTTGATTGGCCGACCAAAAAAATTCTTAATCCTTCCAGTAGATTCATAATTTTTCTTTTGTTCTCTTACAACCATATCGTAGTTTAATATGCTCTTAGTTTTTTCTACTAGGCGTTTGATATTAACCCCTTCTGGCAAACCCTTTTTTAAAGTTGACTCTGAAGCTCCATAAACTGCGCATAAAACCAACTTTTTCACTGCAGATCTAGAAACTGGTTTATCAAAAAGTTTTGAGCCTAATGATTCATAGATATCAGAGCCCAAATCCTTATCTGTTAAAAGCATAGCTGTTCTTGGTTCATGAGAAACAAAATCAACTTGGGCTATTTTTCCTCCAGGATAAGAAGACTTAAAGTATTTTCTTATAAGTTTTGGAGCTGTTAAAATTTGAGGCCCTTCTGTAATCGTCATTCTCCCAGTAAGAGTTTTAGTGACGCTATACTTGGGAAGCGATAAAAAATTGTCTCTTGAATTTGAAATAAAGCCCTTAGCTACTGAAACATTTTTAATTTTTCCAGTCTTAATTCCCCTATTGATCGAATTACCGTCTGTCTGAGCTCTCTGAACCCTCTTGAGGGTTCTGTTACATTCCATAAAGGTATCCAAATAACCAGATTCTTGAATACACTCGAGGGCTATTCTGGATTGTTTGAAGGCTTCTTTAATTTCTTCTATCATTTTTTCTGGAGACTGAACTCCATCTATTGGTATGCTTGCTAGATCAGCACCCAAAATTTCGAATGTTTTCAATATTTTTGTAGAAATCAACTGAGGTTTTTCAAGAGACAAGAGTTCAAAAACTGGATCAATAGAACGGCAAGCATTAGAGTCTCCTAGACAATAGCTTTCTTCGTCAGATTCTCCCCATGAAAAACCGGTTCCAGAGCTGGTAAGAGACTTCTGTTTTAAAAATCTATTCTTGGGTATAGTAATCTTCATAGAAGAACTATATCAAAGTATTTGAATGTTTTCAAGAATCTGATGAAGTATTTGAAGTAGCTGCTGAAATTATAGCTTGAGCTCTTTCTGTTTGTGTTAGCATCGATTCATATTTACCAAAAGCATCAATTGGTATGAGCTTAAATTTGGTCATAAATTTTCCAGGTTCTATAGAGTGATCTAAACCTGAAATAGCATACACATTATCAACAGTAGTTCCAGTACCCATATCAATAAAAAATTGTTGTCCATGATTTAAAATTGGGCATCCAAAGGATTCGCCACTTGCTTGCATGGGCATCATTCTTAAAGGAAGACCGCGATCTTGCTCTCCTGGAGTTCCGGAATCAGAAGTACTTCCACGCTGAGCTCGAAGCATGTGAATTGTGGTATCAGCAGAATTATGCATGGAGCCAACTGAGAGAGACGTTAATCCACAGTTTTGAGACCCATAAGTTATAGATGGCATATTAGACTTAATATAGTGTTTGAGAGCTGGAGAACCGCCTTTTATTCGATAAAAATCTGTTCCATCAATCGCCTCAAGAATTCCAGACTCTTTAAGCTTATTTTCAAATGTTGATCCTATTTCTGCCCAGTTAGAATCTTCTGAATTTTCATCTGCTGCTACTTGAGTTGCTGCAGCTCTGACAGCGCCCATCTCAGTATTTCTTAATGCTCCAAGAATATCGTGCAATCCCGAATACTTTGCTGCTGAGTCATCGAAAAAATGGAGTCTTAAAATAGTATCTTGAGGTCCAAAAGCATCTTCATCAGAAGTTTTTGCTTTTTTATGCGGAACACACTCGGGAATCATTCTAACTCGAGGCAACTTAAATGCAGTAGCCATCCCAGAACCTTGATAGGCTCTTTCTAAAACTCTATCTTTACCACTAGAAAGTTCACTAACATTATCTTCATTTGCAATTACTGCTTTTCCATCTTCATCTCTAGTGAATAGGTTATTAAAGCCATAAGCTTTGCAAGCCATACTACTTAAAAAATACCTATTGACAAAACCCATGAAACTAGCAACGGAAATCTGGACTTTCTCTTTTTGCCACTCTTCAAAAAGCTTTGGAAAACCCGTGTTTCCATTCATTTCTATTGGAAAACTAGCAATATTTTGGTTATACATGTAAGAAGCTTTATCGTTAAATGTATAGAATATCAATTGAACTTCATTAAACCTTTTAGTTTCCATCAGGGGAGCGCCTATAAACAAACTGGCCAACCTTCCAAAAGAGCACCAATTAGAATTATCTTTTACTCTTGATGGATGGTTAGGAATTCTAGAAGAAGTTGACGTTTTAGATTCTCCCCTTGGTTTTAAAAATGGATCTCCCTGAGATTTTGCTATTCTTAATTTTCTTGTGATAGTTCCTGCAATTGTTGTCTGAATCTCGCTTGTAGAATCCACTGCAGCTTGAAGAGAGTCTGCAAGAGCTTCTGTATCTCCACCAGCATTATTAGCGCTTCTCATAAAAGCCTGAATTTCTTCAAATTTTTCACCAGAAAACATTGCGCCAGCATTTGTTGGGCTTAAGTTAGAAATTGTCGACATTCCAGTGACGTCTGCCATCTCTGGGCTGTCTCCCAAGACGCTTCTTCGCAATAAATTAATTGACTCTATTAAAGCTTCAAGGGCCTGATATTTTGTTGTTGCTTCTGGCGAAACTCCAACATCAGTAACATTTATTGAGCTGGCTCCTTTAGATACGCAGCTTAAAGAAATCTCTACTTGACCATCATCTTTAAAAGTATATTTTGAGTTGTATACTCCGAATTTCTCTTTTACCCTCAGAGCATTAATAAACATACCATAAGGATTATTAATATTCCCATTGTTTCCAGGGGCGTCTGGATGGCTCCAGCCATACTCTATGAGAAGCTCTGTTTGACCAAAAGATGATGGTTTAACAAAAGCACCAATTTCGCCAAGCCTAGACCTATCATGAAGTACCAGCTTGATCTCTGCTGATTTGTGAGCCATCATTCCACGAGTAGGGGTAATTTTTATGCTTAATGAAGTCATTGTCATAAAAGGGCGCATTTTATCTAAAACGGGCGCGCCTCTTGGTGAACCTGCTTGGCCTGGCCAAGGAACTTCTTGACCGCCGGAAGTTCGAGTTCTAGCACTTGCTTCTGTAAAAGCTGCAACTTCATCATAGCTAGAATAGTTTTCCCAGGAAGGGACTAAAGTTTGCGGTGAAGTGAAGATTTCCATTCCAGCTGAAGAATATTGGGCTGGTACTGCATCTGTGGGAGGAGCTGTACCGGCTGAAGCTGCTGCAGAATTGGCAGCAGCATTTTGGTTTGCTGCTGTCTCAGCAGCTGCAGCATCTGCAGAAGCAGCTGCCGCGCTTTTGGCTTGAGCAATTATACTATCTGCTGAATCGACTGTAATTTTTGACATCCCGTTTAAGAATCTTAAATTGCTGATTCCAGAATATTTCATATTCGCCCCTTCGCCAGTAACTTGGGGGCCAGGGGTTATAACCTCAACATCTACATAGGGAACAGCTCGAGACCATTCTAGTGTTGGTATCATATTCATAAATACTTCTACACCGCCAGTATCTCTTTGCCCAAAATTTAGCATAGCAGGAAGTATTTGAACGCAACAAAGACCGGGTTGAGCTTTGTTCGGAGCAGATGGATTAGATGCGGCACTTCCAATCTGATTGCCAAGCATATCATTCATTGTTATTCCAGAAAGAATACCTGTAGAATCAGACCCAACGCCATTAGTCCCTATCATATAAAATGCTTTTTTAAGGGCTGATGAGTCTCCGCCAGCAGCGGCTTCTCCAATTTTTGTCAGTATTTCAGCTAAAAATAACCCGCCATCTGTAAGACCTGTAACAACTTCAAAAGCTTTTGCATTCATGCTGAGGCCTGTAGTAGGGTCTTCTCCCTCTACTTGCCCCTCTTCCATTTGAAGCGCTTTTAAGAAAAAATCGTCTAAACTAGCAGCGTTACCGTATTTCTTGAGTTGCCTAATAGCTAAAGTAATATCATCAAAATTACTCATGATTTACCCCACATATAGAGAAACCTGAGACAGATCTGTTGGTATTGTTAAAACTATTCCAGGCGGTACTTGTAAAGCCCAGCCAATTCCGCTAGCTGCCGCAATAATCCACCAAAGTCCAGCATCACCATAAGTTTTTCCCGCTATAATGTCTAGACGTTCTCCAGCTTTAACCTGTCTTCTTTCAACAGTTAAAGATCCATTTTGCGCAGCAGAATAAAGAGCTATTCCAGCTCTTCCAGTTCCAACTGTAGAACCACCCTTTAGAACTGGCGATCTTGAGTATCTTCTTATTGCTGCCATGATTATTATGCTCCCTCGGGTTTTGGATCGTCTTCTTCTTCTGGAGGTGGAGGTAGTAATTTAGCCAACGCCTCAGTCAACATTGCTTTCGTATTTGTTTCTGCTGTCAAAGAATGTCCAGAACCAAATAGACCTCTAACAATTCCACCAACATTATATGCTGGGGCTCGAATTGCTCCGTCGTAATCTAGACCAAGTGGAATATCGTGAATTGGAGAGAATCCCATTGTTACTTTTACATAAGTCGGCGCCCTTCTTCCGGGAGTTTCATCCCAAGGGGCTAAATTCCAATCAAAATCAAGCTGGGTTATTGCTCCAGCAATACCCTTACCACCAGATTCATGAAAAGCACGAACTATGCTGTTTCCAGATATATCTCCCTCTTTAGTTCCGAAAAAGTCTTTGAGTCCATCTGCTGTAAAAAGAGTCGGTTCTGGTGGATCTGCAAACGGGTTAGGCAAGCCACCAGCACTAGCTGCTGAACCAAGAGTATTATTAATAGCGTCTAAAGCGGCTTGTTCATGATCTAAGATTAAATCCATATCTCCGCAAATAACACATTGGTTAGCGGGATCTTTTAAGCCTTTAACTAAAGGTCCAGCCTCGTCTAAAACCACAGCATATCTTACTCTAGCTTTTTCTTTTACTCTCGTTTTTGTGTTATCTGAAGCATTTTCTGTTCCCCCACCAGATACATCAACAACTGGCCTGATAACAAAGCCAGCAACCTTACCTTTTCTATCAGCTTCTTGACTGGCTGGAACTTTAAGCTTTCCAAAAAATGCTTCTTTAAAATTAACTGTAGTTACATCTAATTTACAAATCTTGTATCTTGAAGGTTTTATTATCACTGTTGAACCGACTGCAAAACCTTTAGATACTCCGGGTATCATTGGAAGGCCTGCAGCAACTGCTATATTAGCTGCTATGGCTTCTTCATATGGGGGCGGGCCATTTTGAGCTTCTGCATGGAGGTTCTCCATATAGTCCATAACATTTTTAATTTTCCCGTCCATGTCTTCTTGCTTATCAACTCCAATATCTTTATACGGAGCTTTACTATCTATTGTGAAACTTGAACTTCCAAGACCGAAAAGCCTAGATAAACTTTGGATTGAATAGTTGCTTGACCAAAGTTCTCCAACTCTTAAGCGAATTATTGGAGAAGCAGTTGGAACTTGAGAGAATGGCATTATAAACGTGTTCTTTCCATCTGCAGATTTCTTCATTGTGCCTTTAGACCAAGATGGATATACCATAGCAACTAATCTATTGATTGCGAAATACATTTCATCCATATCTTCTGGTCCTGTAGCCACCATAAAGAAGCTCAACCCCATAGACCTCTTAGTCTTCTTATAGATCATGACGTCGTCCATCCTACCAAATCCGCCCATATTACTCCATTCAGGAGCAAAACTATCGGTAAAACTGTCTATAAAAGTGTGCATTGCTAAAATTTCATTAGTTCTAAGATCGTGAAAATAAAATGGTATGTAATAAGCATTTAGCTCATCTTCAAACTGCTGCCTTTCATCTGCAGTATATCTGCCGCCAAGAGGTCTTGCTGGAACATCATCGCTAGCAGATTGGGGAGATCCTTCATCTTTTGGAGCAATTCCACCAAATTTCTGGGTTTTTTCTCCTAGTCTTCCAACACCTTTCGGCATTTTGCCAGCAACTCCAAAAGCTTCATTGAAACCCATTGCAGCATTTGCGCCCAATACGTTTGGTGGCAACAAATATCTACTCGGAGTAGAACCAAATCTCCAAGCCAACCTATAGTCTGGATCTTTACCCATTAAAGTCCTAGATTTAATATGAAGATTTGCAATTCCAGGAGCTAATCTGTCTGGTTGTCCTTGGGCGCTTGTATATGGTGAAAATTCCATAGCTCCACCACTAAAACCACCGGACAATAATACTATATCCCCTAAAGAAGCAAGAGTGTTTAAAAACTGGAATGTTGTCGAGGTTGCAAAAGCGTCTAAGACAACAAAGACACTCTCTAATCCTCCAACAATGTTACTAAAATCTGCTTCAGCAATTGAGTTTGAAATTTGTTCTAAATCTCTAATTGCAGCCCTAGAAACAATGATAAAATACCCTGATGAAATTACGTCTATGATTCTAAAGTAAAACTGTAAAATTCCATAAAACATAGCTGCTAAAAAGCTTTTTCCAGAACGCAATATTGGCATTCTTAAAAGTTTCATCAGCCATTTCCCAATAGTCAGATCACCGAAATCAGGTTGGCCTGCAGCAGCACCCATTGGAAGGGGCTCGGGAGTCTCTTCCACTTGGCCTGGTGGGAACATTAAGAAAATTAAGCTGATTATAGCCGCTAAAATTATTCCAGCAACTAAAACTGCTACAGCTGCTATAACCGCTAAAACGATCATCCCAGTGGGTAGAGGTCCGTCGAAAGGTTCTAAATAACTGTTTAGTTGCCCATAAGATTTTGCATTTTTAGCGTCAAGCCCTTCGGTATTAGCGCCTTTTCTTCTAATTCCATCCTGCTTTAAATCAGTATTGGGGTTTCCGGGGTGGTCGCCAAATGGATTTCCATGAGCGTTTTCAGTCCTAAGTGAAGATCGACTAACTTTCGCAAGTTGAAGCTGCACATCTATTCCTTGACCTATTGCATTTGTTTGATCTGCGCTGTCTGGATTAGCATCTGAATCACTTGCGCCAGCGGCTGAAAGCATCAATGAAAATCCTACTTTGGCCAACTCTTCAAAAGCTGCACCTTCAGCATCTTCATTGTATCTTCCCATGGTTTTCTGGATGCTGAACATACCGTCTGAATATTCTTTATCTTGGATGTATGGGGACTCTGTACCAGGTGAAAACCTGTTATATTTTAAAACATCTGAAACTTTTTTGCGAAGATCAACGCCTGGATCAGATGCATTTTCTACCGTTTCATAAACACCACTCCAAACATCACCCACAACTTTGCCTAAAAGTTCATGTCCGTCAGTTTGGCTGCTTTTGTCTAAAAAGTCAGTTAAGGGGCCAATAGTACCGCCACCTTCGGCGTCTGGAGTAGAACCATCAGTAATAGTCGCATAATATGATTTTGCTACTTGCTGAACTCCGGCCATAAAACCATCAGGCATAACCCCATCGACAGCTATATCGATTAGTTCTGGAGTCCCTAAAACTAAAGGGTCATCCGGCGTTGTTTTTTCAACAGGAGCAGTTGGGTGGTATTGGTTTGTTTCTGTAGACGATAGCATCCACTGTCCCAAAGTCTCCATAGAGGAGTCTTTGAGATCTGACGTCTCAAATGCAACTGGTTCAGCCGGAGCTTCTTCAGCGGCTGGATCAGATGTTGGCGTAAAATCGCTATCTTTAACTTCAGACACAATTACCTCTTAATATCCTTAATTATCTTCCACCCATTTTTTTCTTAGCAAGTTCCTGGAATCTTTTCTTTCCTTCAGGGGTGCTAAGCATTGTCTTAAAGTGGTCTAAAACTTTTTGGTATTTTTCTGACTGAATTTTGGCTTCTTTAAGAACTTCAGATTTTTCTACGTCTTGAAGATCTTTAGTTACTTCTTTAAACGCAGCAGTTTCTTGTAGAAACTCGAATATATTCAGCTTGTTGATTTCTTCTACAGTTTCTCCGACTCCAAAAGGGCCGCCTCTTTCGTCAAATTTAACTTTATTTTTTTGTTCGTCTTTTTTACTCATTTTATCTCCTTAAGCTGTTGAGCCTCCAAGTGATGAAACTCGAGAACTTGACCCTCTCAATACTAAATCACTCTCAATTAGTGGTGTAGCAACATCCATAGCCTTCATCGTGACATTTAAGCTCATGTTAATAGTAACATTACCATCCGCAATTGTAATATTATCTCGCTTAACTCTAAGGCTTTCGTTAACTTGCTCTAGAACAGCATCGATATTTAATGGTGTTATATTTGAGAGTCTTGCTGCTTGATCGTTGTATGCTTGAACAATATCTGCAATATGTTTTACGCCTTCTCCAACGGCGACCTGATCAAAATCCATAATACCGGATTCTGCAATATCGGCTGCCATATCAGTAAAGCCTTTAGACATCCTTCCAAGATCTCTAGCGCTGTTAATCCAACTAGTAGCCATTTCCGGATTAATTGTAAATCCTCCTGAAGCAGCTAAAGTAGCAGCGGTATTAGCCCAAACATCTAAGCCAATGATATCGGCAACATGATTAACCATTTGAACAATTGCTGTGCTGGCAGCTCCGCCACCTTCAGAAAAATCTTCATTAAGAGCTGATTGGTTTTCTTCCCACGCTTTTAAGATTTTTCCAATGCCATTAATCATATCTCCAAACGCTTTGGCTTTTTCTCCCATTCCTTCTGGCATCGCCCGAAGACCACGGACCATTGATCGTACCAATCTTGGAATAGTTGGCCCAATTCTATCAAGAAGCGTTGTCATCGCGCCGACGACAGCGTTAATTTTTTCATCTACACCCTCACCGGTGACTGCACCGACAATTGAGTCCATTGCCCCATGATTTTCTACGACTGCTGTAATTGGTCCCGACATAGCTGAAGCTAAGTTTGCAACTCCACCAACCATGCCCGCAATAGCTTCAGCACCCTTAAGCGCTTTTTCATCCATTTTACCAGCCATGCCCACCAGAAGCTCGATCATTCGAGTCATAGTATCGCCAACAGCTTCAATGAACCTAACAGACATATTAACCATATCATCCATGCTGGTATCACCAAATACTTCGCTGGCTACACCAACCATTGCCATGTCTAGTCCAAGGCCACCAATAGCTGCAGTGGCTTCTATTACTTTACCAACAATGTCTACAATTTGTGCAGTTCTTTCAGGATCGGCGACAGGCACCCTCATTACAGCATCAATAACTCTGCCAACATCATCAAACGCCGTTGATGCAAAGTCTGCTGCAGCAGAAATTCCTTCTTGGATAAACCTTACTACTGGCATAAACAGCCTGAATGCCGCGCCAAGAACTGCGAGACCTGCAACTGAAGAGAGTGCTCCCTTCATTACATCAATAGCACGCTCGATTTTGTCCATTCCGCCAGGCATTGCATCGAAAATCTTGACCATTCTGGCTAGGGCTGTTGCAAATGTACCTGCAGCTGCAACTAATAAATCAGCCCCGGCTTCTAGGCCCGGAACTGCTGCAAGGAGAACTGGAATTGCAAGAGTAAGGGCAGCTCCACCGATAGCGAGCCCTGCAATCGCTAAGAAAGTTAATCCCATTGTTCCGAGAATTCCAATAACTCTCATGAGATCCATTCCGTCAAATACCTTAACCACTTCTCTCAACGCTAGTGCAAACACGCCTCCTGCCACATACAAGAAGGCTGCACCTGCTAGCATACCTAGAGCACCAAGACCAAGGGTTATACCACCATCGGCAATCATAGCGGCGCCGCCAAGAGCAGCACCCCAAACTGCAAGTGCTGATAAGCCTATCATCGCGAGGAGCTCTACAACTCTCAGAAAATCTATCCCTGCGAGGACTTTATCAATTACCATGATGGCAACCGCAAACAATCCGCCCGCTATACCCAAGAATGCTGCAGCGGCAACCATTCCTAAACCGCCACGGATCATATCTGCTTCTTTGATCTGCTTAGCCATTTTAGAAAGCACCCAAGCAGCTCCAATAGCAGCGCCCATAGCTAAGAACGCTTTTCCAATATCTTCCCAAGCAATCGGGCTTAAGATAACTGCTGCTGTAGCGATGGCAATAGCCATAATAACAACAGTTCCGCCAATAAATGCAGCGACTTTCAATCCAGTTATAATAGCTTTGTTTACATTACCTTCGTCAATGTCAGCGATATCGTTAATCGCGCCTGAAAGCCTTTCAGTAAAACTCTTTTTCGGAAGAGCGTTTTCATCGGATGCATTTTTTGTGTCTTCAGCCATTTTAACGCCTAGCCAAGAAAGAATTTTAGCTTTAAGGTATTCCATTGCAACAGCTTTAGCTAAAGCAACTGTAAACTGCAGTGCTAACCAACCGGCCATGGCCGTTAATACTATGGCAACCTTACCCTTATGGGCCCACATTACTTGGCCCAAAGCTTTTGTTAGTTCCCAAATAAGCGTCGGCAAGGCATCCATGAGAGCGCCAAAAGCGTCGCCGAAAGCTCCCATAAGAGCTCCGCCAATCGTTGTTCTATCTCCGCCGCCTCCACCAGCACCTGAAAGAGCGTCTGCTAAACCGCGAATCATCTCAACAAGTTTTTCAGTAACCCAGGGTATCATTCCTGTGATAATACCACCAAAAGCATTAATCATGTTGACAGCACCCTCTTTCATCTTGTCGACAAAGGTGCCTGTTCTGCTTAAGTGGTCATCAAAGATTCCCATAAGGCTGTCCATCAAAGTTTGAACAGCAGCTGCTGGATCTGTAGCTAATTGGCCGAAAAACGTCCTAAAAACTTCTGTGACTTGGCTCATCGTGGTTCGCCACTCGCCTGGATCGAAAAATCCAGCAAGTCCCTCTAAAAAGTCTTTGACTCCCGGGAACATTTCAACGAACATTTTGCCAACTTCTTTACCGGCTTTGTGGACTTCTCGAAGCATTCCATAAAAATTCCGAGCCAAAGCAAGGAATTCTTTTGAGTTCATAATGCCATCAACAACGCCCTGGAAGAATGCACTAAATGGGCCGCCCATATTTTCTTTGCCACCACCTAGAGCTTCATGGACTTTATCAATAGATTTAGCCAACACAAGGTTAGCCTCTTCTTGGGAAATCGCACCGGCTGCGGCTGCATCAGCAGCTGAATTAAAGTCATCCAATCCAAGCTCAGCATTTTCCGGATCAAAAGCACCAGCCAATGCTTCTTGAGACATCCCTGTGATATCCGCCATTCTTGCTTTTTCTTGACGGCTCATCTCGTCGAATGATTGGCCTGTCTCTAAGAATGATTGGCGAATCATCTCAGCTTTTTCAGCCGGATCAGCATTCATAAGCTCCATGGTATCTACAGTCATACCAAAAGTGCCTGCTAATTCACTGGCAGCTTGAGCGGCGCCTTCAAAATCATCAGTTTTTGCTGTGATACCTTGAAGGTCTTTCATGGCTATACCAAGTTTGGCAGCATAAGCTGCGGTTGATGTTAAAGACTCTACAGACATTCCACCGAAAGTAGCGTAATCTGCGGTCATATCATTAATATTCTTACCAATACGTTTAGCATCAACACCAAACTGTTGAGAGAGATGAACTGTTCCACGTGCGACATCATCTAGCATCGTGCTAAGTTCTTGGCCAGAGTGTGCAGCCATAAGTTGCATATTGGACATAGCTTCTGCTTCAATGCCCAAAGCTTTATTAGCTATAACATAAGAATCTATATTTTGCGCAAAATCATCAGCAACTTTTCCAAGTGTATCACCAAGCGCTGCCGCGACTTCTCCAGTATATTGAATGGCTGCTGCCATTCCATCAGGTCCACGGCCAAACATTGCAGTAGCGCTGGCACCTTCCATGCCCATATTTTTAACTGCCGTTTTTACTGCCGAGAACTCAGCACTAGAACGAGATATTTCTTTAGCTACCCCTTCCCATGCATTTGCTACTTGGACACCTGCGCTTCCTGCTTGGTGAGCTGCGTCTGCTAAGAGACCCATTCCGCCAGAAATAGCTCCGAGAACTCCCATCCCGACGTTTCTTACAGCGCTAAATGCTCCGCCGATTACATTTGTAATTTGTGTGAAACCAGAACTTAGGGCTTGGGTCAAGTCTCCTATAGAGATTCCTGCAAGAGCTGCAGAAAAAGCTTTTGCAGCCACACTTGAGCCTTCAATGTTTTTAGCTACACCCTCGAATGGTTTGATTTTCTTGACTTGATCGAAGATATCACTGAGATTTTCGGCATCTTCAATGCCCTCTTTGAATTCGTCCCAGAAATCTTTTTGAGTTTTCTTTAGTTTGGCAGAATTTTTCGTAGCATTTTTTAACGCCTCTGCTAAGTTTGAAGATGCATCGCCAGATCCTGTAGCTGCTTTTTGTGCTGCTTGCAGGGCTGCGGCTAAATTACTCGTATTAGTACTTGATTCTTTAGTGTCGCCAGCAATTCCCCCCAAGGCTTCTTTAAGAGCTCCTGCTAAATTAGCTTGAGCGCCAAGGGAATTATTTTGGGCATTAATCAGGCTCTGACGGTCAGCCAACAATTGTTGGATCTGCCTTTGTAAATTTAGTTGATTTTCTAAATTTTGGGTTTCGTCAGACATCTACATCCTCTGGTGGCAATCTGTTGCTTTCAACTCATCAGATAAGTATTCCATCAAACAAATGTTTGGCAATACTCAGATGATAAATCTGATTCTTAAAACGGCCATCTCCAGCCAAACTCACGGCTGAAGTTTTTTGCTTTTTGGTTTTTTTGCTCCAGAGCAACTTCGACATCTTCAGTTGAACCCTCTTGTAAAACGCAATAAAGGTTCTTAGAAGCTTCTAAAACTTCCTTGAACCTTTTTATTTGCGGACCGCTGCCTTTAATCTCTACCTGAGGTCTCATTCCGAGAATATAGGCAGCCGAACTTGATATAAGCTGTTTTTTATTTTTGGTTTTCATACAATAACTCCACCTTTACATATAACTATTAACTATCACGTAAATCTGCGAAGTTTTGCTGGAACTTGTGCTCTTCCTCTTCCCTGCATGGCTCTAGTGTTTGGTTCATTTTGGGCAGCTCCTCTGCTAGCCCCATTAGATTTCTTAATCTCGCTATTCAATCTTTGAATAAACCATCTTCTCTTCCAAATGGGTATAGTCATGCACTCATGGTAGCTAAATCCCATGTAATACATTAATAGAAAAGTTTCTTCTAAATAGACTTCCTTATCATTCGGAGTCAGGCCAAAAAAACGAGGCTCCCAGAGGGAGCTTTACCTCCGAAGATTCAAGGCAGCTAGGACAGTCCATCCAAGCTTTCATGTCAATACCTGGCTCGTTTTTATCGATATACTTTCTCAGGAACAGTGAATCTTTCGCTGGCATATTCCTAATAAAGAATCCGATTTTTGTCTTATCAGTAACATCATCAATTGAATGAATACTGTAACTCAAACGAGTCGTAACAAGGTTATCATTAAGCATACCCTGCTTCTTTTTTCTCTCTTGCATTTGAGATATTTCTTTTTCCTCTACACCAGTTAAGAAACGCCACTTAACTTTCTTTCGTGTAACTGGAAGTTCGCACTCAAATAAATTAGCACCAGGAGAAATTGGAGCTATGTCCAGTCTCTTAATTGGAAGCTCAGCGAGGTTGAATTCTTGCTTCGACCTTTGGCCGCATGCTGGACAATCTACCTCAACCTTATATCCAACTCCATAACCTGTAATTCTTAATGCAACCATTAAAGCATTTCTATCGCCTGTAAGAGCTCGTTCTGCATCAAACCCTTCGTCTACAACGCAAGACTTAAGAAGTTCAGAAACAACTGTACCCTTTTTAATAAGGGCTTTTGAAGTTAGAATATCTTCTTCTCTTGCCGTCATGGCTCTAATTGAAATGGTTTCTTTTCCGTGCATCGGTGAATCGGCAGGATATGTAATCCCCCTAGAGGGAAGTGGTACTGCTTCTACAGGAACTTCAAAACCAAAATCATCTTTCATCACATTTCTCGATGGAAGACCTTGAGGGTTGCTACTTGCTCCCGTAAAAACTTCATTGCGTTTTGTTCTATCGCTTTTTTCTTCTGACATCTAATCAACTCCTATATGCAGAATACCATATAATTCAAATATAAATATATCTCTTGTAAAATAAAAGGGAAAGCATAAAGCTTTCCCTTTTTTTTATGGAGCAATTTAGAAATATACTAGTATTGCAGCACACAGTTATCAAACCGGATTGTCAATGCAATCTCGGTTGGATCTTCAGTACCATAATCTAGATCGCCAAATCCAGCGGATGTTAAGAAACATCCTTTAAGGTCCCATAATTCTACAACGGTACCTACTGGGTCAAGCATCTTGAGCTGGCAATCTCTCTTGTAGAAATCGGCATACCCTGATCTTCCTGAAACTGTTTCAGTATGAGTACGTACCCACTCCATGACTTGCTGCGCACCAGAAGGGGCAATTGGGTCATAAAGTGTAACGCTTATAGCGTCGTAGTTGAGCTTTCCAGCCAAATATCTGCGGCTATTAATATACTGGATCTCTTGTTCTGAAATTGTTACGTTTGGTCGGGCCGCAGCCTTCATTAAGAATGCATCAATCCCCTCTATAGCGAAAACCCATCGAAATTTTCTTTTGGGCTCGAACTTATTGGGGAGCATATCTCCAACTGCTAATGTTTCTGCCATTTTATTACTCCTATATCTCTAATTATTAAGCTTAGCATGTTAGTTACTAAATCTCCGTACCATTATTGGTAACAACAAAGTCCAGAGAGATAAATTCGATAGATCTCGTTGGTTGTAAGAAGATCTTACCTCTGATTGTATTGTTTTCCACGTCTGCCTGAGTGGTGGTTGTGGTATCAATAATAACTTTGAATCTATCAAGTCCCTGCTGCTGCTGGATTCTAGTAAGAACTGGATTAACTGCAGCTGAGAATCTTGCCAGTGTATCCTCTCGATTAGGCTCGAATAGGAATGTATCTGCGATTCTTCTAACTTTTCTACGAATGTCGATCAGTAGACGTCTTACGTTAACTCTATCAAGCGATGAAGCTGCTGCAAGAAGTGTTTTCTGGCCGAATACAACGACCCCAGCCGAAGTTGGGAATTTTGTGATTGGGTTAACATCGGCATCATAGAGAGAATCTAGATTTCCTCTACTCAAGTTAACCGTCGTTTGGACTACTCTCTTTAGAGCACCTCTAGTAAAACCAGCTGGTGCAAACCAAGGATAAGCAACCTTATCATTATGTGCGAAGGCTCCAAGTACTGCTACTGAAGGCGCGCACCTTACATTGGTGTTGGTACCAGGGTCTGTAACTAATACGTCTGGGAAGTAAGCAGCTCCAAAAGAACTGTCCATTACCCTAGACTTAAAGTCATCAACCGTGTTACCAACGCTGACATTTTGAAGATTGGATGCGGTAACTACATTATTGAGAGCATCTCTTTCTTCGATATCCATAATGTATATCGCGTCGAATCTCTCTTCCGTCTTAGTCAAGGCGTAATCAGTTACCTTAGTTTCCCTAATGCCTGGGATAGCAAGAATCTGTACGTCAACGTCGGACTTTTCAGCCATAACATCTAAGGCCTTCATGTAAGTCTTAACCGTTGGACCATCAGCTTGCCCCTGATTTTCATCATCCATTTCTCTAACACATGCAAGGTTCGAAAGTGATGATTTCTCTTTATCAAAGATATTAACACCGTTGAATCCACCCTGCACTGGGAATGTGAATTTCAAGAATTTTGTAGAAGCTGGATCGCTAAAGTCCTTAGCAACATCCAAAAATCTTCCCTGGTCTTCAGTTCCGTCTTCTTTTCTCATAGCAGAAGCTAATTTGCCAGTTCTTCTATATTGAGCAAATGCCCACTCTTTAGAATCAACGACATCAGAAACCGACTTAGTATGAATCTGGATTCTTTCCATCGTGAAGACGTTATTGTTGAACCTATCAGAATCTAATACTGTTCCTTCAACATCTACTGCACCACGGTTATCTCCAACCCAAGAAGCTCTGTTGACTGTCTGGAAGTGAGAATAATATCTTGAGAATGATAAAGCGCCGTCTCCAACATTGGAGCTCTTGTTTGGCTCATTCCAAGAAACCAAGTTTTCAAACTGGAATCCCCACGGAAGTCTAGAATTAACTTCTCTAGATGGGTCGGTACCCAAAGAAATATTTCTTCGAAGAACATTTGGTGGCTCTACTATGCTCTGCATGGCAGCAGCTGAAATATATCCTTCATCTACGTCGCCATCTTCATTTACGCAAGGGGTACATGCATCACCAGTAAAGATCTCAGACCCTGAGGTTACTAAGTGGTAAGGACCAGAATATCCAACTGGAAGAGCTGAATTGTCTATGTTTCTATTGGTAACGTCTGAATGCATTTCAACTCTAATAAGTCTCGATACGTTAGGATGAGTACCTTCAACAACCACTCTCTGGTTTCCAGCCATTTTATCAAAATCGTAATAAATGTTATAGTCACCAATTCTTCTTGCGATGTAGTTATCAGATCCTGGGTCTAAATTGACTCCTGGGAATACTTCTAATGCAGCATCTTCACTAGGCGGAACTCCGTCTGGTGGATATATTCTCTTAACGAGAACATCGAAAGATCCAAACGAGTTATCTAGTTTTCCATTTTTAAGATTATCAATCTGAATTCTAAAGTCTTCGCTACCATTCTTTCCGTCATCTAAAGCATGAATCTTGAAAAGAGTTTTGCTGTTAGCGCCGAATTTTTGAGATGTAACCCATGGAGAGAATGCTGTTCTGAATCTGTCCTGGAATCCTTCAAAGTTTGGTACCGTTGCTGAACCAGCATTTCTATCAAGCGAGCTAGTCATTAAGAATGCGATTGGCTCCATATTTGAACCTGTTGGAACCCAATCTGCACCACCAGCTAAAATACCCGATCCAGTTACTACTGCAACGTTTGGATGGATTGGATAATAGTTGTAAAGCAGGTGACCGGCTTCTTGAATCTTAAGTGGATCAGTATTTAAAATGTTTGGCAAGTATGTCGGATTCAAAGGAGAAAGCGACGCGGTTACTCTGTTTGGATATGCTTCAGTATCAATATGCCCGTTAAGCAACATGGTGAACTGATAATTGGAAGTACTAGAAATATTAACGTTTCCAATCCAACCTCCAGCTCCAGTTCCTTGATCATCAGCAGCATCAGACCCCGGTTCATTACTAGCGTAAGATCCACTTAGAGAAGCAATAACTCCTGACGGAGTCATGATTACTCCGAGGAGAATCGGGTGTGCTAATCCTTCACTAAAGTCTCCCGTTCCTCCAGCTAAACTATCGGCAACTCCACCAGCAGATGGAATTGCAATTGCTCCGCCGCCATCTACAACTTCTGCAAGATCTATGCTGTTTCCAATTGTACCAGTGGTATCCGCAGTTAAATCAGTATCACCAATTACAGTACCCTCGGCAGCGGTTAAACTATCAATACCGTTTGTTGCACCATCAGCAAAGTCAGCTCCATAAGTTGCAACTGAAGCATCGGCCGTTCCATTAATAGCAGCTCTAAGATTGGTGGCTGATGTAGCTGTATCAGATTCAGCAAGTACATGAATTTGATTAGTTCCACCAGCTGCTCCGATTGGATCTGCCTTAAAAATAATTCTAACGGTTCCACCAGCACCACCGAAATCACTACCATAACCAGCGGGTATAACAACTGTAATTTCATCATCTGGAGCAGGAATTCCAGTTAAGCCAATAGCATCATCTAAAGATGCAGCTTCTCCTGCTGTTACTTGAGTATCCTGAATTCCAGAATCGCTGAGGAATGTACTCCCATTTGATTCTGAAAGGAAAGCACCAAGCATGTAGGTTCTACCAAGAGGGGTTGAATCGCCTCCTGCTACTGCATATGGGTTGTCTCCGACAAATCCGTTTCCACCAACTAGCCGTTGGCCAACGGTAAAACCAGCGTTTTTAACTCCGCCAGCCTCAATCGAATTTCCATCTGCATCAGCCGTTCCAGCTGTTGACCTTTTAACTCCTGTACCGACTCCGAGCACTCGAAGGAATGTTCCCGATCGAGAATTCTTCATCCACTCGTACATTGCCAGTGGTCCAAGTTTCTGTCCATCAGTAGCACCAAAAATTGCTACAAAGTCTTGCCAGGTCGCCACAGTCTGGGGTACGAATGCAGGACCTTGTAGCGAAGTGCCGATGACACCTGCTGGAGTCCCCTGCGGTTTGATCGCTGTGGGTCCTGACAGATCAATTTCTGTTGTGCCTACCCCGGGGCTTCTAAATGTAAGTTCTGCCATTATTTTCTCCTAATATCTATCAGATACTTATTCACTACACGAACAATACGCCGCTATTTGTTATAATAAAATCAATTGCGATAAATTCGATTGATCTCGTTGGTACAACAACAATTCTTCCGTTAAGCCTATTTTGTTCCACATCGTCTGTAGTATTATTAGTACTGTCACAGACAACCGCGAACTTTTCAATACCCTGTTGGGATTGAACTAAGGCTAAGATTGGAGCAATCTGTCCAACAAACCTCTGTCTTGTTGCTGGCGTGTTAGGTTCAAAAAGAAGTTTATCTGCAATTTGAACAACGAGCCTCTTCACTTCTAAGAGCATTCTTCGAACATTAACTCTATCTAGTGCCGACTTGGCTTTTTGTAGAGTTTTCTGACCGAATATTACGAATCCGCCCTGCGGGAAGTTAGCAATTGGGTTAATTCTAGCATCATAGAGAGTATCTCTATCAGCTGTACTTAATCTTACTTCAGTGTTAACCACGGTACCTAAAGAACCACGATTGAATCCTGCTGGAGCAAACCATGGATATGCAACCTGGTCATTATAACCAAGAGCTCCATAAGCCACTACAGAAGAGGGAACCCTAACGTTCATATTATTGATAGGATCAGAAATATAAACGTCTGGATAGTAAGTTGCTGCGTAGTTATTATCAAACCCGCGTCCCTCAAACTGCTCTGCGGTTTCTCTAGGGTTGCTAAATGCATCTGAGTCATCGAAAAGTCTGTTTTCATCTTCGTCATATTGCTGAATATCCATTACGAACATTGCCATCGAATAATCTTGATTTAATCTTGCAGCGTGATCTGTAACGAATGGATCTCTAATTCCTGGTATAGCTAACAAGTTTGTGTTAACTATCATTGGATCTGTCATTATTTCGCATGCTTTTCTGTATGAGAAAATAACGTTATTAAGAGATCCAGCACCCATCATTGTGCCGTCATCAGTACCTGCTAATCCAAGTCCTCCCGTGAAATCTGAACCAGCTTTTCCACCAGCATCGGTAGAAGCCGCTCTATCTCTCATTAGCCTAATATCTTTATCAAGAATGTTCAGCCCATCAAAACCTCCATAGAAAAGGTTGGTAAACTTAGCATAGTTTGTAAATCTATTAAACTTAATAGAGCTTGATTGTATTAACGATGCGAACGTAAGCCTATTACCCCACCCAAGCGGATCAGGAATCGTGTAATCGCTTCCATCTGGCTCTCCATCTCTTAAGTAGAAAGCCTGCATCATGTGCTCATTAGCTGAGCCTGTTATCGTATTAAGACTAACCTCGGTATTGGTCAAGGCAACCTTTGCTAGCGTAAACTTGTTATTATTGAATACGTCAGCGCCTGTGCCTGATACCAGGTTGTCACATTTTTGAATACCATTAAATCTTGTGTATGCATTAACGAGAGGGTTGAATACTCCACCAGCATTTGGATCTAGTGTTGGTGTTGCTATTCCAGAAGTACTGTAAGAAGAACTAAGTGGAATTCTAGCAGTCATTGTTCCCCAATATAGTCTTGGGTCAATGCGCTCATTTTCACCAACTTGACCCTGGTATGTCAAATCGCTTGATTTTGTTTTTCCTCTAGTAACCTTGCAGCGGAATGGAAGTGGAGGAACAACAGCACCTGTTAACAATAGAGCCATTTCTTGGTCATCGTTTTCTCCACCCGACATCATTCTCTGGTTACCAGCTTCTTCAGTTGTAACAACTTTTCCATTGGCGGTTAGACCAGTGAACCAATCTGTAAGAGTATCATTTGTCTTTAAGACTGGCATGCCTCGGAATCCGAATGGCATAGAAGTTGCAGGAACCTGTTTTCTATATACCGCATCATTGACAATAACTCTGATGTTAGCTGACTTGTTTGGATATTTTCCAGAAACGACTAGTCGTCTTTCTGCAGGATCCTCAGCATCAAAGTCATATTTTGCTTTCATGTCACCGATTTGCTTTCCAATGAACCTATCACTATTTGGATCTAAAGATAGATTCGGGAATGTTTCTACAAATTCTTTTGACGTATCTAGATCGTGAAGTTTTCTAACTTCTACGTTAAATGTTCCGTATTGGTCGTTTTCATCAGTAGAAGCGACCAAGTTGCTAATGGATATTTTTAGTTGCTCATTAGCATAAGCTCCATCACTGAGAGCTTCAAAATAGAATAGATCGTGCTCTTGAGTTCCGAACGGCTGCGATATGAAATCGGTAGTTCTCGGAGTTGTATATCTCGTATCGAATCTACCAAAAGAATCTACCCAATCATCTCCAAGCCCAACAGCATTTTCTACTGACGACCCTGAAATAATTCCAATAGAATTATCCCTCCAGCTCACTGGAGCTAGCTCATCTTCGACTGCGTAGTCTAAATAAAGGATATGGTTTGATTCTTCAAATAAGTCTGGTTCTGAGTTTAGTGACTTCCCAATATAATGCGCACTGGCCGGATTCAAAGAAGCTGTATAGATTCTTAGTCCCGGAACGTTATCATCATTTCCCCATGCTTGACCAGCAGAAGAAGAAACAATAAATTTGAACGTCTGGAACTGAGCATTGGTATCAGCTTTTGCAGTATTATCTACCGTCATCTGCGTAGCTAAACACTTCGTAGACGTTGATCCTCCAACCCATGAAGCATCGATATGCTGGTCATAACTTGCGATCAAAGACCTAGATCCCGTAGAGTTCAAAATAACTCCGCGGACAAGGTTTACTGTGTTCTCAGCAGCTTCTCCGAAATCATCATCTCTAGTAGAAAGGTCAGGATAACTCTTGTTTGACGTAAACAGCGGAAATCCAACGCCCTCTTCAGATGCTGACACATAATGTGCAGCAACCAAAAATTGCACAGCACCCTGTGCGGTTGGATGAGCGTCTGCTGCATCTCCGCAAGCCTGTGATGTTACTCTAAATCCTGCGTTTTTTACGATTCCATAAGAGACAGTATTACTCATATCGGTAGAAGTAGCATTAGCTCCTGCACCGAGTACTCTTGTGTATGTTACTGCATCTTTATGTTTTAAATATTCTCTAACTGCGTAGGGTCCGAATCTATCGGGGTCAAGAGTTCCGAATCTTGTTTCGAAATCTGCGAAAGATCCCACTGATACCGGAACAAATGCAGGCCCTTTTTCTGCAGTACCAATAACTCCTGCAGGAGTTCCGAGCGGGGATTTCTGTCTCTGTGAAAGATCGATTTCCTGCTCAAAAAATCCTGGAGATCGGAATGTTTGTTCTGCCATGTTTTATCTCCTCAAGCTCTTATGCTGTCTATAGTAAGTATTAATGTTAAACTCAAAAAATTATTTTGGTGTGAGTACTATTTCACCCAAATCAAAGGTTAATTGCTCCCTGTACACAGTTTCGCCCTTCCTTTGGTTCCTAGAAGTGATATTCAATCTCTGTTTCACCATTTCTCCGGTAACTTTATCACGATAAACTCTCTCAACTGTTAACGGTTCTCTCCCAGCTTGAGTACCACCGACTGTTGTCGTTTTGTAATACTCAGGGTCAGGAGTGACTGCGTGACCACCAATTACTGCTGCTGATCTAGGATCATCCATAGTTTTTAAATCCTGCAAAATATAGTCATCTGGATTTCCGCTTGGAATTCCTTCAACCTGTATTTGTTCTGGTATGGCTGATACTTCGGTCATGTCAAAAGTAATTTGCGGAGCAGAAATATATTTTCTAATTGCGCTTTCTCCACCCGGAAAGGTTGGATTCACTATATATCCTGTTACTTCCACTGTTATTGTGTACTTAATTATTCTCTCATCGTCCGTGAATTCATCAAAATTTAATTCTGAACCTAAAGAATCACCAAAAAATGCTGTAAACCAATATCCTTTATCAGTCTCGATCCTAAATGTCCTACCACCCTGACTGTGGTAAGAAGACATTATAGCATTTAAAACATCATTCATTTGTTGCATATATTGGGCCCAAAGAGTAACATCGTAAGTAGCTGTAAAATATTTTGGCGCTCTCATGGTGTAGATCTCATATATATTATTTCCAAGTTTATCAGAAATTAGTTTTCCAGATTGGAAATCTTGAGATTCATCTCTTTTTGGTGCTCTTTTAGCTATTTCTCCAGGTTTAGTTCCATCGCCTTCAGATAAATTTGGATTGACGTTTGGTAAATAGTGGCCTGAAAAAGCGCGATCGTCTTGGTTTTCTAAATTTTCTTTATTTATTAAACGTTGATAAGATGGGTCTTTAGAAGAGAGTTTCTTCTTTATGGTTATATTACCATTTTGATTTGTTCCCATCCCTCTAGTGGCATTCTGGGTTATCCCGCTTCTTAAAATAGACACTAGTGGTAAAATCAAAGCCCCTGCTTTATCTCTTAACGGCTTTCTTCTTCTTAAGACTGCAAATCTTTCGCCTGTCGCAAATATAACAGGTATTCTTTTAGAGTTTTTGTTATTTTCTTTGTAGAACAAGGGTAAATCTTCATTAAAAAGCTTAAACAAGGCTCTATCAACATCTTCTATTGTGCAAGATGGTACATGGAGATCTTCTCCATTAGAAGAACCTTCTGGATTTGCTTCGGGACTAGTTTGAAAATACGTAGACATTATCCCTCCCTTATCCCTTCATCTGCATAGAAAGAAGACGATACCCCAGAATCATCTCCGCGAGGCGAAACTTCAGCTGGTTCATTAGATATAGGGGTATCTAGTTTTCCTTGCTGAATTAAAGCTCTGTTGTCTCCAGTCGGTCCAAGTCTATTCTCTTTAAATCCGCGCTGTTGAACAAAAACTTTTTGGGTTGCATCTTCGTCTGAATACCCTTCATCTGTTGGGCCGTGTGGAATCTTATTGATTAGGCCTTTTCGAGCTTGCTTACAATCTAAAATAAATCCAGTGCTGTATTCCACTTGTCCATATATCGTAGAGTCTATTTTTGAAGTTAATATCTCAAAAAAGGTATCTCCATAAGAAACGAAATCGCCAGCTTCAACGTCAAGCTGCTTAAACATCACGTCTCTATACTGAAGCCAAACAGTTATCTTATTTTTTTGTTCTATACCAAACTTGTTAACTACGACATCATCTTGATGCCACTCCACTCTAGCGTCTATTTCTACTGGTGGATTAAATACTTTTTCCTGCGCTTCTTCATAAACGTCGTGGACATCTGACAAGTCTTTTCTGACCTTATAATAATATACCTTTTGTCCGACAACATCTTTAATGATTTCTTGAGAAAGATCTGAAATTAAATCTAGTTCGCGAGGTGTTACAAAGAGTCTAGCCATTTTTTTATCCTATCACTATGCATTTACCCATGGGTATTGGAATTGTTTTTAGAACTCGCTGGAGATTTTCTGCTTTAGTAGCTTCTCCCTCCACCATCTTCTCGTACGTTAAACTCTCTAACCATTCACTCATACTAGTTTTTAACTTTTCTTTATCCTCTCTTCCTTGCGTTACTAATGTTGATCCATCTAACTGCAGATCTCCCCCAGGGATTGGAACGCTAGAAAACTTAGATCTAATCAACCCAAGAAGTTCTTTACAGTTAGCTAATGTGTAATCGAATATCCACTGTTTTCCCATACTATTAATAGTTGAATAGCTTATCCACCCAAATGGAACATTTGAGGGTCCCGCAACACCATGAATACTGGAATCATTATAAGCTGGGTCAAATGGATCAGAACCAAAGCCAACTCTAAACCAAAGCTTTTTTGGATCTGAAGAAGTTGGAGTTGGAAATATTCTTATTTGAGTGCCTTGCGTTCTATAAGAGAAATTTGATCTTCTTACTCTATTAGACAAATCCATTTGTCCGCCGCGAAGAACATCTTCAAATACGGGTAGTACATAAAATACAGTCTCTGGAGTAAATGACTCAAAACTAAATTCGTTGTTTAAGTAATTTATTGCAGAGGTTGTATCGAAAAATCTATAAGCAGCCTGAGGGCTGAAATGATAGACTTCTAAAATCTTTAATTTTCCAGCGCCATTACCGTTTAAGCTAGACGAAAATATAAGGTTTCCACTTTCATCTTTAAGCGAACTATAGATATCGTAATCTTGCTGATCTTTCTTTAATTGAATTGAACCAGAAACAGTATTATATGAACCACCAATTCCAGCTTCCTGAGAGTATGGTTCTGCTAGCCTTAAAATAAAGTCCATAGTTTCATGGGCATATTTCCCTTGAACGTTTGAACCTGTAGACATCCCCATAAGATTAGAAAGCTGTGATTTAGCTTGATATTCATTTATAAGAGTACCATATTCCATGGACGACTCTTCAAAACAAGCCCAAATCTGTTTCTTAGTCAATTCAACTGATAGAATATCATCGCCCAGCTTTCTTTTTACATAAGTGACTAAAGAATCAGCGTCTTGTTGAAAGTCTGAATCGTCGTCAAATATACCAAAAGGTGTTGGTTTTAAAGTTTTATAAAAAGCTGTTGCCATTTAGATACTCCAATGAATCTCCTAACTAAATATAAAAGAAGATCCGTTAAATTCTTGGGTATCTAAATGAAGGCTTTGCCCTAGGGAAGATGCGCGTGTGATTTTTACAATAGAATTTGAGAATTATTTTTTGAAATTATTTTCACATTCCGCCAATAATAGAGATAGCGATTAATCCTGGAAGCCTGTCTTTAAGGTATACTCCAGAGAATAAAGTATTTGTTCTTCCACCAACATATGAAAATGCAGCTTCTATTTTATTACTAACTTCTGGATCACCAGCCATTTCTGGAGTAACAACTAAAAGCATAACTCCAGTTTCTGAAGTTTTTGCTGGCGCAGGGCAAGGAGACGACTTAATACAGCCTTGGTATAAAGTAGAGCCAAGATCTCTAGCGCTTACATCTCTTATAACTGTACTACCGACAAGCATTCTTCCGGGGGCACTAAGACATTTTTCTAAATCTTTAGAATCGAATGTTTGAATTGGTGATGTTTCATCTGCTAATTTAAGTACTTGTGAAATTAATTTTGCAAAATTCTTATTTGCACTTGGGTACATGCCTAGCATTCCAACTTTACCGCGAAGTAGCTGCAACTGTCTTTCATTATCTAAAACAATATGTGGAGAACTAGTAATATCTTTTAAAACAGATTTACTATTACTAGCGATTGTTGGATTTAATAGTTCTTGAGCAGAAGGTTGAGTTACTACATAAACAACTTTTCCTGAAGCTCCAACAGAACTCAAATATCTCTCTAAAGACTTATGAAGGCTGTGGCACGCGCTACCTGTTCCGCCGCCGCCACCAGCCAATACGAAAAGCCAATCTACTTTCCCGATCCGGGTTCTGAGTGTATCTTCTACTAGAGCACCATTATTACTAAGGACATCTTTCCCAAGGTCCACGTCCTTGCCTACGCCATCTGCTCCGGGTATTAACAGAAAATGGTCTTCAGGAACTCCATCGGGCTGGTCTTTTTCAGTAGTGTTTACCAAAACGGTTTTATTAAACCCTAAATCCAAAAACGCTTTAGCTAGTTTTCCACCACCACCACCAACTCCAATAAAAGCGCAAGAAATCGCTGAGGGTGCATCATTTTCTGGTAGCATTCTCTCATCAGCATCAGCTGGATCTTCATCATAGGCTTCTACGAAATCAAAATCGTCATCGTACAAGCTGTCTTTATCTTTTCCACTCATTTCTTTTTCTTCCTTTTTCAAATTAACTTTAGAGTTGACGGGCATAGCTGGTTTATATGCTTCTTTGAGTGTACATGCCATGAAATACCCTTATTCATATTCATAATTATTCACTTAAAGCAAAAAGCATTAAATTAAACGGGCTGCTCTAGCTGGATAAGTCACAGACTCTAATGCTGATTTTAGCTTTTTTCTATCTACTTTTTTAACTTTTAGATCGGCTACTTCTTTTTCTAAAGCAGCGCAACGAGCTTCTAGAGACTTAACTAAAGACTCTAAAGTAGATGCTGTAGATTTAGTTGATTTCTTGGCTGTAGTTGTTTTCTTAGCTGGGATGCTTTTTTTGGCTGTCGTTTTTTTAGAAACTACTTTTTCTTCAGTGGTTGTTTCTTTAACAGCTTCTGTTGTTTCTGTTGACATACGTCCTCCATGGCTATAATAATATAATAATAATTATGCATTTAAAATAAAAAAAAGAGAGGGACCCGCTAAGGGGTCCCTCTCAGTTTTGGACGCTATCTAATAAGGATTAGATTACGTTAAGGTCTTGAACGGTTACTGTACCGTAGAAGTCAGAACGAACCATCTTCTTACCATATCGAGTCATAACACCCTTACGTGGGGTGAAGTCCTCAGGAGCGAAGATTGTTGGTGTGACAATAAGTGGTACGTATGGAGCATAGACATATCCAGTCTCCAAGTAGCTTCCGCCCTTGTATCCGACGAGGACCTTGTTCCGTGGGAAGTAAGGATCCTTGTAGACCGTGAAGCGGTTACTAAGAGTACCAACCTGCTCAGCACCAAGGCTCATTGGCTGGCTAACCTGACCATCACCATCAAGGCTGTACTTCGGACGATAAAGGACCGAAGCCTCGAGGATAGTAGCGATATCAGGGCTTACTACGATAAAGTTTGCCGAACCGCGAAGAGTAAGTCTGTGAATCTCATTAGCGACGTCAATGACTGTCTCTACGAGAGTCTCATACCATTCTCTAACTGTTCCTGTGAAGGAAGCGTTTGCGGGAACTCCACCACTTCCACCAGTTGTCTTATTGACAAAGTTACCTGGTGCGCGGCTCCAGTAATAGTTGGTCTTAGCCTGAGTAAGGAGATCGTTAAGAATCTCTCTATCAAGCTCTAGAGCAACCTGCTCGGAGAGGATCTGAGTAAGCTCAACCTCAGCGTCAAGGCTGTGGTAAGCATTCAAGTCCTGCGCGAGTTCTGGCGACCAGCGAGCGCGGAGCTTACGGGTTACAGCAGTAACTGCAATTGATTCGATCTTGATATCGATCTCTGGAATCTCCGGAGATGGGGTTGTACCAAAATCAGACTCAAAGGTTGGAATAACTAGAGTATCTCCAGTTCCAGTACTGAGACTTGGATCAAGCGGGTAGTTAACTGTCATCAAAGCAGAGTTAGCTACTGGCTCGCCAATAACACCTGAGACTACGCAAAGAAGTCCAGTTCCAGAAGCCGAAAGATCAGCTAAAGGATCTGCGGTGAATTTACCACCAGCAACTGTACCAATCTGGTTAAGTCTGCGAACATTGAGAAGATTTGTACTTCCCTGAATTTGCTGACCCTGCAGATCGTTACCAACTACTGCCAGTCCGTCTGGATCTGTTCCAAGTGCATCTGAAACAAGTGCGAACTCTTTAACCAGAGTAGCATCAGCATCAGTAAAGTTATCAGTTGCTACAACAACGAAACTGTATACACCGCCACCAGCGTTACCACCTGGGAAGTCTCCATTATCGTTGTCTTGGATGTCTCTTGTAATTACTGGGTCGAACTGGAAGAGTTTTCCATCAGATCCTGTAGCAAATCCAGACTGACCACCAACCATTGTTCCACCGGCACCAAAAGCACCAGAAAGAAGAAGATCGGCTTCGCCTGTAAGTGCGAAGGAAGAGTGGACTCTAGAATATCCAGAACCAGCAAGGTTGTATTGACCACCTACACCCAAAGATCCAGAGCGTACGCCCTTTCCTGGAGGTGCATTGTAGATTGAAGAACCTGTGGTGTAGGTAGCAGCATTAGTGCCCTCTCTACCAACGTTGGTTCCATACGTGTAGTCAAGATAGAATAAAAGGCCAGAAGGAAGGCTCATAGGCTGGATAGAAACCAGCTCATTTGCGATCAATCCACCGAATACTCTACGGACGATTGGGAATGCGATGTTCGTGAATCCACGAATATCACCACTGGAAGTGAGGTTTCCACCACCAGTTGAAAGGCTGTTAGCCTCTCTAAGAACTTGGGCAGCCTGATTTTCAAGCAGAGTAGCCATGTTCTCGCGGGTTGTTCCTTCAAGACCTCTAAGAAGTCCTGTTCGGGCCCACTTTTCGATTAGTCGACGGTTCTGGGTTCCGACGTGTCGTTGCCGAATACCCTCTGTCAACTGATTGAGTGTAAATTTCTTACTCATTTTAGTTTTCTCCTATAAGGGTTTATTTGTTATGTAGTCCAGCAAGGACTGCCCACCTGTCGACCTCAACACCACTCTTTGCCGGGGCTGCCGACCGGGTTGATCTGGATGCGGATGAAAGCAATCTAGAAGATCCCTCGGAAAGGGTTCTTCCGGATCTACGCTGTAGTGAATTACTAAGTGTCTGATATAGCAACTTAGCTTCTTTGATTGTGGAAGCCTTATCAAGGGCTTCAACGATAGCGCGCTGCTGCTTAGTAGAAAGTCCACGATTTTGCATGAGCTTATTTGCAAAAAGCAGTTTTGCGTTAAACAGATTCATTTCTTGTAACTGTCTCTTTAAACGAACATTTTCTCTAGCGGCTGCTGTAGGACGGTTATTTCTAACTGCTCTACGCGCTCGAGATTCATTTACTTTTCTTCTGTTGCGACGTGCGCGACGGCGACGTGATTCAACAGTTGGTTCTGGAACGCTGGGATCTCCAAGCTCATCTGCAAGAGCATTGATCAGATCTTCTTCGCTGACATCGAGTTCGATATCACCAAGATCTTCCCCACCGTGAGCAAGAGCAGGATCAGCTTCAGCAGCTCTTCCCTCTTCTTGTTCTCGAAGACGTCTCATACGACGAAGCTCTCGGCGAATCGCGGCTTCAGAGATTTCATACATCTCATCAGTTTCCTCGAGCTCAAGCTCGACGCCTTCTTCTTCTTCGACTTCAACGTCTTCTTCTTCTCCCTCTTCCCCGACTGCAACGTCGAGTCCGAGTGCGGCACCTAAATCTTCCAAGGCACCTGTTGCAGCTTCTACATCGACATCTTCAGCCGCTGGAATTTCTTCCTCGACTTCGACCTCTTCGTCTTCTACTGCGATTTCATCTTCCTGTTCACGGAGACCCTCATCTTGAGCCAACTCTTCAAAGAGTCTACGGAACGCTGACCTATCTTTTCTCCTAGACATATCTTTTATCTCCTTAAGCATTCCTAGAATTCGGTATTCGAGTCTCTCGTCAACAGACTCGCTCATAATTATTACGCTCTGTGACAAACTAAATACTTCATTCAATAATTTGCCATAGTATGTTAAAGCTATTTTCTTTTCAGAAACATTTAGTTTACGAAAATCAACACCATCAATAGCTTCTTTCAGATTTTTAATTCTTTTGGAAATTAAACTAACTCTTCCAGAAACTTTTTGATTTCTCGAACGATTAATATAAGACTCTAACATATCAAGACCCGCTTTACTTAAAAGCAGGTCTTCATCTTCAACACTAACTTCTTCTTCATCATCATCATCTTCTTCTTCACCCTCTAAATCCAGGTGAAGCTCACCATCAATATCTAAAGTGATATCAGGTTCTTCTTCTACATCATCATCCTCTTCTCCAACTTCTTCTTCCGAAGAAATTACAGTCCCCAAATCAATAGTAGTAGTTGGAGATGGAGCAGATGTTGCAGTTGGAGCAGTCATCACCGGGGTCTCTTCAACATCTTCAACTTCAGTATCGACTTCTTCATCGAATTCTTCGTCGAATTCATCAGATAACTGTTGTTCAATCATTAGTTGAATCTGCGGCGTGAGGGCTTCAATAATCTTGTTTTTTGCATTTTGCTCAGCAGCTTGTTTTAACTGCTTAGCTTCTATAATTGCGTCTTGATAAAGGTTTAAACTCATACTTCCCACCAAATAAGGCATTTTGAATTAAATATAACACTCAAATTGCTAATTCCTTTTCTAAATTTCATCTTCTTGTTCTTTGTGAATCAAATATACCAATTTCTTTAGATCTTTAATATTATTTTCATCTTCATCAGAAGATAAAATATCTTCAAGTGAATAACTAGGTTCATCTATTATATATTCAGGATACGGGCTTTTAGAAAAACCTCTCTTGGTTCCTGTGGGTTTGGAATTGCTTCTAAAGCCAACAGTTGGACCTGGGTGCGGAAGAGATTCTCCACTGCCCCCAAAACCAGAACCGGTTCTACCTGCATACATTTTTGGAAATGGCACCATACCCTTTGAAGTAGAAAGTTCTGATATTTTAGTAGCAGAACCGACATAGTAAAATGGGTCTGTTTTTTTCCATGCTAAAGAATCGCCTGGTTGATAGTTTAATAATTTACTTAAAACTTTTTCCACTGTGTCTGACTCTATAGCACTCTCAGCCTCCTCGTCATCAACGGGAGGCTGAGAATATTGATCAAAGCTTCTAGGTTGGTCAAAGTTGGGTTCTAGAGTACCGTAACCTAAATCTTTACGAGCGTCGTAAGGATGTCCAGTTATTCCTGATGGATGCTTGGGTATGGGCACGATACTCTATACCCTTACTATGAACTATATGGTGATTTACCAAGTCCATATGAACCAAGAGTTGCTGTATCTTGCTGTGCAGAAGAATCTACAACACCAAGCTGTGAACCAACTCCAACCCCAGGCGTATCATTTGGTGTCTCACCAAATCCAGCTGGAGCTTCACCTTGATCGGCGGGATTTACGCTACCAGGACCAGGAGAAACAGGGTTTGGTACCCAAGCCGAAGCAGGTCTTCCTGCATCTCCAGTATCAGCTTCACCAAGTGTTGGCGGCGCTGGGGACGCGTTTGTAGAACTAAAGTTCATTGAAACTCCCCCTGGAAATAAATCATTACCTTCTATCACCGCATCGAGAACATTCTCTTGATACCACTTCATCATTGGATTTGCTGACGAGTCTTTAGTTCCATCGTCTTTTAACTGATCTATTACTTCTAACGGTGTTGCTGGAAAGCATGATTTAACTGATGCAGTATCGCTGGTAGAAAGACCACCAATCTGCCCAAGAGCTTTAACTGTTGAGTTTATTAATACTGTTCCTTGTTTCGCTGCCATTTTTATCTCCTATAGTTTTCTTTTAATTCTTTTTGAAACGTTTCTTCGTTTATTACTAACTTCACGGAGCTTTCTACGTAACTTTGCTTCTTGAACTTTTAAAACTTTAAGGTGATCGATGTCTTTAGCTAGCACATCTGCTTGGTCTGCCGCATCAACTTCATCTGCGGAAACTTTTTCAGGATCTTCAACACCAGACTCAATTGGGTCCGACGTTTCTCTTAGACGGCGTCTTTCTTGGACGATCATCTTTCTTAACATTGTTGGCGTAAGTGATTTTACGCTCTTTCGTTTTCTTGTGGCCATGGAACTTTTACTCCTAAATTCAGCGGTGTTCTCAAATAACTATCACATTCGTGAGAGTTTTTTCTAATATTTATTTTTAAACTTCATCAAAAGCTAATGCAGCCCAATTGTTAGCAGCTTCACCAAATATATCAGTCGGATCTGCTCCGCTAACCGCTTTAGCTGCAGGGTCTCCATTAACTGCAACTTGGGTTGCATGACCTGATTGATTTTCTTGTCCTAGCTGCTCTTGGAGAGTGGTTCTAGCGGTGTCAGCCAATATATTACCTAAAACCGGGTCTTCCGTACATGCTGCAACGCTTTCGTCAACCCTTTTGTTAAAATTTATATTTTCTAGGGCAGGACGTGATGCTTTTGCTTGTCTTCTTCTTGGAGCGCTTTTTTTAGTTTTTGATTCTTGCAAAAAATTTTCAGAATTTCCCGGGCTCAAACCCTCTACTAAAACTTCTACTAAGCACTCTTTAATTAAACTTTTTAATTGATTTCTTGACATTTTTGCCATAACTTAACTAACTCCTTAACCAGTGGTACCATAATCATCTTGATCGTAAAGAGGGATATTTCCAGATGGAATTCCAGTAAGGGAAACACAAACTCCTGTTGGTGAACCGCCAGCTGCTTGAACTCTAATTTTTCTAGCTTTAACCCTAAAGTGATAAACGCCAGTAGTCAAACTCATTGTTGTGGGTCCGCCGCTTGTTGAATCTTGAAAGTCTAAAGTGGCGGTTCCTTGGACTGACAATATAATTTCACTAGAAACATACGCCAGGGTAATAATTGCGGTGGCTCCATCTGCTACATCAGCTACATAAGGAACACCAGAAACTTGATAAGAGCCTACGTCTCCGGCTCCCGGATTTGACCAACGTGCCATTTACTTTTCTCCCCAGCTTAAAATATCATTAAATATTCTATCAATTTTATCACTGCTATTAAAATGTTTATCTAATTCAGCTTCGTTTATTTCTCTTCCCTCGCGCATCATAAAAGCTCCAGGGGTTGATGGTTCACTTACAAAGTCCCAACAAATAAGCTGAAAATCATCTTGAACAACGTCTGTGTCTCCATCTCTTCTGGTAGAGCCGACGCCTCTAGAAGATATTCCAAGAGTAACTCCGGATTCTACTAAGCTTTGAAGTATTTTTCCTGCTGGAGTGTCTAACAGTTCTACAGAACCGTAGCAGACTCCGCCCTCCATATAAGCTTCTCTGACTATGTGAGATACATTTTTAAGTTCTACAACTGAAGAATCAGGATGGTCACACTCGCCTAAGGCACGGTTTTCTCTAATGAATTTTTGATAATTTCTTACTTCTCTATCAAGAATTACTTCTGGATATACTCTTCCGTTTTGATTAAGGGTATCTGCTTTTTGCAAAATACCTCTCATAACTAATTTTCCGTCATTTTGCTCGCGAGTTTCTTTTATCATCTCAGCCGAGTATTCAAACGGTGTCCAATCAGTTAAAAGTTTTCTACTCATTTTTTTCTCCTAATTGTTCGCAAAGCTTGCAAGCTAACAAAAACTTAGCAACATTTTCATCATCAATAATTTCTTCATTCAGATATGAAACTTGAGATATAACTTCTGACGTTTTTTCTAAAAGAATTTTATTTTCGCAGATAACTTCAAACTTCTTAGTTTTTTCTATAACCTCAGATTTTACTTCGCTTAAAATTTTGCGAGTAGTGCCATAATCTCCACAAACATATGATTCTAAAATTCTAGACTGCCTATTAGACAATACCGGGCTATATTTTTTGTGGAACTTATCTCTCATAATCTTAATCACTAGATTGTCTACTTCAGGGTTTACTTGCTCTTGAAGCTTTTTATGAGCAGGTTTTTCTTCTCTTAGTAGATCATGAGCTTTATTTTCATATTCAACCAATTTTTGAAGATTATCTTTTGATTTTCCTCTCCATAAATTCATTAAATTCTGAATGGTCGCTAGATTTCTATAATCAGGAACGGCTCTAGAATAAAAGCTGTCTTCGTTAAGAGTGTAATTTATATCTTTTATAAGAAGCGATTTTTCAATATCTAATTTTTTCTTATTTAAAGAATTAGTCGCTGATTTTGCTTCTTTTAAAATATTAGTTGCTAAAGAATCACTAGAGGCATGAACTTTTAAAAGTGCATTAAAGATTTTGAATTCTCTGAATATTTCTCCATCTTTTTCATAGTGGTCATCAATTATTTTTTTAATAAGCATTGCTTTCTTCTGATTCTTTTCAATTAAAGATTCAGAAAAAGCTTGAGCTAATTGTTCGTATATAATTCCAACATTTCTTTTTTTGTTATGTCTCATTCATCATCCTCGCTCAAGGCAATATTGTCAACCATGAGATTTTCGTCAATGACTTCAAGATCTAAGTCAGGCTCTTCATTTAACAAACTACTCTGTTTATTACTTATCACCTTAGAAAGCTTACTTATAATAGAAATTGTACTGCGATCTAATCGAGGAGAATCGCCAACTTCAGATAAATTGCCTTCAGCTTCTAAATCTTTTATTAATCCTTCCCCAAATGGGTTTTTGAGGTAGTCTTCGTCATAAGGTTTATTCATTGAATCTCTTTTTCGTGTATTTCTTCCAACCCCAGTAATACTAGAAAAATCTGGAGAATGAATTTTTCCAGATGTGTTTATCTCTCTTCTGTTTCTTGGCATGGGGTCTCCCCAAATATTTTTCACCATATTATCTACTTTGATAGGGCCGTCTTCATCATCCATACTGAGCCTGATTATTTCTTCGCTATCATCTTCTTCTTCGTCATCCCCATCGATTTCTCTAAAGTTTTCTTTTGTAGAGCTTGGCTCAATTGGGTTTCCATCCAAGACTGATGGGTTTGACTTGACATCGCTAGCAAATAAGTCTCCGCCACCGCCGGCATCATCACCACCACCACCACCGCCTCCGGCTTCTGGTGGTTGACCAGCGGCTTCTAGTTCTGCGGCTGCCGCAGCATCTTCTAGCATCTCTGCTTCAGTTGCTTCGATTTCTTCATCGTTTAAACCTAAAACATTTTTTCTAACCCATCTCTTGCTAACCATTCCCTCAGGAACTTTTCCGGCGATGTCAAATTTAGTACTAATAAGCTCTAATTTTTGTTGTTGGGCTATACTCGATGGGTTAGATAACTTAAGACTAAAATCAATTAGGTCTTCGCCTTCAAAACCATGAGAATACAGATGAATCATGGCTATCTTATTTAATTCAGCAATAACAGTTTTTTGAATTCTTGCAATGGTTCTCGAAAACCTAATATCCTCTTGGGCTAATGTAGCTTTTGAACCTATCTCTTCGTCATACCCTAAGTAAGCTTTTGGTATCTTCAGGGCCGCAAACATTTTCTTTTGGATATATTCCACATCTTCGATAGCAGCAGTGTTCTGACCCCCAGCTAGGGATTCGATCTTTGTCCCTGAATCTCCTCCTCGCACTGGAATAAAGTAATCCTCATCTACTGAAAGTGGATTATATCTGAGGTCAACTCTGCCGTCAGACTTATTAATAACTGGATTTGTTTTAAGAGAATTTTTTGCTTGTTCCAAATATTGCGCTGCATCTTCTGGCGGAACATTACCAATATCAATATAAAATACTCTACGCTCGGGTGCGCGAATGACTCGATAAACTAGCATAGCGTCTTCAATAAGAATTAACTGGCGCCAAATTCTGCGAGCAGGATCTAAAACACTAGATCCGTATGGAAGAAATGCATCATTGGCTAATAATCTGAAATGAGTTACTTGCCAGTTTTCTAAAACCTGATTTCCTTGAGTCATCCATCTAAACCTAACTGCAGTTGGATCATCCGGATCATAACCCTCTTCACGTTCCATCTCAGAAATGGGGATTGGATAACATCCAACAACACCAAACTCGGGAGAGACGTCGTTGAACAAAAAGAAATCACCATACTTGCATAGATTTCTGACCCACATTGTTAAGTTAAAATCTACATTAATCGTATCATAAAAAAGAGTTCTTAAAAGCTCTCTAATTTTTCTATTTTCAGAATATATGTGTAAAACATTCCCTTTATCATCTGGAGAAGAAGTTTCTTCCGAATATATGTCAAGAGCTGACGCTATCTCTGGAGTGGCTTCCATTTCAGAAAAGTCTGAATATCTGGCCATTCTATCAAATGATCCATACGCGCTTAAAGTGCTGGAATAAGCATCTCTATGCGCAGCTTTAAACTGCTCTAAAGAGCTTTGCGATGCTTGTTTTGAATCAAAAGAACGGACTCTTCTCTTGACACTAGGCCCAGTTCTAAATAACTGGGTTAATTTTCTAAATAAACTTGGACTCTTATCTGCCATAACATTCCCGAATAACTAACTATTTATCTATTTTAACAACCAATCCATGTTACCGAAAACAGAATTGGAATTTTCTTCTTCAGAGTCTCCTGGATTCGAACCTAAAACTACAGGCTTGAATGGATTGACTCTTGCAAAATCTCTAAGATTAGGATCTAATTCAGCAGGGGGATTATTTTTATGCACCCCCATTGCATCTAGCATAGTAGCATTAATATCTACTGATTGTTGGCTCCGATTCGACGTATCATAGAGCCAAATACCAATAGCTAAAGACATTACCAAATCATCATTTTTATCTCTCATCGCCTGAGCCTTATTACCCTTCCAAATAAATGTTTTCATTTCTTCATAGAGGCGAGAAGAGTAAAGCGATATCTCTTTGTTTCTAATAACTTGTTCAAGTTTTGTCAAAATTTGAGCTCTAGAATTTCCTTGAGTTGAAAATCCAGCTTTGCCTATAGAACCATTTCCATATAACACTTCGTATTTATCTTTTTCTCTCTTAAAATAAATGTTGCTATATTTTAAATCTTGAAGCCTCACCAAAACGGCATATCCGTAAGTGTTGCTCTCCGGACATATTAAAGCTTCATTATATCTTTTACCAGCCTCAACAAGTAAGACAGCAAATTGATCTGGCGGAATTTTACCCTTGAACTCACAAACAACTTCTGAAGTGTTCGTGTCTATAACATGAAAAGCAGAATAATCTTTTGAGTCTCCTCTAGAAACATCCGCTGATATTATATACTTGTGGTCGCTTAAACTATATTTCCAAACCCAAACATTATTTTCTGGTCCCCACTTTTCCATTGGTGGTTTAACACAATAAGATAAATACTTGATTTCATCTATAGATAAAAATGTTTCTCCAGAAGCAGCAAAATCGCACATAAGCTCTTGTGCGACTTGTTTTTCATCCATGTTTTTGCATTCATTTTCAAACCAAGCGTCGTCTCTTTCAGGATGAACATCCCAAGGGAGTTTGATTGGATTAAACTCGTTTTCTCCAGACTCTGCCTTTTGATATAAATCGTAATATTGGCCACCCACACCATTTGGTGTCGATAGTACAATTGCGCGACCACCAGTAGAAAGTGTGGGGTACAAGCCCATCCACAATTCGTCAAAATTTCTAACAAACGCGGCCTCATCAACGATTAATAAAGTTAGTGCTTCTGAACGACCGGCATCTTCAGATGTAGGGATTGCCTTTATTTGAGAACCATTGCTGAACTCTATCGACTGTTTATTGTTTGTGATAATCTCTGGAAGAATTAGCCAAGGCGGTAAGCTATTCATAGCGACTTTTACTTTTTTGATAAAATTCATCGCGACAGCTAACTTAGTAGCGATTACTAAAACATTTTTATCTTTATAAAAAATAGCTAACCAGACAGCATAAGCAGCAGTTAAAGTTGACAAACCAAGCTGACGCGATTTAACGATAACGTTGAACCTATGGTCATTAAAATCTTTTACACAATTATCTTGAAAGGGATAAGTTTTAAAAGGAATCGTTCCTCTAGTGGGGTGCTGGATCTTTACATACTTATTGAAGAAGTGAGCCGGATCTTTCCCACATTTTACGATTTCTTTGATTTGTCTTTGTTTGTTATTTGCTGCCATTCTGACATTAGCTCACTTCAAAATCCGCGTATCTTCTATAAAGAACTACTTTTCTGGGATTTACTGAAGAAGCTTGGATATACTGCACATCTTCGTCACTAGAAACTTCTTTAGCAGTAAGAGTTTCTCCCAAAATATCTTTATATTGTTTTTTAGCACTAGAGAGACGAGAATTAATTCTTTCTGCTGCTTCTAGAGCTACAGCTGGAATTTGCGAATTCATAGACCTCTCTGAAGCAAGATAAACAACAGTACTGTATGTTATCCTTACTAGATCACCGTGAAACTTTGCAGTACACTTAAATTCATCGCTAGATTTACCCCAGCTCGTTTCTAATATTTGCCCGAGGGCATTAATTTGTTTTGTTTCTAACATTTTCCTCACCTCAGAATATAACTAGGTATCTGTTTTCTTTTATTACTCAAAGAGTTTTTAGTCTCTTCATCCAAAGATAACTCTTTAGCATTTTTAACTCCACGTACAACTAAATATTCTTCTCTACACTCATAACAACAATTAGAAGATAAAAACGTAAAAACATCCTTAGCATCTTTCATAAGAGTTAAACAGACTGGGCATTCAAAAGGGACATAATTGTTATTTTCCATGACTATTCAACCACCACCCGGGAATCTTTCCCTTTAGAAGTTATTTCGATAATATTATCAGCTGCATCTTTAATAGCGTCAATATGAGAAATAACAAAAATGCACTTAAACCACCGCTTAAGAGACGTTAATAATCTGTTACAGGCTTCTACATTCATTTCGTCTAAAGTCCCAAAACCTTCGTCAATTATTAATATATCACTTTTTGGTAAAGAAGAAATGTTTATAAGAGCAACCCTCATAGCTAGAGAAGAAATCATTTTTTCCATACCAGAGCCGCATTCAATAATTCTTCTTGAATCTCCATAGTTGATATAAATGTCCATTGCGTTAGAAGAAGAATCAGCTTCGAGCTCAACAGTAAATCCGACAACGCCCTGAAGAATTCTAGAAATTTCTTCATTAATTTTTGGTAATTGAGAGCTCAAAATCTGAATTGGAATACCCCTTTTATCAAAAGCTCTCATTATAAGCTCAAATATTCTCCACTCGCCCAACAACCTTGCGTATTCCTCTCTTTCTTCTTCTAATCTACTAAGTTCAGAGCTAAGAAGACCGATTGTTTCACTGGTACTAAGCCTTTTGGCATCAATAATCTTAAACTCGCTTTCAAGTTCAGAAATCTGAGTTTTCAGCTTATCGAGCTCACTTACTTCTTCAGATTCTACCACTCTAGATTTCAGACTTCTTAACTCATCTTCCATGTGAATTAAGCTATCTGTTATATTGATTTTTTCTCTATCAGTATCATTTTGAAGAATTTTTATATCAGATATTTCTATCTTCAGCTTACTTTCATTTTCTAAAAGCTTTTGGTATTTTTCTATTTTTTCAGCTAAATTTTCACTTTGGATAATACTAAATGATTTTTCAGCAGCAACTACTTTTTCTTTAGATTCTAAAGAAAGTTGTTTTTGCTCATTTATCTGCAACTTAGCTTCATCTGACTTTACAACATATTGGCAGTCTGGCAAGTGCTCAAAACAGTCGCAGGGTTCTAGTTTTTTAGCTAATTTTTTCTTACTTTCTAACTTTTGAAGCTCAAGCTCGTGCTGGTGCTTTAAATCTCTAAGCGTTCTCTCTAGATCATTTTGCGCAGACAACCTTTCTTTTAATTCGTCAATAGGAAACTGGTTTTTGACCGTCCTTATTTTATTTAATTTTTGATTAACAGAATCATAAGATTCTCTAATTTCAACTTCTTTTTCTTCTAACTTAAGAAGCCGCTTTTTAGAAATATCAATCTGAGTTTCTTGATTTTTAACATCTGTGGGGGTAACTACATCTTGGGCGTTTTGACTTGCAGCACTTATTTTTAATGTCTGCAGTCTTTGCTGAATAGTTGTATATTCAGACTCGAAAGAATCTCTTTCAGTTTGAAGCTGTCTTAACTTAAGAGCTTTTTCCAGAATTAAAGATTTCCACTCTCTTTCTGGATATTTTGACAAAAGGGTTTTAGTATAATTTGACTCTTCTTTAACTGCATCTAAAAGTTTTTCAAAAATATCTAAATCTAAAAAGTGAGAAAGAATTTGCTTTCTCTGGGTAGCTCTATTTTTAATAAAAGCATTCATATCTCCCTGTGACGCAAATGAAGTCAGTAAGAAATTCTCTTTAGTCCCAATAAGATCTCTTAAAAATTTATCTGTATCTCTTCTTTGCTCCCCACTCATATCAATGGCATTTCCGTCAGAATCAACTTGCCAAAAATTTGCTTGGGTTGCGGCGCTGACTATCCCTTTTCTATTCTGTTTTTTAACAGATTGTCTTTCAACTCGATAAGTGTTTCCATTAACTTCAAAATCTATCTCAGAAATGCAATGACCTTTTCTCGTATTTATTACATGAAGATTTTTAATAGATCCGCGATCAGTAGAATTAAAAAGCGTATACATCATAGTGCCGGGAATACTACTTTTTCCAGCTCTATTTCTACCAAACAAGCCAATAATTCCACTCAAATTTGAGAAATTAATCTTATTATTTTTTCCATAAGCAAAAGTATTAGAAAACTTCATTTCTTTTAAAGACCATTTAAGATTTCTAGGAGATTCAGTTTTTGATACTGCAGAAACTTGCTTTTTTATAACTTGTTCTATTTTATCCCACTCTTCTTCAGTGACTTCTTTCTCTGCGTAGAATTCTTTTAGCAAATTCAGTAAAACTGATGGGTCTCGCATATTCAGTAGCTCTTTACCATCGGAAAAAGTAGCTACTGGAGCACTCTCAAAACTATCATATTTAAAGACTATTTCTGAAGCACCCAATTTTTCTTGAAGCTCTGAGTGAAGCTGTTTTATTTCTGCTTGAGGGATTGCAAATTCAGACTTAACTCTAAATCTAGCTCCGTGAGGTGATTTTTCAGCATTTTTAATAGTATCATAAACACTACCAGTCCACTCAATAGTAACAAATGGTTGGCTATGATACACCTCATGAAATGTACTGGTGAATTTGTCTTTACTTTCAATTTCCCAGAATAAAAATCCTTTACCAGGGTCTTCACCATAATTTTGTTGAATTGTAGAACCCGGATACGCAATTCTCTTTTCATTGTCTAGATACTGCATTTTATGGATATCACCAAGAAAAGCGAAATCAAAACCATCAAAAAACTTTGTTTCAACCTCTCCCTCTATATCCCAATTAATATCTGTTGTTGAACCGAGTACTCCGCCATGAAACACTGCAATGTTTACTTCGCCGGGCTTTGGTTTAACTTCTGGCCATTTTTCCTCGTCAAAACAAGAAAATACTCCCCAGTTGAAGCCGGGAACTCCAGTCGGGTAAACGCCGGAATCTTTATACAAAAACGTTTGGTCTAAATCTAATGCGTTTACAATAGGGGTAATCGCATCTTGACGATGCTTATTGCTTATAAGACCATCATGATTACCAAGAATAACATGAGTAGGAGCTATATCGTTTAAACTTCTAAACCACCAAGAAAGTATATCGATCAACTCTGGAGAAATTCCCTGAGTTTTCGAATGGACAATATCCCCACCAATAAAAATTACATCGGGATTTAAATCTCTAGCTTTGACGAACAAATCTTCGAAAGATTTCTTATATTCTTCATGCCTAGACATTCCCCTAAAATGAACGTCGGCTATATGAATACACTTAAACATTTACACTCCTATACAGCGGAACCAGAACGAATTTTGCTGATCATGTGCACTAATTTATCAGCTGGTTTCCATGGTTTAGCTTTATTTTTTCTTTTTTGAAACTCTATTCTAGACATCTCTCCAACGTCTTCGTATCCTGAGCAATCTACTATTTTAACATCGATTCCATATTGGTAGAAATTTTCAGCTATTTTCATAGTTTTTAATATTGCGTCAGGGTCTAGCGCCAGGATAACCGAAGAGTTGTTTTGAATAATTCTCTGAAACAAGAGATACCTTTCGTTTAAAGATGACCCTAGTATACAAGTAGAATTTGATCCCGCATTAAACATATCAAAAGGGCCCTCTACTAAAGTAATTGGATTTTTCCAATTCAGATTAATCTCATTAAAAATAAGATCCCTCTTTGGATATCTTGCGTTAATGTATTTGGGAAACTTTCCGTCTATAGATCTAGCTACAAAATAATTTAATTCTGCTTCGCAGTCAAACGAAGGAATAATCAACCTTCTCTTAAACTTTCCAGAAGAACAACTTCCTAATTTGAATCTCCAAAGATCCCTCTGAGTCATTCCTCTCTCTTTTGTATATGATATTGTGTCCCTAATGTCTGGGTCCCTAGAACTATAATTCTGGGCTAAGAGAATAAATCCTCGGGGAACTTCCGGCTTCTTAATTTCTTCTTCTTGGATTTCTGATAATTGCTTTTCATCATAAACCCTGGTATATTCCTTGAACTTTTCGGGAAAGTATTTTTTTAAAGTATACTTGAGAGATTTTCCTTTTAAATCGCATACCCAGCAGTGATGAGCTCCGTCATGAATTCGGATTATTAGCTTCTTTTTTTCTGGTCGATCTTTTGAGCATGCAGGACAATTTACAGCAATTCCGCCCCTGTTAATAGGGCCGTTACCGAACGTTGACTTTAAGAACGATATTTTGGCTTCATCACTGTTCATATTAGAATTTTATCTAATATTTCTTATTGTACAAGTCCAGCCCTAGCAATAACATATGCATCGGCCATATCGTATACATAGTCTTCTAGAACTACTTGGCCTTTTCTTGGTCCTCTAGTCATGACTCTAGTTGGCCATTCGTGAATAATCTCTCCATTGACCCAGGATAATACTTGCTCTTTAGTAGACAAATCAGACTTGCGATCAATCTTTATTCCAAGGGATTTTCTGGCAGCGTTAACATTTAGAAACTCAGGGGTTATGCCAAAAATATCTTTCACCATAAAAGAAACAACACCGTTAAATCTCGCTAAAGACATCAGGGTTTTAGCCGAAGATAGTCCTCGACGGAAAGCCTGGAGATTTTCTTCGACATATACAATTTCAATTTCGTGATCTAAAAATAAACTATGGAGAAAGTCTTTGACGCTCAAGGCTTTTTCCATCCAGTCAGCTCCCTTGGGCTTGAAATGGTAGAAAAAGCTTTTGTTTTTTAAAGTGTCATTAACGTATATGCCAATGCAACTAGTTGAAATGTCTAATCCACAAATAATCATCTTAATAATCTATTTTAATCCTAACCAGATATTTTTCACCAATTTTTTTAACAAGTGGTCTTGCAAGGTTGCTTCTGGTTATAACATTAAGATTATTATCATGGAGTTGGATGCTGTTAAATGCCACGAAATGACCGTCTGTGGTATTTGCATAATCATCTGACTTACTTTTATCGTTAAAAGTGGGATTAGAAGAAGACGTAAATAAGTTGGGAGACAGAATCACGTTAACTTCGTAAGTATGAACATTATGCTCACCCTTAAAATTAATCTCAAATTGATCTTGCCCGAATAACGGTATGTTTGGGGATTTTATAACCGCGATGCCTTCTTCGTATAAAATGTTTCCTACAGAATTCCATTTAGCTTGCGGAGAATTACAGTCAGCTCTAAAAAGATTCCCAAATCCGTCATCTTTTATCTTCATTCCAATAGCACCAGAAGAACCAGTTAAAGCAGTGTCTTCTATAACAAAAGTGCCAGGAAGAATTCTGTTTCCATAAAATAGATTCGAAGCATCGAAAAAATAAAGCTCGTTAGAAGAACTGTCTTGCGTTCTTTGGACTACAGTGAGCTGGAATGGATCTACTACTGCATCATCACCAGAAGTCATAAAATCTGGGTCGTAAGCTGATCCTCCTGCTAATGCTTTTGCTAAATCACTTTCTTCTGCGTTTGGATCTCCTCTAAGTTTTAGGGCTTCAACGCTACTAGTTGCAACGAGATTTCTCAAAGTTACTAGTGAGTAGTCTAAAAATCCTCTATCATCTATAAATTGGTCAGTTGGAGTTCCAGATCTCCACTGAGGCCTATTAGTTACATTACCACTTGCTAGGAGATTAAAATTTGGTTCGAATTTTCCATTATCGCATGGAAGTAAAAATAACTGTCTGTTTCTAAAATAGTTACTATAGTTTCCGCGATCCCAATTAATTTGGTTTGCGGTAGCCCATAAAGTATCTGCTGTCACGACTGATGCTGTTAAGCAATAATGCCGCGGATAAATTCCAGTAGCAAAATCTCTAGTAAAGTTTTCTATATTGAGGTCATGTCCTCCAACCCCAAACGATAAGTCTATATTAAAAGGCTCAGACGAAGCTGTCATTTTAGTAAAATAAGGTGTAGTTAATAAACTTCTGTAAGGGCTCTCTTTTACATAAAAAGGAGGTAGGTAAAACAATAGGCTATTAAAGTTTGAGGGCCCTGAGCTTAAATCTGATTCTCTCTCTTGAGGGGTTAAATATTTATTGTATATTCTAATTTCGTGGACATCAGCATTGGGTTTGTGATACAAAGACAGCGGATCAGCAATTTCAAAATTTCCGCTTTCATCTGGAATTCCCTCAGCAGTAGAACACCCTGCATTAAAGAATCTTTTCATCTCTGGAATAATGTTATCATCATTAGGAGCATCATAATAATTTCCAACTACTAGCGGAATAAAATCTTCTAAATGTGAAGAATTCAAACTAGCGGTCATCAAATTCATTTTAATTTCTGAATCTGGATCATTATCTATCCACATGGAGCCGGTACCATAATTGTGGTTTTGATCCCAACTAATAGTTACTTGATGCCATGAATTTAGTTTTAGTGAATTATCTTCAGACAAAAATATAAATTCTTCTGGGCTTGATCTCTTGTTATTTCTTATTGTTGTATCTACTCTAGACGGTGCAACGTCAGCGCTGTGAGACAACTGGCACATTATTCTAAAAGCTTCTGGGTTTCCATAATCGTCTTTTTCTGAGCCAGATACCAAAGAAATAGCAAAAGAAGAAGAAGAATGTAAAATAGTTCCAGCATGATACTCTGCTCTGTCTGCCGTAGTTGTTCTTCTTGGGTTGACCCAAAATGAAACAGTGAAACTAGAGGTACAAATATATTGGTTGGTTGTCATTCCAGGCGCTGGAGCTGGATAAAGAAGACAAGAATTTTCTGGTATATTAGATGCTGTAAAAAAAGTTAAGCAATTATAGTTTGTATAAGCCCAATCTAACTGAGAATACCTGCTTGAATAAAAATCAAATAAAATGTCTTTAACGACATTTTTTCTTAAAGTATTGCTAGTAAAGCTAAAAGAAGGCTTAAATCTCCATATCTCCATAAACTTATTAAGTTCGGGAGACTGCTTTTGAGAATTAACTTTTTGAAGATATTTTTCGTAAGCACCACTTCTATCTTTCGCTTCTTCAAAAATTGGAGGGTTTTCTTCAACTAAATCTCTCCACGTATTTTCATATGAATTAGCTAAAAACACCTTTTCTTCGCCGCCAAAACCCTCATTGTCTTTAGGGTTTGGCTTGACAGAAAAAGGGCTAGACTCTATTCTTTGTCTATTGAACGGTGATCTATTAGCATATACGTAAACTGAACCTGTTATCCCTGAATGAGAAGAAGAAGAGAATGTTCTCTTAGGATGCAGCTCCAGTGTTACTGTATCTATATGATCTTTGGTGATTGGAATAATTGCCATTTATAACACAGTACATTTTAAAAATCAAGTCTAATTCTAATAGAGAGATCTCTTTCATCATTTTTTTCAACCGGTCTAGATAATTTAGCTACAGCCAACAAATCATTATTTTCATTATAAAGACCAACAGTGGTCACAAATGCAAAAGTTCTAGCATTAGTTTCTCCTGGCGGAATAACTACGATGTTTCCATTACTATCCCTAAAAGTAGGATTAGAAGAGTAGTTAAACTCGTCTGAAGATGCCCTACAGAAATAAAGGCTTGAATTGATATTTGTTACATTTTGGAATGTAGACGCTGTTTGAGATCCACTACTAAATCTGCAAGAAGCCAAATAATCAACAATATCATCAACTGAAGCAGACACAAATAAATCTGGAATCAATTTGGCCTGAGGGTTGTCGCAACCTGAATCTGAACCTAAAATAGCTTGTCCTGCTCCAGCATCCCAATAAGACCCATTGGACATAGCTCCAATTACCCCTGAAACGTGCTGGTCATGCATAAAACATTTTGCAGCGTCTAAAACAACTATTCCCTGATCATACCAGATTAATCCTAAGAATTGGTCTGTTTTTGCAGTATTTTTTATATAGCCAACATCACCGCCATAAAACTTTAATTGATTAGCAGAAGATCCAACATCTGCAACGATTATGGATCCAGAAGGAGATGTTCTATCTAAATTAGAACCAGTATATCCATTTTCTACGTCGATTTCAGTATACCAGTTGGGAAGTTCGGCATCAGTATAAGATCCATCAAAAACCCCAGTAGAAAATAGCCGCATTGCAAAAGTTTCTCTCTTTATTTCATCTCTTGCAAAAAGTCGTTTAAAGTTAATAAAGATAGCTTCTTCAATTTTTGAACCAGAGGCTCCATTCTCTAAAATACTATGCCCATTAGGAATATTTCCATCGTATGCATTAACACCTGGAGCATAAAAAGAAGCTGTAGCATTACCCAGTAATAATTGAGCGTACTGCTTATAAGTGTCTATCTTTTCTCTCATCATTACAGATGAAGAAGGGAATAGCATTTTTTTACTAGAATCTTCTCCAGTCGTACACTGTAAAACAGTCTGGCTACCAGAATTTAAACCAATTGTCATATCTAATACAGCGTTAGCTGTCTGAAGAGAGAAATCTTGGTCATACACTGTTTGGAAAAGGGAGCTAGTTATTCCGGGCCCAATTCCTCCTGTAACGTAAACCTGATATTTCTTTCTTGTTGCTGACCCAGATATATCTTCTTGAATGACATCAACAAGCTGGTTTAAAACGCTAGTGGTCTGCGAGATATCTGAATCTGTAATAGTTTTAAAACTTCCCATTTAACTCTCTCTTAACTTATTTTTGAATTTCAAACTCGGTGGTTACTGATGCTCCGCTGGCACGTCCAGAAATAGTAACTTGAGTTTTAATCACCGGACTTGATCCGCCTGTAGAATATATGTTATAAAAATCATCGCTAAAAGACTTAACGGATATTGTCAAATTAACTTTACCACCCTGCGTAGATGTCAAACTATCAGAAGCAATTGTTACTGTAGCCACATTGTTCGACACTGATTTTGTACTTGTTCCGCCGCCGTTTTGTCTTGAGACATTCAGGAATCTATTATCCCATTGCACCACGAATGCACTATCAACTAAATCAGTAGGTACTGCACCGACGCCGGCAGCTACTGCTTGCTCTACTGTTATATTTTGGGTTATCCCAGAAGCACTACCTCGGGAAAACGTACCCCCTAAGGTAAAATTTGTAATTGAAAGTGTTGGTAAAACGATTAGGTCTGGAACGCTAACGCTAAGCAGCCTATATTTTAGGGCTAAATCACCGTTTGTTTGTGCTTCAAAAACCGGGGTATTTTTAGAGATTTTTTCTTTCCCTACAGTAGTTCCAAATTTTTGAATGATAGAATAATCAACTTCGTCATCTCCAAAAGCAAATTTTGAAATGACAAAACTACCATCATTCTTAGCCAAGGTCGCTCTTCCCGTGTCAGTCAATACAGCATCAACTATAATATTGTTTGTAGAATGATCTAAAAATCCCATGTTTTATTCCTCTTCACTAAATATAGCAAATTTCTCGTTTTGATAAAAAATTCAGCACTCAAAAGGTTGCTTATCCCATTTAATTATACCTGCAAATCGTCTTTCATAAAACTTATATCCCAGATTAATCACCAGGCAAGAGATCATCTATGTCATCATTAAGATCTGGAGATCTTGTTAGGTATATGTTTAGCTTTTGATCTAGCTGTCTATCTAAATTTATTATCTGCATTTTATACATAGGCTCTGGTCTTCCCGTATGAGCCCCACTGCTAGTTTCAATAAAATTTTCTCTAATTCTAGTAGTTATTATCTCTTCAGCGCCGCCGCCAGTTTTTATTATTGGCCCATTTAAAACCAAGCACTCCGGATCAAAATAAACTTTTAATTTAGAATGACCGCTATCTTTTATGCAATCTACAATTAGAGTTTCCTTTAAAGTAAAGTTTGGATATGGCTTTGGAGCACCAGCCCACCCGACTAAAACTGTATTCATTTTACCTTCAATTCTATTATAGCTCACTTTAAATTGAGTTGAGTATGGAGAGCTCAAGTCATGAGCATCAACAGAGCAAATTGTATAATAATACTCTCGATCAAACTCGAACTCAGGATCTTCATAGTGAACTGTAGTCCAATCTTTTTTCATATTGGTGAAAGTAGGAACTATTTCTGATCTTGTTGTCAAAATTTCACTATCGTCAAAGTCTATTTCAGAAATTAAAGTATACGCTTCATCTAAGCGATCTCTTCTAAATATTTGAAATCTTTTAATATCTTCTGGTGGATTGTGTGGCATATCCCAAAACATTAAAAGATTCTGTTCAGAAGAAAGAAAAAACTGAATGTTGTCTGGAGGCGGTGGCGGAGTAGTTTCGTTACAAGAAACTTCTATAAAGGGAGACCCTCTAGAAGAAACCAAGTGTGTTAATAACAAAACGTTTCCATGAGTGTATCCCGGAGCTAGAGAGTTCAAAAAGAAAACTGTTTTAATAGTATATTTGTAGGTTTTTCCATATATGACTTGCGTGTCTTGGTATCTTGTTTGGGTTTTTGAAACTATTGGAATAGTTTTTTCAAAAGTGTAACTTCCGTCTGATTCAACGCAATATCTTTCTATTAAATACCCGCACAGTTGGACTGATGGTGGATAAGAACCCTCTACTAAACTTTGCGGCTCTGATAGTGGATCTACTGCATATTCAAAATCTGTTATATAGGCTTTGTTAGAATCCAAAGTAGAAACCGCTTCTATTTGAATCCTGTCAGCATCTGTCAATATATTATCTACAGTACCCCAAAGTGGGCTGAACGGCGTGTTTTCTGAAGTGGTCAATATATCATGAACAAATTTCTTATTATAAAATCCGCCAACAGCATATTCAGATATTCCGCCTTGCTTTTGGACTGATAGATCTTCTCCTGTGGCTGGATCATAATATGTTAAATTTGACAGGGACTCTATATCAGTAGAGTCTAAAATATCTGAAGCATTGATTTTATTTGAAGTTATAGAATTAAATTTTAGAGCCGCTTCTAATGGGCTTAAGTTTCGATCTTTAGCTTTTTGATGAAGCAATGTAGCATCAATTTCAGCCTGAAGAGACTCTGCAATTGAGTCGTCTTGAACTGCAATAAACGATGTCCTTTCCGATTGAGCGTCAACTTCGCTTAGTATTTTATGAGATTCATTTAATAGAACATCAATTTTTTGTTGTTTAGAAAATTTTGGAAATAGAGACTCTTCTAAATTAGAAATATTTTCTAAGGCTGTAAACTCTAAAATAATTTCTCTTGCTGGAATTCCCGGCTTTGCATTTTCAGGAAGAAAATCACTTCTCGGAGTATGCCTTTTAACTGCATGTATATCAGAGTATGCATTGTTAGAAACTCTTTCATTTTTAACAAAATAATTGTATTTAAAGATCCCATCAAAGTTTTGAGGTTCTGGTACATCAAACGCAAAAGTAGTATACGAAGGAGCTGACTTTTTAACACTCATCTATCTCTCTCCTCGTTCGTAGTTGTTATCATAACATTATTTGGGTCTGTTTCACTTAACGTAACCCCATAAGGAGCTGTTTCATTAACCCCACGAACAATTGTGAACATCAAAGATCCAAACGACATACTACCTTCATCTGCTCTAGTATTAATTCTCATTTTAACTGGCTGTAAACCCTCTATTGTTGGATCATCTTCTGTAATTAAAAATTCTCCAGAATTAATTAAAGACTGCTGATAACCCTCATAAATGTTTTTGCAATTCTGGGTTATGCTGGTTTTAATAGCGCCAGCCTCTATTTGATTTTTATACAAATCCCAACTAGCAATTTGAAACTCGTCTGGATCTACTAAAATATATAAGACTCTATCAAAATATTTAGCACCAAGTATTTTATCTCTCATCGATTCAGCGCTAAAAAGCCTTGAAGAAGCAGCATTTGTAAAAGATTCAAAAAGTGAAGACTCTACTTCTGTAAATTCGCCTGAAGCAATTTCAGACGAAAACGTAGAAACCATGTTGCTATAACTAGAAACTGAAGCATTTTTTGAAGCATTTGTGCTCAAAGTATTATAAGTTAAAGCCTCAATATCTTCTAAGGGCATAAAAAGACTCTCTATTTTTGTACTATCTAAACCAGACTCTAAATCTGTATAAATAGAGCCTAGAGCTGAGGCGAAATCTATCGCATATTCATTTATTGGAATTTCAAGACCAGATTTTGCTGTACAAAAATCGTCTTCACTCATGCCAAGCCCAACTACTAATTTATAGTATTTTTCTAGTAAGTAAGAAGCTAGTGTATTTGAATATATGTCGTAAAAATCTTCATTAGCACTATCTAGAGTTGTTAATTCACTCAATTTTTCTTTTTGCGCGTAATCTGCTTTAAAAACAGGGTCTGATTCTCCAGGAGAACCCTCGATAGTTAAAAACCTATACCTTGTGAAACTTGTAGCCCTGACCAAATCTTCCCAATCATTAATCGCGACGCCCTCTAACATAAGTTTTCCAGTGGTTGAGTCTATTGTCAACTCGTCGAAAGCATCTGGCTGTACATAAAGCTCATAATCAAATCTAAATAATTTTGGAATGATTGAAAAAATCGGATAATCCGGTAAATTAGCTGAGACTCTCATGCCAAACAGAGGTGAATCTTTTCCAGAAATTGACATGCTGGAATTAATCTCTGTATTGTTTGGCCCCGAATAAGTAGCATTTTCATCGTATATAGTAGAGAAAAGGGTGGCCGGAATTCCAACAACAGAAGTTTTTATATTTGCGCCTTCAACATCGAATAATGAAGATACTTGCATCATTAACTCTAGCGCTTTAAGCTGCTTAGGGGTTATTATTTCAGAATGAGAAACATACCCATTACTCTCATCGCCTTTTTGTCTATTTAGGGCAGCAGTTTTTAAGTTTAATTGTTCTGGAGTGAGATTTCCTAAAACATCATTACCTGCTTGAGTTTGGCCGAGTTCTTCTAAAAGAATCTCTAGAGAACTTTGTTCAGAATCACTTTCTGTAGTTAATCCATCTACTGCTGTCTCAGCGTAAGTAGATATTCTTTCTGAGTATTTTCTTAAAATATCAAGACCAACACCAAGTCGAATGTCTTCATATTCAGCATTTAATAGCTGTTTAGCTAAAACCATCATTGATTTACTTAATTGCACACCACCAAATTGAGTATCATCTAGCCACCAAGAAGAAGATTGGTCAAAAATTGAGTCCATAACGCCAGCTTGTTCTGCAACAGATATAGAACTTATTGACTTGCTTAAAAGCTCTGTAATTGGAGAATCTGATGCGTCACCAGCTAAATTGTGAATAAGCCAAATTGGCCATGGAAGAAGTTTCCAAGATTGAGCTATGTCTGATGCTGCTAAAGTAGCAAAATAACCGTCTATTAATTCTAAAAACTGCATTGTGTGTTCTGAAGATAGACCCGATGGATCTTCTCCTATTTGCTCGGCTATAACATTAAATTGGTCTCCCATGCCTTCAAACATATCTCTTAGTTCGTTTTCTAGTCCTTCTGCGTTGTCTGGAAATATTTTGCCATCAATCGAAGACCCAGCCATCCCCATAAATAAAATAACAACATAAATGAGTGCTGTCAAAATATCATCACCCGGATCGTCTTCTGTTTTTGCAGCGTTTTCAAATGCGGCGGCCCATTGATCTAGTATCAAGTTTAATTTATCTTCTGGTGTTAAAGCACTAGATGTTAATCTATCTAACAATTGAGATGGGGTTGCAGCAGAGTTATTAATGTCGTCGCTAACATTTACCATTGCCCCCCAGTCACCAAGGCCCATTGTTGATTGCATATTGCCAAAAAGATATACACCGTATGAATAAAACCATCCCAGTGAAGTGTCGTGGTGATGATAAGTGCCAAATGCGGCGGCCCCATAGTTATCAGTAGATATTCCGGTGTCTCCATACAGGGCTTGCGCCGTGGAGTTTGTAAATTCTAAAAACATCGCCGAATTATCTGTGAGGCCTGCTCCAGTAAAATTACGAACGCCGCCGATTAAAGCTTCTTTGTTTTTTCCAAACTGGGGTATCTGAAGTTCGTTAGTGTAGTGAGCTGGCCTATCAAGAGAAAGTAGCGTTGGAACTCCTTGCACAGATGGATTAACACTTTTTGTTAATGTACAATTCATATCTTTTAGTGGGTTACTAGAGTTCATAGCATCAATGACTCCACCTAATATGCTAGATATTGGAGCTCCAGAAAAAAGCATTTTTTTATCTTCACTTCTAGTCATGTTGCCAACCATAGCGTTTAAAACTGGAACCCAATATCCTGTATTGATAGAAGTAAAAGATCCAAAACCAGCGATGAAATCCATATTTCCAGATGCATATAACGAATTTAGAGTAAATATTTGTTTATTATATGGTGGTGCTTTTGACTCTACAGCAGGAAACCAAGAGTCTGTGCTTGATGTTTCTTGTATTTCCATAACAGGGCTTAGACAATTATAAAGAACTGTCATAACTGCGTCTATTACGCATGCAGCGACTGGTATAATATTGGCTGGCAAGTAGCCATCTGACTCTACATCTTTAGCCCACATAATGCAAGCTGACTGCCAAGCTTCTAATATTTTTGAATCTAATATCATTAAACCAACAGCTTTACTTGCATCGCCGGCAAATTGATTGATCGTATCTCCAAATTCTCCACCTTGAAGACTTGCATCACCACCTAAGCTACCGCCGATACCGTCTATTAAAATGGTATCCATGAAATTTCGTAACTCTTTGTTTTCTTCTGTATCCCAAGTTCCACAAAAGGTTCTAGTTGGAGAATATGGATTCCAAATTAACCCCGTTTCTTGCATCATACCTGAATACATTTGATCTGTTTGGGCTATTCCCTCAGTAGCAAAACCACCTGATAACTCATCAGAGGTATTTGAGTGGTTTTTAATATCATCTAGTAGCCCAACAAGATATGCATATAATCCGCCTCTTTGACCAGATAAATCAGTCGAAGTAGAAGTTCCGGGATAAACATTAGAGCGAATTTCAGCCTCAACTTTTACTTCTTGAGAGGTATTCGATTTGCCGTCAAAATGTGTCTCTGTATATGTTATTTCTTCTACAGAAACCGTATCAGAAAAAGTTAGAAACCCTTTCTCGTAATCTTCAACAAATTTTTCTATAATCCCCTTTGCAAATTCGGGATAATTCATAATAAAGTGAATACCCCAACATTTGTAAAAAGCTTCAGTATTGGTATCTATTTCCTCTCCTACTCTAAGAAGAGATGGGTTTAAACCAATATATTTTCCAAAATTTTTAGAATATCTATCATTGATTATTTTTTGAACATTATAACTGAAGTTTAGCGGACTTGTTGGATGAGTATTGGCAGCAGCCGAGCCTGTTTCTCCCAAAACTGTTCCACGTTTGTCTAGTAATTTAAATAGCTGTAAAAATATGTTTGACGCGTCTTCTAAATTATCTTGCAGTTTTGAAACCTGGGAGCTATATAGCCCAAGGTCTATTTTTCCTGAAGAAGAAAAACCTTTATCTACCAAAGATTTTACGCCGGCGAAAGTTTTTTCTGGAATACTCATAGAGCTAGAATCTGTACCAACTGCCTCAGAAGTTTGATATGTGTCTGAATCTGTAGAAACCACGCAAGTAGTGCTATCAATCGTAAACAATTCAGAAACTAGACCATTCTCATAAGATGCAAAATCTGGAACATATTGAAAATATCTTTGTCCAGCAGAAGAGTTAGTTAGCTTTTTATAGTAAGATCCATAGGGATCCCAACCAAAAACATGCTTAAATAGACTTGGATTAGGAGCTGTTGTGGAAGTGAAATAATTAGATTCAACATATTTCTCTAGCATACCTCTCAAGACTTCATCTTCATCACCCTCTTCAGCTATGATTTTGCCAATCTGGCTTGAAGCTGTTAAGTCTCTGCATAGTCTTATTATTCCAACATTTTTTTCTTGAAACCCTATTACTCCAGAGTTTATATCTCCAAAAACATTGAGAATAGCAGTGTTTTCAGAAGGACTAGGGAGGCTTTGGATTGGATAATCTCCGAGAAATCTGTGGGATCTGCCAAGATAAGCTTGGTTTGGTGTAGCGATAGCACAAGAAAATGCAAGATCATTTATTAGCTGTAGCAAAAGAGTAGCATCTTTTCCAGCACTAATCGTCCTGTCAAGGACTATATCCATACTATTATTCCAATCCATAGTTTGGATCATGTACTCTTTAAACGTCGTTCCTATACCACCCATATCAATAGTGTTTGTCGTAAATTCAGAGGGGTTAAACTCATAAAACTTAATGAAAGACGTAAAAGATGGACCAAGCTCAGCATATACTTTAAATGTGTAAGCTATTTTTAAAAATGCAATTTCTGAAGCTGCAGCTGCCAAAGCAGATTCATACTGGGTTTTTGCGACAAGATAATTCTCATAATCTAAATTAACTGCAGAATTTAGGGCAGCAACAGCTGATTCTAGCTGCATTTTTCTTTTTGCTATTCTTGCTTTAAGCAATTTAGAGTTTTTACCACTAGAATCCTGCAGAGTAGAAGTCAGCGATTGAAAATCCAAAACAGATAAAAGCTCTGGCCTTAATACGCAAAGATTTTTAGAATTAAGCATTCTATTTTCTGGCGGAGAAGCATCTATAACAAGGCTTGTGGCTGTGTATCTATCTTTTTCTATATTTTTTATAGAAGGGCTGATTATTTCTGCTGCAGCAGCTTGATTTCTTAGTAATTCTGCTTCAGAATAAATTTCAATAGATTCTAAATCTTGTTGCGCAATAGTCGTATCTTCATATGCTCCGCGAGCTGTAGGATCCAAAGCAGTTTGTTGGTGAACAACAACTTGGTTGGTTTGTACATGCTTGGTTTGGGCTCCCATTAGTAACCTCTCCCCATTGTTAGTCTTAAATACTTGTCTTGACTGTGTTCTATTGTTTTTTCTCCCAGAGATTCTGAAATAGAGCCGTCAGGAAAAACACAATAAAACTTATATTTTACTTCCCCCAAAGCCCCTGCTAATTTTTTTTCTGATAGCGACCAAGCTAACTTCCAAGGCGCAGTTGCAACAGCAGTAGAAACAATACTTGTGACTCCTCCATAAGTACCGGTTATTAACCAATACCTGGGGCTATTTTCAAAAGTAAGAGTTGCATTCCAATTTACCACCCAAGACACAATGTTAGATCTTCTATAGGGATCGTATGTTATATCTATGCGAGTTATTGATGGTTCTATATAAGCGCTCCTAGAAACTGATTCAGACTTTACAACGCCAGTGCCTGAAGAACCAAGAGCGAGAATAGGCCAGCCATTGGATCCATCTAACTGATATGTAACATCTGGAAGAGTTTGATTCATTATGTATTTTTGGCTTTTAAATTTAGCATAATCGTATAATATTTCATTACCCCTAGCTAGCGGCGGTAAAGGAGTCGTTGTTTTCGACATAATAGTTGAAACTAGCTGTCCAATATTAGCCGCATACTGTTTTACTCTATAAACATGATCTTTTGTAGTCTGTGCCGTTGAAATTGCTTCTATGGTCTGATTTCCCTGGAGGGGCTGGACGCTAGTTATTCTCTCCACTGCGCCGTTTTGGAGATTATACCTCTCAATCATATAAGAAGAAATAGTTTTCGAAGTGGCCCAAGTGTCCTCATAAGGAGTATTTAAGGGTTCAACCAAAGTACCATTATCAATAATCGCGTTTACTATAGAAGAACTATCTTCAGAAACTGTTTTATTTTCTGTAATTGTTATAACTGAGCCAAGCATATCTGAAGGGCTGGGGTTTATATCTATATCAAAAGTTATCCCATGGGCAGCTTGATCTGGAGAGTTATAATGCAAGTAAAATGTTGATATCGAGTCGACGACAGAACCCTTTCTATACAGATCGCAAACTATTTGATAACGTCCTGGGTATAGATTTTCCAATGAAAAAGTAGAAGATTTTTCTAGTGCACCATTAGAAGTGCTTGGGGACTTAGTCAAATAAATCCATCCAGTTCTTGATTTTCCAGTTGGAAGTTTATTGTTGAAATTGCTTGAAGAAACTCTTTTTATATAGTATCTAAATTCATCTATATATGGAGATACTTTAGACAAGTATATTCCCGCTTGAGCGTCATTAAGCTTAATACACAGAATATTCGGATCACCAATAGATGCATCGACTCTTTTATAAACTCCTGGCACAATAGCAGAAAATGAATCCCATGGTACTTGATCTACAGGATAAAGAAACTCGCCAGAGCTTCCGTCAGTATCGCTATTAACTTCATATAAATCTGCCCAAGTCTTACTTAGGCTGCAACAATCGTAATATCTACTTTCTGATGTTGACGGTACGTCTACCCAAGACTCACTAAGCGCAGGAACTATTAAATCCCCTCCGTTATTCCACGATTGAGCATCTTGCTCGTTGTCCCAAACAACCTGCATAAACCATACAAGCATATCTACTTTATTGGGATTTGTTACATAGACCCTGTCATGAGTCTCCATGTTGCTAACTTTTACTATTGGTTTTTTTAGAGAAATCGTCGATCTTTTTAGCATCTCAGATAAACTTATGTTTTTCTTAATAGATTCAGCTTTAAACCTAACTTCTGTGCCTTTGCTATAAAAACTTATCTCTATTTCTAGTGCATCCTTCATAAACATATTTGTCATAGTTTTTTGAGCTGAAGGTAATCTAGAAAAATCAATTCTTGGTTTAACAGTACACGGAAAATATTTGTCTCTATATACAGAAAATTCTGGAAGCCTAACTTGAGCTAATGGATTCCAATTGAACATTTTTTTCCACAAAGCCCAAAATGAAGATAATTTTTTCGAATCGCCGATGTTTATTTTTTCTTGATCGCTTGATTGAACTTCTCCCAAAAATGAATAGTTGACTAAATTTCTTGGGTATTGGACTTTGCTTAAGTCTATTATAGAAGAAGAATAAACTCCAGACAACTCTTTATAACAAGCCTTAAAAGGCTTTTGAGATCCCTCTGGCATATTATAAACAGATAGATCTGACTGGGGTTCGTACCTGTTACTCAATAATAGAAAGTTTCCTTCATTGAAAACTTTTTTAGAGATTTTAGCAATTGTCGCTTTGCGGCTGCCAGTTTCGCCCATCTCAGTCATTTGCAAATAAGATTTAATAGAATTGAATTGCGATATTTTTTCATCTGATATGAAATTCGCTAAAGAATACTTTTTATAAAAATAAGAAGAAAACTCTGGATCTGGTTTTCCAGGGAGAGAAAACTCTGAAGCAAAAAACTCATTAATGTCTGCTTCCATAGAATCAATATCACCAGAAAAATATTGATAGCTCTCATTTAGAGATTTTCCTTTTATTGAAAAAGAAAATTCATCTATTCCCATAGCCAGTAATTCCACTAGTGGTAAACCAAAGGAAAACTCGAACTTAAGAGATACATCTATCCCAGAAGAATCTATATCAAGTTTACCAACAGGTTTAACCCAAAGAACATCTAATTTTTTTCCTTCTTGGATCTGGACTATCATTATTCAAAAACCAAAGTAAAAATGTTGACAAATGTTAGAGAGCCTACTGAGTCTCTGTATAATTTTCCGGCAAATAGCAGGTGAGGGTTGTAGTTGTTATCAACTTGAAATTCTCCAACGTCTACTATTGCTAATTTATGCAATTTGTTTTCTGTTAAATCAGTAGAAAAAAGCTGGCAAAGCACGTTATTGGAAAGGCTTGTTTCTGAAAAATTTATCTCTTCGCAAACTTTTCCTTCTAGATAAGATTCTAGTTCTTCGTAAGTATCAAGTGGTGACTGATTTAAGTTATTATAGTTAGCCATAACGCTTCCAGTCACGGCACCAGTAAAGGGTTTCGTCACGGGGGGAAGAAATCTATAGTTTAAAAGATTTCCAAACTTATGATCTAAAAAAACACTTTCAGTTTGGTCAACATTCAATACGGTATTTTCAGACTCAGTGTTTATTGGAGACTCATTTGTTATATTGAACTGTATTTTATTTCTATCAATTCTAAACTGAACATTTTTGCTAAAATTAGATAATACTCTAGAACCAATAATCATTTGCCTTTTAAAGCTGTTAGTTGAACTATTCATTATTGAGTCTGTTACTAATTCTATGCTACCTGGATTATTAATAGTACCGCCATAAGCGCCACCGATATTGTCCACGTCTTGAGACATTGTTAAGTCAAATGGTAAACCACCATAAACTACATAGTCGTCACTCGTGAAAGGCTGCATGGACCCTGCGGCATCAATCTCGTAAACTATAGTATCATTATCATCAGAAGCTGCTTCAAAATAAATTCTGCTTGCAAGGTCATCTACAACTCCATTAGATCCAGTTGTATAACTTATCTGCCTGTCAGTTATAGTTGCAAAACGAACGTCGAGTTCACCTCTAGCTGCCTGGTCTCTTCCAGTAACAGTTATTAGTGTATCTAGCACCCTAGATTTGCTATCTAAAATTCCGGCCAAAACAATCCTCTTTGATTTTTAAATATGCACTATAGTAAAAATTGCTAATCAGTATTATCATCTATAGCCAAAGAATCCTCTTCTTGGTCGACTGACTCTTCAATATCTCTAGAGTTTTCAGAAATTATAGATTTCATTTTTCTTACATCTCTAAATTTTTCTGGTCTAGTACCAGGCTTTCTTTTTCTACTTAAGTAAGCGTCCGGGTCTTCTTCTAAGTTAGACTTAATTTCTACTAATGTTTGTTGTCTTTTAACTAGTTCGCTCTCGATATCTGATAAAGATTTCATAAAATCGTCGATTTTAAAAATAGCTTGCTGGGCTTTTTCAAGATTAAAATCTATAATGGTTGGTTTGTCTGTTATAAATTTGACTAACTGATTAAAACTTTCTAACACCACGCCCACAGCTTCTTCACCAGACTCAAGTCCAGATAGCGCAGTTTCGACCTCTTTTTTAAAATTAGCAACTTCTGAAGCCAATATCCTCATTTGATATCTAGAAGAATTTAAGTTTTCCACCTGAGACATTATCTCTTTTTTTTCTTCAGAATATTTTTTAGAATGGCCAGAAAGAGCGTCTCTGATTTCGTTTATATCCAACATTAAAAAACTCCTCTAACATAATTATAATTTCGTTATTTTAACAATAAAAAAGCGGGGGGAAAATTTCCCCCCGCTTAGGGTTAATTCAAGATGAATTGATTAAAGATTATCTACCAGTAATCTGGAAGGTGTCTTTCTGTTCAATCTCAAATTTGCACTTGAGCCACAAGTCTGACTGATCGCCTGCTGGGTCAAGAAGAATAGCATCAGCTTCTTGTGGAATTTCAAGTACACCTGGGACAGACCCAGCCATACCTTCCATAACAACCAAGATCGAGCCGTTAAGATAAACGTCAAGTCTAGGAAGCTTTTCTGCTAAGGTTGATCCAGCCATGGTGTTAAAGTTCCAATAATCACCAAAGTTATTTGGCTTAAGCAAGTCTCTAACTCCGGCACCAGCGTTACCACCATCGACTTGGTAGAACGAGACAGACCCCATATCATAGAACTGTACATTATTGTACTGGTTCCATTGATCGCGGATCTGCTGTAATACCAAGCTGGTAGCTCCAGTATCGGGGTCAACAGAATTGTCTATAAGCTGAACACCAGGAAGTGCGGCACCATCATTGAGAGATGGATCAGTTTCAAGCGCAATACTTAAACTCCACAGGTCATCACCGGAAACAGCAGCGGTCGTTAAATCGCCAGCTCCACCAGATCCACCATGCTTAACTCCATCCCAACCAATTGGCTGGAATCTGTGATAGATAGTCAAAGCAAATGTAGATGGATCACCTTGATAGGCACCCGGAATTTCATCAGCATATATATCCATTACGGCACCACCCTGCATATTTTGAGCGTCTCCCCACTGGGCATAGACCTCAATAGCTTCTTTGATCGCTTCTAGCTGCCCGAGTGGAGACACTGCCACTGGACCAAGGCCATGGTCGACCTTAGTACCAATTTCGCCACTCGATGGGTACGCTGAATCAACAAAAGAGAATTCTTTTGATTGACCCGTAGCATCCATAATAGTCAGCTTACTCTGGTCTGCTCCACCCGTAAGACTAGCACTCGATACAATTTGATCGAAAGCACCATCTTGTGCGAATGAAACCTGGAAAAGAGCAGATACGGATGCATCAGCCTGTATGAGGGCTTCAATATCGCTGAATGACGAAGGACCATTTTGTCCAGCTGGATCTCGGAAACGAATAATCAATTCATCACCGGTCTGGCTTAAAGAAACAGAAGATGGATCCGATGATTGAGCGGTCTGAATGACCTCAACGCTAAGGTCGTTACCGGCCGAACCAGGTGTTACAGCTTCCACGGTTAATACATCACCACCCGTACCTGGAACGACATCGCGAGATGCAACTGTCGTAGCCGTTACCGGAGGCGCAGCTGGGTCGAGTACAATTCTAGATCTACGTACTTCGCCTCTGGCTGAGATGAGAGCAGAAAATGCACTGATTACGTCAGCGGTGTTCGCTGTTGTAATTGGTCCATAGACTCCAGTTTGAGAATCAAGATAGATGGATTCGGCAAGTAGTTGACCAGAGAATTTCATCACTTGGTCTCCTGGTTGATCACCAGTTCTTGGCACGAAGCCTCCTAAAGCTCTTTCAGAATAGCCTGAGGTACCACAAACCCCGAGTTCAAGCTCCATACCTGTTGCTCCAGCAGAGAAATTGTTACTGCTGACAACAACAAGGCCCTCACCGAAATCAGATTCGAGTCCTGCACCATAGGAACTAACCTTGGTGTGGAACTTGATTACTCCTGTAGGAGCACCTTCAGCTGCAAGAATAATTGCATCAAGAAGAGCAACTTTTCCTCCAAAAACAGCCTCATAGTTTTCGTATGAAGCAGGCGCCGAAGAGAGTTTAAGCTCATCAATGCTCCACAAGTTGGCATTGGCGATATTATTGTCATTGAGACGAAGCTCTGAAGCTCCTATCCCAAGTGACATCGCAGCAGCACCGTGCATGTTTGTATGCACCTTGACAGCGAACAAATCGTTCCCGTCAGCAGATTCCACAATCGACGTTGGGATGTTAGGATCACCTAGCACCTGAGTTGGATTAGCAAAGTGACCAGGTTGTGCCTGGGAAAAACCAGCGTGACCATGGATTCTTCGAATTGCAGAAGCCATAATTGAAAGTGCTGATCCCAAGTTCTCTGAAGTAAGATCACTGGTTGCTGCCGGCATGCCGGAATTGTAGTCCAATGGGACAGAACCAGTATCAACGATACCCGCTTCATCGATTGGATTAAATGACTGCGTAACCGCGTGCAGTCTTAATTTAGTTGTAATAGCCATTAATATATCTCCTTTTAATGTTGTTATGCTATGTGAACGACAAAAATGCCATTCAAGTTAAACATCAACTTGCTATTAACTTGATAACAATATTCAATGAGAACTTAACTGCTACTATTTTTTTGATTAACGACTGATAACTATAAGGTTTGGATTTTTAAATTCATTTTCGAGGTTTGAATTTTAGCATTTTTCTCAACGTTCTCATATTATCATCATACTTGGTAAAATCTGACTTTAAAAATTCCATCGCAAGATCTTCTGCGATGTTCATTGGATCTGAAAATTCGAAACAATAGCGACCGGTGGGATGGATCCCACAGCTTTTTAGTTCTAATCCCTTTAGCATTAAATATGCCGCTATTCCTAAATCACTTGTTTCGTACATTAATTGTCTCCGCATTACTAACTATTCATGAAATCTAATTTAATTTAAATAAAAGTGAATCATGTTCTACCAGCGCAAAATAAAAAATTATGTCTGAATCACCATCTCCTAAAACATAATCCTTATCTGTTCCAGAAAGTAAAAGTTGTCCGTTTAAGTAAATATCTGTCTTGTTCCAACTTTTTCCGTTTTCGCTAAAGGCAATTCCTGGCACTTCTAACGCATAAGAGGCAGGCAAAGATCCGGTACAATCATAGGAAACTTTTTTTGGATCGGTTGACAAAATAATTTTATCGACCCCATTATTTTCTATAGAGACACCCATGCTTCCAGTTATAACCCTCTCGTTTGTTAGATCAGGATCTAAATTCCAAGTTATAAAAGGAGCGTCACTCTTAACATTACCGCCAGCTTCACCAACAAATTCGCCATCTGATATATAAGGATTAAATCCCGAAGTATCTAAAGGGAAAAGTAGGTCCATGTCTGTATAGAGCGCAAAAGTATTATAAGATAAAACGTCAGCATAATATTTGTTGCCGTTCAGTTCTGTCATACCAACAACCTCGGTGATTGTTACGCCCTGATTTTCGTTTAAGTTGTGATCTTCCACCGTGGTAACCACCCCAGGAACTCCCTGTGTGACATCAGAAATAGAACCTGTTACTATTCCTCCTGTAGCGGTTGATGAAATAATAACTTGGCCATTAGAAGCCGAGGTTATTTGTATAAACTTTCCAGCCACCAAGTAAGAAGATCCATCAGATAATTGCGTTAAAGATCCAGAAAGGCCCTCTGTGAATACCGCTTTGCCAGTATATAGGTTATCATTGGCCAGCATTGGAACAGTGCTCTGATCTATTGAAACTGTCTCTCCCGCTGAGGAACCGTTGAAGCTGAAAGCTGATATTCCCGTTCCTTCAGTTAAGCTAAACGGAGTACCCAAATCTCTACTGGCGTCTATAGCCGGCTGGATTATATTGTTCATGAAGGTACCGAAAGTATTTTTTCTCTCTTCACTTAACGCAACATCGTAAAATACCATATAATCAGCTGATGTCGGTTGAGAAAATGGAAGGTTAGCAACATCAAGCTCAACTCCATTTGATGTTACTTGAAGACCCCTAGAGGGAGAAGTAGCAACGCTTACTAAAGATTGAGATGATCCATCAAAATCATTCCCGGTCAATCCATCATTAAATTCTACTTTATTTGGAACTTTTTCTACTGATATTCCAGAAGAATCTATAGAAATTGTTGAGTCTGATGCTAGCACTGATACCGTTGCAGTAGAAGAGCCATCAAAATTTAAACCTGCTGGATCTAAACCATCACCCACAACTAGGGGGTTTGATAGAATTCCCGCAGAAGATAAATCAGCTATACTCTGCGCAGTAACGTATCTAACTTGGTCACCATTTGATACGTCTCCTATCAACACTTTGTCTACTGAATCTACAGTGGCTGAGTTTAAGTTAGATGGATCTATTTTTAAGCCTGCAGAATCTACACTTAGCCCCTTATTTGATTCTATCTTAAGCGCAAGATCTACTGTCGCAGTGTTATTATATTGAGATGCTCCGAGAGTATCTCTTATTCCTCCGTTAGAATTAATCGTAAGAGGATTGTTTAAGGTGACATTCCCAGTTAAACCAAGGCTGAGTATAGAAGCTATACTTGTTACGTAGGGGGTGCCTCCGCTAGAAACTATCACATTCCAACCATCACTTATAGTTCCCGCTGGGTTTATATTGGATAAATCAAGTTTTAGCCCGCTAGAAGATACACTTATTCCCTTATAGGGTTCAGCTAAAATATCCACTGAGGTTGGTGCTGTTCCATTATAGGTAGATCCATAAGGGGTAAATCCATTTCCCATGGTGAGAACATCTGCGGGGGAAATAGAGCCCACAGATATATTAATCTGACCATTAGACTCGCTTAATATAGTTACACCATTACCAGCAACTAAATAAGAACGGCCGTCTGGAATTTTTTGCAACGACCCCGTAATTCCACCCGGGGCTCTTAATACGCCATAAGTCGTTAAATTAGGGTTTAATTTTTTGTCGACATTGGGGGTACCAAACTGTGTGTCCTTTGTGTATATAGACCCTTTTATCTCACCAGTTCTACTGTTTTTTACAGTAAGCTGATTAGATCTTCTAAGCTTGCCATTTGATATTTTTCCAGATGTCTTTTTAGCCATAGCGCATTTCCAAAAAATAAACTAACAAAATCTAATTATGAAACTATTCGTAAACTGTATCGTCATCAGCTAAAACGACATCATAGGGTTCCATTGGAATTTTGTCTGGTCTATCTCTACCGAATGGATAACTAGCATCAGATCCCCAGCATTGATCGAAAAATGGCAGCGATGATGTTGCATATGTTGAAAGATTTCCAGACCTTGTGTTTGCTGGATCCATCTCTTCTATGATCCCAGGGTTTCCAGATGAAACTCCGTCAGGTACCCAAACCGGAGTCCTAAAAGTAATTTTAACCGGCTGTTCATTCAGCTCAATCGTATTTGCAGCATCTGCCCTTGAAGAGTTACCCATGATTGTAAATACAGAAAACTTCCTCGATTCTAGCATATCTCTAAATTGACCATAGTGATCTGACCTAAACACCGCTTGGGTATTTTGAGGTAGGGCATTAATAAGTCCATACTTCCAGCCTCTCGGCTTTTTCATTCTTCTAAATAGTCTATAAATTGGTGGATACCAACCATCTATGTTTGGCGCGCCCTCTGGATTGGCTGGATAACCAGTAGTTTCATCATCATTTATTGGATAATGAATTTGCTCATTATGAGACTCTATTAAGTTTCCAAATCCTTCGCCCACCCCGAAAAATGTTTTTAGACTAGTTTTGGCTATCTCGCCAATGTGCGGAACTTGACCATAGGTTTGGCTCTCCATTGTAAAACTAATTCCAAGCTGAGCACTCCCAAGATATCCTCCAGCCGAAGGAGGATTGGAAATAATTGGTGCGTAACCAAAAAGATAGTTTAAGTCCATTCCAAGACTTCCAGATTTTGTCTGAGTCCAGGGCTGTCCCCAACCTTTATATACATCATTAGTTATCCAATTGAAAGCTGCAGCGATTCCGCCCTCTGGTGTGGACACTGCTTTTACTCCAAACCTCCTGAGCATAGGATCATCTGTTCCGGGTACTTTAGCAAATCTTGGTTCAAATGGATATGCGCCCCACCAATCACTTGAGAATGGATTAGATAATTCTCCAATGCCTGTATTTGGTTCTCCACTAGCTCCGAACACCCCGAGAACAGCTGACCCAGCGGATATTCCGCAAATCAAAAGATCTAGATCACCCTCATCATTCTCATTTCCAGGAACTAAACCAGAAGAAATTCCAGCGATTTCAGTTCTAAAAGGAGATAATCCCATACAAGCCCAGACCTGATCGATTCTCGGGGGTGCGGAATCCCAATAAACTTCTTCGTTGCAAGGGATGGTTACAAATCTATTAAACGATCCAAATTCTCCTAAGTTTCCTCTTGTGGCAGTAGCTGCCACTGCACGAACAGGATTTGCCTGCAATAATCCTCCAACGAGGCTAGAGGTTGCATTTGGAATTATTCCAAGCTGGGTTCCTCCCACATAGGGTCGGGAAAATTGCCATAGGTTCCAACCAGTTCCGGTACTATTTACAGATCCATGCATTAAAAATGGATTTGCAGTATGGTCATTATTACTTGTACCGAAGTCCATATATGGAGTATCACCAGTACCAAGATTCCAAATAATATCTTGACCTGAAGCTGCCGACTCTAGAGAGTCCCAAAGAAAAATATATAAGGACTCATTTGAATAGGGAAAAGTGCTTGTATTGGGATTAGCAGAATCATATCCCCTGGCCCATATTGTGTATGAGCTGATTCCAGCAGTTTGAGTGCCATTAGAATCTTGCCACGTTACCCCTCCTGAGCCGTCATCGACTGCATGCAGGCTGCCGCAACAATTGTCACCGCCGCCAACATCAATCCAATATACCACAATTTTATCACCGATAACCGCTTTTCTGTACCCGTTCGCAGTAGGTATTTCGAAATCGTCAATTCCGGAAGAAGCACCTGGAAATTCTATATAGCTGTGAGTGGCCGCGACCGTACCTTCATATAAATCACCAGAAGTAGGATCTCCATTAACGAACAACTCGAAACAGTCCATGCCAGTTATTCCGTTAGGACCATTAATCGTTGCTGGGTCTACATTATCGTAATAGGTGGTTGTTCCTGGATCGAACCAGGGTTCCCTTACGTCGTCTAATACTGAGCCTGCAGGAAGAGGTTGGCCGCCGCCCGGTGGGTTCATCCACAGATTACTTCCTGGCCTGTTGTAGTTGTCATTTGGAGAAACATAATATACTCTACC